>Ga0334882_1004908_pt1 | contig 10883 bp, 8 predicted proteins | sample GraSluR1_MG_5_FD_207226 | JGI IMG/M metagenome (GOLD analysis project Ga0334882, IMG submission 207226) | Sludge microbial communities from methane-producing bioreactor in Wageningen University, Netherlands - Granular Sludge_15_04-R1 | ecosystem: Engineered > Bioreactor > Anaerobic > Unclassified... | reverse complement strand
GATTTTTCCGCGGTATAATTATCCCCGCTCGCCCCCGTAGCTCAATGGACAGAGTACCTGACTTCGAATCAGTAGGTTGGGCGTTCGAATCGCCCCGGGGGCGCCTATATGTGGGGTTTATCGAACAGATACCCCCACATATGCCGTTAAATAGCCCACTTAACGAGTCAGTCTATCATTTCTGGTGCAACCGTGGTGCAACCGGGTGTAATTAATTATCAAATTCAATTTGAATTGGGGTTAGAAGCTCATCCATTAGGGATGCAGCTTCTTGTTGTTTCCCTGGAATGAGATGCCCATAAACATCCAAAGTAATGCTGGGTTGAGCGTGTCCCAAACGTCTTGAAACAACAATCAGTGGAATGCCGTTATTCAGCATGAGAGATGCAGCAGTGTGACGCAAGTCATGAAAACGGATGTCGGGGAATCCTGCGTCTTTGAGCAACGCTTTTAAAAAACCAACGCATATTACTGCGATCAATTGGCGTACCGATACTCGAAGTGAAAACTAAGCCCTGATCTTACCAATTTACACCGACAGCTTGGGGTTGGCGCGATTTTCAAGGTAGTCTTCCAATGCTTCCTCAGTTGTAACCCAAAAAGTATCAATTTTCCAAGCCCAAAGCTTATCACGCGAGATCATCAGTCGCAGATGATTGGTGGTCAAGCCGGTGATTTCAGATGCCTGCCGGAGTGAGATTAAATCTTTAAACCTTGGTTGATAGTCTTCCCATTTGTTTTCCATTCTTCGATTATAGCGTGTTTGTGTTGAGGAAAGGGGATAACAGCTATGCTAGCGTGAGCGGGGCAGCGAAGGTAAAGAATAGGGCAGGGTTATTTATGTGGAAGTCGGGGGAGTTGAAAAAAGGTTAGCTGATCTCAAAATCAGGTAGACCGTGAAGCGTTTTCTCAATTATAGAATCTTCAATTGGCTGTGAGTAATAGATTGCCTGTTTTTCGGCTTCTTTTTGTTCCCCGGTCAACTTCCAATTCCGCAAGATGCTTGCCTTAGTAATCGGTTTGCGGATTTCCTTCTGGCGTACATAACCAAGAATTTCTCGAAGATCAAGTTGGTGAGTTTTCAGGATCAGGTACACATCAAAGAAATCTCGATAACGAGCTCGATCACTCATCGCACGGACTTTTTCTGCACAGATTTCTCGAATATCCATTACTCTGACAGGGAACTCAATTCCCCAGGCAGTTCGATAAAGAATTTCCTGTACAGGTAGCAAGACATTTTGAAGTATATCAATATCTAATTTGAGCGAATTGGGAAAACCAATGGGGCCGGTATAAAGAAGGCGCTCGATTTTTATCGTTGCTGTGGATTGGTAGTGTTTCTTGACCGTCAAATAATCAACACTGGTGAGAACTTTTTGCACTTCTTCAAATGAGATTGGCTGCTGAACGGAAGAAAAATCCAGGTCTTCGGAAAAGCGCCGCTGCTCCAAGTAGCAATGATGGAGAGCTGTCCCACCTTTGAAAACCAGTTTCTTGCCCAAGGGGGATTGGCTAATCAATTGCAGGACAAGCGCCAACACATAGTCTTTTTCGGCAATTTGTAATGGATATCTAAAAGATTTTCGGTTGAGTATTTCCAATTGTTGGCGTGATAGCATTATTTCCCTTTATCAATTTGGTATTTGTCAAAATAGTCATCATAGTAAATACGCCATTTGGCATTGAAAGCCTTGTCATCCACATCTACCCAATGAGTGCTTCGCATATTGGAAAGATGCTGGAATAACTCTCGTGAATCCCAGCCTAATAAATCAAAGGCCAGGCCAAAGACCTTCACCGTTTTTTGTGAAGCAAGACTGGCATAATGGATCAAATTTTCAACCTTCAAATCTTCTTTATGATTTTGTAGTTTTTCAATGACCAGGTCAATTACGTATTTGCTTGTACGAAAGTGAATGAGATCTACCAGAGCTTTTTCGGCAGAGGCTATCTTGGCGGTCATGTTTTCAATTTCTACTTTTTCCCAACCTACAAAGAATTTCTCCTGGGTTTTGATGAACTGGTATTGGATGGGTTCCAGCTCCGTCAGTTTGTACTGTTTCAATGAGACAGAGCTATACATTTGAACAAACTGGTCAAACATACCTCGGTAATTTAGCGCTGCTTCAAAGGAGACATAGGAGTCTTCTACCAGGAGGCCAGCAACCACGTAGGGGGAAATAGACAAGAAACCACGACCGCTAAGGTCGTTAATAGCATACAGACCACGCTTGATGCGTACCAACCAGCCGTTCTTCACTAACTGCTGGATGCGATTATGCATCTGCTGATAATCCCAAGTGTCTTTTGCTTCGGCTTCGATTTGCTTTGCAGTAGCCACTTTCCCGTATTTGGCGATCAACGTTTCAAGAAGCTCGCCGTCTTTGACTGCCAAAAATGTGTTTTTCATATAGCTTTATTAATTTAGGTAAGTTAATATCTATATACAAAATACACCGAATACGCTTTTTTGTCAAGTTATTTTGATCATTCCAAAATGCCATTATTTATGCTACGATGGATTAGAGGACAATGACAAAAGAACATTCCCCCTCAACACCGGAAATTCCAAATCAGCAATTCGGCTTCACCGAATCAGAAATTCTTTTCAATCGCATAACACACAAGCGCTTTCTTGAAATGCTTAAGGATCCAAAGAGCAAAATTCACACGATCGAAGAATCCGGAAATGCTTATGGCGAATTTTTGTTTGTTACTGTTAGCAGGGAGAACAATGGGCGGCAATTGATAACGACATTCTACGGTTTAGGATTCCACGAATACCGGGATCGCTGGTTCATGGATGAATGGCATTGGTACCAAACTTATGTAAATTCTGAATCCTGCAAAGGGGAGATTAGAAAAGATGATGCTGTGAAACAAGTTGAAGCCCGGAAGAATGAAATATTGCCGTATGCTGAAAAAGCCACTCAATCGGAAGCAGGCCATTTGTTTGAAATGCTTGCTGATCTTACGGACGATGATGGTGCGATTGCTGAGTTCGATGATCTTCTTGGATTTTTGGGATAAGTTTTCCGAAGCGATTTCCGGGTATTTTCTTTGAAGTTATAGGCTGATTGAAGAAATTTTGTTCCCCAGGCAGCAATAGTTATTGATCGTTTGTCATCTTTCACTCCTATGTTATTTATTGTATTTGAAGTGTCAGATTAAGTCAGATCATTTACATATAAATACACTAAAAATTTGTTGGATTTTTGAAGGCGGATTTTTCAAATAAACTATAATATATTAGTAAATCAATTAGCAATAAACCCATATTTTTTCATCCTCATATCAAAAGCTTGATTCCCTCCTTCCATGATGTTTTTAATTTGAGTTATTACTTCTTTCTTATCAATTGATCCTTGTTCAATTGGAACACAGTGATTTTTATCCGGAGCTTCAAATACAATGACCAGTTCAGCATCACCCGAAACCGGAATATTTGGGTTATGCGTAGCTAGTATTATTTGCCGTTGTTCCTTGAGTCCACGTAAAATTTCTACAACCAAATCAAATACTCTCTTATTGTCTAAATTGTCCTCAGGTTGATCAATGATGATTGGCGTATTTCCTTCTACAAGTACAATTGGTATCAGCGCGCTACATCTTTCTCCTGGTGAAAGTTCATCTACGAGCCTATCATCCAATCTGATTTGGATTAGGTCCTCCATATCTGAACCTTCTAAATTTAAGAGTTTTTCTAATTTGACTGAATCAAGATGTTTTTGATGTTCTACTCCTGAATAATACGGGGAAATGTGATTCCACATTCTTTGACCGTCTGCCATTTCATAGAATTCGTATTCATCATTAGTCCATGTATTTATTACTTTTTCATTATCACCAAACTCGGTAATTATGTCTGAATTCTCTTCAATTCTTCCGGAAACCACTCGAACAATTTTTCCAGAAAATCTTTCTCTCACGTATCGAATCATAAATTCATCTTGAGAATCTAGCTTCATGCTCATTTTTACAAACTGATCGACCGTAAATTTTTCTCCGTAGAATCCCGCAAAATCATACCTGAAATAATAATTATGGCTGCCTTTCAATAATCCTTCAGGGCCATCTTTTTGTCCGAGTTTTTCAATAAATGCAGAATTATCTCCTTGATATCTTATTTCAATTTGAATGTTTTCTGAAATTCTTAGTTCTTTGAGTTTCTTAGAAATTTCTCCAGCTTTTTCTTGCCTGGCTTCAAAGAGCTTCTGTCGTTCATCTGAAATTTTTGGATATATAACCTCATATCTTTCTTTTAGTAGTTCTTCAATTCTTTCATCATTTTGTTGGATCTGCCTTTTGAATTCATCAATTCGGCTCAATCTGGTGGTTAATTCTTTGCGCCTAGCTAATGCTGAACTGAAATCCGATTCACCCGACTCTTCAGCAATTGCATTTAATTTCTCTTCGATTCCTTTATGATGGGTGTTTGCTAGTTCTTCCTTATCAGCGATCGATCTTTTTAGAGTATTAATTTTTTCTAGCAAAGAATAATAATCTGTTTTTATTTCATCAATACACTTGCCTAATTCCTCAATAAACTCATCATTCCAAGGGTATACTGCAAAGCGTCCACTTAAATTTTTTATTTGGTCTTTTGCTCTATCAAATAATTTATCTTTATCCTGTTTAACTTTTTCTATTCCATCATCCATTTCTCGTAATGCTGCTTCTGAAATGATCTCTGAGGTTAAACCATTAATGCTTTCTTTAATTTCCTTTACTCCCTGCTTTCCATCTTCACTAGAATCATGTTCTTTAAATGCATCATTCAACTCAGGAGTTGTTAACCTTGTGAACTCCGTTCGAATTTCGCCTTCATCAGCGATGGTTGGTAATAGGGTTTCAATATTCCTGGCACTAGCTAAAATATTTTGCTTATTTTCTTCTAAAAGTTCAACCCCCCTCTCTATTTCAAGTTTTAACTCTTGAGAATTGTCAATCGTTCCATCTAGTAACTCTAGTTGTTTTCTTGGACTATCAGATAATTCTTCGATTTCTGACCAGCCGTAAATTTCAGCTTGGATTGCAGCCGAGTTAGCAATATCAATTGTTTGTACTTCTCCAGCGAGGTTGAAACAGTCAGTCTTTCCTTCATCTAGTCTTCTTTTTAGGACATACCTTTCCCCTTGTGCATCCTCAAATAACATCTTGATTTCTGTATCCCGGAGGGTGAATTTTCTTCTTTGTTCTACGGGATTCTTTAGGTATGGTGGGAGCTTGTCAATATCGTTGCCCATCAAATATCTAATCGCCTCGATTAGGGCCGATTTTCCAGTTCCTCTACTTCCAATCAGTGTTGTAAGGTTATCTGAAAAGCCAATAACAGCTTCATCGAATGAGCCACCTTCGAATGCAATACCAAGAATTCTGGGGGGATTTTGATTTGGAAGTTGATTATCAAATCTAATTCGTGTCCCTGGGTCAAAGAACGCTTTCCTGATCCCACTCAGGCTGAGCTCGCTCATTTTTAAGTATGTGCCATGCCCTTGAGCACCTATATCTTCGATTGTATGAGCATCACTTGCAACGACACAAGGGATTGGAGGAATCCCCAATGCATCTACATGATCTCCTTCGTAATACTCCCTTTCAGCAGGTTTTTGGATCTGTATAGCTGTAAAGTTCTGTTTTGATAAAAACTCAAGATATTCATTTTGAACATCATCGCTTAGTGGTTTAAGAGATTCTTTTATCATGACAAGTTCTTCTGTTTCTTCTTCAGATAGCCCCGTACTTTGTTCTTTTCTAATAAGGAGTTGTTTCCTGTAATTCTTTTTTAGCCAATCGATATTTTGAGAATGGACGACTGTCCTTATCCCTTTATCTGAATTGACATGAGCTGCAATACTAATTCCCCTTAAATTTTTAATGTTTTCAAGCACATTGCCAATGGTTTGCTCTGTTCTTCTACCTGCCCTTTGCCCAGACGGTGGCATACTATCATCAGCAGGAAATACTTTATCAATTTCCTTTGAAGTAGTGTTTCTTGGAAAAATAGCCAGAATATGTATTTCAGAATCTTTACTGAAATTTGTTTGTACATGAATTTCTATTCCTGGCAGGATTATTAAATCTGAATCTGATAATGATGATATTTCAGAGGCCAAATCCGCCTCATTATGATCCGTAATTGCTATTAGAGATAGCCCTTTGGACTTAGCTGCATCTATAAATCTTCTTTTAAATTCTTCTTCATCTTTATCTTGTGCAATTTTTTGTTCAACAGAGGGAACTTCAGTTACAAAACCTTCTTTAACATGAGTTTGTGGATAATCAAATGAATCTAGTGTATGAGTATGTAAATCTACCCGATGAAATTTCGCTGCGCTGAGACGAGCTGCTTCAACTTCTTTCTCGAATTGTACATAAAGTAATTTTTCTGTATTCATTGTCTCTCCCTAACAACGGTAAACTAAATCCTTCTAAATATTTTACTTGAATTTTAATAGAGGGTACAATTTCAGTATGAAATAAACCAAACTTATTCCCAAGAGGTTTGAAAAAGTAACGCATAAGTATGATGAAAACGTGTGATATAGTTAGCTTTACACTCAGCGTTCTTAAAAGATGTAATGAAGAAATAATTATCGTAAAGATTGGAAAGAAACGCGTAGTCCACTCTTGACGAGGATTGAGTAATGTCCATGAATTCAAGAAATAAATGAAAATTTTTATAGACAAGTCGCGACTCAAATTCAATCAACTATATGGCTTAACTATAATTCGTTCTTTTTGTGGTTAATGGATAAATCTGATTTTCAAAAAGATGCAAACGAGAATTTACAATTTATATCGTCAGGTCATTCAATGATTGAGAATAGTTTTTGAAGAATTTTAACCATCGCCCAAGTATCCAGTTTACAATACTCTAAGAGCGCCGTTTTCGTCTTTTCCGCATCATCCGTGGACAACATATCATTAATTAGTTCCCACCAAGCCATCATTGCCTGGTCACCTTTGCCAATTTCCATTTCCCCATAGCTAAGCTCGGGAACCATAACGGGAAGAACATTTTTGATTGACCAGCTACCCTTGAATTTGGGATGTAGGTAAAACCCGAAGTTGATGAAGTCGCCAAGATCGTAGATACGTTCGTTAAGATCTTCTAAAAAATCTGCATATTCTGGATGAATAATTGCCAGTTCTTTGTTCCTGGTCATTTCAAAAGGCTTAAACCAGACGAATATTGTACCTGTGTCGCCTACGTCCTCCCGTAATTGCTTGATCAATGATGTAGATGGATCGTTCTTCGTGACAGCCAAATGTTCCGTGTGGCGGATGTCTCCATTCAGTGATTCCACTTTATGAAGCGAGTATTGAAAGACAATCTGCTGCTGGGGTTTGTATCCATCATACATTGGGATCGCAGACAAGTAGGTTTCATAGTCCAGGAAGTAAAGCGGGAATGTAAAGTGCTGAAATTCCTTTTGAATCGCTTCCCTATTAATGAGTTCTTGATTGGATTGAGCAACTTCAACAATTTGACGTTGTTTCTGGTTTAGCGGAAAGTTTTTAGGAACGTCTTTGATGTCAAGAATACCTTGACTTATGAGCTCAGTTTTCTTTTTCTTTGATAATCTGGGAATATCAAAGATTGAGACTTCTGGAAGAGCAGGATAGCAGATATCAGGGCAAGGGCAGCATTTGGGGTTTAGGCAAGGTTGAATATCATCTTGTGAAGGTTTATGCGCTGTTTCTAGGGCTATAGCCCTCAGTCTATCTACCTCATCTTTAAGTTCGAGAACCTTTTGGGTCACATCCTCTGCAATGAACAATTCAACAAGATTGAGATTTGAATACCGGATGTATTCACTATTCAAGTGCAGGATGAAAACACGATCAATCTTGATGTGTTTGTTGACGATCAGGAATTGGTATGTAACATCATAGATGTTTTCTTTTTTGACGCTTGTACCGCTTTTGACTTCGTAGAGATCGTAAGATTCTGTAGCGGGTTTGTGAATGAGAATATCCGTCCTGACAGTAAATTGATTGTTAGTGAATGTCTTTTGGAAAATCAGATCCTCATCTGGTTTTAGAATATATTTTCCAAGATACTCTTTGGCAAGGGCCTCAACTCCATAGCCTTGCTTCATTACATTGATATCAAAAACGGATGGTGTTTTGTCAATGAGATTGTGTTTGTCGGCCCAAAGATGGCGTGGAGCATCCATGAATAAGAGGAAATCGGACTTGGTAAGGCGTGCGTTGTTAGCCATAGGGATATTCTATACCATGTAAAGCAACTGATATCATATTTTATTTTTGAAAAATGAAGTTGATGATTTTTTTCGATATTTTTAAACTATCTGGAGAATTCTTGTGGTCTTTGTAATTCTAAAATATCCATAACTAATTGTAAGGTTAGCTGAATATATTTTTTATTATATCAATAAAAAAAACACTTCCAAATGATACCACTTGACCAAGCAAGAGGAATATGAAATCTGTTGGGTCATATACCCAAGCATCAGAGGTTTTTGATACCTCTATAAATTCTTTAAGATCATCCATTTTTGTTAGATTTGCACCATGTTCAATTGGTATTTTTGTCATGGGTTTTTCAATGAGTTCTATGTTTAAACTATTATAAAATGAGTAGAGTACCCAGTGACTTACGACTTTTTGACTTTGTGCAAGAAAACGGCGATAAATTAGCTGAGGAGTCAGAAATGTAAACGTGCCAAAAAGACTAAATAGTGCTAAAAAAAGGACTGATATTAAATCTAACTTATCAAATAATAAAATCCCAAACAAGCCAACACCAACAAACCAAGTGCTTGAAATAAAAATGTACAAATTATTGTTCGTATGCAATCGAGCCTTTACCATACTAGGAATAGGAATAACATGTAAATTTCGTAATTTTAACAAAAAGAAAAAATTAAGAATTATTAAACGAGTCGCAGTACCCATCGGATACGCAACAAATATTCCCCAAACTGAAAGAATTATTGCTTTGCCGAATCTATTTTCATTTTGATACCAAGTAGGGGGAAAAACTTCCCTAAGAGAATTGCTATTAATTAGGCCAAAAAATTCAGGCCGGTAAAGAGTAATGTAAACGAAAACAAACGCAATAAATGAAAGAATCAGTATTCCTAAAAAATTCCTTCTTTTATGACTGAAATTAGTAAACCATTTTTTTATGAGTTCTGAATAATCATCATCATTAATCAGGAAGCAAGGTCGCAATTCTTCATAAACTGTATGGAATTTCCTGCTTCCATAACTTAGGATCGCGGTAACCCACATTATTCCAAATGTTCCTATATAGATAGGAAAGGTTGCAATATATTCTTTTTGAAAAGAAATGGTCATTGAAATTAATAAACCAACTGAGTAGGCAATTAATCCAAAAATAATTGCAGGTATTGGAAATCCAACCTTAACTTTTTTGAATTTTTCAAAAAGGATGTCGACCCATAATTTAAAGTCTTCTGGAGATGTCCCGTATTTTTTGACATCCATTTTTTGTATATTATCAGGAATTGGAAGGTTATTTGACTTTTTATTTTCTCCCATTGTTCACCTCGCTAGAAATCAAGTTTTCTTAATGCTATATTCATATAGAGCTGCATTCCTGCACCAATTGTAAATGGCATAAATATTCCTGCTATTGCATTTTGAACCAAGTAATTTGGCAAAGTTTTTATAAATAGCTTTGTAAGACCAGGATATTTAAAGAACCCTCGAGCAAAAAATTGAAACCGTAAAAGATTTGGCATAATTGCGTAGGAAAGATCATCAAGATTTTCTAAAGTGAAGCCAATATCTTCGCAGAGAGAAAGCCATTCGTTCACTTTCCAGGGGTTTCCAACGGCCATTGATAATTCAGCTAATTTTCCAACTGTTTTTAAATCATCAGAAAATGAGTCAAAATCTTGACTTCGGAATCCATCAATAACAATGAAAAGAGCCTGTGATTTTAATACCCGATAGGCTTCTGAAAGTGCTATTGACATATCAGTTGCGTGGCAAACACTTTCTATCTCAAATACTAAATCAAAGGAATTGTCTTCAAAATCTAGGTTTTGAAAATTCCCTTGTTGAAATCTTAAATTAGGCAAGCCCTTTGCGTGTTCCTTGGAGTATTTTACGTGTTCTGGTGTTAAGTCGATCCCAATGAATTCTACATCAGGATTATTCTTTGCTAGAAAGGTGCTATTGAACCCATTCCCACTGGCTAATTCCAATATTCTTTTGGCACCTGTTAAGTTTACATATTTTTGAACAATTTCAGCTTGTCCAAGGTAACCTTCTTTATTAAATTCTCCATCATAGTTGAGAGCCATATGAATGGATCCATCAACAGAATGAAAAAACTTATACCCTAAGTTACTTTCTCGATAATAATCAGCAATATCTTGAGTATCAATTTCTTTTACAAGGAGTTCATTTATATTGAATATTTTATCAACCTTGCCAAGATATTTTTCTAATTCTTTATGGTCTTTGTAGTCAACTGGCATTATTAGTCTACTCCACTACGAAAAATTCATCGATAACTTCTTATAAATGCTAATATGGAAATTTTGAAAAACCTTTATTTATGTTCAACAAGTTGTTGACTTGAGGAAAAACTATGCTAACAATTTTCACAATATCCAAATGGTTTATTGCGAGACCATTATACCCCTTGTTACATTACTTTTACTTTCAGAATAATTATTTTAAGATATATTTAAATGTGGTAGTGTCAACATCCCAAATTTAGTACCACTTGGAAGTGGAGACTTTCACATATTTTTCTCAACAAACGAATAGGGTGGCAAGCCCTGTAATGATTCGTGCGGTCTGATTGCGTTGTATTCCTCCATCCAGGCCTCAGTAATTTCCCGTGCTTCCGACAAAGAACTAAACAAATAAGC
>Ga0334882_1004899_pt1 | contig 10916 bp, 10 predicted proteins | sample GraSluR1_MG_5_FD_207226 | JGI IMG/M metagenome (GOLD analysis project Ga0334882, IMG submission 207226) | Sludge microbial communities from methane-producing bioreactor in Wageningen University, Netherlands - Granular Sludge_15_04-R1 | ecosystem: Engineered > Bioreactor > Anaerobic >... | reverse complement strand
ACTCCTGAAAGAAGTAAGTTGTGTCCGCCAGCGGCAGCAATCTCCAAACATCTTTTGGCTACCGTCTGACCAACAATTTGACTAAAGTCTGTTTCTGACTGAACTGAAGATGGTTGGTATTTTCTACTTTGAAGAGGTTGGAGTACTTGTCGCTGAAGATAAAAGTCAATTAAATCATTTAAGTGTTGGAGAGGATATATTTCTAAACCAGATATAAGGCTAACTTCTGCTTGATTACCGGCTGGGATAAAAGCTCTCCGATAGCCGCTCTTCTGGGCAAAGTGGACTAAAGGCAAAGCGCCCTTGATTTGCCGTAGATGACCATCGAGAGTAAGCTCGCCAAAAAAAATATCTCCAGCTTGAGTAAATTGTTGGCCAATAGTTAATTCCCATAAAGCAATAGCGATACCTAGTTCCAAATTACTACCTGTCTTGCGCAAATCTGCTGGTGCTAAATTAACTATAGTTTTTTTACATTTTAATCTAATGTGACAAAAGCTCAAAGAATTAGTAATTCTTTCTCTAGCTTCCTCTAATGATTTTTCTGGCAAACCGATAATAGTTAAACCTGGTTTGCCTCTCATGCTGTCGGCTTCAATTTCGATTAAATTAGCTTTAAGCCCCTGCAAGGTGGCGCTATAAGTACGAGTAAGCATATTTTCCTTTTTTACTGATTTATTAATAATATGATCATTATAGTCACAAAAGTGACAAAAAAATGACATTTTAGAAAAATGCTCAAAAGAAAGGCGACCAATTAAAGGTCGCCTGAAAAACAAATTACTAATTAAAACTGAAAATTTTCTTGAATCAAAAACAACAAAGCTTGTTTTTCGGTGCTTTGACGATAATAATCAGTGATTTTGCAGGCAAAGATATGATAATCTTTTTGCAAAATTTGATTGCGGGAATAATGCGGTATTTCTGGAAGGTCTGAGTCGTAAAAAACAATATTGCCACGGAGATAGTTAGTGAAATTGTTTTGCAAAGCCTGGAGATTAACTTTAACTAGCCGACCGTTTCTATTCACCAAAACATGACGTTCTCCTAAGCGCAAAAAGGACACAATGGCTTGGCTTGACACTTAAACTCCTCCTTAAAAAAAGATTATTTGGAAAGATTTATGCTTAGCTCGAAGAAATTAGCTAACTATAAAATTCTTCAACCAGAAGCACTAAAGCCTTTTTTTCGGTATTTTGTGAGTAAAAATCGATTATTTTGCAGGCAAAAGTGGAATGATTCTCTAGCGCTATATTTTCGGTGGTGAATTCTGGAATGTCAATCAGATCGCCGTTGATAAAAATAATATTACCGCATGTTAAACGCTCAAATGATTCTGTCATGGTACAAATATCAACTAAGGCTAATTGCCGATACTTGTCGACTAAAACATAACGCCAACCATTTCTTTTGAAAGAAACTATGGCCTTCCCCAGCATTTAGGTTCCCCCTTTATTTTTATTAGTAATTTGATGTAAAAGAGCTTGATTAATAATACAAAATAACTTGTTAGGTAAAATCTAATAAGTTATTTTGGAAAAATATTAGATTTGTAATTGTTTTTGCTGATGAGTAAAATCGTCGGACCATAAAAAGCTGCCAACAACCAGACCATCAACCTGAGCTTGATGGAGAGACGCTAAGTGGGCTGGTTTAATACCGCCGTCAATGATGATTTTAACTGGCAGCGCTCTCTCCGTTAATTGTTTTTTTAAAGCTGTAATTTTTGTCAAAATGCTTGTCTGAAATTCCTGACCTTGCTGCCCCATTGGGACAGATAATAATAAAATTTCGTCTAAATATGACCATGATTGTTCATCAATACTAGATAATGGTGTATTAAGATCAAGAGCTAAGCCAGCTTGCCAGCCATAATTTTTGACTGCTTGTAAAAATTCTTTTTGGTCACTTAAACGCTCTACTTGTCCATGAATGGCTCTAGTCGGTAGTTTTTTTGCTTGAGAGGCAATTTCCCAAACATAATCTAAGGGATCTTGAGTCATCAGATGAAAATCAAGAGTTAAATCACCGAAGCTTAAATCAATTAAATCATAAGGGGTGACAGTCAAAGTGGGTAATAATTCACCATCAATGATATCTAATTGAATATTTTTAAAATGACCATCAGCCTGAATAATAGATAATTTTTCGGCTATTTGCTGAACGTCTGTTTCTAAAAGGGCAGGAATGATATACATATAACTTTCTTCAAATTAACTTAAATGATTAATTTTTTGTAAGCGTCTCAAATATTTTTCTTCATTTATAGGCTTTTGCGTTAAAAATGCGTTAATAAGCTCTTGCTGTAAATCCAATGAGAGATAATCACTCGCTAAAGCAAGCGCATTAAGATGATTGTGGGAGGTTGCTCTGATTAATTGCTGGACATTAAAGCCTAAACCACAATAAATATCTGGATGGCGGTTAGCAGAAAGAGAAACTCCGATGCCAGAACGACACCATAAAATAATCTTACTAGCGGGATATTGACGAAATAAGGCAACTGCTTGAGAGACAAAATCTGGGAAATCATCTTGCTCATCGTAATGATGAGCTCCAGCATCCAAAATTTCATAGCCTTGGGCTTGTAAAATTGACTTATGTTTTTCTTTGGCATTATAGCCGCCGTGATCGGCTCCAATAATAATTTTCATAAAGCTATTATATAAGCAAAAATAAAATTTTGGGTGACTAATTTTAATAAGTAGCCTAATAACTAAAAATTGGTCACGCTTTTGTCATTTTCTTGTCACTTTTATAAATATAATAGCTAATATATGACAAAATATATCAAAATAGAATTAATTTTTATTATCTTAATGATAATGATGATGGCAGCGACGATGGTTTCTGCTCAGACAACAGGCTTATATTTAGCTGACTACCTAGCAGACCTAAATAATTTCACTGCTTTCGGTCACATCTCGCTCACTGACCGACCAAAACCTTTATCAAATCAAGCAACGATGAAAGTATTTAGTAATAGCCTATCATTAATGCAGCCAAAAAGCAATTTGCCTTTTAGCGAAACTTTGGATAAATATGGTCAATACGCTTATAACTTTGATTTTTCATTGAAGAATTTCTCAATTGGAGATAAATTTAGAATTAATTTACATTATATAGATGATTTTGATTTTGTTTTTCTAGAATGTGAAGTGAAAGCAGGAACAATAAAAAATAGACTGAGTTGCACCCTATGGCAACACCAAGATGGAATTGATCAAAATATTTATCATAATACTGATACTTATGGCTCGACTGCTGAGTTTTTTACCAATGAAGAAGAAATGACATTGGTAATTACTAAAACAAATTATCACCTCTCATTTTTTCTATGGGCGAAAAATCAACCAAAGCTAGGAAGACTAAGCGCGGTTTGGTCTCATCCATATGGTGACTTACCTTCAGCAAAGTTAATGCAAGTAAGGCTAGAGCGTCAGCTGGTGCAAAGCGAGAGGGCTGAATTATCCATTCATCGATTTTTTTACACTGATCCGAGCTATTATTTCAAGAGCGAGGTTAATTTATTATCACAAAGAGATGAACAATGGAACGAAGAGCTTTTGGGTCATACTACTGATCAAAATATTGGTGAAATAGGTTGCTTGCTTACTAGTGTCACGATGTTATTTAGAGCACAAAGATATTATCAATTTCCAGACGGGACACAATTGAATCCTAGCGGACTCAATAATTGGTTGAAGCAGCAAAAAGATGGCTATATAAATAAAAATTTGCTAAATATGGCAGCGGTGGCTAGACTTTCTAATCAATTACAAAAACATTATGCTGAGCAAAATATGACATATCCTAAATTTGAATATCAATACATTGATAATAGTTGTGAGATGAGTAAAAATTATCCTGCTTTAATTGATGTGGCCAATCAAAATCAAGGCATAATTGTTGAAATACCTGGTCATTTTGTGGTGAGCGATGGAATTAATTTGAATAATATAGTGAGTATTAAAGACCCTTATTATAGTAATTATGACAGACTATCGCAACATCAAGACTCTAATATAATTTCTTTGAGAAGATTGGTACCATCATTTACTGATCAAAGCTATTTGATAGTAAATATAATTGGAGATGCAGACGTGGAGATCATGAATGAGGAGTGGTTAATACCAGAAATTGTGACTTTATTTGACCCGCTCACTCATGAAATTGTCGGCAAACAATTTTTGTATCCCAAAATCCAAGCTGGTAATTATCAATTAAAGATAAATCCATTAATGGTCGGTACTAGATTTAGCTTTTTTGTTTATAATCAAGAAGGAGAAGTAATGACTTATGCTAATGAAGAATTGGTCTTAGAAGAAAAACTAGAACTAAAATTTCTATATGATAAGCAAGCGGCAGTTAATTTCTATCAAGAAGAAACAAGTGAGATGACCATGAGTGAAAAATGGCAAAAATTACTACGCGAACAGACTTGGCAATTTAAATTTGTAAGGATGAGTTTGGACCATTGGTGGCAAAAAGGAGAAATTGAAATGGTGAAAAGAATGGCTAAAGATTATCAACAAAGGAATATTTTGGAGTTGGAGGAATTAAATGAGATCTTGATGATTTTGGAAAATTAAGTGGGGAAAATTTTGATGAAGAATTATTCTATTTCATTCAAACGATTGTCACTGGCGAAAATAAAGTAATTAATACTCGTGCGGTGATTGGTTTGGTGAATGGGAAAGAAAAAAGAGAGATTATGATCAATGGTGGTAGCTTCCATTTGATCTAAATCAGTGATTTTTAATTTTTGGGGACCGGAGAAGGTATGATTGTCTTTAGAGGCATTAAAATCAGTAGTGGGGATAAGAATAGTAAAGTGAGTTTCGGCGAAGGGAGAGGTGCGAAGAGCTTGAGTGTAGGATTTGCTAATGGTGGGGATAATGTATTCAAGGGCATAATTGTAATTACCGGTAGTTTTAGGAAAGAAGCCTTTAACTTCAATGTAAGAGCTGGTTTCACTGACTGATTGAATATTCCAATAGAGATTAGAGGGTTTGACGTTTTTGTCAACTGTAGGATTAGCAAAGACTGGAGGGGTGTATTGATAGATATTAGTAAAATTGGCAACATTGCCTGCTAAATCAATAGAACAAACATATAAAGGATTAGCACCTCCTGAAATAGTTAAGCGTAAGTTGTCACCACTGCTAATACTTGTTCCCCCGCTGCAATCACTACCTAGCGTGTTTAAATCCCAAGCATAGGCAATTCTTGAGAGACTGGTTTGCTCATCACTACTTGTAACAATAATGTCTTGTTTATCTCCTTGCCAACCAGTAATAGCGGGAGTGACAGTTAAGGTGGGTGGGAAGATATCAACTTTATTAATGGGAGAAGTGCAAATTCGGTCATTACCGGCATTGTCATAAACACTGACTGGGCAAGTATCGCCATGCAAGGGGCCAGTTGCACAAGAGACACTAGCTGAGGCAGTGGTTAAACCACTGCCTCCTACATCAGTGGAACTAGTTAAAGTAAAAGTCTCTCCCCCACTAACTTTCCAAGTGCTCTCACTTGGTGTCCAAGTGCCACAAGTGGGGGCGGTTTTGTCGATAATGATTTTACCAGTATAGGTGTTAGTGGTTTCTTCGGGAGTGGAGCTATTGCTGGCGGCAGCAAATTCTATATCAGTATATTCGCCTTCGCTTAAGTCATTATAATTCCAAGATAGTTGCCAAGTCATGTTTTCACTAACTGCAATATCAACTTTTCTTTCAATACCGCCAATGGTGGCAGAGACTTCGACGTTAGTGGCGTCTCCGTCTTCTGGATAGTCAATGGTGCCCGAGAGAGTGAATTCTAGAGAGGATTTGGTGGGAACTATATCTGTGCTGCTGTCGTTGATATTTAGGTTAAAAATAAAAGTGCCCAAAATATATGGCTCAGATATTGTACCGTGGCCGCCAACAACCTTTAACTGATTGCTTAATCTAAATGAAGGGACAATACGATGCATTTGATAGTAATTATTGATAATGTCGTATGGTGGTCCTCCCTGAGTAGAATTGTATGCCCTAGCAAGCCATATTAGACCACTGGTGCCTGATATTGGAGTTCTAGTCCAAAACCAATTAGAAGTTGGAGACGAAAAAACAATATTATTATTAATTACTTCGGTGAGCGAAGGGACACCTATTTTTGAAAATAATACAGTACTATCCCAGTTAGTAGTTAAAATTAATTCTTTATGGTTATCAATAAGATTATTATAAAAATTAACCAAAGTAGTATTAGCTAGAGACGAACTAGAAAAAGTGTTGCTAGCCACGCTATTATATTCACCAACATAAGAATTATCATATGTTTTTATAAAATATCCTTGCTCATCTGAAATAAATGTAGTATTGTTGTAATAACGGGCTTTTCGCCACACACTACTAGCAAAAGAAATGTATTCACCATAATTAATCTCAGCAATAAAGTCGCCAATATTAGCAGCTTCAATTTTATTTATAGAGTTAAAAGTAAATAAAAAAGAAAAATTTATTATAAAAGCGATTAAAAATTTAATTTTAAATTGAAATGACATCTGCTTTATTTTAACATCAAACCAAGAGAATTTCAATATATTAAAATCTTGCTTTTGGTAGTAAAAATACAACCATAATTTTTAAACAATCTTATAGCTCCACAAAGCCGCTAGACTTACACCAAGAAAATCATAGCCCACATCTCTGAGGGTGCCGGTTCTCCCAGGCACATAACTCTGATGCCATTCATCAAAAATAGCGAAAACCAAACATAAAATAATAATCAAAAATAGTTGACGGGAGGTTTTTTCTGGCTGAGCATGAGAAAGACGAAAAGCCAAAAACCAGCACCAAAAAAGAATCATATAGACGGTTAGATGGGCAGTTTTTTTGATGATGAAGTCTTGCCAAAAGACATCTAAGCTAGGTAAAACTGGCTGGGAAGATAAAAACGAAATTATTCCCATCCAAAAGATTGGCAAGAGAAAAAGACTAAAATTCCACCACTGGTTCTTCATTATTATTTTTTTGATAATCATACCAACATTGTAAAATATCTAAGCTAATGATAATAATAGTACTGAGAATTATAACAGTAAGAGCAAATATTAACAACTGACGATTGAAACTGGAATTTGGGGCGCTTGGCGTCATGCTGGCAGCTGAGCTAGATTGATTGGTGACAACTGAAGGTAAGATTAATGACTGATGGTCATTTTTATATTTGATCTTTGGGAGACGAAAACTAATATCTTTTTTCCATGAATTGTCCTCGCTCGTTATGAGTTGATTGTTGGTCGTTGCGACTGAGGATTCAGTTGCTAACTGGGGGTTAACATTAGAACTAGTTTTGCTACTAGAATTAGAATTGGGGCTGTTGGATAAGTTGGTGGCTGAAGCGCCAGTTAAATTTAAAGCGGTGGTGGAGGGCGCAGTGTTACTTTGGGTGGTAGGAGGGGTTGATGATTGGCTGTCATCGACGTCATCATAAATATATTCGATGAGATGATTGCTTTTACCTTTGGTGGGTTGGGCGAAATCCCATTGACTACCGCCATCAATGAGGCGATGATAACTTTGAGTACTGGTTAGCTTAGGATAAGTGATAAAATCAACAATTTCTCCAGTGGGAGAAAAAAGATAAATGGTATCGCCGGCATTATTAAGAGTGACTTTGGAGGTTTCTAAGAGCCAAAAACCTTGAGCTGATAAAGTAGCGTCGTGACTTTTATTGATTAATTCGTGATTTTTGATAATGCCACTAATGTTCTCTGCTATTTGCCAGCCAGCAAGAGGAACTGCTTGACTAGTGGGATTATATATTTCCAACCACTCTGCTTCTCCATTGGGTGGAGAGGCGTAGATCTCATTAATTAGTAATTGAGCTTGGGCATAATGACAGAATAAAAAATTCAGCATTAAAGTGATAAAAAGAGGGAAAAATAATATTTTTTGCATATAACTATATTATCCACACAAAAGTGACAAAAAAGTGACAAAAAAGTGACCAATTTTTGTGTTAGAATAGAGAGATTATGATTACAAATTTCATTCGCAATTTTTTTGTTATTGCCGTAGTATTATTCGTCACAATTTGGTTTTTGCCAAATGTATCTTTAGGATATGCAGTGGGCAAGGGTTTTAATATCGCAGAATTTGTAGCTAGTTTGCCAGTTTTTTTGGTGACTAGCTTAGTATTAACGATTTTATCGGTAGTGGCGAGACCAATTTTGCAAATCATTACCGCTCCAATTAATTTTTTAACCTTAGGTCTGTTTAATGTGGTGATTAATGTCTTTATTTTCTGGTTGGCTACTTATTTGGTAGAAGATTTTATCATCTTACCACTAAGCATAGGTGGTTTTCAATTAAATACTTTCTTCTCTTATGTAGCAGTAGCTTTCTTTTTTGGTTTTGTCCAGGGCTTTTTAGCTTTAATTTTTTAAAATTAAAAAGAACAAAAAAAGAATCGTAAATTATGCAAAAAAATATTTTAATTACTGGCGGGGCTGGCTATATTGGCTCTCACGCAGTCAAGTTGTTCCTTGAACACGATTATAAAGTAACGGTGTTTGATAATTTTCATCGTGGGTTTAAACAACCTTTGGAAGTGATGAAGGGTTTGGGCAATTTAGAGGTGATTGAGGGTGATTTGAAACAGGCCGTGGAAGTTGAAAAAGTGTTGACTAATAATAATTTCGACGGAATATTGCATTTTGCAGCCTTATGTTTGGTGAGTGAGTCAATGGAAAAACCAGAATTGTATTTTCAAAATAATGTCATAGGGACATTAAATTTGCTGGAAGCGATGAGAAAAACTGGCTTGCATAAATTGATTTTTTCATCTACTTGTGCGGTTTATGGCGATAGTCAGTATTTACCGATGGATGAAAATCATCCAACCAAACCATTAAATCCATATGGAGAGTCAAAATTAATGAGTGAAAGAATGATTGCTTGGTATGGGGAAATTCATCAATTAAATTATGCGATCATGAGATATTTTAATGTTTGTGGGGCTGCCAGTGATGGCTTAATCGGTGATAGCAAAAAACCTTCACAACTACTGATGCAAAATGCGGTAAGAGGAGCAATGGGAATTGAACCTTTTGCTTATACTTGTCCTGAAGTTGATACGCCCGACGGGACGCCAATTAGGGACTATATAGACGTAGAAGACTTGGTAAGAGCACATTTTTTGGCGTATGAGCAATTGAATGAAAAAGCTAAAAATCAAATTTTTAATTTAAGCAATGGCAAAGGCTATTCAGTCAAAGAAATAGTGGCCGAGGTAGAAAAAAACTTTGGGATAAAAATGAAAAAGAACAAGGCCGAGTGTCGTAAAGGAGAATATGCTCAAGTGTATGCTTTGCCAGAAAAGGCAAAAGAGCTTTTATCATGGCAGGCGAAAAAAAACTTAATAGATAGTGTGGAAAGTATGAAAAAATGGTATCAAGCTCATCCTCATGGTTGGGACTATTAAAAAAAAGTTGGCATAGAGCTAAAAAAAATTATCTTTTGATAATGATGTGGGTGGTGACAATTATTATTTCCAATTGGGTTTTATTAGCTAAGCCAATGTTTTACACTCATGATTATTTGCATGGCGCAAGAATAGCAGAATATCAAAGAGGTTTATTTGAAGGGCAGATGCCGGTAATATGGAGTCAAAATTTTGGTTTTGGTTTTGGGATGCCTCTTTTCCAATTTTATGCCCCTTTGCCTTATGCAGTTGGGGCCTTATTTTATCTTTTGGGCTTAAATTTATTAATAGCGGTAAAAATGATTATTGCGCTGAGCAATATTGCGACCTTAATGGGGGGCTACATTTGGGCTAGAGAATTTTATAATAGAAAATTGTCAACCTTGTCGGCAGCATTTTTGACCCTAGCATCATATCGGGCAATGGATATTTTTGCTAGAGGAGCGATTAGTGAAATCTGGGCGATCATGGCTTTACCTTGGCTCTTGGCCGGTATTACCAAAATTATGCATGGCAAAATTAAAACTGGGTTTTGGCTGAGCGTGGCTGGTGGAACGATCTTAGCTTTGTCTCACAATATTACGACTTTATTAGCAGCACCTTTTGTAATCATCTATGTAATGTTATTAATAATGCAGTGGGATAAAATTAAAAAAAATGAAGCAAAACTAAGAATAAAAAATTTATTATTCGCTGGCATGGCAGTTTTTGGATTGGCTGCTTTTTATTTAGTGCCAGCTTTTTTTGAAAAAAATTACACCCAAGTAGAAACATTTATTTTAGGTGATTATTTTAATTTTAGATTACATTTTTTATATTTTCGTCAATTTTTACAAGATAGCTTTGGTTATGGCGGTTCTGGATATGGGCCCGATGATGGCTTATCTTTTTTCTTGGGTTGGGCACAATTATTGGGCTGGATGATAACAGGCTTGGTAATCAGTTATCAATTAATTAGTAATAAAGGAAAAATAAAAAAGGAAAAAAATAAAAAAATTAAGTGGATAGCAGGCATAATGTTAATCACTATAGCGACCATGTGGATGAGTACTTTTAAGAGTCAATGGTTGTGGGAGAAGTTAAGTAGCTTATTGGAATTTGTGCAATTTCCATGGAGATTATTAAGCTTGACGATAGTCTTTCTCTCCCTCGTGAGTGTGGCAGGTTTGAGTTGGCTGAAAGAGAAATGGCAAAATGTGCTAATTAGCTTGTTGTTTCTAATTTTAGCCATAAGTAGTTTTCATTACTTTCAGGGAGAAAAATATTTAACTGAGCCGGCTTTTTATCAAGGTGACGAACATTATATTAGAGAAAGCATGAGTCCAATTTTGGTTGATTATTTACCGAGTAATTTTGTTTTTTATGATGGCTTACAGGCAGTAGCAAAAGACATAAAAGTCTTAAAGATGGATAAACAACCAAATATTAAAGTAGATAAAATGGAT
>Ga0334882_1004898_pt1 | contig 10918 bp, 18 predicted proteins | sample GraSluR1_MG_5_FD_207226 | JGI IMG/M metagenome (GOLD analysis project Ga0334882, IMG submission 207226) | Sludge microbial communities from methane-producing bioreactor in Wageningen University, Netherlands - Granular Sludge_15_04-R1 | ecosystem: Engineered > Bioreactor > Anaerobic >... | reverse complement strand
CCTCCGCCAGCAGAACGCAGAGCTGATAGAGATGTGCGAAGAATTAGTAGAATTATCAAAAATTAACACAAACTATTCTCCAGATGATGCTTATGATGAGGATGTAATTATGCGTGCAAATACTCTTATAACACGGATAAAGGGGGAGTGATGGATAAGATAAAAGAGTATTACGATACGCTGATGGAACTAAAAGGCGCAAACGGTAAATTCAAAACAAGCAAAGAGCAGTATGTGAGAATATACCATGAGGGCTATTCACAGGCGATGGATGAAGCAATTGAAACGCTGAAACAGATGTTCAATCTGGGTGAGTACGAGAAATGACCGAACAACAGGCGCAGTATAACGCGGTGTGTCCATGGTGTGAGAATGTTGTCCTCAAATATGTGGTGGATTTCGAGAGTAACATGGTAGCGTATTGGTGTCCATCGCCAGGGTGCAGGTATAGGGAAGTCGCATCAATGACAATAAAGAAACGAGAGTTTAGTAGAGAGGAGGTAGAGCGAATGGATGCGGAGAAAGAGTTTGTGCTTGCTTATGTGTGCGATCCTGAAATGGAATGGGAAGATGCTTACAAACTGGCGGTTGAATTAGACAAACAGGCATCGGAAGAATTTGTAAATAGCGTATCAGAGAACGAGGAGGTATAAGTGGAAGTATTTATGAAAGTGGTAAGTGTTGCGCCAGACAGAACAGCGTACAAAAAGTATGGTACAATGTATGAGCCAGAAGAATTAGTGTTGGTAGTGGACCTACCAGAAAGCGAGGTGAAGCAGGACGGGATACAAACAATCATTACAGAAAGAGGTATGGAACTGTTACTTACAAAGTTAGCCAACATACCAGATAATACAGAAGATGAATACTTACATAATAAATTACCAAAATAAGAAAGTGAGGACACAATGGGATTAGCAGTAGTTAGAGGATCGAATTACGGAAAGAGCGGGCTTGCGCAGTTGAGCCAAAAGAAGTCCGGCGAGTGGGAGGTTACGTTCTCGGAGGACAATAGCAAGTACACCATCATGCCCGCCGACATGGTGGATGATGCACGTGAAGCAGAATGTTATGTATCAATGGATGAACATAACATCAAGGTAGTATCTGTACGACCGCCCGCAAAGGCGTACTATGGATACTTCTACGGATTCTGGTCTAAGGACGGCAACCTGCCTACTTATGAACTGGTGCGCTATCAACCGCGCACTCCGAAGCGTGACTGGGATATTCCAGAACACCTTAAGATGACAGCATTGTTCCGCGTTGTGGATGATAAGGTGTGGGACGGATACCTGATCCGCAAGCCGTTGGTGTACTGCTTCGTGGATTACATGAATAGCGGAGTTGCCGCGCTGAAAGGCTACGGTTCCAAGAAGATGGAATCATTCCTTACGGAACTTGGTTTCGACATGATGCGCGACACCATTCCATTCTCTGATAATGTCCTACCTGGATTGCAGGACCTGTTGTTGGAGAAGGAAAAGAAAGTCATTCTCACCGTGGGAAAGGGTGGCTGGTTGAACTCGATTGTAACCGCACCTTAAGGTTCCCATGCGCGTTGAATTTGATGATATAGTAGACAGTCTTGATCAGGTTCGGGATCATGGGCGTTATTCATCGGCGAGATGTGTTTTTCATTCTCCTGACAATCATCCATCAATGTTGGTGTTCAAGGATGGGTATTATAGATGTCTGTCGTGTGGGGCAAGCGGAGGACTGACTCAACTTCAACGTGCGCTGAATGGGTGGGTGCCACCTGCTGTATCTAACAAGGCGGATTGGCACTCACCACTTCTTCCAAACGATCTGTATTCCCAGGATGAATTATGCAACGATTCACATGACGTACTTCGCAGACATGAGGACCCGCTGGCGTGGTATCTTAAAGAACGCGGAATCTTTGACAGGATACTTCCGCAGTACATAGGATATTACAACGGATGGTACACCATTCCGATGCTAAGTGATAAGAAAGACTTTCTTGGAATGGTGGCACGTGCGGGCAGTCACATACAACACACAACAGGTAGTCGTTACTCCATACCACACGGACAGCGTTCAATCCTATACATACCAGACCATGTGATCGTGCGGGATAGTGACTACCTGGTAGCGGTGTATGGTATAATTGATGCGCTGTCATTACGACAACTTGGAATACCATCCTGTACCGGAAGTTCAGGTAAGGATTCACTCAAGCCAGAGATGTTGGATGAGTACAGAAAGCAGATCATAATATTGCCTGATAAAGGAGAGGAAGATACCGCACGGAAGTTAGCGTCACGATTAGGATGGAGAGGGAAAGTATTGGTATTGGATTATCCTGACGGATGTAAAGACCCGAATGATCTGCTTGTGAAAGGACATTCACAGTGGCTCATCAGTCAGATAAACAGAAAGCGGAAGGAATGAATAATATGAGAGATAAAGCATGAAGCATTTGGATGCAAGCGAGTTGACTTTCGGTCTTATCCTCGGCGGTAAGATAGACGCCGAGCATGTAACCGCCTCTACTCTCGCACAGCCCTATGGGGATGCGTTGAAGTTATACAAAGACGGGGCGGACATCTCTGTACTTTATGACAAGGTTGGGCTTACTCCAATCAGAGCCGCAATCGAAGCGAGCAGGATCGTGGAGGGTACTAACCCATACGACATGCTGGAACTTCTGAACGTGGCGTATGGCAGGGAAACGCTGGCACTAACACTTGAACGTGAGTTGAATAAGTTACGGCGCGGTGATGACGCAGACCTGCTGAAGATAGAATCTGCTATTGAACGTCACGTTAATATGGAGGATAAGTACACACCTCTCAACGAGATCGAGCCAATGGAGGGGGTGTGGAATTTGACAGGGTATCAGCCGATAGATGAATACATCGGCGGTATACCTGATAGCAGTCTTACAATCATAGCCGCGCCACCTGGGGTTGGCAAAACCAGCCTATTAGCGAAACTTGCCATTGCTCATGCCAAGACGGATAAGAAGGTATTATTCTACACCCTTGAAATGACAGGTGGACAGATTGCTAAACGTGTGATAGACTTAGAGAACGATACGAAAGATGAACCTTACAAAAAGAATATCATAGTGTGTGACGACATCATGGACGTAGAGGAAATCTGTGCGGACGCTGCCAAGGTGGTGGCGCTGGATAACTACGGCATGATAGGCATTGACTTTGCGGACCTAATGCTGACCGAGAAAGAGGAAGAGGGAAACGTGGCGCAGTTGTATCGTGCCATGGCGCGGCTTGCCAAGAAATCTGGCGTGCCTGTTGTTCTGTTGTCGCAGTTGAATAGACAATATGCAGAACATGGTGGCATACCACGTATCCAGAATATTCGGTGGTCTGGTTTGGCAGAGGCGATGGCCGCATTGATACTGCTTATCTACAATCCCAACCAGATATTCGGTGCTCCACCGTCAAAGGGGCAGTCATTGATAGCGCACCCTGGACGTGGGTATGTCATTGTTGGTAAGAGTAGGTTCGGGTATAAGCAGGGTGGCGTTGGTGCGATTGATTTAGAGTGGGATGGTAAACTTTCTTGGGGCAACGAAGCAGTCGGATGGATGCCGCTTTCGGCGGTGTGATGATGTTGACAAAACAGACGACATGTGGTATAATAGTAAGTGCAGAAGTTGGAGATCGTTTTGTTTTGTCAGCATATAACAGCCCCCGAGAGCGATCTGCAACTTCTGCAAAAGTACAGACAAACTCGAGGGCTGTTGTATTTGGAGACACCATGCCATTCAAGAACAAAGAAGATCAGAAGGCATATGATAGAAAATATGCTAAGGAACACAGAAGGGAAAAGAACTTAAGTAAACAAAGATGGCGAGAAGCCCATCCAAAATTGAATGCTCTCAGAAATAAGAAATGGAGAGAAGAAAATAAGGATAAGGTGGCAGCTTCAGCTGCGAGACATAAAGCATCTAAATTACGTGGATGCTTTGGTAATAAGTATGATGATGAGATACTTTCCTTCTACGAGAAGGCACGACAAATGACAGTAGAGACTGGTATCCTTTATCATGTAGATCACATCGTCCCCTTGCAAGGAGAATTGGTGAGCGGTTTTCATGTGCCGTGGAACTTACAGGTAATAACTGCTACCGAGAATTTCTCTAAGGGAAATTTATATGAAGTTAGCGTATAGAGAAAGGAGTGAATGAATATGATACAGTATAAAGTTGAAGAAGTGATTTACGATAACGAGGAGGACGCTCTCGATGCCATCCTCAAAAAGTACCCCGACATTAAGGAACATCAACTGTTGAATTATTTGGATATGCACATGCAAATATTAGACGATGAAGAGGAGGAATAAGATGTGGTGTGAACCTTTTACCTGGATGGGAATTCTGTTTTACAAAGTCGTCATGTGTGACGGTACTATTACATTGGATATGTAGATGAATAGAGAAACGATTATGTTATTAGTAGGAATTGGCATCGGTTTCTTTTCATCTGTTGTGTTTGAGGTCGTTCTGTTTGAGATACGTATCCGACAGTTACGCAGGCGAACCGAAGTATTGATTGATAAGATGGAAATGAATAAGGCGTTGATTGAAACCGAAGGCAAGGACGGATGAACATTATAAGAGGTGTTCCTCCGAAAGGAACTGTTACTTCTGATACAGTGGTGTCGGTTGATATAGAAATATTCAACATGGTAGAACCGCTACACCGTCCGACAGGGGAGTTTGCTTCTATGCAGATAGGTGTCGGTGATGATGTCTATATGATATTGGATAAGGAACAGTTGCAGGAAGCGTGGGATAGTATTCAAGATGCCAAGCATATCGTGATACAGAACGCCTTGTTCGACATCCGCCACCTGCGCAGATGGATCACGATAAATGAAAGACCTGTGTGGGATTTGATGGTCGTAGAGCAGGTACTGTGGGGAGGTTACTACGGTGTCGGTAGTTTCTCACTGGCGGACATGGCTCGGCGGTATCTCAACATCGACATGGATAAAAGTACACGCGATGATTTCGCTTCTGGGTCGCGCATGACGCAGGATATGTATAAGTATGCAGCCAGAGATGCCATGGTGACATTGCAGGTATACCACGAACAGGTAAAGGAAATAGAGAGTCGTGATGGATTTGATATGCGCGTGTACTGGGAAGCCGACGAGCCGAGCATCTGGACCATCCTGGATATGAAGCCGATCAAGGTGAACGCACAACGATGGCTGGAAATGGCGGAGGAATTTGCTGAACGCGGCGCGGCTCTTGAGGAAGAACTTGACCTGAATGTTTACTCATCAAAGAGAGTGATTGCCTACATAGAGAAAGCCACCGGACTGAAGTTGAAGAACACCAGGGCGAACACCCTGCTTGCATTCGTTCACAAGTATCCGATACTGGATAAGATACTTATGGCTCGTATGTATCGTAAGGCGACATCAACGTATGGGCGTAAGTGGGTAGAGAATTTCGTAGAGGATGGAGGGCTTGTTTACTCTAACTTCTACGTAAATGGTACAGAGACGGGGCGGTTTTCAAGTAACGCTCCAAACCTTTTGCAAATTCCCGCTCGCCGTATTCCAGAGTACCGTGAATTGTTCGTGAACAGTAAAGGTCGCATGGTGGTTGCGGACATATCACAGCAGGAGCCAAGATGCCTTGCTTTCCTGTCCAATGATTCACACCTGAAACAGGCGTTCGTGAATGAAGAGGACATTCACCTGTTCGTAACACGCAAGATATTCAACGATGAAACAATAGAGAAGTCGGATGAAAGGCGTGCTGTAGGTAAGATGATCAACCTGGCTACGTCATACGGTATGACAGCAAAGGGGTTGGCGGACAGATTGAACATTGATGACAGCGAAGCACAAGAATTCCTGAACGCGTACTTCAGCCGCTTTCCTGATGTTGATAACTACATTCGCAGGCAGAGATCGCTGGCTGGTAGATATGAGTGGGTACAAACAGTAATGGGTCGGCGTGTCTGGATGAATAAGTACAACTTCCAATGGGAGAACAATGCTATCAACGCACCGATTCAAGGGTCGTCCGCTGATTTCACTAAGGTATGGGTAAATAAATTTCGCCGTCTGTGCTTGGATAATGGGCTTGACTTTCCTGTGTCGATTGTGGTATATGATGAGGTCGTCATGGATGTCGAGAAAGAGAACGAGAAGTTGTATATCAAGTTGCTCAATGATGCGTTCAACTATGCGGCGGAACTTCTGTTCCCAGGTATGCCCTTCGTTATGGATGTAGAGTCGGGCACAAGCTGGGCGTGTAAGTCTATGAATGAGGACGACATAGATGATATAGAAGAGGAGGAATAGATGAGCATTAAATACAGGAAGTGCGATAGATGCGGAGAGTTTCATTCCGATGGTACATCTCTGTGCCTGTACTTACCTACCAGAGAGATTGATAGTCGGGCGGGTAAGTTCGCTCCTCCGGATGCATACGAAAAGGCATATCATTTGTGTGAGGATTGCAGAAGATTGCTCGGCGTAATGATGAGGGAGTGGCTCGATGTCTGATATATGTCCGTATTGCGGTGATAAGTTGGTATTGCCTTACACGGGCAGAAATGATATACTTATAGTTGGTGAATATCCATCCGAAGATGACAAGAAATCGGGCGTGCCTTTCTCTGGACAGGCCGGAGAGATATTGCGGCACGAGTTGGCTCGGAACGGTAACAACCTATGGGATAACAGCCTGTGCAATTTCTGGATGCATGATAAGAATAAGAAAGAAGAGTGCTTCAACGAGAGCGTGAAGATGATGACACGTGAAATGGCAGGTAGAAAGGTACTGCTTCTTGGGTCAGAGATGAGCAAGTTCTTTACAGGAAAATCGGTAGTGGACCTGTGCGGATTGGAAGTTACGTCGCCCATGTTCCCAATGTCTGTGCAATTTGTGATGGTGGGACTATCCCCAAAGACAGCATTGCACGCCCCAGTAGGCGAGTTCCGATTGATGATCAATAAGTTTATGCGGAGGTGCAATGAGTAATGATATAGAATTGTACGGAGATAGTAACGACGTGTATCTGACGCAGGGTGATAAGATGTTATTCGATGAGGTTGATAACATCATGCGCCTGTCAGTCACGTCCGGCGATCCAACAATAGCGATGCGCTTTGGTAGTTCATTGCGTAAGGACGCGCGGGTACGTGGTGTGGCGTTGGCGAAATTACTGTGGGGTATTCAGGATAATTGGTATCTGTTTGAGTCAGCGGGTGTTGAGGACAGCATGATAAATGTCATCGAATCTGAAATGGGTGTATCACCGGCAACCGCCAATGTGTATATCAGGACATGGGAAGCGGTGTTTGCGAACCCAGACATACCTGACAATGTAAAGGAACGGTTACTTTGCAAGCCTATCCGCACGCTGAAACTTCTACCATCCCTGGCAGGTGAGGGCGATGACGTGGATTGGAATGAGATAGCGTCTGCTATCAGCCATGATGACGTTCGCAAGATAATCAAGCGTGTTAGAGGTGAGCAGACATCCAGCAATACCGCCCTATTCATCAGACTTGATAGCAGGACGGGACAATTATCGTGCCGTAGAGGGGATGGTCAGTTCCATCCGTTCGGTATTCTGAACATGGAACTGAATGATAACGAAGTTGTCGTGTCCGCAATAGAACGTATAGTAAACAATGCCAGGATAATGCAGGCATGAAACAACCTCAGACGTTTAGATACATGAGCCAGACCTACCACATAAAGAATGAACCGTTGCGAAGCACAAGCGGCGACGAGGAATCATTCCGCATGGGCGAGGTGCGCTGGCACTTGAATGAGATAGGACTCCATGAGGATAATACACCCGAATGTAACAGGGACACGCTTCTTCACGAAATAGTACACGTCATTCTTGGCATGAATTTCAGCGGCGGCGAAACGGAAATGGTAGTGGACGTGGTGACAAGGGGAATGGTGCATGTTATCAGAGAAAACCCAGACATAATAAAGTATATACAGGAGGAAGGATAGTGACTAATGTAATCGGCGAATATCCAGAACTGACGCGCATAGAAACAGGGCTGTATTCATTTGACAGGGCGGTTGGTAATCCGCACTCACGTCAACTTGGCTACCCTACTAAGTCCGTCATAGAGATATATGGTAATCAAGGTATCGGTAAGAGCACGTTGTCCTACTTTCTATCTGGCAGGCGTAATGAAAGCGGGAAGATTTTGATATGCGATTTGGAGGGGCTTGATCGTTCTTACCTGCCAATCGCTACGGCACCTGCGAAGTTTGATGGTACCATCGAAATCATCAATGCCATGGATAACAAGGGCAAGATGCGTTCACATGAAGCCATGATAAACGAACTGACCGACAGGGTGTTAGAGGAAGAGGACATTCAGGTAGGCATCCTTGATAGTGTAGGTGCTATCCTGCCGACATTCCAACAGGCAAGCGAAATCGGCGAAGGGTTTGGTGCCAAACGCGCTATCATCGTGGCGCAGTTTGCAAGGAAAGCGGCACTCACGGTGAACAACAAACCAACCCTGCCGAACATATTCGTTGTAAACCATAGCCATGTCATTGTGAGCGGTGGAGTGGGACACCAATCGGCTGGCGGTGTTGTACTTGGATTTCTTGGTGCGGTGCGTTTGTACCTGCGATACGCTTCACGTGATTTCATCAAGACGGCGGACGAAGTGCTGGCGTACATGATCGAAGGGACGGTTGAGAAACTCCGATACGGCGGAAAGGGCAGGAAGTTCAAGGTAGCGATCATTCCTGGACATGGCGTTCGCCCAAATTTAACCGCCGTGCAGGATTGCGTAGACTTAGGGTTGGCGGAACGCGGTGCTGTTGTAAAGATGGAGGACACCTCGTTTGGTTATATCAGTAAGATGGTTGAGGACGACCTCGAAGGGCGGGATAATAAGTTCGATGCGTTCTATGAAGCAATAGAGAAGCACAAGAAAGGGGGCGAGTAGGTGGACATTAAGGATTTACGGTTTACCGAGCCATCCAAGATAGAGCATGACGGTGTGAAGATAAAACATTCGTATGCCAAGTACACGTTTTCTGACCTGACACCTGCGATAGGTGTGGACCCAGGACGGAACTGGGGGATCGCTTTTGTACGCCCTAATAACATCAACCCGATAATGGATGCTGGGTATGGGTTGTCTGTGTACTGGGGAACGATGCCAAAAGAAGAACACAGTCAGGATTACTTTCATAAGATACGGGACTTCGTGACATCCTGGCTGAAAGGGAAATGTAACACAAAGATCGTGATGGTGGAGGGCGCGAGTTACGGGGACAAGTACGGACAGAACGCCCTCGAACAATGTCGGCTCGGATTCTATGAGGCGTTCAGAGAGATGGGCGCGGACGTTGAATATGTAGCACCGCTTACCCCGCGCAAACATGTATTCGGGAACGGACGATTGAGTGCCAAGAATATATGGCTCGATCTTAATCACAATGCCGCGGATGCGGCCTGCATTGCTTTGTATGGAGGAGGATACCAATATGACAAACACATGTCTTGAATGTAAGTATGCAAATATTGAACCGACGGCTGAAGCCCCGATGATATGCGTGAACAAGGATTCAATGTACTATCTAAAACGAGTTGATTTCGCTGACACATGCGAGGAGTTTGAGTGGGATGAGATAGACCCTGCTTATGACGACTTCGATGAGGAGGATTAGTTGGCTAAAAATTGGACGAAGAAAGAAACCAAGCGATTGCTTGACCTTGTAGAAGAACGCGGATTCCGTTGGTTAGAGATTTCAGAGATACTTGATCGAAGCCAGGAAAGTATCCGCATGAAGTATCGCAACACGGTTGGCGAAACAAACACACAACATAAACTGGATAACATTGATGTGAGTTCGCTGAAAGAAAATCTGCCCGTTATCGGTATCTTTGATGTAGAAACCCTGCCAGCCGTAGGATATTTTTGGGGTGCATGGAAACAGAACATGTATCCAGAGCAGATCGTACACCCGAACTGTCTGCTTTCATGGGCTGGAAAATTTCTCAACCAACCTGACGTGTACTCTGATATTCTTACACCAAAAGAAGCGAAGGACAGGGACGTGTCCAGGGTTGCTAATTCTCTGTGGAACTTTATGTCTAAGTGTGATGTGATCGTTGCACACAACCTGATGAATTTTGACCTGAAGGTTGCAAAGACAGCGTTCATCGAGAATGGTCTGCCGCCATTGTATTACAAATACGTTGATACGCTTCAGATAGCCCGTAAACATTTTAGGTTTGAACACAACAAAATGGAATATCTTAATAGGGAACTTGGGCTACGAACAAAGATAGAGAATGAGGGGTTCCGACTGTGGCGTAAGTGCTCTGATGGTGACCCATCCGCACTACAAACAATGCTTGAGTACAATGAGGGGGACATACTTGCCCTTGAAGATTTATATTACGTACTCCAACCCTACATGAGATTCTTCAATGCCGCCCTATACAATACCATCGAGGAGAGGCAGTGTCGTGTGTGTGGAAGCACCGACCTGGAAGAAAGTAATAAGCACTACCTAACACCAGCAGGCAAGTGGAAGATGTATCGGTGTAAAGAATGTGGATGTTTGTCGAGAGGGAAAGAGAATTTACTAACCAAAGAAAAGAAGAAGAGCCTGCTGAATCCAGTAGATTTCTAACAATACTAAAAGACCCCATCAAGAAATCGGTGGGGTCTTTTATACTTATAAGTAACGGTTACTTAGCCGCCATTCCACTATCCTCAATGCCAGTGCCGATGATGTAGGCAATCAACAACCATACGATCTGTTCGACCTGCACTTCGTCCAGCGGGAAATTCGGGAACGCTTCTTTTACAATCATCATAATGACACCAACGATTGCCGCCCAGAATTTCCGAGAGCGGATTAGCAATTTCAGTTTCTCCATTATCATACCTCCTTTCT
>Ga0334882_1004895_pt1 | contig 10926 bp, 12 predicted proteins | sample GraSluR1_MG_5_FD_207226 | JGI IMG/M metagenome (GOLD analysis project Ga0334882, IMG submission 207226) | Sludge microbial communities from methane-producing bioreactor in Wageningen University, Netherlands - Granular Sludge_15_04-R1 | ecosystem: Engineered > Bioreactor > Anaerobic >... | reverse complement strand
TATCAAACTGGCCGCTGCTTTAAACGTTACCCTGGATGAGTTATGTAAAGAGCCGGGTTAACCGCCTGGCTCTCACTCTCTTCTCAGCTTATATAATATCACATGTCAATACTCGCATTCTATCGCATCTTTAATTTTGATAAAGCCTGACTATGCAGTTTATGTGTATGCTGCCAGGAATAATTTAAACTGACTGCTACCCTTTCCCAAGGCAAACCGTCAATATACCGATACTGTAATAGCAGTCTTTCTCGATCGTCTTCCACCACTTCAATAACTGCCTTAATGCCGTCTCTCGCAACAAGCAAGCGGTCAATATCAGCATCAATCTCTTTTTCTAAATCCACGATCTTTGCAATGACCTCCTGCTCTCGGCTATAGATACTACCCCCGCCTTGCGGTTGAGTAGAATACGTTGCAGTCAACTTTTCTAACCTTGCTCGCCAATATGTGACCTCATCTAATTTTCTGTCTATTTCCCGATTTAAGATTATATACCGTTTTAAGTATTTAATTTTATCCCGGTTAGATATTGTTACTTCAGTCAATGCTCTATCGCCCCCCGTCGTTCTTTCTCTTCGCCCGGCATCTAAGACAATACAACTGCCTTGAGGCTATAGGCGTAAACCCCTTTCCACACCGTACACATTTTTTAGGCTAGTATTGTAAAACCGTTAACTGGCCTGCTCTCCTTTTACCGTTCATAGTAATTTCGCCTCCTTCTCCCCGTATGTCTGCAGCCATTTACAGACTTTCGTGTTGTTCTCGCTTTGCTTCTCCGGATCTCGACACTTATGCCGCTCTATATCCCTCCTGGTCAACTCCCGGAAGTATAGCCAGCAGTAGGCTATTTTCCTTGGTGACGGCGATTTCATTATCCCATGGGATCACGTCCTAAATACCCTACTGCCAGGCCAGCTGCTATATAACAGCTGATATTGATCAGGTATAAATCCACTGCGGCCAGGACGCAGGCAAGGGTCAAAAAAATAAATAGCTTTTTCATACTTTTTCCTCCCTCGCTCTCATCACCAGTTCACGCCATGGATTAGGTCTATTCTTTCCGCTAATTCTATTTAAGTGAATCCATATGGCAGCCCAGTAACCAAACATCTGAAATTTATATCTGGAAAGACTATCCCACGCCTTTGCCTCTGCTATTTCCAATTCTTCAAGTATATTTTCTAGCTCTAAAAACCTGCTATTCCAAAGAGTAACGGCATATGCCGGGTTCGGTTCTGGTGCCCGTACGTCGGCGGCGCAATATTTACATGTGACATGATGCACATTAATGCCATCTACTATTGTGTCACGCTCAAAAGCTTCTCCGCCGCAAAACGGACAAGATTTTAATTCCTCTCTCATGCCGACTCCTCCATTCCCAGTAGCCCATAGCCTGCTATATCCGCCCAAGGGTCTTCGTTGCCCTGCTTGCCGTGTGCTATCCGAAATAATTTATCTATTACCCTGATGATGCCCAGGACATCCTTATACTCTTCCGGTCGAATGCCCTCGGGGTACAGGATAGCCAAGATTTCACCAGACCGGTTGTAGCTGTCGCCGTATTCAGTATTTTTACGCTGCACCAGCTCACCAATTTCCTTCCCGCGTAAATAATACTTAGCAGTAATTACATACGGTATTGGCTCATCATCCTGGACAGTGAAACCTTCTTCCTTGGCCCTGATTTCCTCCTCGGGATCCCCAAAAACATCTGGATACGCACTCCGCATATATTCATCACTTGCATCTTTTGTTTGCATTTGCTTAGCATCCTCAGGTACAATTTTTTCAGCAGGCTCTGGCTCCACTCCGGTTTCGATGGCGGTCGGTTCCGGCTTAACTTGTTCCTGGGTTGGGGCCTGCTTTATTCCTGCATTATTCATCCAACATAAAAACAAAACTTCTGACACTCCATATCGGGCAGCTGCCATCTGGATATTTCCGCTATAATCATATAAGGCCTTTTCAATTGCTTGTTTGCCCGGTGAGCTTTTTTTGATTCCCTCTTGGGGTATGACACCTTCTTGTCTTAACCACAATCCAAAGGTTACATCAGTTACTTTTGGTTCACATAGCTTTGAAGCTTTATTTATACTGCCGTTGGCTTCCTTTAGCAACCTGATCAATTCATCTTTACTTGGTATAGGCATTGCCATGTCATTATTTCCCCTTTCTGTAACTTTAAAATTTTTAAACGCTTTCATGTCGTGGCCCTCTGGCCAGGCCGGATCTATCCTAATTAATTCACCTTTGCTGCCATCTGGGTTAAGTCTATAAACCTTTACTTCACCCTGGCGGTTGATTTTCTCAGCTGGATCCTCTTCTTCTGGTGTTACATAACTGTTCGAACCATTAAACTTTATGCAGTGCATTCCAGTGTTAGATTTCAAGTCTACACCTCCTCGATAGCGATATAGATCCCGGGTACCGCTGCCCAAAACTTCTCGATGATCTCGCTAACCACCAGCGCATCATCCTTCCAGTAACCCAGGTCCGTCATCACATCAAACAGCATTTTGTTCAGGTTATGAGTATCCGGTTTAGTAGCCTTGTATTCACCGTCCTGGTGTTTGCCCGTAATGGGTAAACACCACTTCACTATTACCCGGATTGCCTTAGTGTATTTCTGCTCTGGCACATGCCCTGCCAGGTGAGCGGTCAATTTGGATCGTACTGCTTTGAGTTCTGCTGGCTCGTAAAATACAGGCTTACCACCTTTGCATGTAACCTGGTGCTCCTGGTGCGTCATAGTTGGTGGTAGCATTGGCATGAAGAATTTAGTTTTCATGGTCAATGCCCTGCCATTTTCCGGTTGCTTGATTATAAACAACAAGACCACTTTGTTTGACATGATCCCAAAGGAATTCCAAAATTGATGGACGTTGAATTAACCACTGGATTACTTCACTTTTTTTCGGGTTATATTCTTCACCAGGAAGTTTATGATATAAAGGCGGCAAATTACTTGCAACATCTATTTTTATGCTTTTGCTTTTTGACATCCATTTATTTCCTTTCTATTTTTATATTTTATTTTTCCTTTTGTCAGTGCAAGCGTGTCAGGTGTCGTTGTCCGTGACGTAAACGGACAACTGACATCGCACTGACCACCCGCGAGGGTGTCAAAAAAAATATTTATTTATAATAAGCGTTTTTTGACACCCATTTTGACACCCTATCAAATAACGTGATTTATGTTTTTTGATACCCTTTTTTGACACCTACCTGTCAATTACGTTTTTTGACACCCTATCAAATAACATGAATCATGTTTTTTGATACCCTTTTTGACAGGTGTCAAATTTATGTTTTTGACATTGATAGGTATTTTTGACACCCTGTCAATTTTAGGTGTCAAAATTTAATTCCTGTTTTTTGACACCCTCTTTTTTGGTAACGATTCCGTTGTCAAAATTAAATCCACCATGTTCTTTTAACCTGTTTTTGACAGTATTTTTAGTAACCCCGAGATATTCTTCTAGTGCGATAATTGTGACTTCACCATCAAAACTACAAGCTTCATATGCCGTTTCAATAGAATTTTTGCGGTTTTTTGCCTTTTTTTCTTTCGGTTTCCGCTTTTCCATGGCCCTCTGCCAGGGTGCTTTATCCCCCTCAGCCTCCTGGTCTTTTAGCAGCCCTGCATCATCCACCTGGTGCGTCGGGTAATTGAACCATAAATTAACCGGCTTGAATTTCGGAAACTCCCGAAGGGTCCCGTCAATTCTCCATGCTGTGCGCTGTTGAATCGCTTGTCTGGCCGCATAAACATCATGCAGCATGCTTTGGTACACCCCGGGGTTAAACAACTTGTTACAGGCCGCCAGCATAGCCTTTTCGGAACATTGATCATCCTGGCTTACTTCTTCCTGCCAGCCCTTCACATACTTGGCCAACCACCGTTCACAGACCGCACAAACCGCCTTGTTTTCCTCTTGTTTCAACAGGTCCTCAGTCAAATCCAGTTCAATCAGGTCAAGGAGTACGTCCGGATCCCGGGCAAACACTCCGGAGCCGCTGGCCCGGTCCATGCTCCGTTTTTGCCCCTGGGTACCCTTACTATGATGATGGCAGTAAATAACAGCTGCCCCCAACTCCGTACATACCCGGTCGAACTGATTACAGAAGTTGGCCATCTGATCAGCGCTGTTCTCATCACCGGTAATAACCTTATAAATAGGGTCTATGATGATAGCGATATAATTTTTCTTCTGGGCTCTCCGGATGAGTTTCGGCGCCAGCTTATCCATGGGTACCGACTTCCCGCGCAGGTTCCAAATATCGATATTGTTTAGGTTGTTGGGCTCCCATCCCAGGGCCTGGTATACATCCTTAAAACGATGCAGGCAACTAGCCCGATCTAGCTCGAGATTGACGTACATAATCTTGCCCTGGGCGCACTGCCAATCCAACCATTTCTTTCCCTCAGCAATGGCACAGGAAAGCTCTATCAGGGCAAATGATTTCCCGGCTTTACTGGGCCCGGCCAGGAGTAATTTATGCCCCTGCCGGAGTACGTTATGGATTAGAGGTGGTGACAGGTCAGGCAGGTTATCCCACACACTGGCCATGGATTCAGGCTCTGGCAGATCGTCATTAATACCCTCGATCCACTCTTGCCATTCCCGCCAGTTTTCTTTGCCAATATTGGTATCGACCAGGAACTGTTTCTGGTTATTCCTCATTACCCCGGGCATCCGGCTCAGCCTTGAAGGATTCCGGTTCTGGCTGTCTACCTTTAATCCGTTCTTACGGCAGACATTATAAAGATAATCAACCCGTTTTCTGTATTCCTCATAATTTCCAGCTTCAATTTTAACGATGGCATGTAAGCTTTTTTTGCCACTATGCACCAGGCAGGCCACCGGCAGCTCAAGTTCCCGTATTATTGCGTGTTGCTGGTCTATAGGCATATCGTCTGATTCTACCAGGGCAAAACGGTAATCAGTTACATTCTCATTTTTAACGCCTTGTCCATCCAAAGGGTTGAAGCGGATCCAGGCACCGACTTCCGGCTTGTAGTCTCCCAGGACGCTGCCAATGTCACCCTGGCATTGGTTAAGTTGCTGTATAAGTTCCCCGGCAGACCGGTCACAGCATCCCTTGGTTGGCAGATACCGACCATCTTTCTCCCAGCTGTCGCAAACATAACCAACATTTTCCGAGGCTTCAAATAGGATAGAGAGATATTTGGTTAGATGCTCTACCGGATCCCAGGTTTCAGGCTCTATGACTTCCTGTCCTTCAACCCAGTTTTTGTCGATAACAACTAAGTCTTCTTTTCCGCCGATAATTGCATCCCATTCCAGCTCGTATCCAGGGCCGGATTCTTTCCGTTCTGGTACCCAACCCTGGTCTTTCGCCAGGGCCACCAGGGTCCCCGCTGTAACCGGGTTAGGGGAGCCGTGGAAGCTGTCCCATTTCCGAAAACATTCTCCCGGATGATAACGGGCATTGTCCCGTTTACTCCATTGTTCCCAATCTGCTGCAGTGTAGCCAGCGTCCTTGAGGCACATTCCGACATTGATCCAGTCTTGGTAGTCAAGCCGGGAGGGGTCTATGTGATCTAGTAATTCTAATTCTGTTAGTTGTGGCATTATTTATTCACCTCAAAAAACGCCTGTGCAAACCCTGGTGGCGTAATCGCTCTAAAATCGGCATCCGTTTGTGGATTAGTCCAAGCAAGTTGCGGTATATCTTTTATGGCCGATTTGTGAAGATATGCGAAATTCGGTTTTCCCCTGTTTGGCCTAGTATATAGAGGCAATTTGTTTGGCACGCTATCCCAATCGACATATAGCTTTGGAGGTATTTTAAAATTTCCCCAAATATCAGTAGCCTTTGTCCATGGGTCACCATACTCCCAGGGCTGAAATGTTAACTTAGGTGGCCTGTTGAAATATGGTTTAATTGCCTTCCTTAAAAAACCTCTAGGATTTTCTAAAGCCCAAAAACCATTTAAAGTGCATGAATCTATTATGTTTAAACAAGCTTCTACTATTTCTAACCCTACTTGTTCATTTCGTTCCCTGGGAGCAGCTACACAATTTAGTACACTAAATTCAGTGCATGGAGGAGCTGCTAAAATTCCATAAACAAATTCAGGAGGTTTATATGTCCGAACGTCATATTCTGGTAATGTGATCACCCTTACGTCATATCCAGCATCTACATAAGGCCTGCTCCATGATCCTGTACCACCACATAAATCTAAAATAATTTTGTCAGAATTCACTTTTTCACACCCCCTTATACTCATGTGGATTAATATCCCGCGGCACCTTCCAACCGTTCCCCGCGATCCGGTCAATCAGTTTTTTTGCGTGATCAAACTGCCAGGTACCTACGTGCCGGAAGCCCCTGGACTCCAGGAACCGGATTTGCTTAGGTGTGGTAAGCCCCTCCATTCGCCTGATGCTAAGCTTATCCAGTATCTTTGCAGCCTTGCCGGCAGATTCAATCTGATCAGGGAATATGCCCAACTTCTCAAGAGTCTGGATCTGCTTGTCAGAAGGGGGGCCACACTCCCATCCGAAGGCCGGGGTATATCCGGCCAGGTCTTCCGCTTGGATTGACATTTCAAATTGCAACGGATCCACCAGTTTGCGTTTCCGATTCCGCATTTCCCGGAGCTGCTTAGCCAGGGCTTCTTCCCGGGCAGCCACTACATCACTGGCTGCCTTTTCTTCAGCTGCTTCAATGTCAACCGGGCAGCCGGCGGCTTCAATATTCTCGGTCATTTTGTCAGCCACTTCCGGAGAAGTGCATATCAGGTGGGCAGGATGACAGAGCTCATGCCTGGTAGTGTGCCATAGAAAGTCCAGTAACAATAAATCATCTTTGCCGGGGTGGAGCCGGGTCCCGCGGCCAACCATCTGGCAGTATAAGCTGCGTATCTTAGTCGGCCTAAGCACTACAATGCAGTCTACTGCCGGGCAGTCCCAGCCCTCTGTTAAGAGCATGGAATTACACAGCACATCATACTTGCCAGCCTCAAAGTCTGCCAGCACCTCAGCCCGGTCCTTACTGTCTCCGTTTACTTCTGCAGCCTGGAAGCCCCTGGACTCTAATATGTCTCGGAACTTCTGGCTAGTCTTAATCAGTGGCAGGAATACTACAGTCTTGCGGTCAAAACATACTTTGGTCATTTCATCAGCGATCTGATGTAGGTATGGGTCCAGTGCGGTCCCCAGATCAGCAGTCTTAAAGTCTCCGGCTTGCATACCCACGCCTGTCAGGTCTAATTTAAGCGGGATAGTCTGTGCTTTGATCTTGCATAGGTACCCATCCTTTATAGCTTTGGGCAGGGTATATTCATAGGCTAGGGACTCAAAATACTGCCCCAAGTTCCGCATATCTCCACGATCTGGTGTTGCTGTAACCCCGAGCACCTTAGCCTGGTCAAAGTAATTTAAGACTCGCTGATAGCTGTCACTGATACAATGGTGAGCTTCGTCTACGATGATGGTATTAAAAAAATCAGTAGGAAATTGAGTCAGCCGTTTTTCTCGCATAAGTGATTGCACTGACCCGACTACCACCCGGTACCAACTTCCCAGGCATGTATCCTCTGCTTTTTCAACTGCACAGCCCAGGCCGGTAGCCTGGCTCAACTTGTCGGCAGCCTGATCCAGCAGCTCCCCACGGTGAGCAAGTATCAAAACCCGCTCACCGTCACGGACGCAATCTTCCCCGAGCTTGCTGAACACTATAGTCTTGCCTGTACCTGTTGGCAGGACCATGAGGGTCTTTTTAATACCCCTGGCCCATTCAGCTTGTATGGCCGCCTTGGCTTCTTCCTGATACTTTCTGAGTTCCATAGCCATAACTAAAACGTCCCCGGTTTAAACATAGTCTGCTGGGCTTCCGGTTCATAGAATTTCTTGATTTCATTACTGGTGAATTCTTTACCATCATCGTTTGTCCATTTGCGGATACCAACTTTGCACCGGCCTTTACTGCCTACTACTTGGAGCCAATCCATTGTCACGCGCTGCCCCTTCTGCCGCTGGCCAATCCCGGTAAAGAAAGCGCATAGAAGACCTTCAGTCTTGGTATGCAAAAATAATTGATGCTTGATAATTGTAACGCCTTCCTTGCCCTCGATTTTTATGTGGACCACAGCTTTATTGCAAGGTGGAAGTTTATCGCTGCCTGGATGTCGGCCACGTTCGAATTCAATTACCTCAAAATCATAATCACCTTCAGATAAAGTCACAAACTCTGGACTATCGTTCTCTATTGCATCATCCCATCCCAGTTCTCTTTCAACATCGTTATTCATATATATAAATCCTCCTTAAAATGGTATTTCTTCTTCACGGGTGCTTTGGATCATGGCTAACACCTGTGGCCAGGCACCTACTAATACCCCCGCTATAAACTGGGGGTCATATTTATCTATTGGAGTATATGCAGGGTAATAACCCTTTTTGGCTACTACCGCCTGGATTTCCTCAACCGTCACTTCATCCGGCTTCATCAAGTCAGCTAGGGCCTTCGGGACACCTGGTAATTCCGATTTATTACGCTCTTGCTTGATACTCTCTAGCTGAGCCTGATTTTTTATTTCAGTCCCTACATCATTCCAGGTCTCTGTTTTTGGTTGCTTAGGCTTTGGTGTTTCCGGTACCGGATCAGGTGCCTTAACTGGTGCCACAACCCTATTATCCCGGGCAGGAATACAGTGCTTAATTTCGTCATAATCAAGTGGGATTTCCGGCAGTAGGTCGTGCCTATTTTTTGCATCCCAGCAAGGATGATGGGTAGTGTACATGATTCGCTTACCACCCTGGGCCTTATTGGTGCCCTTTTCAGCTCCCTGGCCATCCACATTGATCACATAGGTTTTGTAGTTCATGAACAGGACCATATCAGCCCATTCCTTTACCAGTGGATAGACCTTCTTCTGCAGCTTCATTTCCCATCTGTCATATGCACCCATTTCATCAGGCTGCTCGAATTTACGCATCTGAGCATGAGCCACGATTACTACATTAATACCCAGGTCAATCAATTCAGTCAGCAGATTCAGGTACCGGCCAATCTCTTCAGCCAGGTAAGTATAACCTCTGCCATATCCGAAATCCTCAATACCCGTCTTTTGAGACTTAGCACAAAGTTCTTCCATGCAGAGCCGTTCAGCCCAGTCAAATGTATCAACTATGTAAGTATCACAAATAGATGGATTAGACCTGATGTATTTAGCTTGTTCAATCAACATGGTCCAGCTGGAGGCTTTAGGCAGCCTGGCCACGTCCATGTGCTTAGTGCTGCCCTCAGTATCGCTGAATACAGGATTAGGGAACTTACTTGCAAAGTAACTTTTGCCTATGCCCTCAGGTCCGTAAGCAACCACCTTCTGGGCTCCCTGGACAATTCCTCGTGATATCTGCATTTAAAACTCACCCACTTTCCAAGCAGGGGCTGCTTGAATTTCTGGCCCGCCAGTCATATTGGGGTGTTCCGCGCCTACCACATATCCATCCTCGATAATAATGCTACACTCTTCCCCTGTGCTTACCCGGGTAGCTATCGCCTGAAGGCCCTCAGCTTCCAGCCACTGCCCGAATTCCTGAAGGGTATCCAGGTCCATCTGCTCCAACTTATCCATAAGCACGAAACCACACTGTGGCTTGAGCTTCCGGACAATAGCCACTGCTACCTTCAGTTGGTCAGATCCGCTCATTCCATCCCATTTACGGCTGTTATAAGTCAGCTCACCATCTACTACTGACAACCCGGGCAAGGGCAGGTCAGCGCCAGCCAGCAGAGCAATCTTGCTGTCTCTGACTTTATTGATTTGGGTAGTCAGAGTATCATATTGAGTGCTGTATTCCCGGGAATCTTCTTCAGCCTTATCTTTGTCCAGATTGGCCCGGACCTTGACGTTGATTTCCTCAATGTTGTTGATGCTAGCTTCCAGCTCAGCAGTGGACTCATCGTGTAGGTCAAGGGCAGAAGTAGCAGCAATATCCCGGGTTTTTTTGGCTTCTTCTAGCTTAATGGCCAGTTCCTGCATCTGCCGCATCAACTGCTCAACCTCTGTTTGGTATTTCGCAAGGTTCTGCCGTTTCCGCTGGTTCTCTCCGTTCCTGGCCAGAATGTCCTGTTGCTGTTTGATTAGGTCTGATGCAGATATAGGTTCCTTTGGTGCATCCGGGTAGTAGGTCATTTCAGCTGCAAACTTCTTTTTCTGGTCCGCGATCTGGCCTATGGCATGACGCTGGTTATACAGTTCCTGCTCCTGCCGTTCCAGCTCATACAACTTGTCCCCTACGCCGATAATCTGCAGTAGAGTGCTAGCCTTTTCTTTGTTGCTAGCTTGCATGAATTTAGGCAGGTCCAGGGCCAGCTGCTCTACGAACTCATTTAGCAGTTGCTGACCACCCTTGCGGCCAGAGGGGTCAAGAACCTTCAGGTCTGAGTTTTTGCCCTTGCGCTCAACCACCAGACCGTTGCTCATAACCAGGTGTATGTTGGGCGGGATAACTGAACCTTCCCGGGCAGGATCTGACGGTTTAAAGCTATTACCGCCCAGCACCCAGGCAATAGAGTCCAAAACACTGGTCTTACCTTGGTTATTTTTGCCGCCAACAACTGTGAGGCCGCTAGCAGTCGGCTCGATCTTGACTGCCTTTACTCGCTTTACATTTTCGATTTCGAGCTTGTTTATCTTAATTGACATATTAGTCCTCCTTAATTGGTTTTAATAAATCCTGTCTAATGGTCTTGTATCCGTTACACCCCCGGAATTTGTCCGGAACCGGGTTGCCGTTATATGTATCCCCGACTGCAAACATGACCCGGGCATGAGTTGTATAAAGCTCAATGATCTCCCCCGGTGACTCTCCACCGCCAGTGCGGGGAACCATTACTTTATCGCCTATGTTTAGCATGGTATGTCCACCCCCCCCAAAAAAG
>Ga0334882_1004891_pt1 | contig 10931 bp, 11 predicted proteins | sample GraSluR1_MG_5_FD_207226 | JGI IMG/M metagenome (GOLD analysis project Ga0334882, IMG submission 207226) | Sludge microbial communities from methane-producing bioreactor in Wageningen University, Netherlands - Granular Sludge_15_04-R1 | ecosystem: Engineered > Bioreactor > Anaerobic >... | reverse complement strand
CCAATCCCCTTTTTTCCTTAAAACATCCCCACGCCTGTAATCTCCCATCCAGCAAGGCAACCCACTCATATTAACGAATTTAAATTATTATAAAAATATGATTCCGCACAATGGTTTTTATTACCTTTGGTATACAACCAATTAAATCCCTCTCTTATGAAAACATTATCTCTTATAGTACTTTTTACTCTCTCCTCCTTAATAACTTTCGCTCAGTTAAAATCAGACTCAAAGGTATTTCTGACATTTGAACAGACCCAAAACGAAGTAAATGTAGACGGAGAAAACGCAATAGCTATGCTAAAAGACTACTTAGCTGGAAAAACATCCCTTGTAATTACAGAATCAAAAGAATCTGCAGATTTTACATTTCAACTTAGAGTAATTGAAAAGAAAATTGGTAACAGAAGAGGAAAATTAGATATCATTGATAACCAATCCTCAACACCAATTTTTGAATCAAAATGGGTTACAGGAACATCAACTGCCTTTTATGGGTATTCCGGCTCAAGACATGCCATCGGACTACTTGTAAAGGATCAACTTGTCAAAGCTTTTCCTAATACTGCAAAATAGTTATGTCTGCCATATACATCCTCCTCATCCCTCTGGCCGCATTCGTTCTCACCAAAAGAATTAAGCGCATAGTCTACGACATAAAAATCAAGAACAACGACAAACTAAAAGCCGACATCCTCTTTCTAATCCTCACCATCCTCGTGATTTGCATCCTAATTTATATCACAGAACTCAAATAAATTAAAACCCTTTTATAATTTTGCCCCCCAATTTATGAGAATATGAAAAAGGCAGCCTTAATAATCATCAGTTTAATTGCAATAGTTATTGTAATTTACCTTCTAACCCCAACCACATTCTATCAACTATTAAAAATCAGCCCCTCATCAAAGCTGCTAGACATCTCCTACACAACAGATGCCCCCGATTCGCTTTACCAATTTCAATATGCAGACACTATAGACAACGATTACCTTAAGGAGCTAAGGACCAGCTATAACCTGGAGCAACTAACAGCCGGCGATACCGATGAATTTGCAAAAATCAAGACAATTTTAGACTGGACCAGCAAACAGTGGGAGCATAACGGCAGCAATACCCCATCAAAACAAGATGCATTAACCATACTCTCAGAAGCCAAGCAGGGGAAAAAATTCAGATGCGTAGAATATGGAATTGTAGCAACAGCAGCCCATAACAGCATAGGTATTCCCGCCAGAACACTCGGCCTCAAAACCAGAGATGTTGAGAAAGTCAGACGCGGTGCCGGACATGTCGTTTCAGAAGTCTACTCAAAAGAGCTAGGGAAATGGATTTACATAGACCCACAGTTCAATATAATACCAACTCTTAACGGAGCACCTCTCACCGGCGTTGAATTCCAAAAAGCCATATACACAAAAGACCCAGGCCTGACACTCATAAACAAACAGGGAGAGGTAAGCAAAGAGGACTCAGAAAGTTACATAAAATGGATTGGCAAATATTTGTTTTACTTCGACATCCTATTCGATCAGAAAACAATGAATGCCGACAAATACAATTCAATCAACGGGATGACCAAGCTAACCTTAGTCCCCGCAGGCCACAAAGAGCCGCTTATCTTCCAGCGCAGCAGCAAAATCAACTACAGCTACTACACAAACTCGCTGAATGACTTTTACAGAACTCCAGAATTAATATTGTCGAAGTAACTCACTCCATTGATGACTATAAATAAGTAGATAATGTGTATTATTATGAACAATTATTCATATATTTGTTTATTATTATAAACATTATACAAGTGAAACGCCCTCTACTTCCATCTCAATCAAGGATTCTTGCTGAATTCGGAGAAAATATAAAATACGCCAGATTGCGCAGAGACTTATCGTCAGAACAAGTCTCTGAGCGTGCATCAATTTCTAGGAATACACTTATTAAAATTGAAAAAGGGGACGAAAGTGTTGCTATAGGATATTATTTTAGGGTACTGGCGATACTTGGACTTGACAAAGATCTTCTTCTGGTAGCAAAAGATGATGAGCTAGGGAGAAGATTGCAAGATGCCCGGTTCAGAGTTAAAGAGAGAGCTTCTAAAAAATAAATATGGCACAGAATAATGAGATATATGTTTATATGGACTGGTTTATGTCTGAAAAACCAATCTTTATGGGCGTGCTTTATAGTGAATTAATTAGGGGCAAAGAGGTTTTCTCATACGAAAACGATATGAATTGGATAAGAAACAGTAGTTTTCGCTCACTGGATCCTGATTTATCAGAATTTTCCGGAAAACAATATTTGAAAGCCGATAAAAACAACTTTGGGCTTTTTCTTGATTCGGCTCCGGACAGATGGGGACGCACTTTAATGCGCAGACGAGAGGCCATTATAGCCAGAGTAGAAAACAGAACTACTCGCACTTTGACTGAAGCAGATTATTTGATGGGAGTTTATGATGGAACCAGAATGGGAGCACTTCGGTTCAAAGTTTCTCCTGAAGGAGATTTTATGGATAATAACAAATCCCTGGCGACTCCTCCTTGGAATTCAATCCGAGAGCTGGAATACGCCAGTCTGCATATTGAAAACGATGATGAAATATACTCTTCTGAACACATAAAGTGGATAAATATGCTGCTAGCTCCCGGATCATCTCTTGGGGGAGCAAGACCTAAAGCAAATATACTTGATGAAAAGGGTCACCTGTGGATAGCAAAATTCCCAAGCGGGAAAGACGAAAAAGACATTGGTGCATGGGAATATGTCATTTCAAGAATAGCTGCAAATTGCGGAGTTATTATACCTGAGTGTAAAGCTCAAAAATTTGGCAGTAATCATCATACTTTTTTAACAAAACGTTTTGACAGAAATGAAGCAGGTAAAAGAATTCACTTTGCATCTGCAATGACTCTGCTAGGATATTCTGACGGAGTAAGCTATTCAGATGGAGTCAGCTATTTAGAACTCGCACAGTGGATTGCATCAAATTGTAACAATACAAACTTTAATCTGGAACAATTGTGGCGAAGAATCGTTTTAAACATTGCCGTATCAAATTGTGACGACCACTTAAGGAATCATGGATTTATCCTCTCAGGCAAAGGTGGATGGGAGCTTTCACCCGCTTATGATATTAATCCAGATGAGAGAGGATTTGGGTTAAAGCTGAACATTTCAGAAGATGATAATTCGCTTGATTTTGAATTAGCCTTAAGCACAGCAAAATACTTTGGATTAGAAAATACTAGAGCAAAGGAGATTTTATTATCAATAAAATCTGCAGTCTCTATGTGGCAAAAATATGCATCAGAGGCCGGAATTCCCCGAAGCGAACAAGAGTTGGTTGCAGGTGCCTTCAGATATTGAAATCAACAAGAAAAATGAACAACACCCGCATATTCAAAATGCCCTTCTCTGATGTATATCCTTTCTACATCCAGAAGGCCGAAAAAAAAGGGCGCACTAAAGAGGAAGTAGATCAGATAATCTACTGGCTTACAGGATACACAAAAGAGTCCCTGCAACACCATCTTGACAACAAAACAGATTTTGAAACGTTTTTCACAAATGCTCCTCAGATAAACCCCAATGTCCATAAAATTACCGGAGTTATTTGCGGCTACAGAGTTGAGGAGATAGAGGATAGCCTGATGCAAAAAATTCGCTATCTTGATAAACTAATTGACGAACTTGCAAAAGGCAAGGCAATGGATAAAATTCTACGCAAATAAGTATTTAATACTATGGCCGAATTAAAAACAAAATTAAACGAGGCAAATGTTGTCAATTTTATAAATGCTTTTGCCGATATAGAGCAAAAGAAAAGAGATGCATTCGAGTTGATGGCTATGATGGAGGAGTGGACTGGATTTAAGCCACAAATGTGGGGAGCCTCATTGATAGGATTTGGAAGCTATCACTACAAATCAGAAAAAAGCAGACAAGAGGGAGACTGGCCACTGGTGGGCTTTTCACCTCGTAAAACAGCAATCTCTTTATACGTTTTTTCCGGTACCCCGGAACAGGATATTCTTAAAAAATTGATTAAGGCGAATATTCAATATCTTAAATCGCAACATCCTTAAACTCAAAAAAAATAAACAATGAACAAGATTATTCAACATATAAAATTTGTAATCTTATCTACGACTACCCTATTGGTTTTATCATGCTCCTCAAACAGTGATTTGGTATTCAACGAAATTAACCAACAATTCAAAGAGGACAACTACTTCAAGGCAAGAGACCTATATCTTGAAAAAGGGAGACAACTCTCAAAACCGCTCAGGTATTATACAGAGGCGTTAATTTATAACGCTTTCAACCAACTGAAAGAGGCTGAGAAACGAATTGATTACCTAACAGAAAGGCAGCATCTCATCCACGACTCACTGCTCTACAGATTGTATACAATCAAATCAGATAACGCAATTAAACAATATCAATACAAAACAGCTAAAGAGGCAACTGAGACTATTCTGGACAACTTCAAAATCTACCTTACAGAAAAAGAGCTCTCTGACTATGAAAACTCTTTTAAAATATGGAGTGCTCTAGAGGCCATCCCTTCACAAAGCATTGATATAAAGGGATCAACAATTATTAAGATGCAGAAAGACAAAGCCGGTCTTAACAATCTGAAGATATCTGCAAATAATGACACTCTAAACTTCATATTTGACACCGGAGCCAATCTCTCAACCACCTCTGTTTCTGTTGCCAACAGATTGGGGATGAAGATTATTCCCGCAGATATAAAAGTTGGCACTATAACAGGTGGCGAAATTACTGCCCAACTCGGTATATGCAGCAGACTCTTGATGGGCAACATTGAACTTAATAATGTTGTTTTCCTTGTAATGCCGGATGAGGCGCTATCATTCCCTCAAATAGATTATCATATTACCGGAATATTGGGATTCCCGGTAATCGAGGCTCTTAAAGAGATTCAAATTACACAAAATGGTGAATTTATTGTACCCGAAACGGAGACTGCCTATACAGACAAATCAAATATGGCAATGAATGGATTAACTCCATTAATATGCCTGGATAACAGACACTTTACCTTTGACACGGGAGCAGACTTAACAATGTTCTACCATAGGTTTTATGTTGAAAACAAAGAGGAGATAGATACAAAATATCAACAAGAAAAAATTGGTTTTGGAGGAGCAGGTGGAAGTAAGGAGTTTGATGGTTTCAAGATTAACCACACCTTCAATATTTTTGATAAAGAGGTTAAGTTGGAACAAATTTCTCTTCTAAAGGAAAAAATAAAGGAAAACGAAACCGTATATGGGAATATTGGTCAAGATATCATCAAGCAATTTGAAAAGATGACCATCAATTTCAACCATATGTTTATTTTGTTCGAATAAATAATTTGCAAATTCAATTTTCTCATTTAACTTTGCAATCCCTTTTACAGGGCATCGGGGTGTGGCGCAGTTGGCTAGCGCACCTGCTTTGGGAGCAGGGGGTCCTCCGTTCGAGTCGGAGTACCCCGACAAACAAGAATCTGCAGACAAATATGTTTGCAGGTTTTTTTTATACCTTTGAGCTATGTTTAGACTGTTAATTATAGTGGGAACGGGCAGCTTTATAGGCGGAGTTGCAAGATTTCTAGCATCCCGTTATATTCAGAATATTGCCCTCTCTTCATTTCCGCTAGGCACGTTCCTGGTAAATATAACAGGCTGTTTTTTGATTGGGCTATTTTATGGCCTTACAGAGAGAGGCAGTTTGATGAACGATGAACTGAGATTATTCCTTACAGTAGGTCTTTGCGGGGGATTTACAACCTTTTCCACATTTTCAAACGAAAACGTTTCACTGCTTCGAGATGGAAACTTCTTCCATTTTCTCCTCTATACCGGACTTAGCGTCTTTATCGGTATTACATCTACCTATCTAGGGAACCTTACAACTAAACTTTTTTAAAAAATGGACTTTCCGGCGCTACTGTATTACGAGGCAGTATGGGTTTCGGAGGGAGCAGAAAAATCAACTCTTTCTTTAAAATGATTAAACCCTACCTTGATAGTGCCGGTAAAGGGTGTATTGTCACAATTGAAAAAGCATCAGTCATTTACTACAAAACAGGGAGAAAGAATTAATTTTTCCAAAATTCCCAAATAGTAAAATGTCATACTATTTGTTGTTTTGATAATTCTTTATTGAAACCTAGTATATACATTTGACCGGAGTTAGTTGAATTTTTCAATGATTATTGCGCCCTAAGGGTGATAAATGGCAGGTATGTAAAAACGATATCCTTACACACCTGCCGTTTTTAATTTGTGATATATCTCCCTACTTAGATCCAAAAGATTTCATAAACTGTACACGCTCAAACCTCTCCGGGTTAGGAATATTTGAATAATTCAATTTACCTTTAAAATCTGATATCTTATCAAATCCCTGAGTCTCCATAAATAGGTTAATATCGTCAAGAGCCTGAGTTATAGCCTCAGCGCCCCTCTGATAAAGAGCCGTACACATCTGTGCAGTAGTTGCCCCAGCAAGAAGCTGTTTTATAACAATTGTCCCATTATGAATACCAGTACTTGCAGATAGATCTATACCCGGTACAAGCGCAGAGACAATTCCCATCCAGCGAAGCTCCTTTAGATGTTCTTGTTCGTGAGAGTAGGCATCAGCTGCAATTATCCTAACCTTCTTTATGTCAATATCAGGCATATAGAAACGGTTAAACATTACAACACCCTTTGCTCCTCTGGATTTAAGTCCGTTAACAAATCCCGGAAGGTTGGTGTAGTTATTAGCAATCTTTACAGCTACAGGAATAGTTAGCATCTTAGCTACAGATGCCACTACCTCCAGATAATCATCTTCAATTTGGTTTGCTCTTTTTGAAACACTGAGAGGCATAGAGAAAATATTTAGCTCCAAACCATCTGCGCCCGCATCCTGAATCTCCTTAGCAAACTCAACCCACTCTCCCATCGAATAGCAATTAATACTTGCAATCACCGGGACAGAGACAGTATCCTTAACATCTTTAACAAGTTTAAGATACTTTGCAATTGAGTTATGCCTGATGTAATGGTGCAAATAATCAGCAGATTCAGGATAATCGTGAGATTGGTCTGCAAGAAATTCAGCCTCATTAACAATCTGTTCTTCAAAAAGAGACTTTACAACAATAGCTCCCACTCCCGCTTTATCAAAGGCTTCGACCTTGTCAAGCTGAGATGTGAGTCCTGAACTGGCGGCCAGGATAGGGCTGCGAAGCTGCAAACCCATATAGTTTACGGACAGATTTGACATAACTGTTCCTTTTTAAATTTTTTCAAGAACCTTTCTTAAACTTACCCTCTCCTCAACAATACCTCTTACCTTCTCAATAGGTACACGCTCCTGAGCCATTGTATCCCTCTCTCTTATAGTAACGCAATTATCTTCTAAAGTCTGATGATCAATTGTTATACAGTAAGGAGTTCCAATTGCATCCTGCCTGCGATATCTCTTTCCTATGCTATCTTTTTCATCATATTGGCAATTGTAATCAAACTTAAGATTATTCATAATCTCTCTAGCCTTTTCCGGAAGCCCATCTTTCTTTACCAAAGGTAGAACAGCAACCTTTACAGGGGCAAGGATTGCAGGTAATTTTAGCACAACTCTCTCCTCTCCATTCTCCAGTTTCTCTTCTGTGTAAGCAGTCGAGTAGACAGCAAGAAAAGTTCTGTCAAGGCCGATAGAGGTCTCCACTACAAATGGCACATAGCTTTCATTTGTCTCAGGGTCAAAATATTGAATTTTTCTCCCGGAGAATTTTTGATGCTGACTCAGGTCAAAATCTGTTCTTGAGTGAATTCCCTCCAGCTCTTTAAATCCAAACGGAAAATCAAACTCAATATCCGCTGCAGCATTTGCGTAGTGAGCCAATTTCTCGTGATTATGAAATCTGTACTTCGTCTCTCCCAGACCAAGAGCATTGTGCCAAGCAAGCCTCTTCTCCTTCCAGTGTTCGTACCACTTCATCTCCTCTCCGGGACGAACAAAAAATTGCATCTCCATTTGCTCAAACTCCCTCATTCTGAATATAAACTGACGAGCCACAATTTCATTCCTAAAAGCCTTGCCTATCTGAGCAATACCAAAAGGAATCTTCATCCTGCCTGTTTTTTGAACATTCAGAAAGTTCACAAAGATACCCTGAGCAGTTTCCGGTCTCAGATAGATACCACTTGCATCATCACTCACACTACCCATCTGGGTTGAGAACATTAGATTAAACTGTCTTACATCTGTCCAGTTACGGCTACCGGAAACAGGACAAACAATCTCACAATCAACAATTAACTGCTTAACAGCCTCAAGGTCATTTGCGTTAAGAGCATCATTCATCCTTCGGGTAATATCATCAGCCTTTTCCCTATTGCGGAGTATATTGGGATTTGTATTTCTGAATTGCTCCTCATCAAACGAATCTCCAAATCTCTTCCTCCCCTTCTCCACCTCTTTCTCAATCTTCTCCTCAATCTTTGCAATATGATCCTCAAGAAGAACATCAGCACGGTACCTCTTCTTAGAGTCCTTATTATCGATAAGAGGGTCATTAAATGCTCCTACGTGACCGGAAGCCTCCCACACCTTTGGATGCATAAAGATAGCAGAGTCAATCCCTACTATATTCTCGTTCAGGCGAACCATCGCCTCCCACCAATATCTCTTGATGTTGTTTTTCAACTCAACGCCTAGCTGACCATAGTCATAGACAGCACTTAATCCATCATAAATTTCACTCGACTGGAAGATAAAACCATACTCCTTGGCGTGTGCAATCAAACTTTTAAACAACTCCTCTTGTGTCATAAATTTCAAATCTGTTTATAAACGGCAAAATTACTGCTTTTTTAGAGATTTTTGATAAATTTGCCATTCATAAAAATACGAAATATTGGCAACTATGCGCAAAATACTAACAACACTAGCCTCTATGCTCTTTTTTGCTACTCTATGGGCACAACCTGTCGCAACGTGGCAATTTGAACACAAAGACAACGGAGATGGAACAATTGACCTAATATTCAAGGCATCAATTGAAACTCACTGGTATATGTACAACTCGGATCCCATTGAAAATGGGCCACTTCCAACCAGTTTTGAAGTTACAGCCCCTACCGGTTATGAATTAGTTGGAAAGCTAAGAGATCTCGATAAAGCAAAACCGAAGATGGACGAAGCCTTTGGTATAGAGGTAAAAGTTTTTGAGAACCAAGGCTCATTTGTACAGACTATAAGAAGAGTCTCTTCTGATCCTTTCAAGGTAGAGGGAATGCTTACATACCAAACCTGCAACGGCGGAGAGTGTCTTATGGATGAACTTGATGTTAAATTTGACATCCCAGCCGGAGTAGTAGCGGAAGGAGCTGCATTACCAATAGCTACAGACAGTTCAGACGATGAAGAGAGTAGCTCGCAAGGTCTGCTGGTCTTTCTTCTTATTGCATTTGCAGCCGGGCTAGGCGGAGTATTTACCCCTTGTGTATTCCCTATGATACCTATGACCGTTAGCTTCTTCATAAGTGGCGGAGGAAGTAAAAGAGATGGGATTATCAAAGGCCTTGTATTTGGACTTTCTGTAACTCTTATCTACACACTTGTAGGCGTTATTGTTGCACTTTTCCAAAGCACAGACGCAACAGATGTGCTTGGCACACACTGGATTCCAAATATTATTTTTGCAGTTCTCTTTATAATATTTGCTATCTCATTCTTTGGAGCATTTGAGATAACTCTACCTACCGGACTTGCAAATAAAGCAGACGCAAAAGCAGATAAAGGGGGTATAATAGCTTCATTCTTTGTTGCACTGGCAATGGTAATTGTCTCTTTCTCCTGCACAGGTCCTTTCGTTGGGTCAATTCTTGCCGCAGCAGTAACTGGAGGATTGGCAGCAAAGCCTATTTTAGGGATGATGTTTTTTGGACTTGCCTTCTCCCTACCATTTGTTTTATTCTCTCTTTTCCCATCATTGATGAAAAAGATGCCAAAATCCGGTGGATGGCTAAATGTAGTCAAGGTTGTATTTGCATTTATCCTACTTGGATTCAGTTTCAAATACCTTGCATCTGCAGATGCTTACTTTGGACTGGGAATTATTACTCGTACAATTGTTATTTCAGTGTGGATTGTTCTCGCAATTCTGCTTGGAACATATTTACTAGGCAAACTTAAAACCTCTCACGACTCAGAGGTGAGCCACGTGGGCACATTCAGGCTTCTCTTTGCAATAGCATCATTCTCTTTTGCCGTTTACCTTGTACCGGGACTATTCGGGGCACCGCTCAATTCACTATCCGGATTACTTCCTCCAGCAGATGAGAGCACATTTACGATAGGTTCAAGCTCCGGTCAAACCGCCTCCTCTACACAGGGAGAGCCTACTCAGGGCTTGTGCGGACCTGCAAAATATGCAAATACAAAGAATATTGTTCCTTACGGACTTCCAAGCTACTACGACATAGCAGAGGCTCTCGAGTGCGCAAAAGAGCTTAACAAACCTATTTTGCTCTCGTTTAAATCCCACACCTGCAGTGCTTGCAAAGTAATGGAGGCTAAAGTATGGAGCAATCCTGAGGTTCAGGCAATACTCAGAGATCAGGTAGTTCTTGTATCTCTTTATGTTGATGACAGAACAGAGCTTCCGCTTGATGAACAGGTAACATCCACAATTGACGGAAAGGTTAAGAACACTCTAGGCAGAAAGCTCCGTGATTATCAGCTAACCAGATTTGGAAAAGCCTCTCAGCCTCTATACGTAATAGTGGGCCATAATGAAGAGGTACTCTCTGCTCCTGTAGGAGAATCTACAGTAGAGGAGTACCTCGCGTTTCTTAAAGCCGGCCTTGAAAACTTCAGTAAAGGTCAGCAGTAGTATTTCAAAATAAATT
>Ga0334882_1004881_pt1 | contig 10944 bp, 5 predicted proteins | sample GraSluR1_MG_5_FD_207226 | JGI IMG/M metagenome (GOLD analysis project Ga0334882, IMG submission 207226) | Sludge microbial communities from methane-producing bioreactor in Wageningen University, Netherlands - Granular Sludge_15_04-R1 | ecosystem: Engineered > Bioreactor > Anaerobic > Unclassified... | reverse complement strand
AGTGCAAACGCCACAGTCAGGGCCTGATCCCTGAACATCTCTCCTGAAGCACCGTGAAGATAAACGATGGGCAGGAAAACCACTATTGTCGTTATCGTTGAGGCGGTTATTGCGCTTCCAACCTGGCCGGTCCCGGTTACAATCGCTTCCCTGAAAGAGCTGCCTTCTTCATGATTCCTGACAATATTCTCCAGGACAACAATGGCATTATCTACAAGCATCCCCGCTCCCAGAGCCAGTCCTCCCAATGTCATTATATTGATTGTCAGGTTGTTGAAATACATAAGATTAAAGGTGGCAATTATAGAGACAGGAATGGCTATACTGATTACAAGTGTGGTCCCGATGCGGCGGAGGAAAATATAAAGGATAAAAACAGCAAGAAGTATTCCGATGATCAGGGTATTTCTTACCTCTGATATTGCGTCATGTATATAACTTCCCTGATCCTGCACCCTGATGAATTCGTATCCCGGCAATGCTTTTGCCAGGGTTTCCAGCGCCCTGTCAAGGCTTTTAACGGCATCGACTGTATTGAATTTTGGCTCCTTGTATATTGAGAGGCTGATACACCTTTCCCCGTTGATGGCAACAATATTTTCCGGGTCCTTGTTTTCAAACCTGATCGTGGCAATATCTCTCAGATAAACCGGCACCCTTTCTGACAAAGCTATGTTCTGGCCTTCTGATACTGCAGTCGCCGGTTGCCTGAATCCCACCACAATGTTTTCAAGATCGGTAATATCCTCAAGTACACTCACACCTTTGACAACATATTTCAGACCCATATCCATAATAGAGCCTCCCGAAACATTTCTGTTGTAATTGCTTATCTGCGCGGCGATTACATCTGATGTCAGTCCGTACGATTCCAGGATATACTTGCTTGTCTCTATCACTACTTCGCTCTCCTCCTTGCCGGCAAGCCGTACATCAGCTATCCCCTCGATCCGTATAAGTTCATTACGGATATAGTTGCCGGCAATCTTTCTTAACTCATCGAGATTGGTCATCCTCTCGTTCTTAAGACCCACAATCATTACCGGAGTAGCGTTGGGATCATAACGTGTTATCGTGAATTCATCGAGGTCACTGTTCTGGCTGAAGGAATTGAGCTCTTTCTGAAGGTCGAGGAAAGCCTCATCCATATCCTTTTTCCAGTCGTACTCAACTGTTATGAGAGCCGTTCCGGCTTTTGAAACCGAAGATACCTGAATGACGTCGCTCTGCCTCATGGCGAGGGACTCTATCTGATCAACGTAATTCTTTTCAACCTCTTCGGGGGGTTTTTCTCCTGCCCCGAGCTCAATATATATCTTGGGATTGTTCAGATCGGGGAAGAGATCTGTCCCCAGCTTACCGAAGGAGATAAAACCGAGAAGAACGACACCCAGCATCAGCATGAGGACCGTGACCGGATATTCTACAGCAAATCTGGCTATTCTGTTCATTTCAATTACTTGACGATTCTTACTCTGGACCTGTTACTGAGCGTCTCGAATCCGCTTGTTACAACACGCTCATTCTTCTCGAGCCCTCTTGTTACCTCTGTTTCAGTTATGTTCTCCAGCCCTGTCTCTATTATCCTCTCGGCGGCAACACCCCTGTCTACGATAAATACCGTCTTACCTCTCTGGCGGGAAAGGATAATGTTTTTAGGGATCACAATAACGGAGTCTTTACGGTTTGTAACGATATCGGCCCTTACGAACATGCCAGGGCGAAGGAGATACCGGGAATTATTAATTGAGATAGTCCCTTTGAAAGTCCTTGTATCGGCATTAATTGCCGGAGATATCTGTGTCAGGTTTCCTGTTATGGTATCGTAAGGTATGGTATAATTTGTCAGTTTAACTTCAAGCCCGGGCTTCACGGTCTCAATATATTTCTCCGGCAGCTGAACTTCCATGTACATAGTCTGATAGTCCATTATTTTCGCCACAGGGGATCCCGTTTCAACCAGTACACCCTGAGTATAATAGGAGAGGTCGACAATAACTCCGGTAATGGGAGCCACCACTCTGGTTTTCTCCATCTGCAATCGTGCAGTCTCGAGATTGGTTTTTGCGTTCTCATAATTAATGCTTGCCGTTTTAAGCTCTTTCAACGTAACACCTCCCTTTTCGTAAAGCGATTCCTGCTTCCTGAGCTCACTCTCTGTAAGCTCGAGGTTAAGCTCATTGGTCTCAAGCTTTACGGAATTAATATATTCCCTGTCCTCCAGCCTTGCTATAAGTTCTCCTGCATTTATCCTGTCACCCATTTGCCAGAATCTGCCTGTCCGGGGGTTTCTTTCGAGATAGTAGCTGGCAGTTATTTTTGCCTTGAGTTCAACCTCTCCTTTGGGAAAGGCTGTGCCGGTTGTGTTTACGAACTCCTCAATCGGTTTCAGTGTTATGTCCTCCACGGTAACGGGGATTTCAACGTCAGCTGACAGGTCCTGATCACGGTTCCTGCAGCCCGTAATTATAACTATTGCCGTAACCAATGCCGGTAAGAGAAGACTCTTTTTCATTTTTCAGGGTATTAAATATTATTATTATCAATTTGCATAACCGGAGAAACAGGCTCGTTCTTTTCGAAGTCGAACAGAGTTTGTATCTTAAGATTCAGTAATTCAAGCTTATATGAGATCAGGGAGTTAGTATAAGATAGTTGTCTCTCCGATAGCTGGTTCTGGTAGATATTAAGATCCATACCGGTCAGGTCGCCGTTTTTGTATTTTTCGAGGTTGAGGTCATAAGTAAGCTGTGCATTTATAACCGACTGCCGGGAAATCTCGATCTGGTTCTGAAGGTTAAGAAGATTCCTGTAGACTTTTCTTACCGACAGAATTATGTTGTTCTGTTCCTCTTCGAGGCTTATTTCGGCTGACTGGATTGATGCTTCGGTAGCCCTGATACGTGATTTCCTCTCGCCCCAGTCCCACAGGGGGATTGTAAGTGATAATGCAACACTCTCATTATCGGTAGGGTTCTGGTATACATTGCCCAACTTTTCGTTGTCTCCGAAGAGGCCGACAGAGAGGCCGAGGGATCCTCTGAACTCATTGAGGGCTTTTGTCTGAACAAGTTCGAACTCAGAGTTCTCCACAGATATCTCTCTCTGCCTCAATTCCATTCTGTTCCTGAGGCCCTGGTCGATAGCGAAAGCAATATTTATATTTACAGTGTCTATGCTGATATCTGGCAATACAATGAAATCATCATAGAGACTCAGTCCGATCAGGATCTTGAAGTCATCCTTTGCATTGTCAAGCGATACCTGTTTGTTTTCATAATCTGACCTTGTGGTTGCCAGGTTAAGTTCGGCCTGGAACATCTCCTCACGTGCCGATATGCCTGCATCTACCTTGTTCCTGATCAGTTCATGGCTTTGTCGCATGTTCTTATAGGCCTGGTTGGCAATGTCGAGGCTCTGTTGCTGCTGATAGACATAATAGTATGCCTGGGCAACCTGTCTTTCAAGGGCAAGCAGTTGTATGGCGTAATTGAGCTGGGAGTTTTCGAGTGCCAGCTCAAGCTGCTGGAGCTGCATTTTTGTCCGGTTATATGTAAATAGCGGCTGATCGAGATTGAGGGAGAGATTATTACTGAATCCCTTTGTTGTCTGGTTGGTATATTCACTGTATGAATCCTTGTAGCCGAATCTGTTGACAAGAGAGAGCCTGGCGTCCGTCAGAACAATCGGTTGCGATATTGTGAAAAGGCCGTAACTCTCAGTCGTTTTCGTTGTGTTCCATTGTGAGATGAGGTCGTTGAAGGCCCTGTTCTGTGAGAAACCTATCGGATTTATGGTAAGTGAGAAGCTCGATTTCAGCGCCGCGTTCTGTGCATTCAGGTTCTCCTGGCTTCTTATCAGGCTGAGCCGGGTTCTTTTCATTGACGGACTGTTCGATTCGGCAACGGTAAGGGCCTGTTCCAGAGTCAGCCCGTTCTGCGAAAAAGAGCCGGATATGCTGCACATCAAAAATGCCGGCATCATCAGCAGACCTCTGATACAACTGAAAGCTTTTCTTTTCATGGGTATGTTTATCTTAACTTTAATCTATTGCCTTCTTTTGAGACGGGTCTGAGACCCGTCTTTACACTTATCGGGTCTGAGCCCGGTCTTTACGTCTTTCTCCTGCCATCAGTCCTGCAAAACCCATCTTACGGCATCTCCTATCACGACACGCCCTGATGAAAGGTTTGTCATTTCCACCTTTGCGCTGTCGGGAGAGAGATAGTACCTCCCGAGGCTGTTCCAACCGCCTTCAGCACTTTCATAATCAAGGGTTATTTCTTCCACTCCATCATCGTGATGGATCCTGAAGTGCAACTCTTTGTAGGGAGAATCGCCCTGCCGGGGAGCGCCGGGCATGGGACCCTCCTGGGGACCTCCTCCTCCTCCTCCTCCTTGCCCTCCTCCGGCTCTTCCGGTTCGTACCATAACTCTTTCAACACTCTTGCCGATATATGTGTATATATTGTAATATCCGGGTTTTTCAATAGCTGTGTTCCATGATACGGTACGGTCGCCTGCGCCCCCGCGTGTGTAAACGGCCGACCTTATATACCTGCCATAATAGGTAGACTGAACAACCGGTTGCCAGTATTCTGGAACATTCATCATCCTTACCTGCTGGTAGGTTTGCCCTTTATTGCTGCTGATGCCAAACAGATTTTTAAGCGGGCTCGAGACAAAATGAATGCTTGTCCTGAATCCGGGATCTTCGTTGTCAACAATTATCTCATCCATGGTGAAAAGAGCAGGTGGTGATGCAAGGATCTCCTCATCAGGTAAATTCCTTATCCGCTCTCTCGAGCTGTTTACTTCATCAACCGGCATATTTATTTCGCCGGGGATATTTTTTGAAAAGAGCGTATTTACCATCACGGCTCTGGGCCGGGCATCAAGAAGTATGTTTATTCTTTTGGTTTCACCGGGTTCCATATATACAATCCTCGATATATCAGAAGCTTCCATACCTCTTCCCTGGATGGCAATGGAAAAGCCCCCTCCGCCAGGTCCCGGACCACCCATCGTAATCGTCTGCTGCATGCCTCTGCCCATTCCTCCCGGTCCATCACCGGTTCTGAAGGAAATGTTGAATAATCCCGGGACAGCTTCGGGATTTGATGCGATAAATGTAACAAGATACCTCGATCTGTCACCCACAATTGTCTCAGTTGCCTGAAGATCGGTAAAAAGGAACCCGGGCTGCTGACTCCCTTCAAACCAATCATCAAGCAGGTGGTAGAATTCAAATCCGAACCGTTCCAGCATATCTGAATTCATTTTCATTACATCAACTCTCCGGAATTTGTTGTCGTCGATATAATTCCTGAACCACTCATTAAATTGTTCGATCCCTGCCTTTGCCCTGAAAAAATTGAAAAGATAATCTCCTTTAAGAGTCAGAACCGTCCTGATTGTATCACCTTCCGGATTATTTTCGAGCAGTTCTCTGAAGCTTCTGTCCTTCAGGATAAGATTTGCCTTGTCGTTATCCGATAAGTTTCCAAACATTGAAGTAAACCCGGGAGCCTGTCCGGGTATTTCAACCCTTTGGAGATGAGTTTCAAAGACTCCATTGATAACCGGGTATTCCGATGAATGGAAATTGTTCCTGAAGAAGTAAAAGCTGGATCCGAGCCGGAAGCGAGTCGGTTCGTTGTAAGCGACACCGTTGACATACCTGAAGTTTTGCCCGCTGATGAAGGTGTTGCGGATGAAATTATTGAAAAGGCGCACCTGGAGCTCCTTATCTGTGATAACCTGATTGCTCCTGGCCATCCTTCTCTTCTGGCGGGTGAACTGCTTACCGAATCCGGCATTCTGGATCGTAGACAGCTTTTCCGGCAGAAGGATCATTGAAGGTTGCAGCTCAGCCCTTGTCTGCGTGCTTTTCTTCGGGTATGAAAAGAACTGTACGGGAACTTCGAGCAGAGTCAGGGTTGAGAAAGGATATTTTGTTGAAAAACTGGTTTCGAGCTCCCGCATTATTCCTGAAACGAGATGGGAAAGTGTATCTTTAAGCTCTGCCAGATCCTCCTTGTAATAATCGTTGCCAGGGAAATAACAGGCCATGTACTCGACCGAATCGATCTTCATGGTATCGGTATGGTAGTTCCCGATTGCCAGGGTGAGCCCGGTGAGAGGAGAACCGGATTCAAAAAGATACTCCCCATTCTCTTCTATTCCTCTTCCCTGTGATATAGCCATGAGACCGGCCCTGGTTTTTACTCTGAGCGAATACCTTGTAAAATCAATTTTTATCCTGGCCGGATTTGCAGGATAGTAGTTTAGTCCGGTCACAGGATACCAGTGAGATTCAGGTGTGAGGAGCACGTAATCTTCGGTAAGGAACGCCTGCCGCTTATGTACATTGAGCATCTCAACCCTGTAGGGATTATCCTTGATATTGTCGGTGAAATCGGGATAGCAGAATGATTCATCGATTGCTCCCGAGTATGTTATTGTCAGGGAATCCGAACAGCCCTGAAGGAGTATTTTATCCGGCTCAACTTCAATGATATGGTTTACCCTTCTGAATACCAGTTGTCTCTCTCCTGAGGTTACTTCTGAGACGATAAGGGAGGGATTGAGGGAAAAGAGATATGTGTCGGCAGGCTCGCTGTTATCGTTTATTATTCGGAGACTGGCAGACGCGTTAAAGGCTGATCCTGTATGTTCAATATGGATGGAGGCATCGGTAAGTGAAGTAAAATTTCTGTCTTCATAGAGTCTGTTGGTTTCAATTACAAGATTTTTCCGGTTAAGCCTCTCCTTATACCCCGAATATATGTTGAATGCACAGAGAGAGGAACATGCAGTGAGCAGAACCATAAGGACAAAGGTTATTCCTCTCTGGAGTTTTGACTGGGGAAGCCGTTTAAACAGAAGAACCGTTGCCATTACCAGAGCCATACCGAGACTGAAGAAAAGAAGTCGCTGGGTTATTATCATACCTGTATTGTCGAAACCGATTATCCCTGATTTAAACACGGGAAATCCAAAGGCCATATAATCGAATATCGAATCTGCCCTGTGATAGAGGTAGAACATATTCAGCGCTGCATAGCCCAGCAGAAGCATGAATGTGATTGCCTGGTTCCTGATTAGCGACATCAGCATAAAGGCCAGGCCAAGACTGAAGGTTATTGTCGGAACACAAATTATTATAAGGTACCAGAGGTAAGACAAGATATCTATTGTCATCCTTTTTGAGATGATGTTCATCAGCAGACCAATACAGAGAATCAGTATATCAAGCCCGAGAAAGAGCCGTAGTATGCCCCAGGTTTTCCCCGTGATATATTCGAGATTGGAGACAGACCGGGTATAGAGTACCTCATTTGTATCAAGCTTTTTATCTCTCCTCAGGAAATCGGATGCAAGAAAGATCACTATGAGGGCCTGTCCTATGTTGAGGAGATAGAGGTTAATCAGCGGAAGAGATGATGGTATGGATATTAACTCCCATGGTTCATCGCCCACTGGCGAGAATAAGCCCATATTCATAAAAGTGAATATAATAAGTGCGCCGATGGCAAAGAGCCTGAAGAACCAACTCCTTCTCAGTGTCTTGGCTTCATAAAGAGCAACAGTTCTGATGTTATGAAGAAATGCCATTAGTATGTGTGGGTTTCATTCAATCAGCGAAGTCTGTAATTTATGCTCCATGTAATAGACATAGGCATGTTCGATATCAGGTGCGACAGAGGTGGAATTATATACCGGAGGATCATCAGCGACGACCTGAACTTCCCAGCCTGTTTCCACGGGAATTGTTGAGATCACATTATACTGCTCCTTTGCCTTTTCGTATTCATACGGAGTAAGATTAAGCCTGAAAACGTGACCTTCAGCCTGTTTAACCAGTTTTTCCGGTGATCCGCAAAAAACCATCTCGCCCTTGTTAAGAAGGGCCATCTTCTGGCAGGTAGACGAAATATCACCAACTATATGAGTTGAAAGAATTATTATAACCTCGTTCCGGCTCAGTTGGGACAAAATATTTCTGAACCTTATTCTTTCATCAGGATCGAGTCCTGTTGTCGGCTCATCGACAACGATGATCCTGGGATTTCCAATCAGGGCCTGTGCAATACCGAGCCGTCTTTTCATCCCGCCTGAGAGCTTGTTGGCCTGTCTGTCCCTGACCTCCAGAAGGCCAACCTGATCAAGCAGCCTGTCAACCTCGGCGATTCTCGTTTTCCTGTTCTTCAAACCGGCAAGTGCCCCTGAGTAGTCAAGAAACTCCCAGGTTTTGAGAGAGGTAAAGAACCTGAAATCCTGAGGCAGATATCCAAGCAGGCTCCTCAGTTCCTTCCGGTGCTTCTGTATATCCTTCCCGTCTATCAGCACCTTACCGGAAGATGGTTTCATAAGGATCACTAATATCCGCATCAGACTTGATTTGCCAGCGCCATTGGGCCCCAGAAGCCCGAACATGCCGGTCTCAAATTCAAGGTTGATATCTTTCAGGGCGTGATTTCCGTTTGGATAAATCTTGTTGAGCCCCTGAATTTCGATCTTCATGCAGAATAACAATTAGGTTTATTAAGATGTCCGGATATCTGACACACTAAAGACGCCAATTATTTCATTTGTTGCACAAGATTTTAATGTTTTAAGACACATTTAACGTTTGGGCTTTCATATTATGATCTCACGCAACAATAATCTTTACACTATGTAAAACTAATTCATATTTTTGTGAATTAATTCTTAATCTGTGGGTCAGACAATAAATAAAAGGAAAATTATTAATGATCCGGTTTATGGCTTCATTAATATACCGGAGGATATAATTTTTGATCTTATTGAACATCCCTGGTTCCAGAGGTTAAGGAACATCAGGCAGCTCGGGCTTACGAATTTTGTCTATCCCGGGGCTAACCACAGCAGGTTTCAGCATGCACTGGGCGCACTTCATCTGATGGATCTGGCTGTTGCCACCCTGAGACGAAAGGGGGTCATTATCAGTGCTGAGGAGGAAGAAGCAACCCTCATTGCCATTCTGCTGCACGATATAGGACACGGTCCCTTCTCACACGCCCTTGAGAGTTCGCTTATCTCAGGTATTATTCACGAGGACCTCTCGCATCTTCTGATGAAAAGGCTCAATGAATCATACGGTGGCAGGCTGGGTCTGGCTATTGAGATATTCAGGGGAACATACAATAGGAAATTCCTGCATGAGCTTGTGTCAGGGCAGACGGATATGGACAGGCTTGACTACCTGAGGAGGGACTCTTTTTTCACCGGCGTTATTGAGGGTTCGGTTGGCTCCGACAGGATAATAAGAATGCTCAACGTGGTGGACGACACACTCGTTATTGACGAAAAGGGGATCTATTCAGTCGAAAAATTCCTTATTGCCCGGAGACTTATGTTCTGGCAGGTCTATATGCACAAGACGGTAATCTCGTCGGAGAATCTGCTTGTTAAGATACTGAAGAGAGCAAAGGAGCTTGCCCGGGCAGGAGACGACATTTATGCAACTCCGGCACTCCGTTTTTTTCTTTATAATCAGATAAGCCTGGCTGATATCAAGGGGAATGGTACTTTTCCTCCCGATCATGTTGCTGCAGTTTTTACACGGCTTGATGACTCGGATATCCTTGTTTCTGCAAGATACTGGAGCGACAGCTCTGATCCGGTACTGGCAAACCTTTCTGAAAGACTTGTAAAGAGGGACCTTTTTGCCGTCGAGATTCAGGGTGAGCCTTTTTCTGAGGAGAGGATAAGAAAACTGGAGGTTCTGGCAGGAGATTTGATGCATCTTGATCCGGAGATGGCAGGCTATTTTGTTTTTACGGGAACAATTTCAAACCTGATGTATACTCCGGGCCCGGAAATCAAAATACTGCTTAAGAACGGGAATACTGCAGGTATATCGACGGTATCTGATATGTTTGATCATCAGCTTCTTTCAGAAAGAATAACCAAACATTATATTTGCTACCCGAAAGAATTGAGATAACAAAAAAAAAATGAAAATGGAATTTACTGCTGCCCAAATTGCCGGATTCCTTAAGGGGGAGATTGAAGGCAATCCTGAAATAATTGTTAATGATATCGCGAAAATTGAGGAGGGTAAGAGCGGAGCTCTCTCATTCCTCGCAAATCCCAAATATGAGCATTATATCTATACAACAAAATCATCGGTTGTACTTGTTAACAGAGATTTTCATCCCTCGGGTGAGATTGTGGCCACCCTTATAAAGGTGGATAATGCATACGAAGCATTCGCATCTCTGCTTAATTTTATCGCTATGTCAAAACCTGCGATGAAAGGAATTGATCCCACTGCAGTAATTGATTCTTCAGCCGATGTCGGTTCGGATGTATACATAGGAGCATATGCAGTTATCGGTGCAGGCTGCACCGTCGGCGATGGTTGTTCCGTTTATCCTCATGTTTACCTTGGTGAAAATACCCTGCTGGGAAAGAATTGTATTATTTATCCGGGAGTAAAGATATATCACGATTGCATTATCGGAGAAAAATGCATCATTCATGCAGGGGCTGTAATCGGCAGTGACGGATTCGGGTTCGCGCCCCAGTCGGAGAATGAATTCATGAAGATACCCCAGCTTGGCAACGTTATACTCGAGGATCATGTTGAGATAGGTGCTAACTCTGCCATCGACAGGGCTACAATGGGATCGACGGTGATTCGCAGGGGAGTGAAGATAGACAACCTTGTCCAGATAGGACATAATGTTGAAATAGGGGAGAATACGGTAATGGCAGGACAGACGGGTGTGGCCGGGTCATCAAAGGTCGGCAGGAATTGCATGTTCGCCGGTCAGACAGGCATTGCAGGGCATCTGAAAATAGCCGATGGCACAAGGATTGGCGCCCAGGCAGGTATTGCCAGCGATATCGGAAAAGAGAACTCTGTTTATCTTGGAACTCCGGCAATGGAGCATAAGCAATTTCTCAGATCTT
>Ga0334882_1004877_pt1 | contig 10949 bp, 13 predicted proteins | sample GraSluR1_MG_5_FD_207226 | JGI IMG/M metagenome (GOLD analysis project Ga0334882, IMG submission 207226) | Sludge microbial communities from methane-producing bioreactor in Wageningen University, Netherlands - Granular Sludge_15_04-R1 | ecosystem: Engineered > Bioreactor > Anaerobic >... | reverse complement strand
TCTATAACGTGAAGAGGATACAAAAGAAACTTGGTTATATGTCACCGGGTGAGTATCTCGGATCGCTTAGAAAAGAGAGGTTGGCTGCAGTAGCTTAGCAAATTGTCTATAAAAAGGTTGACGACCCCAATCCCCTTTTTAAGATTTATGTTGCCAATAAGGCCCCGCTTGTAATACCGCAGAGAGTTTTCCACTACCTTACAGGATTTAGGTATGTAATAAACAACCAAATGATTAATACCTGAACAGTTTTCTTCTACACTCTCTTTGGCATAGCATTGATTTTATTCCAGGTAATCAATCACCAGTTTTACATTTTCGGGGTGAAATTGGAAAATATCCCAGGCATTGTTGTTGTTGGTTGCTGCATCCAAGCCCATTTTAACCTGAAGCGTTGGGGCACCCGCCGATACAGCCCTGCGTACTTCTGTCACAAGTGATCCCTGTGCAGTTGATCCATTTGTGAAGGAATCAGCAGCAATCATCCCAAAACGAGTTCCACCAACGGCAAAATCACTGCTATCAAGAGTAGGACCGTAATTAAAGACCTTAAGATCAACAAACTCTCCAACTGCTTGAGGGCTGCCCGACCTGTTTATATGAGTAAATACGATCTGAGCTCCGGTTATATTGTCAGCAGCGATTCCGGTAATGCCTGCCAGACTAAATGTTAAATAACCTTTATATTGCCTGTTGCTGTCATCATCACCAACAATTATAGTTCCTGTTCTAACAACACCAGCTGAATTTATGTCACCGCTCAGATCTGCAGTGGCAGAAACACGGTAAGTTTGGACTATTGAAAATCCCTCCCCGAGGATAGCAGGTTCCTCGTCACCTTCACTGCCCTCAGGAGTCATGGCTAAGTTTATTACAGCCCTGTCTCTTCCACCTGAAAAATCTACAGCCGTAACCTCAACGGTAGCGTTTACGATCGTTTCTATCAGACCTTCACTGTTGGATGGACTAACCCAGATAAACTGAAGGGTATTATCATCAAGCCGAACTCTGTTATTTATAAATCCATGACTGATTCTTATCTCAAAGTCGATGAATTCACCTTCGTGGTCAGAGGCAATAACAGTAAACCAAAGTGGTTGCTCCACAAAAGTAATCGGTATAGCCTCCCCACTTCTAACCGCGTCCATAACATCTATTGGTCCAATAATAAAATTTTCAATTACAGGCGGTCTATTAAAAGATAAGGTTTCAGGCTCCCCGCCTGCTTCTTCTTCCGCAGCGCTTTCTTCATCTGTTTCATTCTCATCAGAAAGTTGACTGTTATTATCTTCAATAGTATAGTTCTGTTCATTTTGAGGTGGAAAAACAATTTCACGCAATGGGCTGATTAAGAAGATGATTGCCAGGCTAATTAAAGCAGCAACAACCAGCAGCAGCTTGACCAGCAGCAGCTGTTTTTTTTCTGATAGCTTGATTGCCATAATAGACATCTCCCCATTATTTATTCTATTCAAACAATTCATGTTTTTATTATATATGATCATGCCCTTTTTTGACACTGCTATTCCTCCCCGGCCAGGGCCTTGGCCTGATCCTAATAATCTAAAAAATAACAGACTATAGTTGCTGATATAACACAACAGAACCGTCCCTCTGTGTTTTCCCCCTGATATTATCCTGAAATTGTTTTGCCAGGGTTACCGCTTCTGGAAGCTCAATCATTTCCAATACCCCCTCACCTGGAATTAAATGATTTAAATCTGTAAGTATTTGCTTTTAACGATATTTCAGCCTTATTGTCCAACTGACCAGAAACAGAACACCGATTATAATTGCGGGTAATGCAATATTTAGACTCCACATTAAAGCAAGGTGCCACTCTAACCCAGAATTAAGCGCACTGAGGCTTACCATCGTGATATAAAATATGCCCGCTCCGAAAAAACTTATGGCCCCTACTATTTCATGCCTCCATGCAACAACCAGTAAGACGATTAAAATGATGGCAGGGATATTGTGCATGAGCAACCCAATTGCTATTTCTTTTACAGTTAATCCCGGTTCAAATACATCCAGGGAAAACAACATTAGGAAGCAAATGAATAAAATCGATAGTATTCTTGGAATCCAATACAATACTCTTTCCGTTTTATTCAATTTATTCTTCCCCTTTCAGAGTTGAACCCACTTACATGTGTGAATCAGCGAAGCTTCATCTCCTCTCCACAAGTTAGAATAAACTGGCAGAAAAATAATCTAGCTTAAGTTAAATATACAACTTTTTTTAGGATAAAATACGGTAGATTTTAATATATTTCATTTGCTATAGGTAAAGTAAGTTATTACGGGTAAACTAAGCTGATGGAAGCAGAACTATAACCATCCTTGACCTTCAGCAATCGAAGCTGTAACTGGTAAGAAAAATACTGCTCATAATAAATTTAATTTGTAATGCCTAATACACAAACAAGAAGCCCACCACCAGTAAAAAAGCAAAGATCACTATCGGAAATGGGCCCGATTAATAGCCCTTAAACAACCCCACTACAATGGTTGTGTCTGCTTTTTTCCCATTTTCAGGTGAAGCAGCTCGATAACACTCTCTAACCCAGGCTGGTCTTCAACTGGAATCATCAGCCACTTAGTTTTGTTAAACAGTTTTGCTTCTTCGATGATTTCCCAGATGAAAGGATCGGCATAACCCGTTTTCTCCAGGTCTTCTATCAGGGCCTGGGTGACTACAATCAGAACGATAAACCTGCCCTTTTCAGGATACAGCGTGCACAGTGCCTTACCCGATTTCTGGTATTTGAAGTTCCAGCCCGGTTTACCAGAACAGGTGCTGTAAGATGTCTTTTGCTTGACCTTAAAGTTCTTATCAAGATATTGATTTAGTTCAAGCCATCTCTTTCCCGCTGCCCCGCCGATATATTTTCCTATTTCATCCAGGGTGGGCATATGGCCGCTATCCATTACAGGATCATTGCTGTGCATTTAACAGTCAGCTCCTATCATTTCAGGCCATAGCCCACCTGCTGCTTTAGTAAATGTATCAGGCTGCCGGGCCTTTTTACTTTAAAGGGAACATTATCTTAGTTAAAAGCTCACTTTCCGGGACCTCCTCCGGGGAGTTCAGATAAAACTCATAAGCAGCACCGGTTGGAATACACTTATTATTCTTCATCCACTCTGTCATCTCGTTGTATGCTTTTTCACTGGCAGCGTAGGGTCCCTGATGAGTGCAGCTAACCTGCATTCCGGCGGCTATTTCACCGGCATAAATATCGCCATCACCGGGCACAGCCTCGGTAATAGTAAAGCCTGCTTCAATATCAAGATCCTTCATGTCGAGATTAAAATAAGCGGCATAAGGCACCACCGGAGTTGTGCCACCTGCCTTCTGAATGTAACTGGCTACATCACCGTAAATCCTGCATAACTGATCGGGCAGTTCTTCTACCGATGACCTGAAGCGGACAGCCAGAACAGGCTGGGCTGCTTCTTCTTTCATTTCAATCCTGTAATCCATAATAATCACTCCTAATGATTTTTATAGATTATAACCCGCCATATATGACATCATTATGTCATATTACTTAACATGCTTTTGATAAATTATTTCAGCCATTTCTGCGATAGTTTCTCTGACATGCAGCGGTTTCAACACTTCAACTCCGGGGCCCATACTCAGAATAAAACTATAGAACCAGTTATTAAGTGGTAGCTTTAATGAAATTAGCAGGCTTCCCTTGTCATCCCTGATTAAATCATCACCAAACCATTCCTCTATTATACTTTCCATATAGCCTTCAAAAACCATATCTATCTCAACCATTTCTTCACTTAGATGCCACTCACGATTTGCAGGCAGCAGCAGTTCAGGCAGTTCTCTCGCTATATAAGTAGATTCTAATAAGGTAAGCTCCTTAATTCTGCTTACTTTAAACAGGCGAAAATCATCTCTGAGCCGACAAAAAGCATGAAGATACCAATTCTGACCTTTCAAGATTAATGTGTAAGGCTCAATTTTTCGATCAGTCAGGGTTCCGTTAAAGTCAGCATACTTGATTATAACTTCCAACGATTCTTTTATTGCCTTGCGGAAATGTTCCAGTTTGTCGTTAATCAGCTTACTATTGCCCCAGGGAGACAGGTCGATAACAAGCTGGCTGGATTTTCTATTTAAAGTATCGATCTGCTCCTGGTTTAAATTACTCTTCATTTTTTCCACAAAGCTATCTGACCGGCTAATCGATATAGAATCAATTCCATTAAGCAGGGCAATTATGGAAGCCATTTCGTCATAATCTAAAACAGATTTATCAATCCGAAATCCTTCTGCAATACCAATTCCACCATTAGAACCCCTGTAGGTAACAATAGGAATACCTGCCTGGTTAATCGCTTCAATATCGCGCAGGATAGTTCTGACTGAAACCTCATATCTATCTGCCAGCTCCTGTGCTTTAACCTTTTTTTTCCGTAGGAGCAGTGTAATGATTGATATAAGTCTGTCTATTTTCATAGTCACTTCACCTGCATCAATTATAACTTACGAATCAAGGTGTTGAGCGTTTCGGACAACTCCACCAGTTTGAGGCAGTCAACTATTTCTGGATTATCTTCAGGCGCAACACAAGGGGACGATTCTTCTGTACTGTTTTATCTTGCAGTGTTACACCCCTTATAACTCCAAAACTTACCCCGGTTAACCATTCAATTTGCCTGATAGATAAACCTTTTTCCTTTAGCAATTTTATTACATTATCTCATTTTGCTTTTCGTAAGCCCAAGTCCTTTAAGGTTGTCTTTATTCTCTTCAAAAAAAGTCTGGAGGTTAACGCATCATAATAAAACATGGCATCTCCCACCCCCGCTTTTCTTTCTGGCTTGTCTCGGCATTTTATCTCCTCGAGGAAAGGATTTTTAAGACAACCTGAAGTTGTCAAACTCCCGTCAGACTGTGTTTTATTTTGTGTATTTGTTTTCTAATTTTAAGTGTATAATTTAAACGAAGCCTTTAGCTATCTATGGAAAGTTAGTTAGATGATAGATCTCAAGTTAGAGGGTGCTCTAATGTCTGCTGAAACAACATCGAGTAGGCAAGCCAAAAGCAAATCAGCCCTTGAAAACACCACACAAAAGATCCCTCAGGTAAAATCTTCAGACCTTGTAACAGATACAATTTACATTTTACAAAGTAATCAATACGAAAGCATCAGCCATATAGTTGTTTGTGATAATAACAAATATCTTGGCCTGATAACTATTGAAAAACTGCTTGCTGCGCCTGCCAATAATCAAGCAGGCTCGCTTCTGGAGCCAGACTACACGGTGGTAAAAGCAGATACTGACCAGGAAAAGGCCGCCTGGCAGGCAATTCGTTCAGGTATAACCGCCTTACCGGTTGTTGATAATGATGGTAACTTTGCCGGGTTGATTACACTCAGGCAGCTTCTGGATATCATGGTATCCGAACATGAAGAAGACTTATCCCGTTTCAGCGGTTTGATGAAAAGTAATTTTAAAGCAAAAGAAAGCAGTGAAGAAACAGTAAAACGTCGTTTCTGGCATCGGTTGCCATGGCTGTTAATTGGCTTGCTCGGAGCATTACTGTCAGCTGATTTTGTCGGATGGTTTGAAACTGAATTACAGGGTAAGATCGCCCTCGCTTTTTTTATCCCGGGAATAGTCTATCTGGCTGATGCAGTTGGTACCCAATCGGAAACAATAGTTATTCGCGCTTTATCAGTAGGGATTCCGGCAAAGAAAATTATCGGCCGTGAACAATTAACGGGATTATTAATTGGATTGATCCTGGCCCTAATCACCGCTCCGATAATCTGGTGGCGCTGGGGTGATGCATCTGTAGCTATCATTGTTGCACTCTCGCTTTTATTTGCTTGCACAATAGCCGCATCAATAGCAGTTTTATTACCCTGGTTTTTCAATACACTGCGAATCGATCCCGCCTTTGGCAGCGGCCCTCTGGCAACTGTAATCCAAGACTTACTATCACTGCTTATTTATTTTTACATCGCTATTCTAATCCTCCGTTAACATTAAGACAATACTTCAAAGTTGTGCGTACTCACCTCAGACAACTTGATCACCAACACATCCATTTTACGGTTATATCCGGATGGACAAAATCTGCAGCCCCGCGATATTTGGCCATCAGGGCGAAAAAGGTTTGTCTTTGTTCGGCTGAACTGAACCCATACCATTAATGGTTTTAAACCAACTTTTAAACCTAACTTTAGTCTGGTCAAAAAACAAATGGTACTGGTTATTATCATTATAAGCTAAACATTACGGGGCAACCTGGCCCCTACAAGGAGGAAATATTGACATGAAAACATTAGTACATGGTGCTGGCCCGCTTGGATCATACTGTGCTGCGAAACTACATGAAGCAAGCGTAGATATATCATTACTTGCTCACGGCCAGCGTAAAATTCATCATGTGCCAGTGGTAGAGGAAATTGATGCCAACAGTGCCTTTGAGCTGATTATAGTAACAGCTCCAAAATATATTTTTACCAACGATGATATGACTAAACTTTTAGCTGAACTTGCGAAGAATAAAACTGCCTCGGCCAGGTTCCCGGCCGAAGTCAACAACATAAAATCGCTTAATATGTAATCGCTAATATAACACAGTAAACCGTCCCCGCGTGTTTCCCGCGTGCTTCTTATCCATGATCAGAATCATCAAAATGCAATAAGATATTATTCATTATTTCACTCATATTGGGGAATGGGAAAATATGACCCATACCATCTATCCACAAGCCCTTTGCTTTTGGTATTATTTCCACAAGCTTCATCCCATGCTCGATTGGCATAAACTGATCGTCTGTTCCATGGATTACTAAAGTAGGAATATCAATCATTTTTAGTTTATCATATCGTGATGGTGTTATTTCCACGGCTTTCTTATGTTGAAATACTCCCTTCATGTTAAAACCCTTTCGCTTTCGAAGATCGTATAAAACCGTCTCAGCAATTTCTTTGATGTCGAGCTCTTCATATCCTAACCCACCAATTGTTTTCGCAATCCGTCCCATAATTAAATTTTTCTCACCGCCCACTATGCGGTACTTTAACAATGGAACTGCCTGCACCATAGAACTAATGAAGTAACTTGAGCTTAGGCCGGGCAATTCAGGATCTATTGCATAGCCCGTTGTCAACATCAGCGTAAGAGTGGTAACTCTATCTGGATGATTGATAGCAATTTCCTGGGCTATCATTCCTCCCATAGAAAGCCCAACAATATGTGCTTCATTTATTTCAAGCTCATCCAGTACCGCAACAGCATCTTCTGCCATATCTGCTAACGAATATGGATTTTCACTATCCCAATCAACAACCCAATCAGACATCCCTGTTCCTCTTTGGTCGTAACGAATTACCTGATAGCCGGCATCGACAAATTCCCGCACAAATTTTTTTGGCCAATCTAAAGCACTAGCTCCCATGCCGATGTTAAGCAAAACAGTCCCTTTCGACTGTTTTTCAGGAGAAATACTCTCATACCAAATATCCAAACCGTCTGATGTAGCAACACCTGTTTTACCAGCAAACAGCTCGGGCAACTCATTATTTAGCACCTCATCGATAATAGCATCCGTTTCTGCTGGGAGTTTTGGCCCGCCAAAATAAATCCATATTGCTAAACCTGATAGAATAGTAAAAACTACTATACCCATTATGACCATGACTCACCTGTGCCTTTCTCCTGAATGTTTCTTAAACATAGGGAGACGGTTCTTCTGTGCTGTTTTCCTTACAGTCTATTTTCCTCTTATAACTCCATAACTTACCCCGGTTAACCTTTCAATTTGCCTGATAGATAAACCTTTTTCCCCTAGCCATTAGATTATCTCATTTCGTTTTTGCTTTTCGTAAGCCCAAATCATTTTAGGTTGTCTTCATCATCTTCAAAAATAGTCTGGAGGTTAACACATCATAAAAAACATGGTATATTCCACCCCCACTTTTCTTTCTGGATAGTATTGGCTTTTATCTCCCCGGGGAATGTATACCAAGGTTAACTGTTGTTGTCAAACCCCCCATCCCTCTGACATTTTTATTGACAACAACCCCGTCCCCTCGACAATGGTGCAATCATAAGCGGCAGCGTATGAACTTTCGGACCATAAAGTGCTGCTTAATCTGACTCTGTTAAAGCCGCCTCAACTGCTTTCAGGAAGGCTTTACTGGATACTGTAGCTCCCGTTCTTATATCTACATCTAATGTCTGATTGGCGATAACGCGATCTGCCAATTCCTGCTCTATAGTAACGCCGTTATCAAACTGAATATCCACAATTTCTCCGCCCTGGACTTTAACTTCCACCTTGTATGTCCACCTATAGCGATTAAATTCGCCTGAATAAACTCCATCCGCTATTTGTTTCGGACTTACATCATTGATCACTATATCCTGCATCTCCGACAATCCCCTGGAAGCAGCATAATACCCTCCTCCAATGATAACTAACAGTAGCGCTATAATTATTCCAATAACTCTTAACCTCTTATTTTTTCGGCCTTTCATCACTTATTCTCCTTCGTAATCAATGATTAACAAAACAGATTTAAAAAGTTACAATCCCGCAGAATACAGATCGCTGCTTTCGATCTCAGGGTGGTGATAGCGATCGATTTTGATCTGTCCTGTGCCAAGCTGGATTGCTTCACGGGAACACCACTGGATGCAGGCAAAACAGCTTAAGCAGCTATCTCCCCAGACCGGTTGGCCATTATTCATGGTTACATTTTTTACAGGACAAACTTTGCTGCAGGTTGCACATCCCGAACAGCGATCATTATCCTGAAATGCCAGTGATTCCCACCCGTGCCTGGCTGCATAAAGTAAAAGGGGAATTACAGGCTTGATCACTTTAAAGAGGAGGCCGCGTAGAAATAGAGCTGAAAATAGATGCTCGGTTTCAACGGGTATAATTTGACGGTTGTTAATAACCTGCGCTATATCACCAATCTGTTTTTTCCCATCGGCAATTGCTTTTTCCCTGTCTGCATTTGAAAAGCCTGTGTTGCCGACAGCATTGTGAGGCATCGCTACTGCAAACCCGGCCTGAAGGTCAATACGCTTTGCAGCCAATTGTTTCTTTAATTTTGCCAGACAGTTTAATGGGCTGATGCCGTAGGTGCAAAGGGCAAAAAGATATTTATTTTCCAGCCCTTCAATTTTAGTAACAAAGTCTTCAATAATGGCTGGAGCTTTAAAATCATAGACAGGAAAAACCAGGCCAATTGCTTCAGCCGGGCTTTTTATAGTTTTAGCTTCCAGTAAAGGGGCTAACGGTTTGATTTGAGCGCCGGTTTTTTCAGCGAGATACCTGGCTACCGCTAACGAATTACCGGTTCCCGAAAACCAATATATCTCTACATTGCTCAAAGCAGATCACCCTTTCACCTGGAAGTTTATTTTAGGGTTGCTTAGTAAGCCTTAATTGTTTTGTTTAAAACATTTTAATTCCCTAATGCGTTATACCTCTATCCTGATAAAAAGTTGCAATTTCAGACAAATTTTTAAGGTTGTCTTCATCATCTTCAAAAATAGTCTGATCGTCTTTATAATGCGCTTGCCAATAATATATTCGCTCGATATATTGATGCTTACGCTCCTCGACAACCCTTTTGCATTAATGTAACCAAATCAGCAAATATTTCACTATTTTTACCAAATAAAATCTGGTTTTTTCTTTTCACTCTGGTCTGAACTTCGTTAAGCCAATTTATGTAGTATCTCTCCCTGGCAGATCAATCCAAGTTCAGCATGTAAGAAGGCTGGTTACAGCTATTATAAGCTGTTCAACTTCCTGTTCATTTTTACCTATCAGCAATTCTTGCTCCTTAAAATTTGGTGATGCTTTTAGAAAGTTTCCCCAAAAATACAGGTTTGTATCGTTTGGAGATTTCTCTGTTCCGGGCAGAAAACCAAACTTCAAAGTTTCCTTTTTCGTACAGGTAGACAATGGCTATCTTAAGCCCCTTATCCTTTATCTGTTTTTGTTTTATCTTGTTATTTTCTTTTTCCTGCTATCGAGATAAGATTCAGATACTTGCCAAGTTTATCTGATGTTGTCAAACCTCCGTCCCCGCGTGCTTCCGATAGAAAATAACTTATTGATATACTTCTTCATGCGAACCGACATTAACGGGGGCTACAGTATCATCCTGGATAATAAAGAGTAAGCTGATTCGATAGCTAACGTTTATTGCTACAGCATATAGCTGAGCATGTCGGCCTTTAAGTTTATGCAAATTAAGTGATGGATGACCGGGGTTGAGTTCTAACAATTTTAATGTTTTTTCATATTGAGTGATCATTTCGGGATGTTTTTTCAGAAATGTTGCCGCTTTTTTATTGTAACTGTCCGTATAAATTATCTTAGGCATCGACGATCCTCTTGATATGTTCGTCTACTGTTTCTGCAACATATTTACCCTGCTTGATTTCTTCTAGAGTTTTGTTAATCGCCGCTTCCAGCTCGCACTCCCGATAATAGTTATATTTCTCTATTGGCATCACCACATAAGCACTCTTGCCCCTGACAGTAAGCACAGCTTCTTCAGATTCCCTGACTACCATGTCAATTGCTGAAACCCCTCTGGTTTTCAGTTCGTTAGCGGTAATGCTATTATTCATGTTTCATCCCTCCTCCAAAACGCATTACTAATAAAAATACTTTTATTAGTACTATTTATAATACTGTATATAGAACTAAGCGTCAATGGCTACTAGGTTGACACTGAGTCAACACCTAGCGGGTATATTTTTAGTTACCCGTTCCACTTTAGATATATTCACTTAGAAGGGTCGTCAACCTTTTCACAGTTTTATGTTTAAAAAAAGTTCGTTTTTAAGCCATTTGCACTTCTAACATTTGGCGAAAAAGCTTGGAATATCCCTGAGTGGCCCCTTTATCAAGGCTTGGGAACCCCGCTTTTTG
>Ga0334882_1004864_pt1 | contig 10970 bp, 12 predicted proteins | sample GraSluR1_MG_5_FD_207226 | JGI IMG/M metagenome (GOLD analysis project Ga0334882, IMG submission 207226) | Sludge microbial communities from methane-producing bioreactor in Wageningen University, Netherlands - Granular Sludge_15_04-R1 | ecosystem: Engineered > Bioreactor > Anaerobic >... | reverse complement strand
ATAACCGGTGTAAAAATCCCAATCAATATTCCTCCCTGCCATCCGACTATCATTGTTGCCAGGTAAAGCACTGTGTTTACTAAAGGCCCGGTTATGAATTGGGGGAATCCACCCATTTGAAATACCAGGGCAATAGCCAGTAAAATGGCGGTTCTTGATATCCATCTTATGCTAGTTTGCTGCATTTTTTCTCTCTCTTTCTCGGAATTATCTTTTTGCTAGTAAATAATTAAATATTTTATTGCTTTATACTTTTTCCTTCTTATTTTTCTTATCAAAATATTTAGTATGAAGAAGGTGATGAGATTTTTCTCCCAGTGGTTTCCCCAAAAATTCATCATACAATTGTTTGATAGCAGGGTTTTCATGGGATTTTCTCAATTCCCGTCCTTCATCTTCTTTGTATATTGCCTGAATCCTGGCTTTTCTTACTTCATCGGTAGTCAGCCGTGGCTGGCCTCCACCTCCGATACAACCGCCCGGACAGGTCATGATTTCGATAAAGTGATATTCTTTTTCTCCCTTTAAGATCGCCTCTATAACCTTATTGGCATTACTAAGTCCATGGGCAACTGCCACCTTTAGTGTTACACCTTCTAAGAACTTCCATTCCGGTAATGTGCCTTTTATGGTTAGCTGAGCTTCTTTGACTCCCTCTAATCCCTGAACCGGGGTTATATGCAGTTTATCAAAAGGCAAATTTTTTCCGGTTACAACTTCATAGGCTGTTCGCAGAGCAGCTTCCATAACTCCACCTGTATTGGCAAAAATATCTGCTGCTCCGGTTGAGATACCCAGTGGTGAGTCCATTTCCCCATCCGGCAAGTTAACAAAATCAATACCGGCCTGTTTAATCATCTTGCCTAATTCCCTGGTGGTCAGTACATAATCCACATCCCGGGTTCCACTGTCGGTCATTTCATCCCGACTGCATTCAAATTTTTTGGCAGTACAGGGCATAATCGATACTACTACCATATCTTCTTTTTTCTTGCCGATTTTATCAGCAAAATAGGTCTTGGCTACAGCTCCGAACATCTGCTGGGGTGATTTACAGGTAGAAACATTGCCCATCAGCTCAGGATAGAAATGTTCCATGTAGTTAATCCAACCTGGGGAGCAGGAGGTAAACATGGGCAGTTTAGTATTTTCATCATTATCGACTAATTTTTTCTTTAAGCGAGTCAATAATTCATGACCTTCTTCAATTATTGTAAGGTCAGCTGCAAAGTTGGTATCAAATACCTGAGCAAAACCCAGCCTTCTTAGGGCAGTAACCATTCGTCCCTTGACCAGGGTGCCCGGGGGCAGGTCGAAACATTCGCCTAAGGCGGCACGGATAGCCGGGGCAGTTTGTACTACAACATATTTTGTGGGGTCTTCTAAGGCATCCCAGACTTTTTCAGTATCATCACATTCGCTGATGGCACCAACCGGGCAGACAGCGGCACATTGCCCGCATTGCACACAGACTGCATCAGATAAAGAATCAACCATTCCTGGACCTATAATCGTATCAAATCCGCGGTAACGGGGACCTAAAGTTGAGACTTTTTGTACTTCCTGACAGGCAACTACACAGCGGCGGCATAAGATGCATTTGTTTGGGTCTCTGACAATACCCGGGGTACTGTCATCTAAAGGAAGTTTTGCTTTATCAGCTTGAAATCTAACTTCCCTGATGCCGTATTCCTCTGCCAGGGTCTGTAATTCACAGTCCTGGTTTCTATCACAGGTATTGCATTCCCAGGGATGGGAGCTCAAAAGCAGTTCTAATAAAACCTTTCTGGCATTTCTTACCCTTTTGCTGTTTGTTTTAATTTTCATACCTTCGGCTACTTCGGTTATGCAAGCGGGGAGCAAAGTAGCAGCTCCTTCTACTTCTACTACACATAAGCGGCAGGAACCGGGGTTTTGAATTCCTTCCAGGTAGCAAAGAGTTGGAATCTTAATGCCAATTTCTTTTGCTGCATTTAGGATGATTGTACCTTTTTCTACTTCTAATGGTATATTGTTTATCTCTATTTTTATTTGCATATCTATCTCCTTATTTTATTCTATCTTTATAATTTGTTATCCTAATCAATCTTTAAAACATAGTTAAAAAATCATTTTATGTGTATTGCTATATTTAATATGTAATTCATTTATAATTTCCTGGTTTTCAATATAGCTTTATATTTAAAAAATTATTAAAATTTTGTTAATGTACTGAATCAAATTTCTATCGATTTGATTACCTTTGCGTTGTTCATAAAGTGCTGTTTTAGATAGAAAATAAGCATTAAATTTAAGAAGAGCAATAAAGGTAGGATACTGAAGTAATGCAAGTGATAAATATAAGAATAAGCCCTTATACTCCCTCCTTTCCAAGAATGGGAGGCATGGAAATTTCTAACCATACCCTTAAGATTTTTATATCTACTGGTTGCTTGCCCTGGATTGCTCTTTAGGTAATACAACTCGAAGAGATTATTTGTCAATATTCTATTTATAAATACTTAGTAAATATAGCATATGATTCAAGGTAAATCAAATATTTTTCTATGGCTATATGTGCACGAATATGGTGAAAAAAGTCATTCTTATTTTTACGGTCGTATCTATCATATATGCATTTCTATATATTTTTTTGAAACTATAGTATGTTTATGGTAACATATTAATATTTTTGTGCATTTAAAATACAGTTAAAATCAGTTAGGAGTATATATAATGGTCCATAGTAAAAAAACTATCCTGTCTGCTGTTGTATTGTTTTTTGTGTCCTTTGTTATATTTTTATTTAATGTAGCATGTGAAGGTATGTTTCCAGTTCCTGAGCCAGAACCTGTTAATTATACAATCACTGCTTCAGCAGGAGTTTATGGAAGTATTGAGCCGGAAGGTAAGGTTGTTGTTTCTGATGGAGAAAAGCAGGCCTTTACCATTATACCTGATGTAGGTTATAAAATAGATGATGTTTTAATAAACGGTGATTCAATAGGTGTAGTGGAAGAATACACTTTCACCGATATTAAAAAAGATTATACTATAGAAGTAAAATTCAAGAAAAAATACACAGCTCCTTCAACGTCACCCGCACCTGCCAATTATACTATAAGAGTATTGGCAACAGACGGGGGAACCATAGAACCGGAAGGCAGCATAGAACTAAAAAAGGGAAGCAGCCAAGTTTTTACTATTACCCCGCTTTCTCCTTGTTATGAGATTCAAGAGGTGCTGATTGATGGTATATCGGTTGGTCAACCTACTACCTATACTTTTGATAATATTGAAAAAGATTACAGTATTGAGGTTCATTTTAACCTGTCAGATAAAAAGATACACAGATATAACCAGTTCGGAGAACTACAAAATGAAGACTATACCAGTATTCAGGCTGCTATTGATGATGCAATAGACGGTGATGTTATTATTGTTTGCCCGGGCAGGTATAGCGAAAATCTTGTTTTTAGTGGAAATAAGAATATTACTGTACAAAGTATTGAATCGGAAAATGAAGATATTGTATCAGATACTATAATTGATGGAGGAGCAGAGGGGTCAGTTGCTCATTTTAGTAATGGTGATGAGTCAACATTGCAGGGCTTTACCATTACAAATGGCTCAGGAACTTCTACTGGTACTTATGCTGCAGGTGGTGGAATTTATATTAACAGCAGCAATCCAAATATACATTATAATATCATTGAAGATAATGAAGCAGCTAACGGGGCAGGAATCTTTATAACAGGTAATTCATCTCCTGAAATTAAGGAAAATATTATCAGAAATAACGAATCTACCGTCGCAGCAGGTGGTGGAATTTATGCATATGGAGGTTCTCCCAAGATTATTGGCAATGCTATTACATTTAATGCAGCCTATACAAATGGTGGAGGGGTTCAGATTTATGATAGTACTCCCCAGATTTCTGGAAATACCATTAGCAATAATTCAGCGGGTAAGGGCGGGGGATTGTATGTTGAAGATTCATATAATACTACTACTGAAAATAGTATAAATAGTAATATTATCACAAAAAATACTGCCAGTTCTGCTGGTGGCGGAATATACCTGGACAATAGTATGCCTACTATAGGCAGTAATAATAACATCTCTGAAAATGAAGCTCAATGGGGTGGAGGGATATATATGACTAGTAGTATTCCCAAAATTAATGAGAATACTATTTTAGCTAATAATGCTATAGGTATCTCTGGCAGTGGAGGAGGAATTTACATGTATAGTAGTTCTCCCCACATTTCTAATAATACTGTTAATGAGAATGCAGCAGGTAATTGTGGTGGAGGAATTTTTATAGGAGACAGCTATTCTGTTGAGACAGACAATAATATAACAGGGAATAGTGTTGAATCTAATTCAGCCAAGCATGGCGGCGGGTTTTATATAAATAATAGCAATCCATTAATCATCGGTGAAAATCTTATTAACTGCAATACTGCTATAAATGGAGGAGGTTTTAATATTGAAGTTAGCAGTTCTCCTACAATCACCAATAATAGAATTACAAAAAATATAGCGACTGGAAACGGTGGTGGAATAAATATCAAGGATAGTAATCCTGAAATTGGAGGAGTTGACGAAAATGACACCGATAATTTCAATATCATTTGTAGTAACAACCCTGAACAGATAAAAACTAATACCGGTACATCCTACCCCTTCAATGATTTTGGTTATTGTGTTACTTTATCTGTTAACCATGTAGATTATGGGACAGTAACTGGTGAAGGGGATTATTGTGAGGGTAACCTAGTCCAGATAGAAGCGATCCCAGCAGAAGGATATTATTTTATCAACTGGACTGATGATAAAGGCAATGAGATATCTATTGAAAATCCTTATAGCTTTACTATGCCTGCTGAAGATATAAACTTAATTGCCAATTTTGAAATAAATTAAAAAACTTTATTTTATATTTGAAATTTCACTTTTATTAATTCCCCCTTGAGGGGGAATTAAGGTGGGGTTAATATTATAGCTTATACTTTTCTGCCATTGTGAGATTGCTTTTTTATTATAATTACTAGGAGTACTTCCTCTTTTGCCATTATGAGACATATTTTCTTTGTTGTCATTGCGAGGAGTATTTCTCTTTTGTCATTGCGATGAGCGCAGCGACGAAGCAATCTCATTCACTTATACCCGCAAAAAGTTATTATTAAAGTGTAATATTTTTATTAAAGCAAATAATAAGGGTTACTCTTTATATGAATAAAAAACAATATTATATTTATCTAATAACTAACCAGAATAATACAGCTATCTATACTGGTGTAACCAGCAATTTAACCAAACGGATATGGGAACATAAAAATAAATTACTCAAAGGTTTTACCCAAAGATATAATATTAATAAATTAGTGTATTATGAAATATACGATAATCCTGAAAATGCAATCACCAGAGAAAAACAAATTAAGGCAGGCTCTCGAAAGAATAAAGTTGATTTAATTAAATCTATCAATCCTGAATGGAAAAACCCTTATGATTCTTTGGAATGAGTTAGCATATAGAATTTTTTGCAAAAAAAAGAACGCTGGTATATAAGTATGAGATTGCCACGCCAATTAAAATTGGCTCGCAATGACAATAACAGTAAATTGTAGAGTTTAGGTATGAGTAAACAGGATTTTTTCTAAAAACTATAAACAAAAAACTAAAAACTGCTCCACCTGCAATTATGCTGGAATAAATGTATGAGATTGCCACGCCAATTAAAATTGGCTCGCAATGACAAAAATAAAAGATTTTGGGTAAATTTTTTTGCAAAGAACCGAAGAGGGGAAAATTGTCTTGCAGGTATTTTCTTATCTTTAAGCATAATTTCGGGTGAATTCTTTTACTAAAAACTGTAAACTAACTCACTAACAATTATGCTGGAATAAACAAGGGAGAGGGTTAGGGTGAGGGGGAAGAAATATACCCCTGGTATTTCTATCAGGGGTATATTTAATTATTATGCTTAGTTTATAATACTAAGTTGAGGATTCAGTCCACTTTGCATAAAGGGTCGTATCTTCGGTAATCGGTTGCTCAAAATTAAATTCTGTTGTTAAGTTTTCATCATACCAACCATCGAATGTATACCCTTCTTTGGTTGGGTCAGGCATAGGTTCAATCGCTGTATCACCATCTCTTACTCTCTGGCTTGCATATTCTGTTTCACCATCCATAAACGTGACTGTCCAGAATTTCTCCATACCAAAAAGAACATTAGTAGGCTCTCCAGTTACAAAAAATAGATCATATATAATTATAGGTACTTTAGGGACTTCTGATCGCGTTACTCCCAATACGCCGTTAGGAATAAATCCATATCCATCTTTGCTGGCAGTATATATATAGTCACCACTGGGTAAATTTATTTGTGTTGTACCACTATTATCAGTAGTTAGAGTTGTCATTAGTGGATTCCTAGGTCCAGGTGCCGCCTTTTCAGCTATTTCCTTTGTTTCTTCTGAGCCAAATATAAATTCTAAAGCAGCTATGTATTCGGGATATATTTCAATAGAAACTTCCTCCAGTGTGGGGACCTGGAATCTGGAAGTCATGTTTCTGCTTATTCCAGTGATTCCAAAATAAACCTCGTCTACTGCTGTAAAGGTAACCGGCCAGACTTTCAGCATCATACAAGGCATAACTTCACTGGAATCTTCTAATGGAACTGTGAAAGAAATCCCAGTTTCTGGCACCTCTAATATTTCTCTCAAAAAATACTGCCAGATATTAGTAGTATCATCAGGCATACCAGGGAAGTCTGCATATCCATCTTTGCTTGCATTATAGTAGTATGTTCCAGCAGGGAGGTTTACTGTAGCCATTCCTTCATCGTCGGTGGTTATTACAACAACACTATTTGTGTTTTCCATATCTGAGAATATCTCTATTTCTACTCCAGCTAAGTTTGGTTCAAAATTAGGAGATGTTTCTCCTCTAAGTATTGTTCTACTATTAATACTATTTGGTATATCTTCAATTAATTCAACTGCCCCAAAAGTAACCTCATATTTTTCAGGGGCAGGGGAGCTGCCTCCACCTGAAGGTTGTGAAGTTACAGTTATCTTTATACTATCGGTAAAAGCACCGTCATCTGTAGTAACAGTGATATTGGCTACTCCTGCTGACAGGGCTGTAACCAGACCGTCTTCGCTTACTGTAACAACATCCGGGTTATCCGATTCCCAGGTGATAGCCTTGTTGTCAGCATCTTCCGGGGTGACTACTGCAGTCAATTGCAGGGTTTCATCAACTTTCATTGACTGGTCATCTTCAGTTATATTTACTCCGATAACTTCTATTACATCAGGAACAGGGGGCACACAGCCGGAGAAGATGCCTGCCACTAACAATACCAGGATTGCAGCAGCAGGTATAAAAATTTTACTTAATCTCATAAATTACTCCTTTTAAATTATTTTTATTGTAAATAGATAATTAGTATTTCGTAAATCAAAGATAAATAACAGATAAATTGATAAAATAAGAGAAAAAATGACACTTAAGATATTTCTGATATCACCTCCCATAATCTAAATATTTAGGCAGTCCAGCTTTGTAGGGAATTAATGTAAATTTATGACTAACATATCCTGTTGACTTATCTAAAGCAGAGTAAATACATAAAGTCACACGGAAAAAATTATACAATAAATTTAATAATATTTCCATAATAAAATCAAATAAAGAATTATATGATTACAGATATTTTATAATATAATTCATTGGTTAGATATTAATATGACTAATGTATAATCAATGTAGATACATATATTTTTCCCGCAGGATGTTAACCATGAAAGCACAGATAAAAAAATGGGGAAATAGTTTTGCCTTACGTATTCCAAAATCATTGGCATCAGAAATGAATCTAGAAATAGACACACCTGTAGAGATTTCTGCTGATAAGCAGAAAAAAATTATTATCATTAAGCAAATTAATAAGAAGAAATATTCCTTGGAAAATCTTTTAACAGGCGTGACAGATAAAAATATTCATAAAGAATTCGAAACCGGTAAACCAGTGGGTAAGGAAATATGGTAATGACAAAGAATTATATTCCCAAAAGGGGAGACCTGGTTTGGATTGATATACAGCCTCAAGAAAGTCATGAGCAATCGGGCAGAAGACCTGCTATAGTACTTTCACCTGAAATATATAATGCAAAAGTAGGTTTGGCAATATTATGTCCAATAACCAGTCAGAAAAAAGAATATCCTTTTGAAGTCATCCTTCCTGAAGGTTTAAAAATAGCAGGTGTTATTTTATCAGACCAACTAAAAGCCTTGATTGGAATGTAAAAAATGCAGAGTTTTGTGAAAGAGTCCCTGGCTATATAACTGAAGAAGTTTTAATGAAAATCAATACTTTATTACAGGTTTGAAAGAGGTATGACTTCAGGACATAGATAACAGTTTGCATGATTGGAAGAATGGGAAAATTGTAGAACTATTCTTCCCCCTTTTTGTTATTACAAGGGAGCTTTTTCTTTTGTCATTGCTATGACCTATTTCTTTTTTGTCATTGCGAGGAGCGCGGCGACGAAGCAATCTCATCCAATTATACCCACAAAAGATTAAACTATAATCCAAAAACCAAAAACAACAAACCATTCAGTTATAGTGCATAGGTGGCATTTTTGATTTATCCTTTTCTTCTTTGAAAAAACTTTTAAATATAATATAATAAAACATAATAAAATTACCTCTTTTTAGAGAATAATTATTTTAAAAAAATAATTCAAATCATTAGAATGTAACTTTAAAATAATCAATAAAAAGCGGTGTTGTAAAATGGATAATTTAATAAAGATAAAACAAAAAATCAAGCAGCATAAAAAGGAGCTGGAAAATAAATATAAAGTTAAGGAAATTGGTGTATTCGGTTCCTGTGTAAGAGGAGAAGAAAGAAATAATAGTGATATTGATATTCTTGTTGAATTTACAGAACCAGTTGGATTATTTGAATTTATGGATTTAGAGGAACATCTTGAAGATTTGCTTGGTGGTAAGGTTGATCTTGTATCCAAAAAAGCCTTAAAACCGAGAATAGGTCAATATATTTTAAAAGAGGGTATATATGAGCAGACATTTTAGAGATTACCGGGACTACATTCAGGATATTCTTGATTCCATTAACGAAATTGAAAGTTTTATAAAAGGAATGGAATTTGAAGAGGTTATCAAGGCAATGGCTGAGAGAGAGCCCGGACGGGTCATCTGCCTGGATCAGGGTTTTGCCAATAATGACCAGTTAAAAACCAATGCAGTGCAGTTGATGAAGTCCAAAGGCGTTGATGATTTCCGAACAGTATGAAATGAGGTAAATAAATGAAACCATATAATCCAGATTTATTACCATTAAAAAAATTAGATTGGATGAAATTTATTGAATTAATTGGACCGGCAAATTCTCAACTTGCCCGTTATGATGGTATAGTACAGGCTATGATTAATCCTAATGTGCTACTTTCTCCTTTGATGACCAATGAAGCAGTATTATCATCAAGGATTGAAGGTACACAAGCTACCCTGGAAGAGGTGTTGGAGTTTGAGGCTTCTGCCAAAGATGAAATAGGTACAGAGCGCGAGAAAGATATTCAGGAAATAATAAATTATCGAAAATCAATTTTACATGCAGTAGATTGGCTTGAAGAAAAACCTATAACTTTGAATATGATAAAAGATATTCATGGGATTTTATTGGACAGTGTTCGAGGTAAAAATAAAGGTCGGGGGAGGTTCAGGATTGTCCAAAATTGGATTGGCAGGCCGGGAGTTTCCATGGAACAGGCAGAATATGTTCCACCCGAACCACTAAAACTTATGGAATATCTTTCAAATTTTGAAAAATATATCCATTCCAATGAAAAAGATTTACTCGTTCAGCTTGCCATAATGCATGCCCAGTTTGAAATCATCCATCCTTTTGTTGATGGTAACGGCAGGGTTGGAAGAATATTAATACCCCTGTTTTTATTCGAAAAAAGAGCACTAAGTTCCCCTGTATTTTATATCAGTGAATATCTTGAATTTCACCGGGATGAGTATGTTAATCGATTGAGAGCCATAACCCAGGAAGGCAAATGGGAAGAATGGATAAAATTTTTTTTAGAAGCAGTTTTCCAGCAGGCAAAGGGTAATATTTCAAAGGTAAAAGCCATTCTTGGTCTATATCAAAGTAAAAAAGAGCGCATTCAATCTATAACTCGATCTCAATATGTGGTTAAGATTATTGATACCTTATTTGCTCGTCCTATCTTTAGTTCGACAGATTTTATAAAAGAATCAGGTATACCAAGAAGAAGCGCATTGCGTTTTCTTGGTATTATGGAAAAAGAAAACATTATTTCAATCTTAAGCCCGCAAAAAGGAAATAATCCAGCTATTTATATATTTAATAAGTTAATTGAAATTATTAAGTAAATTTATATTTGTGTGTCATAAATAGTTAATCATGACACACAAATATAAATGTGTGTATTCTATGACACACAAAAGGTATAATTGATGAAATTAAAATTTGATCCTAATCAACAATTTCAAATCGATGCCATAAGTGCTGTAACTGACCTGTTTGATGTCCAGCCTTTATCAGAAAGTGACCTGGAAATTGACTTTCAGAGAAAAGACTGGATTTTTCATAATCGCAATCAGAGAAGGGGTACTGAAAAATCTGGCAATTACCAATAATCATTTTCTGCATCTTTATAACTATTTTGCCTATATCTGCTTTGTCTATGATTCAAAGAGGGTCAACCAGGTGTGCCAAAAAAACATTTCCAGGAACTAAATATTGATTTTAAGACTGTTAATAGCCCTGGAGAAGTATAAATTATCCTGACTTTGACACTTCATTTCCCAAAACCCTTGTAAAATAAGGATTGTTAACACTGGGTATGTGCATTTTGCCACTACATTATTTGCTTTTTGATTTATACCTCCATCTCCTCTACTGGTGTGAC
>Ga0334882_1004862_pt1 | contig 10973 bp, 9 predicted proteins | sample GraSluR1_MG_5_FD_207226 | JGI IMG/M metagenome (GOLD analysis project Ga0334882, IMG submission 207226) | Sludge microbial communities from methane-producing bioreactor in Wageningen University, Netherlands - Granular Sludge_15_04-R1 | ecosystem: Engineered > Bioreactor > Anaerobic > Unclassified... | reverse complement strand
GGGTGACGCTTCTCCATGGGGTCACTTTCGCGTGCGGACGGCGAATCGGTCAACCTATGCGGCTCTGAAGGTCGCCAAGCCCGGTCAGAGCGCCGTCACCCCCCTGGTGACGCGTCACCAGGGGGGGTGAAACCTGAGTTCGAGAACAGACTTGACGTTTCGGCGAGTGCCGCCCGGGCGGGGGTCGGCCTCTCCGGCGTGGGGCTGACCCGTCAGGGCGCGCAGTGGGGCCGGCTGGTCAGGGCGCGCAGTGGGGCCGGCTGGTCAGGGCGCGGCGGACCGGGCCGGCGAGGACCGGCCCGAGAACCACGGCGCCTCAGGCGGGGATCAGCTCGGTCATCAGGAGCCCGAGGAGCAACAGACCGAGCAGGATGCGGTAGACGATGAACCCGGTGAAGTCGTTGGTCGACACGAACTTCAGCAGCCAGGCGATGGAGACGTACGCAACGACGAAGGAGACCACGGTCGCCAGCACGGTCGGACCCCAACCGACGGAGGCGGAGACCGCGCCCGCCTGGGTGGCGGCTTCCAGCCCACCGGCGGCGATCAGGGCCGGGATCCCCATGTAGAAGCTCAGCCGGGTGGCGGTGACCCGGTCGAAGCCCCGGAACAGGCCGGCGGAGATGGTCGCGCCGGAGCGGGAGATGCCCGGGAACAGTGGCGCCAGGGCCTGGAAGAGGCCGATCACCAGAGAGTCCTTGAGAGTGACGTCGTGCATCCCGCGGTCGTGGTGCGGGAGACGGTCGGCGATCCACATCACGATGCTCCACAGCAGCAGCGCCCCGGCGACGACCCACATGCTGCGCAGTGTGGTCTCGATCGCGCCCTTGAAGAGCAGCCCGACGACGGCCACCGGGACGGAGCCGATGATCACTCCCCAGCCCAGCCGGTAGTCCGGATCACGGCGGGCGTCGGCGCTCCTCAGCCCTCGGTACCACGCGACGGCGATCCGGACGATGTCGGTGCGGAAGTAGACGATGGCCGCGATGATCGCGCCCACCTGGATGATGGCGGTGAACGCGGTCATACCGGGGTCGTCGATCCGGTACCCGAGGAGGTGCTCGATGATGTTGAGGTGTCCGGTGCTGGAGACCGGGAGGAACTCGGTGATTCCCTCGACGATCCCGAGCAGGATGGCGTGGAACCAGTTCATGGTGCCCTTTCGTGGGTCGGCGGCTGCTGGATGCAGGTCGACCGTACCGGAGCCGCGGCACCCGGTCGCCGCTGGTCCGGCCGTCCGACCGTGCCCGGCCCCTCAGTGACGCACCGCGCGGTCGACCGCCGCCCTCACCGGGCCATACGTGGCCGCCCACCACAGCGCGGTACCCAACGGCAGTCCCCACCACCCGGACCACTTCGACCGGCTGCCGTCCGGGCGCAGACCGGTCAGCGAGGCGGCGCCGATCCCGGCGAAGAGCGTCGCGTACGCCGGAGCCACCAGCCGTTGGCCGGGGGAAAGCTCCCGGTCCGCGCCGAGGGCGGCCAGGGTGGCGGCCGCCGCGGCCACGCCCACGGCTCCGGGGACATCGGCCCAGGCCGCCCGACCGGTGAGTCCCCGGCGCCGGCGCCCCGAGACCGAGGCACCGGCGGCGACGGTCAGCGTGCCGGCCGCGGTCCAGGCCATCGCTCGGGCCCACCGCCCCGGACCGTCGACCGCCTCGTCCAGCAACTCGTCGTCGAGGTCGTCGGGGTTGAGCAGACCGAGGCGTACGGCGACCGCCCCCATGTTGAGCGCCCAGCCGATCCCGAACACGTGCGGCACCACCACGTGCGGATCGGACGGGTCGAACGTCGCCGCCATCCGCTGCAGCACGCCGGCGGCCAGCGAGTTCGGCACGCCGAGGATGGTCCGCCACCGCCGCTCGGTGCGCAACTCCTCGTCCAGCTCCGCGGCGTACGTCCGGGCCGAGCCGAAAGACGCCACCGCGGCGGCCACCGGATCCTCCGCCGCGGCCGGCGGACCTTCGGGCCGGGTCCCACTGTCCTCGGCGTGGGCGACGGCGTACCCCGCTGCGGTCTCCCGCAGCGCCGCCTCGAGGTCGGCAAGGGCCTGGCGGCGCGCCGGCCCGCGGGCCTTGAGGTGGCGGGCCACCTCGGCGACATAGGCGGCGATGTCCTCGTACACGGGGTTCGGGTCGGTCATCGGGACTCCTCGGTGAGCAGTGTGTCCATCGCCGTGACCACCTGGCGCCAGGCCGCGGTCTGTCCGGCCAGCTCCTCGCGGCCGGCATCGCTGAGCGTGTAGTACTTGCGCGGCGGGCCCTTCGGCGACTCCCGCCAGGTGGTGTTGACCAGCCGCGAGTTCTTCAGCCTCGTCAGCAGCGGGTAGATCGTGCCGGTCGTCGCCTCCAGGCCGGGCAGCCCGGCCAACCCCTCGACGATCTCGAAGCCGTACGACGGGGCGCGGTCGAGAAGGGCGAGGACGGCCAATTCGAGCGCGCCCTTGCGGAGTTGGGTGAGGTGATCGGTGCGCATAGCTATATTGCATTGCACAGTACCCTGTCGTGTCAATATGCTGGTGGTGCCGATCGTTTCCGGTCGTCGCCATCCGCCGTCGCGCCGTCGACCACCTCCCGGAGAGTCCCATGGTCCCCCTGCTGTCCATCGCCTTCTTGGTCGTCACCCTGCTCATCTGCTTCGGTCTGCCGCTCGGCGGTCTGATCTGGCTCCAGACGCGGCGTACGTCGGACGGCGGCCCGCGCTACCCGGCGATCGGGCGTGCCTTCCTCTGCGGCATGCTCGCCTTCGCCGCCGCTCAGCTCCTCACCCGGATCCCGCTGATGCTGGTCGTCGTCCCGACGCTGCCGCCTCCGGTCGCGACCTTCCTGCTGTCCGGCCCGGTGGCGAGCTACACGGCCGGCCTGTTCGAGGAGACCGGCCGGCTGGTGGTGATGGTGCTGCTGTTGCGCCGTTTCCACCGCTGGATCGACGGCGTCTCGTTCGGTCTGGGCCACGGAGGGCTCGAGGCGATGGTCTTGGTCGGCCTCAACACGGTGTCCAACCTGGTCCTCGCCGAGATGATCAACACCGGCAACTGGGCCCGGATCGCCGCCACGATGCCCGCCGCGACCGCCCAGCAGGTGCACGACGCCCTGGTCGGTACGGCGTCGCCGCTGTTCCTGGCCGCCGGCGTCGAGCGGATCGGGGCGATCGGCGTCCATGTCGCACTGTCGGTGCTGGTGCTGTGGGGCGTCCATCGCTCCCGCAAACTGCTGGCCTGGGTGCTCGCCGTCCTGCTGCACGGCACGGTCAATCTCACCGCCGTCCTGATGGCCGAGTACGCGGTCAACCCTTGGCTGATCGAACTGGCCGTGCTGGTGCTCGCCGCACTGCTGCTGGTGCTGGCCGTACGCTTGCGGCCCGGGTTCGCCACCGAGGTGGTGCCGGACCTGTCGAGGCTGCCCGCGCCGCCGGTTCCACCGCAGGAGTGACCACCCGGGGCTGATCGGGGCGGTCGGTCACCGGGCCGCGATGCCCCGACCGTGTTGCTGGAGAGCAGGGGAGTGCGGTATTAAATACGGTAGTCCCTTATTTAAAGGAGCTCTCAGTGTCGCCCGTCCGGGATCTCGATCCGCCCCCCGCCCCCCTGCGCCCGACGAATCGCCGCGACCGCCGCTGGTGGACCGCCCTCATCCTCGTGGTGGTGCTGTCCTTCGGCGTCCTGCTCTACCTGGGCACCCGGATCAACGCCAGCAAGCCGCCGATCCCGACCCAAGTCGTCGACACCAACGGCCGGGTGCTGATGACCGGCCAGGACATCACCGAGGGCCAGATGGTCTGGCAGTCGATCGGCGGCCAGGAGATCGGCTCGGTCTGGGGCCACGGCGCGTACGTTGCGCCGGACTGGACCGCCGACTGGCTGCACAACGAGGCGACGTACGTCCTCGACCGCTACGCCCGGGCCGAGGGAGCCACCGCGTACGACGCCCTCCCGGCGGAGCGGCAGGCGGCGCTGAAGGCCCGCCTCAAGCAGGACATCCGCACCAACACGTACGACCCGGCGACCGGTACGGTGGCCGTCGACGCGGTCCTGGCGAGCTCCTGGCAGCTCAACTCGGCGCACTACGCGCAGGTCTTCTCCCAGGGCAACGAGCGCTACGCCATCCCGGCCGGCACTCTGACCGACGCCACCCAACTGCAGCAGATGAGCGACTTCTTCTGGTGGAGCAGCTGGGCCGCCGCCACCGACGCGCCCGGCTCGACAGCGACGTACACGCAGAACTGGCCGCACGAACCGCTGATCGACAATGTCCCCACCCCGACCAACGTGCTGTGGAGCATCATCAGCTTCATCCTGCTGCTCGGCGGCATCTCCGGCATGGTCTGGTATCACAACTACCACGCCGATGACGAGGAGGCGCCGTCCGCCGACGAGGTGCCGAAGCACGACCCGCTACTCGGCTACCGGGCCACCCCGTCGCAGCGGGCCACGATCAAGTACTTTCTACATCGTCGGCGCCCTGTTCGTGGCGCAGATCGCGGTCGGCACCACCGGCTACGAGTACCTCGACCTGGCCCGGGTCTGGCAGATCGGCCTGTTCGTCGGCCTGCTGCTGTGGTTCGTGCTGATGGCCCGGGGGATGTGGCCGGCGCTGCGGCGGGCCCGCTCCGGTGAGGGCAACCGGCCGACCGAGACCGCGCCGCTGGCCGCGGGCGGCCAGCGCACTCTGGTCGTGATGCTGCTGATGAGCTCGCTGGCCATCGCCGGGTTCTTCGGCGCCGCCTTCGGCATGGGGCACTCGACGCACCTGTCGATCACCGAGTACTGGCGCTGGTGGGTCGTCCACCTGTGGGTGGAGGGCTTCTTCGAGGTGTTCGCCACCGTGGTGATCGCCCTGCTCTTCGCCCGGCTGGGCTTGATCCGCAGCCGGATGGCGGCGACCGCCACCCTCTCGTCGGCCGCGGTCTACCTGGCCGGCGGCATCATCAGCACCGGTCACCACCTCTACTTCACCGGCGCCGATCACATCGTGATGGCCTGGAGCGCCGCCTTCAGTGCCCTCGAGGTGGTCCCGCTGGCGCTGGTCGGCTTCGAGGCGTTCCGCAACCTGCGGCTGCTCAAGGTCAGCACCTGGGCCGTCGGCTACAAGTGGGCGGTCTACTTCTTCGTCGCTGTCTCGTTCTGGAACGTGCTCGGTGCGGGGATCTTCGGCTTCCTGATCAACCCGCCGATCTCGCTGTTCTACGTCCAGGGGCTGAACCTCACTCCGCTGCACGGCCACGCCGCCCTGTTCGGGGTGTACGGCATGCTCGGCATCGGGCTGATGCGGTTCTGCCTGCGGTCGCTGATGCCGGGCAAGGAGTGGGTCGACAGGCCGATCGCCGTCGGCTTCTGCGGTCTCAACATCGGCCTGCTGATGATGTGCCTGTTGTCCCTGCTGCCGCTCGGCCTGACCCAGGCCTGGGCCTCGATCACCCACGGCTTCTGGTACGCCCGCAGCTCGGACTTCCTCTACTCCCCGGCGCTGACCGTGCTGCGCTGGCTGCGGACGCCCGGCGACATCGTCTTCACCGTCGGTGGCCTGGCGATCGGGGTGTTCATGGTCGGCCTGCTCTTCGGCTGGTCGGTGCGGACCTCCGGCGGTGAGCAGGTCAGCGGCTCGGTCTTCAACCGGCTCGAGGACCGCGAGGACGAGGCGGACGCCGTCGGTGCCGATGCGGCGGTTCGTGAGTGAGCTGACCCCGTGACCCGTACGGCAGGCAGCTCGCGCCTCGGTGGCGCGGGCCGCCTGCGTGGCGTCAACGTTCCCGCGGGAACGTTCCGCGGGACTGGGGTGGTGGGTCGTGCGGCGTACGTGTCATGTGGGCCGTACGTTCCCGCGGGAACGTACGTGGCGCTGGTGGTGACGTTCCCGCGGGAACGTACGACCGCAGATCCGCCCCGCCCGGGACCGGACGATCCTCAGTGGGCGGCTGGGCGGTCCATGTGCTCGGCCGGCGGCTTGGCGAAGAACAGCGCGGCGATCAGGCCGAGCAGGATCGCCGCCGCGCCGAGCAGCAGCGACTGGCCCATCGCCGCGGCGAAGGCGTCGTGGAGGAACGGCGGCAGGGTGCCGGAGAACCCCTCGGTCGCGGTGCCGGCCGGGATCTGGGCGCGCGCCGCGGGTGGCAGGGCCTGGACGGCCCGGCTCATCTCCACCTGCAGCCGGCTCGACATCACCGCCGCGATCGAGGCCGAGCCGAGGACGCTGCCCATCTGTCGGGTGGTGTTGTAGATGCCCGAGCCGGCGCCCGCCAGCCGGGGCGGGAGGTTGCGGGTGGCGGTCATCGAGACCGGCCCCCAGATCAGGCTGTTGGCGACGCCGAGCAGGGCCAGCGGGAGCAGGAACATCCAGATCGGGGTGTCCGCGCGGGTGATCCACCAGGCCCAGACCTGGGAGGCGGAGAACAGCAGGAAGCCGAGCATGGCCAGCCACTTGGGATTGATCCGGGTCTGGAGTCTGCCGGTCAGCGGTGCCAGACCACCGGACAGGATGGCCATCGGGATCATGGTGAGGGCCGCCTGGGTCGGGGTGAGGCCCTTCACCTCCTGGTAGAACAGCATCAGCGGGAACGAGGTGCCGACCACGCAGAAGCCCATCACGGTGATCGCGGCGTTCGCGGCGGAGAAGTTGCGGTCCCGGAAGAGGGCGAGCGGCACCAGCGGCTCGCGGGTGTTGATCGCCTGCCAGACGACGAACAGCGCCAGCACCACCAGGCCGATGGTGATCAGACCCGGCACGGAGATCGGGATGTGGGTGTGCAGCCCCGCCACAGTGAGGTCGTCGGTGATCCCGGCCCACTGGTAGGTGTTGCCCTCCTGGATGCCGAACACGACCAGGAAGGTGCCGAGCGCGCTGAGGATGACGCCGAGCCAGTCGAAGCTGTGCGCGTGCACCGGCAGGGTGGGGACCAGGCGAACCGCGGCGACGAAGCCGACGATGCCGATCGGCACGTTGACGAAGAAGATCCACTCCCAGCCGAAGCCGTCGGTGAGCAGGCCGCCCAGCAGCGGGCCGACCAGCATGGCGACGCCGGCGGTCGCGCCCCACAGGGACATCGCCTGGGCCCGTTCCTTCGGTGGGAAGAGGCGGGTGATCACCGCCATCGTCTGCGGGGTCATCAGTGCCGCGCCGAGGCCCTGCACCACGCGCCAGGCGATCAGCGCCCCGGCCGTGCCGGCCAGGCCGCAGGCCAGCGAGGAGATGGTGAAGACGGTCAGGCCGATGAGGTAGAGGTTCTTCGGTCCGTAGCGGTCGCCGAGGCGGCCGGTGATCAGCAGCGGCACGGCGTACGCCAGCAGGTAGGCGCTGGTGACCCAGATGGCCGCGTTCAGGGTGGTGTTCAGTCCGGTGATGATGTGCGGCATCGCCACCGACACGATCGTGGTGTCGATCAGGATCATGAAGAACCCGACCACCAGGGCCACCAGGGCGCGCCAGGCGTCCGCCGTGGACACCCCGTGGTCCTCGAACTGGGCGCCGGGGCCGGCCGGGCCGGTGGGTGCGCTTGGTGTGGGTGCGTCGGGGGTGGGTGCGTCGGGGGTGCTGGGCGCACCGGGTGTCATGGTGACCCGATCGTCGCGGGTGGTGCTCATGGCTGCTCCTCGGGATCGGCGGGGGTGGATTCGATGGTGGCGTACGCGGGGGTGTCGCGCCGCGGGGCGGCGTGCGCAGGGGCGGCGTGCACTGTGATGTCGTCGTCGACGGTGGCGTACGCGGGTGGGTCGGGGGGCCCGTAGCGCGCCGGGTCGTAGTACGGGGAGACGCTCAGCGGGCGCTCCGGCAGGGCGTCGGGGTCGGGTGCCGGCGCGGGGGAGACCCAACTCGTCGTCCCGTCGCCGATCCGGGCGGCGAGGTCGCGGAGCCAGTGGGCCTCCGCGAGCAGCATCGACGCCTGGTAGTCGAGGTCGAGGGTGAAGCGCTCCGGCAGTCCGCGGCCGCCGACGTACGCCAGGGTCTCGGTGAGCAGCGCGCGCTCCGCGTCGAGACGCCCGGCGCGGGTGATCAGCAGCTCGACGGCCCGGTCGGCGGGCAGCTTGTTGAGCTCGGCGACGGCACAGGGGAACCGCGGATACTCGTACACCGGCCGGGACACCCACTCGTCGACGGTGGCCCGCAGGGCGTCACGGCCCGCGTCGGTGATCCGGTAGGTCGTACGCTCCGGCCGGTTGCCGCACCGATCGGTGCCGCACGATTCCAGCAGTCCCTCGTCGGCCAGCCGGCCGATGGCGTGGTAGAGCGTGCCGGGACGGACCTTGACCACCCGGTCCTCCCGGCGCTGCAGCATGAGTTGGTAGACCTCGTACGGGTGCGACGGTGCCTCGTGCAGGATCGCCAGTGCGGAGAGCTGCAGTGGGGTGAGTGGCATGATCTCCTCCTTCCGGGCGGAGGTGCTGCAAGCGGAGGTGCTGCAAGTGGTGCACAGAGTGCGTGGCCAGGTTGTGGCTGCCGTCACACCATAGGTGCTCCGCGTCGATTATTCCAGTTGGAGTATTGGGGGTCGGGAGCCCGGCCCCGTCGGCCCCACCCGGTTCAGTCCGAGATGACCTCGTCGAGGTAGCACCAGCGCCAGGACTCGCCGGGCTCGAACGACCGCATCACCGGGTGCCCGGTGTGCTCGAAGTGTTTGCGGGCGTGGTTGCCGGGGGAGGAGTCGCAGCAGCCGATGTTGCCGCAGGCCAGGCACATCCGCAGGTGCACCCAGGTCAGGCCCTCCCGTTCGCAGTCCGGGCAGCCGGTGTACGAGGTGGGGACGGCGCAGTCGGTCGCCTCCTGCAGGTGGGAGCAGGGTTCGGCGATGCTGTGCACGGCGAGGGCGCCGCGTACGGCCTCGCTGCGGTCGATGAAGCGTTGCGAGATCACCTCCTCGAGGTCCAGCCCGTTGAGCACCTCGGAGACGACGGTCTGGTCGGCGTTGCCCTCGTCGCGGATGTCGAGGATGACCTCCCGCTCCCGCCCCAGGGCCACTCGGCGAAGCCGACGGCGGGTCGCCTCGGGTGTCTCCTGTTCGGAGCCGGGGCGGCCGAGGCGCTCCCAGAGGGTGTTCAGCCGGTGGGTGTTCTCCGCCCTGAGCAGGTCGACGGCCGCCCTGTCCTCCGGCCCGGCCGCCCTGTCGGCGGCGTCGAGTCCGGCCGCGGTGGCGCGTTGCAGGATCATCGCGGACTCGATGGCGTCCTCGCGGGCGTCCGGTCCCCGCAGCCGCAGGGCGCGGGCCAGCGGGGGAAGGGTGAGGCCCTGGATCAGCAGCGTCCCGATCGTGACGACCAGGGCGACCAACACCAGGACGGGCCGGCCGGGCGTGTCGAGCGGAAGCGTCATCGCGGCGGCCAGCGTCACCACGCCGCGCATCCCGGCCCAGCCGATCACCAGGGTCTCGGCCCACGGCCGGCCGCCGCGACGGACGAGGAACGCCCTGGTGCCGAGCAGCCAGACCAGCCGCAGCAGGATCACCGCTCCCAGCGTCGCCAGGCAGACCGCGATCACGGTGCCGCGTCCGGGTCCGGAGTCCCAGGCGGCGATGACGATCTGCCGGGTCTGCAGGCCGATCAGCAGGAACACGGCGTTCTCCAGCAGGAACTGCAGGGTGTGCCAGTTGATCCGGGCGGACAGTCGTGCCTCGGCGGTCTGCTCGCGCTGGGCGCGGTGGCCGAGCACGATGCCGGCGACCACCACGGCCAGCACGCCCGAGCCGTGCACCAGCTCGGTGAGGACGTACGCCGTGAACGGGACGAGGAAGGACAGGCCGACCGTCATCGCGGCGTCCCGGAGCCGGCGGAAGAACAGCCCGGCGAGCCGCGCGACACCCAACCCGATGACGATGGCGAGGACGACGGCCCGGCCGAAGTCGAGCACCACCGCGCCGACCGACAGGGCCGCGGTGAGTGCCAGGGTGGCGGAGCGCAGGCTCACCAGGGCGGTCGCGTCGTTGACCAGGGACTCGCCCTCGAGGATCGTCACCACCCGGCGGGGCAGCCCGACCTGCCGGGCCACCGCGGTCGCTGCCACCGCGTCGGGCGGTGCGACCACGGCGCCGATCGCGAAGGCGGCCGGCCACGGCACGTCGAGCAGCGGCCGGACCACCACGGCCACCCCGGCCATGGTGAAGAGCACCAGACCGATCGACAGCCAGCCGATCGACGTGACGTTGGACCGGAAGTCCGCCAGTGGGGTGTTGACCGCGGCGGCGTAGAGCAGCGGTGGTAGCAGCCCGACCAGGACGAGCTCCGGGGACAGGGCGGGGACATGGAGGAACGGGATCAGCGACCCGGCGACCCCGACCAGCATCAGGGCCAACGGTGCGGAGATCCGCAGCCGATCGGCCCACCAGGTGACCACCAGGACGACGAACGTGAACCCGGCGACGGTGATGACGATCTCCATGGGGAGATCGTAGGGCGGGAGCAGCCGGTCACTCCCGGTCGCGGGCCTGCCAGGTGCACAGGCAGGCCTCGTTGCCCTCGGCATCGGCGAGGACCCAGAACGACGGCGCGCGGCCGTCGCTGACGAGGTGGCCGCCGGCGGCCAGCGCCCGGTCCAGCCGGTGCTGCACCTCGTCGTGGGCCACCCACACGTCGAGGTGGATCCGGTTGCGCTGGGGGCGCGGGGCGTCCATCTGTTGGAACCAGATCAGCGGGCCGGTCAGGTCCGGGTCGGGGAGCTCCAGGTCGCTCTCCTCGGGGGAGTCCGCCGGCGGCATCGGGCGGCCGAGCACCGCGGCCCAGAACGGCTGGACCGCCGGCCGGTCCAGGGCGTCCACCGCGACCTCGACGACGGTGAGTCGAGCGTGGTCGGGACGGACGCCCCGGTCGGCGAGCAGGCCGCTGACCCGGGTCGCGAGACGTACGTCCCGGTCGGTGATGCCGCCGACGTCGTGGCTGGTCACCGACAGATGGACCCGGGACCAGCGGATCTCGATGTCCGGGTGGTGGTCGAGGGCCCGGGCGACCTCGGCCACGGCGGTGACGAACTCCATCGCCCGGTCGAAGTCGCCGA
>Ga0334882_1004860_pt1 | contig 10975 bp, 11 predicted proteins | sample GraSluR1_MG_5_FD_207226 | JGI IMG/M metagenome (GOLD analysis project Ga0334882, IMG submission 207226) | Sludge microbial communities from methane-producing bioreactor in Wageningen University, Netherlands - Granular Sludge_15_04-R1 | ecosystem: Engineered > Bioreactor > Anaerobic >... | reverse complement strand
GATCAGATCATTGAAAAAGCAAAACAAATTCTCGGGATTGAACCGGGTGAAACAACCGAAGACGGTCTGATCACCCTGGAGTTATGCCGATGTGTCGGCGCCTGCAGCCAGGCACCAGTAATCGTCGTGGATGAAGAGGTTCAGGGCCGGGTGAAACCCAACCGCTTCCCCAAAGTCATCCAGGACATTCAATCACAGGAAGCCTGACTTGCGAGAACTGGCACTGCATATCCTCGACATTGCCGAGAACAGCATCGCGGCAGAAGCGACCCGGATCAGGATCGCCATTGAAGAGGACTTACAGAAAGATCTTTTAAAAATCGACATCGAAGATAACGGCAAAGGGATGGACCCGGAAACTGTCGCGAAGGTCACCGATCCATTCGTGACCTCCCGCACGACCCGGAAAGTCGGCCTCGGAATACCCTTCTTCAAAGCCGCTGCTGAAGCGTGCGAAGGCAGCCTGACCATCCATTCCCAATCCGGCAAAGGGACAACGGTCAGAGTCATCTTCAGACACAGTCATATTGACCGGATGCCCCTCGGAGATCTGGTCGGGACCTTAATGACCCTGATCATCGGGACGCCTGAAATAAACTGGATCTTTGAACATCGTGTGAATGACCGGGAATTCCTCTTTGATGATGACCCCATTAAAAAAACACTGGATGGTGTCCCGCTGAGTGAACCCGCAGTAATGCAGTACATCCGAGAAACCCTGCAAGCCGGGATGGCGGATGTCCGCCAGACAACGACACCGGTCTCTGAAAAATGAACCTAAACCTACAGGAGCAAAGCATGTCAACCGTAAAATCATTAGATGATCTCAAGAAAATTCGGGAAGAAGCGCTTAAGAAGCAACAACTTAAGGAAACCTCAGGGAAAAAAGAGGTGATTGTCGGGATGGGCACCGTCGGCATTGCAGCCGGGGCTCGTGAGACCCTCAAGGCAATCCTTGAAACCATTGAGAAGGATAACCTTAGTGACATCGTCGTCCGCCAGACAGGCAACATTGGCCTTGACTCCTTTGAACCTATTGTCCAGGTCGTCCTCCCCGGTGAAGAAAAAGTGACCTATGGCAGAGTTACGCCTGAAATCGCTCGTCAAATCATGGCTGAACATGTTGTCGGCGGCAAAATCGTGGAAGCGTACAAAATTGAAGGATAATCAACAGAATTTACTGAATTCTGGAAGGTAATTCATGGCTTATTTCCGTTCACATGTCCTTGTATCCGTCGATCCGGTATGCGTCGAAAAAGGCGCGTATCAGTTATTCGACGCGCTCCAGGATGAAATTGTCAGGCAGGGGCTGGTTGATGAGGTCCAGGTCCTTGAAACCTCACGGATTGGCGACCCGGAAGCTGAAGGCCCCGATCTGATGGTTTATCCCGAAGCAGTCCACTATGCTAATTTATCGGTAGATGACGTCCCATTTCTGGTGGAAGAGCATTTCCTCAAAGGACGTGTCGCTGAAAAGTATGCACGCGAGATCGCAGTCAGCACCGACGAAGAGTTGTCCGCACCACAGGCAAAAGAGGTCCGGATCGTTCTCAAGAATATCGGTGAGATTGACCCCCTGAATATTGAAGAATATATCGCCCGTGATGGCTACCTTGCGCTCGGAAAAGTCCTCACCGAAATGTCGCCGGAAGAGACCATCCAGGTTGTCCTGGACTCCGGCCTGCGCGGGCGCGGCGGTGCAGGTTTCCCAACCGGGTTAAAATGGCGCTTCATCCGTAACGCCGAAGGTAATCATAAGTACATGATCTGCAATGCCGACGAAGGCGATCCCGGCGCATTTGCCAACCGGCGTGTCCTCGAAGGCGACCCGCATTCGGTCATTGAGGGGATGATTATCGGCGCTTATGCCGCTGGTTCCCATCAGGGTTATATTTACTGCCGGGCGGAATATCCGATTGCCGTCAAGACGATGAAGACTGCCATCGAACAGGCTAGGAATCTTGGCCTGCTGGGGGATGACATCCTCGGCTCCGGATTCTCCTTTGATCTGGAAGTCCGGATGGGCGCCGGCGCATTTGTCTGCGGTGAAGAGACCGCCTTGATGGCCTCCATCGAAGGGAAACGCGGCGAACCGAAGCCCCGCCCCCCCTTCCCAGCGCAAAAAGGCCTCTGGGGCGAACCTTCAAATATTAATAACGTGGAAACCTATTCCAATGTCCCGCAGATCATCCTTAACGGCCCCGAATGGTTTGCCAGCCTGGGATACGAGAAAAGCAAAGGCACCAAGACCTTCTCAATGGCTGGTGACGTCAAAAACACTGGTCTGATTGAAGTACCGTTTGGGATCACCCTGCAGGAGATCATTTATGACGTCGGCGGCGGAATCAAAGAAGATAAACATTTCAAAGCTGTCCAGACCGGCGGCCCGATGGGCGGCTGCCTGCCTGAAGCATTTCTCGATCTACCCATGGACTATGAAGCCCTGGCAGAAGCCGGATCTATTCTCGGCTCAGGCGGTCTGGTTATCATGGATGAAGACACCTGCATGGTTGATATTGCCCGGTTCTTCATGGAATTCACCCAGGACGAAAGCTGCGGAAAGTGCACCCCCTGCCGTGTCGGGACCCGCCGGATTCTCGAAATTCTCACCCGGATCTGCGAAGGCAAGGGCAAACCGGATGACATTAACACACTGCGCTATTTGTGTGACCAGATCAATGAGAACAGTCTTTGCGGCCTCGGAAAAGGAGCGCCTAATCCGGTCAAAAGTACGCTGGAACACTTCCTGGATGAATACGAAGCGCATATCTTCGAGAAACGCTGCCCCGCCAAAGTCTGCAAAGCCCTCATCCGGTTTGAAATCCAGGAAGACCTCTGCACGGGTTGTACCCTCTGTGCCAGAAACTGCCCGGTCGATGCCATCACTGGCGAACGCCGCCAGCCCCATGTGATCGACCCGGATATCTGTATCAAATGCGGCATCTGCGAACAACTTTGTCCCTATGATGCCATTGAGATTAATTAAGGACACCCCATTGACGACCACCAAAGAGGAGGAAGGATAATGGCAGTAAGAGTCAAAGAAGGGCAGGACGTTCGAAAGATCGTTCGAACGCTTGTCGAACAGCACGGGAGCGAAAAAGCGGAACTCATCCCGATTCTGCATGAAATCAACGGTCAATTTGGTTATATCTCCGACGAGGCCATCAAAGAACTCAGCGAGCAGATGACCCTCCCCACCAGTCACATCTACTCTGTTGCGACTTTCTATCGCATGCTGTCCACCGAACCGCGCGGCCGCCATGTGATCCAGTTTTGTGAAAGCGCCCCCTGCCATGTTGCCGGTGGACGGCTGGTTTGGGAGAAACTTCAGAGCGAATTGAACCTGAGCAAAGGCGAAACATCCGAAGATGATAAATGGACCCTGCTCACAACAAGCTGCCTTGGCGTTTGCGGCGTTGGACCTGTAATGATCATCGATAATGATATCTACGGCAATGTTGCACCTGAACAGGTGCCGGATATCCTGGGCAACTACGAATAGGAGACGTCTCATGAAAGCTTTTCGTTCAATGGTGCTGGTTTCCAGCGATCCTGAAAGCATGGAGCGAGGCGCTCAGGATGTCTTCAGCGCTCTCCAAAAAGGCCTGGCTGATTTTGGACTTGAGGAGGAAATCTCCCTGTCCATGATCAGTGATGTCAGTAAAAGCGGGATGGACCCTCTTGTCCTGGTCTATCCAGATGCGGTGATCTACGGTTCTGTCACACCTAAAGATATCCCCCATATTGTGGAAGAACATCTCTATAAAGGGCGAGTCGTTGCCGAAAAACAAATTCCGCCCTATGATCTGACCGGCCGGGTTGCATGGCTCTCTGCCCGGAAAGGCTCCTTACCTGCCGAAAACCGGATTGTCTTAAAAAATGTCGGTCTGATTGACCCCGAAAATATCGACGATTACATCATCAATGATGGCTATGAAGCACTTGGGAAGGTCCTGAAGGAAATGACTCCCGAAGAAACCATCAATGAGATTAAAAACTCCGGCTTACAGGGACGGGGCGGCGCCGGCTTCCCGACGGGATTGAAATGGCAGTTCGTCAGGGCTGCCAAAGGTGACAAGAAATATGTTATCTGCAACGCTGATGAGAGTGAACCAGGCACCTTCAAAGATCGTCTGGTTTTGGAAGGCGATCCGCATGCCATCATCGAAGCCATGCTGATTGCCGCCTATGCTGTCGGTGCAGATGAGGGTTTTGTCTATATCCGGGGTGAGTATGGCCTTGCCATCACCCGGATGCAGAAAGCCATCGAGCAGGCAAGGGCCTATGGCCTGCTGGGCGAGGATATCTTCGGGTCCGGTCTATCCTTCAACCTGCACGTTCACGCCGGCGCAGGGGCTTATATCTGTGGTGAAGAGACTGCCCTGATTGAATCAATCGAGGGTAACCGTGGTGAACCCCGGGCACGCCCACCCTATCCGACAACAGCCGGCCTCTGGCAAAAGCCGACCGTTGTCAACAATGTGGAGACGCTGGCAAATATCCCGGCGATTATCCGGAACGGCGCAGCCTGGTACAAAGCCATCGGTACGCCTTCCAGCCCTGGCACCAAGGTTTACACGATCCTGGGAAATGTCAATGTGACCGGTCTGATCGAAGTCCCGATGGGCATCACACTCAGAGAAGTCATCTCAATCTATGCCAAAGGCATGAAGAACGGGGCCGCCTTCAAGCTTGCCCAGACCGGAGGTTCCAGCGGATCGATCATTCCCGCCAGCCTGCAGGATACCCCCATGGATTTTGACTCCTATAAGAAAGCAGGGGTATCCCTTGGGTCAGGCGCACTATTGATTTGTAATGAAGACACCTGCGTTGTTGATCTTGCCAGGGTGCTGCTAAATTTCTTCCGCTTTGAAAGCTGCGGGAAATGCAACCCCTGCCGGATTGGCAACCAGCGTTCTTATGAGGTCCTCACCAATGTCTCCGAAGGTGTTGGAACCGAACAGGATTTGAAAGATCTCCAAATGATGAGTGATCAGCTTTACGAACTTTCAAATTGCGGTCTCGGGCAAACTGCCGGATCTCCATTGCGAGATATTCTGGCACATTTCCGGGCTGAAGTGGAAGCCCATACAAAACTCAAAGTCTGTCCCGCTGGCATCTGTAAAATGAGCGGCCGCCGGGTTTATCAGATCGATTGAAATAGAAGTAATGGAGTCTCATAATCATGATTAAACTCACAATTGACGGAAAAACCATCGAGGTGCAGGAAGGGACGACGGTTCTGGAAGCTGCTGAACAAGCCGGTGTATACGTCCCCACGCTGTGCCACCACCCCCAGCTGACCCCCTATGGTGGATGCCGGATGTGCATGGTGGAAGTCGAGGGTTCTCGCACCTTGCAGCCCTCCTGCACCCTGCCGGCCACCGATGGCATGGTCGTTAACACCAGCTCCCAGAAAATTCTCGACGCCCGTAAGTTCGTCCTCACCCTGATCTTCAGCGAACGGAATCACTTCTGCATGTACTGTCAGGTCAGCGGAGGCGACTGCGAACTGCAGAACCGGGCTTATGATGAAGGGATGACCCACTGGGACCTGCAGCCAAACTGGACGCCTTTCGAAGTGGATGCTTCCCATGAGTTCATGGTCCTTGACAATAACCGCTGTATCCTCTGCCGCCGATGCGTCAGGGCTTGCAGTGAACTGGTTGGCAACCATACCCTAGGGTTTGAAGAACGGGGAGCCAACAGCCTCCTTGTGGCGGATTACGGGGTCCCCTTCGGAGAAAGCACCTGTATCTCCTGCGGGACCTGTGTCCAGATCTGCCCCACCGGTGCCATCATTGACCGCCAGAGCGCCTATCAGGGCAAAGAGACAGAGGTTGAACACCATATCGGTGTCTGTACAGTCTGTTCCGTGGGCTGCACGAAAGACGTACTCACCCGTGACAACCGCCTCGTCCGGATTGAAGGTGAGTGGGACTCGGCTTTCAACCATGGCTTGCTCTGCAAGAAAGGCCGTTTCCACCCTCTTGAGGATGACCGCCCGCGTTTGCTGACACCCCTGGTTCGAAAAGACGGCAGCCTGAAAGCCGCGACCTGGGATGAAGCCCTGAATACGATCGCAAGTGGTCTTGGGAAAGGCAAAGAGCTGGTTGCCCTCGCATCCACCCATCTCCCCGCTGAAGACCTTGCCCTGTTCAAATCCATCTTCGCTGATGATCTCAAGGCATCTCTTGTCACCACCCTGGAAGAAGGGGCAGCAACAGCCTCCCTGGCTGCGCTGGCGGACAAGCTTGGCAAATCCTTTGAATCCGGCCTTGATGCTCTCAAAGATACCGAAGCTGTGCTCTCACTTGAACTGGATCTGGTGGACGAACATGAAGTTGCCGGTTTCTTTGTCAAACGCCAGCTTCAAAACGGCACCAAACTTTTCGTTGCGGACAGCAAAGCCAACCAGCTTGCTGAAAAAGCCAAAACAATTTTGCCCCTCAAAGCTGGTGATGAAGGCGCATTCCTTATATCGCTGCTTGATGCAGTTGAGAAGGGCTCGCTTGATCCTGCCTTGAATGAAACAGCCGAAGCCCTCAAGACAGCAGAGAAGCCCTGTATCGTCTATGGCAAGGACTTTGCCGTGAATGCGGACGAAAAAGCCCTCATTTTGCTCCTGACGTTGGCTGAGAAGCTCAATGCCGCTTTGATCGGTGTCAAAGGCAATTCGAACAGCATGGCAGCAGCCCAACTTGGACTTGAAGCACCTTTCAAACCGAATGGCGCAACTTCTGCTTTCATTGCATTGGGCGATGAAGAACCCACGCAAAAAATGGTGAAAGCGCTGGAGGAAATCCCCTTCGTGGTTGCCCAGGCTGCCTACAGCTCCCAGATCACCGGTAATGCTGATGTGGTCCTCCCTGTCACGATCTGGGCGGAACAATCCGGCACCTATCTGAGCCTGGATGGACGTCTGCAAAAGGCTGTCAAGTCAATTAATCCCCCTGAGGGTGTGCTGACAACACAGGAAGCCCTGCTCAAGGTGGCCGAAGCCCTGTCCATATCCCCAGACACAGACTGGAAAGCCAGCTTGATGGCAAGAGTGCCTACCGTTGAAATCCGGGAAGCCTGACCCGTTTACTGGTAGCCTTATCGAAAGGAAAAATGATATGTCAAAACCTAAAGTTTCAACTGATTGGTTGTGCGGATGCGCAGGATGCCATATGTCATTGCTTGACATCGACGAAAGGATTCTACAGGTCGTTGAACTGGTAGACCTTCGCGCCACGCCCATTACCGATTTGAAAGAACCTGACGAGGATGGTGTGACCGTCGGCATTCTGGAAGGTGGAATCAACAACACCTACAATGAGGAAGTTGCCATCCGGATGCGGGAACGCTGTAAGATTCTTGTCGCCCTGGGGGACTGCGCTGTGTTCGGCGGGGTTCCTGCAATGCGGAATTTTTGTGGTGCTGAGGCGGCTCTTCAAAGAGCTTATGTAGACACTGAGAGCACCGATTCGGAAGGCAGGATTCCTTCCAGCCCCGAACTTGCGGAAATGACGCATGTCCGCGCTGTCCATGAAGTTGTCCCTGTTGACCTGCATATCCCCGGATGCCCGCCGGATGCAGATGTCATCTTTTATGCACTGACGGAACTGGCCCAGGGCCGGATCCCGGACATAAAAGGTGAGAATTTGCACTGGCACTAGGAGATCAAACAAATGGCACCAGAAAAAATAACGATTGAACCTGTAACCAGGATCGAAGGTCACGCTAAAGTGACCATCCATATGAATGACAATGGCAGTGTTGATCATGCTTATTTTCATGTGAACGAATTCCGGGGTTTTGAAAAGTTCTGCGAAGGCCGGATGGTCTTCGAAATGCCCCAAATCACACCCCGCATCTGCGGCATCTGCCCTGTAAGCCACCATCTGGCTGCGGCAAAAGCCGGTGACATCGTCATGGGCGTCACCCCGCCAAAGCCTGCCAGCCTGCTCCGTGAGCTGATGCATATGGGCCAGATTATTCAAAGCCACGGCATGCACTTCTTTGAACTCGCCGGACCGGACCTGATCCTCGGATTTGACGCAGACCCCGCAATCCGTAATGTAGTCGGATTGATCGGCGCGGATCCTGATTTGACCCTCCGTGCCGTTGAATTACGGAAATTTGGGCAGGATATGATTTGCCAGGTCGGCGGGCGCAGAATCCATCCCAATTTTGCAATCCCGGGCGGTGTTAACCGTGTCATGACCGAAGATAGGCGTGAACACATGCGGGCCGGACTGGATAAGGCGCAGGAGACCACCCTGATAGGCATCCAGCTGATCAAGGACTGGGTAGACGCAAACATTGAAGACATTGAGAAATTTGCCGTCTTCCACACCGGATACTTTGGATTGGTCACCCCTGAGAACGGCCTTGAATTGTATGACGGCGATATCCGTTTGGTTGACAGAGATGGTGAAGAGCTGGAGAAATTCTCCGCTCAGAACTATTTGGATATCATCGCTGAACATGTGGAAGACTGGTCCTATCTCAAGTTCCCCTATTATAAAAAGATGGGCTGGCCGGATGGCGTATACCGCGTCGGGCCTTTAGGCCGTTTGAACGCATCCGACAGGATTGATACCCCGCTGGCTCAGAAAGAATTTGAGGTTTACAAGCAGATCAACAATGGCAAACCCGTTTACCATACACTGTACTATCATTACGCCCGCCTGATTGAGACGCTCTTCGCAGTCGAACGGACCCGGGAACTCCTTGAGGACCCGGACCTGATGGGCTCAGACATCCAAAACAAGAAATTTGATTTCAAGGGTGAAGGTGTTGGAGTGATTGAAGCACCGCGGGGCACCCTCCTGCATCACTACTGGGCAAAACCCAGCGGTCAATTGGAACGTGTCAACCTGATTGTCTCGACCGGCCATAACAACTGGGCCATGAGCGAAGCAGTTGATTCGGTCGCAAAGACGTATGTCAAAGGGCCGGAAGTTCAGGAAGGCATGCTCAACCGTGTTGAAGCTGCCATCCGGGCTTACGACCCCTGCCTCTCCTGTTCGACGCATGCCATCGGACAGATGCCCATTAAAATTGATGTCATTGATGCTGAAGGGCAGATCACCCAAACCCTGAAACGCGACTGATCCATTCAACGCTGATTATTCTCACAAACAACCCCTCCTTTCTGGAATATTAAAAAGGAGGGGATTATTTCTCAAACGAACTCCAGGGGAAGACCACGTATGAAAGCAGATACGCTCATCATCGGTTATGGCAACGCTGACCGTCAGGACGACGGCGTGGGTTGGCATATCCTGAAAGACCTGGCGGAACGAACCGGTCATTCTGTTCCGGAAGACCCTGGCGCTGTCATCGAAGTCCAGAGCAGGGAAGCCGATCTTCTCTTTATCCTGCAAATCTATCCAGAACTTGCTGAGACGATTTCACACTACAAACGGGTTTGTTTTGTTGACGCTCACACCTCAGACATCCCGGAGGTGATTTCCTGGATTGAGCTTGAACCAGCCTATGAGAAATCCCCCCTGACCCATCATATGTCCCCCAAAACAGTCCTGTCAATCTGCGCCACAATTTACGAACAGATCCCCAAAGCGATCCTGGTCTCCGTGAGAGGCTATTACTTCCAATTTGCCCGGGAACTCAGCGCGGGCACTGCAAAGCTGGCTGAAGAAGCCGCAGAACGCATCTGGGACTGGATCTGCGAACCTCTGCCGTGAGTGACTGTTGTCACACGGGCCTAATGACATAATACAATGTCAAAATTTTCAGAACAGAAGTAATTTTAACTTGAAAGTGAAATAAGTAATTTTCTCATAAATAAGGGTTGTCCATGCTCAACCAGGCAGAACTCACATCCGCGATAAAATCAATCCCATGGTTCCTCGAGTTGAATTCTGAGAACCTTCAGCGACTCACGTCCATTGCCGATGTGCGCTCCTATCAAACAGATGAAGTGCTTTTCAGTGAAGGTGAACAGCATGGAAATCTGTATATCGTGATAGAGGGTAAAGTCCAGATTGAGAGCTTTGTGCCCGGCTACGGTTCGCTCCCTATTTTCACTGCTGAATCTTTGGATGTGGTTGGCTGGTCGAGCCTGACCCCGGTTGTCCGTCAAAAGACCGGGACAGCCCGTGTGACCGAAACTGCAAAGCTGCTGGTTTTTGATGCGGAGCAGTTGATGGAACTCTGTGAGGAAGATTGTGACCTTGGATTTCTGATCATGCGGCGCCTCGCAAACATCGTGGCATCCCGATTGTTGACGCACCGGCTTCACCTGTTAGAACTTATTACGTCCCAAGGATAATAACTGGTCTTAAATCTACAATTCTTATCATAAAAGTATTATAATAACCCAATGCATGAACTCTCGGTAACCGAAAACGTGCTTGAGATTGCCTGCAGACACGCTGAAAAAGCCCAGGCAAAAAAAGTCACCGATATTTATCTGGTGATTGGAAAGCTATCAAGCATCGTGGATGATTCAGTAGCGTTCTATTGGGACATTATTAGCAAAGAGACACTCTGCGAAGACTCTGTATTGCACTTCAAACGGATCCCCGCAGAATTGGTTTGCCAGGATTGTGGCACCCAATACACGCTTGAAGATGACCTCACGCCCTGCCCCAATTGCCATAGCGCTCGAGTGCGTGTGGTCTCAGGTGACGAGTTCAACCTCGACAGTATAGAAATTGAAAGAGAATAATATGGCCGAAAAACGCATTCAAATTGTTGAAAATATCCTCAACGCAAATGACCGCCTTGCCAATCAGAACCGTAAACGGTTTGATGATGCCCGCGTTTATTCAATCAACCTGATGGCATCACCCGGCGCAGGCAAAACCAGCTTTATCCTGGCAACCATCCATAGCTTATTGGACACAGGAATCCAAATTGGTGTGATTGAAGGCGATACCGCCCCAGTTACCATCGACTCCGACAAGATCAGTGCAGCAGGCATGCCCGCAGTTCAGATCAATACGGGCGGCGAATGCCA
>Ga0334882_1004859_pt1 | contig 10977 bp, 11 predicted proteins | sample GraSluR1_MG_5_FD_207226 | JGI IMG/M metagenome (GOLD analysis project Ga0334882, IMG submission 207226) | Sludge microbial communities from methane-producing bioreactor in Wageningen University, Netherlands - Granular Sludge_15_04-R1 | ecosystem: Engineered > Bioreactor > Anaerobic >... | reverse complement strand
CCGAAATCTCTGGAAGGATTGGAACGCCTCCAGAAGCAATCAGCGCTTTATTGAAAGTAATTTCGGTTTCATCGGAAAGAAAAGCAAGTTTTCTATTTACATCCAATTGCTTCACTTTCGTTTCGTATCTGACTTGCACTTGACTTGATTCTTCAAGTGTTCCGTGATAAGCAATGGAGTTAATGGTTTTACCCAAACCATAGGTAATTAAAGGTCTTGAATAAACAGTCTTTTCATCAGAAATCGCCTGGATGCAACAAAAGGAATCATTCTCAACAATACTTTTGATACACCACCAAGAAGCAACCGAATAACCGACGATAAAATAATCAGTTTCAATTTTCTTCATAGCTGAGAGCCTCATTTGGACAGTTGGCGACACAAGCCGGTTCACCATCGTTTCCGCATAAATCACATTTACTGGCAATTTTGCGCTCTTTCTTTTCTCTTTGGATGACGCCAAAGGGACAACTCATAATACACATCCAGCATCCAACACACTTTTCCTCATCACAAATCACCGCCCCGCTTTTTTCATCCCGATGCATGGCACCAGTCATGCAATTCTCGATACAGGTTGCATCCTCACAATGACGACATTGCAGAGCAAAAGAAAGATATCCTTCTTCTTCCACATGAACTCGGGAAATCGGTCGAGGATATTCTTCCCGGAAAGCTTTAATAATTTTTCCAGAACTAGAATGCTTTACCAAGCATTGAATTTCACAAAGACGACATCCAATACAGTATTCCTCATGGATAACGATTTTTTTCATCATTACCACCCCTCTCCAGCCGGTTTCACTCCCAATATTTGCGACTCCTCCCTAGTGAGCCCTACCGTCCTGAGATGTTCTTTATTGCCTCGCAAACTTTGAATCGAATTAACTCCCATTCCCCCAAGCATTTCTTTGATTTCAAACGCCCAAGCTCTCATAAGATTCACTAGACGACGTTTTCCAATCGAAGGATTCAACCGCTTGGTGAGATACGGGTCTTGAGTGGCGATTCCCCAATTGCATTTTCCGGTATAACATTTTTGACAGAGATGACAACCCAACGCGACCAAAGTTGCCGTTCCGATATAAACGGCGTCAGCACCCAAAGCAATGGCTTTGATGACATCAGCACTGGAACGAATCCCTCCGGCTATAACCAATGAAGCTCGATGACGAATGCCTTCCTGACGCAAACGCTCATCAACCTGAGCTAAAGCTAATTCGATGGGAATCCCAACGTTGTCACGAATGACTTGGGGAGCTGCTCCGGTTCCTCCCCGAATGCCATCGATAGCGACGATATCAGCCCCGGCTCGAATGGCTCCCGAAGCGATTGCGGCGATATTATGAACTGCTGCAATTTTCACCGAGACCGGCTTTTCATAGGAAATCGATTCCTTTATAGCAAATATCAAACGCTGTAAATCTTCTATCGAATAAATATCATGATGGGGTGCCGGGGAAATGGCATCGGAACCCTCGGGGATTTTACGAGTTTGGGAAATTTCCAATGAGACCTTCTCACCAGGGAGATGTCCACCAATACCCGGTTTCGCTCCCTGACCAATCTTAATTTCAACTGCTCCCGCTACCTGGAGATAATCCCGATGGACACCAAAGCGACCGGAAGCCACTTGGACAATAATGTTTTTTCCATAGGGATAAAAATCGGGGTGCAACCCTCCCTCACCGCTATTACAGTGGGTTCCAACTTCGCGGGCGGCTTCAACAATAGAGTGAAAGGCATTATAACTTATCGAACCATAAGACATAGCTGAAAACAATATGGGAAGATTCAATTCCAGTTGGGGCGCCAGCTGAGTTTTAATCACCGGAAAATCTTGATTCCAATCGATATCCAGCATCTCTTCCTTTGCTCCTAAAAAAGTTTTTAATTCAATAGGCTCCCGGAGGGGATCGATTGATGGATTAGTTATCTGACTGGCATTTAACAAGAGATGATCCCAATAGATACGATAAGGTTGATCACATCCCATGCCCGAGAGCAGTACGCCCCCGGTTTCCGATTGTTTATAGAGGTTGCGGATATGTTGAACGCTCCAATTGGCATTCGGATGAAAACCAACTTCTCTTTTTTTAACTTCCAAGGCGTTGGTTGGGCACAGAGTAACGCATCGCTGACAGCCAACACAGCGTTCGTCTTGGCAAGAAACTGTATCGTCATCCTGATCGTAATGATGGACATCATTGGCACATTGACGAACACAGACCTGGCACGCTATGCAACGGTCGGTATCACGAATAACTTTAAACTCTGGAAACAAAACACTTTTTGCCATAGCTAATTTTTTCACCCACCTGTCCAGAGACGACTTCACCTGCTTGGAGAGGTCTTATTTCATCCAAATCAGGAGCAATTTCACGAATAGCCGATTCTTCGCTGGATAAATAAAAAGTTGAATCTTTCCACGCAGCGATCATGGGACGAAGTTTGATCCGATCCACTAATCCAAACATTCCCTTATCAAAACCAACAATGATACTGAAAGGACCATTTAATAGTGCACCGCCGTAAATCATCCGCAGTGAACGATAAAAAGTTTTTTCCGGTTCTGACATTAAATCGATCTCATGCCAGAAAGGACTGGCTAAAACCGAGCCGAGAAAGGAAATGCGTATTTGGTGTTTTCGTCCGAGCAAGTCAACTAAATAGGTAATAACCTCGGTATCGGTCTGCAAATTGCAGTGATAATCAAAATTTTGTAAATAACGTCGGTTGATCCCATAAGAAGAAATTTCACCATTATGAACAACCGACCAGGAAAGCAAACCGAAAGGATGAGCACCCCCCCACCATCCGACGCTGTTGGTGGGAAATCGACCATGAGATATCCAGCAATAAGCTTGATATTCTTCCAGCCGAAAAAAACGGCCGATGTCTTCTGGATAACCAACTCCTTTAAAAATTCCCATATTTTTTCCGCTGGAAATAACATAAGCTCCCGAAATCGAAGAATTTATTTTCATTACTAGCTTAACCACTTCATCGTCTTCAGAGAAAATTTTTCCCTTCGGAAAGAGAAAGTACCTTTTAAAATAAGGATAGTTTTGGACTTCTTTGATTTCCCGAAAGGGAATCACTTCAGAGTGTTCGACTTCACATAAATTTTGGATGATATCTTCGGTCGTTATAACCGCTTGCCGATCATCATAAAGAATATGGAAAGCATAAAGATCGGGGAAATCCGGATAGATACCGTATCCCGCAAAACCACCTCCCAAACCGTTGGAACGATCATGCATAACAGCTATTGAACGGATGATTCCTTCACCCGAAATCCTAAATCCATCTTGGTTTAGAATGCCAACTACGGCACATCCAGATGGTATGCGGTAAAGTTGGTCCTCTCTCATGATTTCTTCACCTCGATCCTTCTTATAACAGCGAACAGTGATGAGAATAATTTCGCCCTATCCTCTCCTTCTCCCATTAAGGGAGAAAGAATCATGGGGTTGAGTCATCCAGAAGCTTCGTAATCGAAAGCCGTGAGGATCTCATTCTTTCTTCAATTTCAGCTGCCCATTTCCTCGGTTCTTCAATATCACTGCTGGTTAAAATTCAAGAATCAAGACCTGACCCCAAAAATTACAAAATCGGGAGATAGCGTTCTACTTCATAGGGATGGACCACAGTTCGGTATTCATCCCATTCAATTTGTTTACTCTGAATTAAATATTCATAAATATGATCACCAAGAGCGTTTTTCAGCAAGCTGCTTTCGGATGCACAATCAATGGCTTCTCTTAAACTTCCGGGGAGTGATTTGATTCGATAGGACTCCCGATCTTTCTGACTCATATGATAAACATCCTTTTCTATCGGATCGGGAAGTTGGTAATTGTTTTCTATGCCGGCCAGTCCAGCAGTCAACATGGCCGAAAAAGCCAAATAGGGATTGCAAGCCGGATCGGGATTTCTCACCTCAATTCGAGTCGCTTTCTCCATCCCGGGTTTATAAAGTGGGACTCGGACCAAAGCTGATCGGTTTCGTCTTGCCCAGCAAATATAAACTGGTGCTTCATAGCCTGGTACCAGTCTCTTGTATGAATTAACCCATTGATTGGTTACCAATGCTATTTCTCGGGCATGGGTTAGAATTCCGGCAATATATTTCTTTGCCATATCAGAGAGATAATAAGTATCTTCTCCGTTAAAAAATCCATTATGATCGCCATTGAATAAAGATTGATGGACGTGCATTCCCGACCCATTGATACCCGCCAAAGGTTTGGGCATGAAAGTGGCATAAAATCCATATTTTTGTGCAATTTCTTTGACTACGTTTCGGTAGGTCATCACGTTGTCGGCCATCTTTAAAGCATCGGTATAGCGCAGATCGATTTCGTGTTGAGAAGGTGCGACCTCATGGTGACTGTATTCAACTTTAATACCCATATCTTCTAAGGTTCGAATGGTATCCCGTCGGAGATTGGAGGCGGCATCCAAAGTAGTGAGATCAAAATACCCCCCTCTATCCAGTGGAATAGGCTCAGTATCGCTTTTAAAATAAAAGAATTCCAACTCAGGACCGACATAAAAGGACATCCCTTTTTCGGCTAATTTCTTCAGTTTCGATTTGAGCACATATCGTGGATCTCCTTTGTAGGGAGTTCCATCCGGATTGGTGATATCGCAAAACATCCGAGCCACCTTTTCTTCACCACTTCTCCAGGGAAGGATTTGAAACGTTGAAGGATCCGGAAAAGCCATCATGTCACTTTCATCAATACGAGCAAAACCTTTGATTGAAGATCCGTCAAATCCCATTCCTTCATTGAGGGCACCTTCTAATTCTTGGTAGGTAATGGCAAAGCTCTTTAAACTTCCCAACACATCGGTAAACCAGAGTCGGATAAATCGAACGTTGTTTTTTTCGCAGAAACTCAGAACTTCATCTTTGGTTTGCATACAACATGCCATTTTACATTAACCTCCTTAGTCGATAAAAAAAAGGGCGCTTTGCTCCAACAACGGAGCAAAACGCCCTTGTCTCAATCTTATTGTCCAACTCTGGACAATTTTCCTTTAGAAATCAAAAACAACTAAAACTTTCTCACTAATGAGAACATCTTTATGGAACTATTTGGTAAATTCTAATCAAAGTGGATGTTTCTGTCAATAGGAATAAGAGAAATATCTCAACTTCTTTAATAGCGAGTAAGGCTTAAATAAAAACGAGTCAGTAAGATTCCGATATAGGCCAAAAGAAAGGCAATAAATAGAATATTAATAAAAATTCCGACAATTGGAATCAAGCGAATCAACCAAGTGAGTAAATACCCAATAATTAACAACGACAATGAAAGGATGAAAAAAGCAAACACTTCGGCCAGATTTTCGTAAACCATGCGGAAACTGGTTTTTATAGCACTAAAAGGGTCGTCACCGCTGATAACTATTGCCGGTAAACAAAAAATTAATAAAAAGGCCAGAAAAAATCCAGCGAATACAAACCAAATCGAAAAGAATCCAATTAATAATCCCAAACCCAGACAAGCCAAAAGAACATCCGAATATCGGCTCTGGATGATGCGGTAAACCCGGCGAAAATCGACCCGGTTACGATATTGATAATCCCATACCAGTGCAATAAGAAAACACGTACCGAGAAAAACGCTAAACATACCAACAATTCCCAAACCAGCAAGAGTAAAGGATTGAAAGTATGACGATATCCACACCAATCGTCTTCCTGAAGATAGAAATAAAATAAGAGAAAATATCAATGCCGGTCCAATGGTTGGCAGAACAAACACCGGGCGGCTGATTAAGAGACGAAAACTTCCTTTGGCTTCATTCCAGAACTCTCGGCTATTAATCATGTTCTTCTCCTAAAAAAATATTCAGTTCTGTTCATATTACTATCATTCACGGGTCATGACAAGTTTTTTTCTGAGAAAATTTAAGTTGATGGTATAATAACAAAAAGAAATTTTAGTAAAAAAAGGAGGATGTGGTTTGAGAAATAACTTGATGACTGGGTTTTTTATCTTAACCCTTCTTCTGTTCTTCTGTTCAACCAGTTTTGCTTTAGGTGCTTTTGACCAAGCCCAAATCTATTTAGAGAGAGGGGATGTCGACCGAGCGATCCATACTTTAAAACCATTAACCAGCTCTTCGAATGAAGATGAACTCTCTCAGGTAGTAGAGGTTTTATACACCTTATATAGTGAAAAAGGACAAACCCAGGATGCAATTGAGGTTCTCCAAATTTTTATCGAAAAATTCCCTCGAACCCAACTAGCCTACTTATATCGTTATTGGATTGCCAAAACTGAAGAAGAAAGCAAAAAATACCAAGAGTCTTTAAAATTATTACAAAAAATTGCCTCGGAATATCCATCAGATATCAGTGATCCTTATAATATCCGTCAACAAGCGATGGAAGACATAGCTCTCCATCAGGAATACTACTTTGGAAACTATCCAGCCGCCATTGAGAGTTATTTAATGATTTTAACCCAATACCCCGCTTATGAAGAGAAATCGAGAATTCTACTACAAGTTGCTAACTGTTATGAAAAAACAGATCAATTCGATAAAGCCATGGAATCTTATCAGAAAATTCGCTTTCAAGAAACCGATCCGTATTATCTTGATCTTGCTGAGTTGAGGATTGAGTATTTGCAGTCCGATCCAACCTGGGCAAGAAAAAATGCAGCTATTTTAATCAAAGAGCTTCGAGATGCTTTTGAAAAAAAAGATCTTAAAACTATCGAAAGTTTAGCTAAAAAAGGCGATTTTTGGACTGGACAAATGTTCAGCGAATTTGATATTGTGAGTTTTTCTCAAATTGTTCAATATTTTTCAACCTATTTAACTCAATCTCCTCTCCAAGTTCACCCCGCTCAAAAAAGAGAAAATGAGTATATTCTTAAAATTACTTCATGGGGCGATCCTGACTTTTCAACTCTTTATCTCTATATTGTAAAGGGCATTTACGGATGGGAATGGAGTAAAATCGTCCTGTCCAATCCCGAAATCGAGTGTCAGGCAAACAATTTCGGTGACACATAATATGAAATAAATTTGATATTATTCATTTTTTTTGTAAAATAGAAGGAGTTACATAAAGTCAGCTTGTTATAATGGAATACATATCGATTCAATATTGATATATAAGCCCTCGTAACACCAAGCTGAATCCTCCTCAAGCTGGAGGAGTTGGATGAAACAATTCCTCTGGGGGGAGGTTTCATGCCACCTTCAGATTAAAAAAGGTTATTTAATATGAATATATTGTTCTATTCTACAATATATATAATCAATGAGGTGATTTTGTGCAAAAACGAGAAGCCTTAAAAAAAAGGACAACTCTTGAAACCGATATTGAAATATATATTCATCTCGATGGTCATCAGCAAATCAACTTTGACCTTCCAATTCCTTTTTTCCCTCATTTATTGAAAAGTATGGCATTTTTTGCGGATTGGGATCTCAATATAAAAGCTCGTGGAGATGTTGAAGTTGATTTTCACCATCTCGTTGAAGATATTGGTATTGTATTAGGAGAAGCTTTTCGAGCTGCCATTGGTGAAATAAAAAATATTCAGCGTTACAGTAACCAGTTTATTCCCATGGATGAGGCTTTGAGCATGGTTTCTATTGATGTGGGTGGTCGACCCTTCCTCTATTACGATGTCCCAATTGGCTCTCAATTAGTTGGTGATTTTGAGGTTGCTTTGATTGAAGAATTTTTAAGAGCTTTTGCCAATCATTCACAAATTACTATACATAGCAAACTATGGTGGGGTAAAAACGGACATCATATCTTAGAATCTCTTTTCAAGGCTTTAGGAAAAGCTTTAAAAGAAGCTGCAAAATTAAATGGTGAAACAATTCCCTCCACCAAAGGAATCATATAGGAGATTATTAAAAAATGATTGTCATTGTTGATTACGGAATAGGTAATTTGCACAGCGTTTCAAAAGCTTTGGAAAAATTAGGATTCAAGAACCAAATCAGCCAAGACCCAGATTTGGTTGAAAAAGCTCATGCTCTTATCCTCCCTGGGGTTGGATCTTTTGGTGAAGCGATGGAACAAATGGAAAAAAATAATTTCATTGAGGCTATCTGCAACTCGGTTCAAAAAGGGAAACCAATTTTAGGTATTTGTTTAGGGCTACAACTTCTTTTTGAAAAAAGTCAAGAATCGACGAAGAAAAAGGGGCTATCACTCATCAAAGGAGAGGTGCGAAAACTTCCACCAACCAATAAAGTTCCTCACATGGGTTGGAATAAAATTCTTTTCACTAAAAAAAAGGCACTCTCGGGATTGATACCCGATGGCCGTTTCTTTTATTTTGCCCATTCTTATTACGTAATACCGGAATCAAAAGAATGCATTGTCGGAATCAGCAATTATAATGTGGTTATTCCGGTTATTATCAATCAGGATAATATCTGGGGAGTGCAATTTCATCCGGAAAAAAGCTCAAAATGGGGAATCCATTTTCTCGAAACCTGGGCAAAGAGAGTTATCCCATGATATTTCCCATTCCAGCTATTGATATCATCAACGGACATTGTGTTCGCTTAGAAAAAGGCGATTATTCACAAATGAGCATATACAGTGATTCTCCATTGGAAATGGCATTGCATTGGGAAGAAAAAAAAGCTCCAATGCTTCACCTGATCGATTTAGACGGTGCAAAAATTGGTAAACCAGTGAATCATCCTCTATTTCAGAAGATCATTCAATCGGTTCAAATTCCAGTAGAGGTGGGTGGCGGTATCCGAAGTCTTTCCACTTTTCTCTCTTATCTCGATGCCGGTGCTCAACGAATAATCTTTGGAAGTATCGCCATCAAAAATCCAAATCTCATCGAGGACTGCCTTAAAAGAAATCAAGAAAGTGTGGTGATAAGTATTGACTCCCGAGGCGGCATGGTAGCCCTTCAGGGTTGGACTGAAAAAACCACTGTTTCGGCCGTCGACCTCACCAACCAATTAAAAAACCTCGGCGTGAAAAATTTTATTTTTACCGATATCGAACGGGATGGTGCTCTTCAGGGAGTTGACGTAGATCGCATTCAAAATTTTCTTCAAAAAACCGAAGTTCCGACTTTCATTGCCGGAGGAGTTACTACTCTCGAGGATGTGTTACAGCTCAAAAAATTGAATCCTTGGATAAAAGGTATTATTTTAGGAAAAGCACTCTATTCGGGTGCATTAAAATTTGAAGAAGTTCAGAAAATTCTTCAGGAGGAAGAAAAGTGCTCGTTAAGAGAATAATCCCTTGTTTAGATGTCAAAGAAGGAAAGGTTGTCAAAGGAATTCACTTCGAAAATCTGAAGGATGTCGGTGACCCGGTCGAGCTTGCCAAGCGCTATGAAGAAGAAGGCGCAGACGAATTAGTATTCTTGGACATCACCGCATCCTATGAAAAAAGAGAAACCATGGTGAATATTGCTGAAAAAGTTGCTGAGAATATCTACATGCCCTTTACCGTTGGAGGTGGAATCAGTACTCCTGAACACGTCAGCAATCTTCTCAAAGCAGGAGCCGACAAAGTATCCATCAATACTGCAGCGGTGCTCAATCCCGATTTGATTGCCCAATTGTCTGAAAAATTTGGAAACCAATGTGTCGTAGTTGCCATTGACGTCAAAAAAACCTGGGATCGTATCACCCGTCGTAGCTATTGGGAAGTCTACATCAATGGAGGAAGAACGCCAACCGGGAAAGACGCAATAGCCTGGGCGAGTCAAGTTGAAAACCTGGGAGCTGGCGAAATTCTTCTCACCAGCATGGATACCGACGGCACACAAAATGGGTATGATTTATTCCTCACCAGGAAAATCGTTGACAGCGTAAATATTCCAGTAATCGCTTCTGGCGGAGCTGGAAAATTAGAGCATCTTCTGACAGTTTTTCGTGAAGGAGGAGCCGATGCTGCACTCGTCGCTTCAATTTTCCATTATAAAAACTTCACTATCCAAGATGCTAAAGCCTTTCTTAAAAAGCGCGGAATACCAGTAAGGATAGAAGAACCATGATGGAATCCATTCTTGAACATCTTCATTTCGATGAAAAAGGTTTAATTCCGGCAATCATCCAAGACGAAAAGAGTGGAAAGGTTTTAATGATGGCCTATATGAATTCTGATGCACTGAAAAAAACCATCAAAACTGGTAAAACCTGGTTTTATAGTAGAAAAAGAAAAACTTTATGGAATAAGGGAGAAACCAGTGGTCATTACCAACTGGTAAAAGAGATGTATATCGATTGTGACCAGGATACTCTCCTGATTATAGTTGAACAAAAAGGAGTAGCCTGTCATACCGGATTCAACTCCTGTTTTCATCGCCAGGTTTCAGAAAATGGAATTGCTTCACCTCACCCAGAATTGCCACCCTATGCCTTGGGATGCTTTGCTCAGGAACTTTTTGATGTGATTCAAGAACGAGCCAAGAATTCATTGCCACAGTCTTATACCAGCAAGCTTTTGCATTCCGGGAGGGAAAAAATCCTCCGCAAAATTTCCGAAGAAGCGACTGAGGTCATTCTGGCTTCATTAGAAAATGATGAACAAAAAAAAGAGCATTTACAATGGGAAGTTGCCGATCTCCTTTACCACCTTTTGGTTCTCGTCCAGTACGAGCAATTAAACTGGTATGATATCATGAACGAGCTTAAAAAAAGACGAAAGTAATCAAGAAAGAATTCTAATTTCCCTTCTCCCACTCGCTCTCGATTTTTTTCTCCTGGTGGGAGAGCGCTTTATTTTTTTTCCTCTTCCCCTGGTTCACCCTCTCATCTTGTCCTTCTCCCATCAAGGGAGAAGGAACCGCCAAAACCGAGACTGAAGGAATTATAAAATTAAAAATTGAAGATTTAAATCATTCTATAACCTATTGAAGATGTATCTCCTATTTAAAGTTCGAAAATCTCTTGAATTGAAAAAAACGATATGATATTATGTATGCCGTCGCGTGGGTCCATAGCTCAGCGGTA
>Ga0334882_1004857_pt1 | contig 10979 bp, 11 predicted proteins | sample GraSluR1_MG_5_FD_207226 | JGI IMG/M metagenome (GOLD analysis project Ga0334882, IMG submission 207226) | Sludge microbial communities from methane-producing bioreactor in Wageningen University, Netherlands - Granular Sludge_15_04-R1 | ecosystem: Engineered > Bioreactor > Anaerobic >... | reverse complement strand
TTGATACTTTGCCAACAGATAGTTTGAAATTTTTTGAGTACTGTTCTCCCAGTCTTCCTTGCCTGGTGGATGTTGCAAATAAAACTCTCTTGATTGATGGTGATAATCTGAAGCTAATGGCTGTCGCTCCATCCCTGGACCAATTAAGATGCAGTCAGCTTCCCTCAAATAATTTTCCAGATCATTTCGTGAAACCACGATTCCATTCCAAAATTCTTGCTTTGCCTGACTAATCAATCGATTGTTGCTGGGAACAGATGAGTAAAAAACCATATCAACTAATTTTGAAGCAATTTCCAAACTCCAGCGGCTGGCAGCGTGAAAAAGGTTTGATCCTCCAATAATCAAAAGCTTGCCATTTTCACCTTTGCGAGAGTTCGGCTGAGGAAGATTGAGTTGGGCAAGATAACTCAAGACTTGTTCTAGTTTGAGCGGAGCAGAGCTTCTTGGGAACATGTTAGTTCTTAATTTTATCTTTTTTTCCAGATTTTTGCTCTTGCTCAGATTGACTACTTTTTTCAAGTCTTCGTTGTACTTTTGCGAGCTCCATAGTGACTATCACCGCTAGGGTGGTAACTACCAATGAGTACACGAGAAGAGAAATAATTCCTCCTCCCTCTCCCAAAATTGGAGTTAGGTACTGTGATACAGCAGTGCGAATCAACTCATTCCAGGCTAAAGCAACTACCAAGCCAAAACCACTGGTTGATAGAGTAATAATGTTTTTGATGATCGCCAAGGGCAATTCATCTAGGTGTTGGGGTGTTTGTATTTTTGACATATGTCGTATTATACGACTTCTATTTTTTTATGCATTAATTTGTTGAGAGAAGATAGTACGTTGTTAATGTCAACCGAGTTTTGAACTTAAATTTGTTGTTGATGAATATTTAATCCTGCATTTTTTGCAAAAATCGATTAGAATGTCGATCACTAGCTAGTATTTTTAAAGGTGTTTTCCGTTTTGTTTAACGTTAAGCAAAAACAAAAAATTGATTTAACAATAAGAAAATGTATCAGCCTAATTTTTCATTAACCAACAATCTTCTTACTTATGTAAGCTCAATCGAGTCAGCCAAGGCTTTAATTGATCATTCACCACTCGTTCCGGCCTGGGATGCTAAATTCAAAAAAGATGCTATGGCAAGAACGATTCACTTTGGAACTAAGATTGAAGGGAATGACTTAACTCAAGATCAAGCTCAAAAGGTAGCTCGTTTGGAACTGGTAGACGATCCTGAAGAAGCAGCGAAGCGAGCGGGCATTATTGCCCGCGAGCGCGATATCCAAGAAGTGCTTAATTATAGAAATGTTATTAAATGGATTGATGAGCAGGATGCCAAACTTTCTTCAGATCTGCTTTCAGAAAAAACGCTTAAACATCTTCATTCTTTAACAATGGACAAGTTGTTGGTGGAGGATCAAATTGGCTTTTATCGACGCAAGCAGGTTATTGTGAAGGGAGCGGGAGACAATTCGGGGAAAGTGGTGTTTCGACCTCCTGTGTCGGTAGAGGTTCCTTTTTTAGTTGAAGAATTTTTTGAGTGGCTCAATAGTGCTGAAGCTAAAAAAATGCATCCTATTTTTAGAGCTGCCATTACTCACTATCAGTTGGTTTACATTCATCCCTTTATTGAGGGAAATGGTCGAACTGCTAGAGCGATGGCTTCGCTGATTATGTATGCCACAGATTATGACTTCAAAAGATTTTTTTCTCTTGAGGAGTATTTTGATAGCGATGTTGAGAGTTACTATAGCGCCCTCCAGTCTGTGCAGCAAAATGAAAAAGCAGAAATGACTTACTGGTTGGAGTATTTTTGTTATGGTTTGGCGATCGAGGTGGGCAAGGTGAGAGAAAAGGTACTCAAGCTTTCAAAAGATCTAAAGCTAAAAAAAGAGTTGGGCAGGCAAGTTGCTCTGTCTGAGAGGCAAATTGTGTTGCTTGAACTGTTGCAAGATCAGGGCGAGATTTCCTCGTCAGATGCCCAAGATATGCTGCCAAATGTTTCGGTGGATACTATTTTGCGAGATCTCAAAGACTTGATTGAAAAAGGAGTGGTGAAGAAGCACGGAATAACTAAGGGGGTGACCTATACTTTGGTAGAAAAATAGTAAAAACAGTTGTCGCGGTTAAATAGCTGCTGAGTAATTTATTTGAGGTTTGATAGGATGTGATTATGAGCTAGCATCGGACTATGAATTTTTTTCAATTTTCAAACTATCTTCAACAACTTGAGCTAACCAACTCTCGTTTGGAAATGACAGCTCAATTGGCCGAGCTTTTTAATCAGATGACGCCCGATGAGATAGCGCCTGCTTGTTACTTGATGCAGGGTCAGCTAGTGCCAACCTATCAATCGCTTGAGTTTAGCATGAGCGAAAAGTTAACGATCAAGGCGCTTGCCGTGGTTGTTAAGAAAATATCCCCCGACAGCTCTTTGCCAAGCACTAATCTTTTCGATGAGGAAGATAACCTTCCTTACGAACAACGAATAATGAAAGCTTACTCTAAGTTTGGTGATTTGGGGCTTGCTGCCGAAGAGATGTTGAAAATAGGCAGGCAGGAGAAGTCGGAGAATAAAATGGAAAATGATGCAAATCACAATACTTTGAGAAATGAGGAAAACGAACCGCTTTCGATAATTGAAGTTCATCGCAGACTTACAGATATTGCTTTGGAAGAAGGGGTTGGTTCCGTTCAGAGAAAAATTGAGACTACCTCCAACTTGCTGTTATTGCTTGAGCCAACTTCAATTAAATATGTAGTGAGAATTATTTTGGGAAAGTTAAGATTGGGATTTTCGGTGATGACGATGATCGATGCGCTGTCTTGGGCAAAGTATGGAGACAAATCCGACAGCAATAAAATTGAGGAAGCCTATCAAAAAAAAGCTGATATTGGACAACTAGCTTGCGGTTATTTAGCTTCGAGTGCCAAGCAAGATCGTGACAACTTTTTGAGTAGTTATGAGGTTGAAGTGGGAGTGCCGGTTTTGCCAGCTCTGTGTCAACGATTAAACACCGCTCAAGAAATCATTGAAAAAATGGGTCGAGTTATGGTTGAGCCTAAGTACGATGGATTAAGAGCTCAGCTGCACCTACAACGCCAAGGTGATAAATATCTGGTTCAAGTTTTTACTCGCAGTTTGGAGGATGTGACTCATATGTTTCCCGAGCTCAAAAAGGGAGTTAAGCAAATTAATGCAGACTCATGCATTTTTGACGCTGAAGCGATTGCTTATGATCCTCAAACCAAGCAGTTGTTGCCTTTTCAACAGACCATCACTCGTAAAAGAAAACATAAAGTAGCTTCTGAGTCAGAAAAAACTCCAATCAGATTTTATTTATTTGACTTAATGTATTTGAATGGAGAGTCGCTGGTGAATCGACCGCTTGATGTGAGAAAAAAATTGATGAGTCAAGTAATTACTTCAAATGATACAATTTTTGAAACCGAGTACACTATCACCGACGATCCTCTGAAAGTTCATCAATATCACTATCAGCAGCTTGAAGCTGGTTTAGAAGGTGCGGTAATAAAAAAGATTGACTCGAAATATCGCTCGGGTCGCAAGGGATGGCGTTGGGTAAAGATTAAGGAAAAAGAGGGCGAGCGTGGAAAGCTAAGCGATTCTTTAGACTGTGTGGTAATGGGCTATTATTTTGGAAAAGGCAAGAGAGCAGCTTTTGGCATAGGTGCTTTTTTAGTTGGAGTTCTAGCCGAGAACGATCAGGTTAAAACTATCGCTAAAATCGGCACTGGGCTGACCGATGAGCAGTTTGCTCATCTTAAGCAAATGGCCGATAACTCTAGAGTTGAAAAGAAACCCGGTCAGTATATTGTTCCCAAGGAATTAGCTCCAGACGTCTGGGTGGCGCCTCAAATTGTGGTTGAAATTGCTGCAGATGAACTAACCAACTCACCCCTTCATTCAGTAGGTAAGGCGCTTAGATTTCCAAGATTGGTGAAGTTTAGAACCGACAAAAAGTGGGAGCAGGCCACAACCGTTGGCGAGTTAAGCAGTATCAAGATTGCTTGACGAAGTTGTTTGTTATGATTCTCGAGAGATTTTTGACAAAATAAAAACTACTAACACAATTTAGCTTGATTTTTATTGCTAGTTTGATTCTACTGCCGACACAACCAATTTTCCAAACTTTTGTTTAGCTTCTTGATTGTGCAAAGCCATTTTATCTAATGATCTTTCAAATGCTTTGATTTGTGTTGGGTTGCTTAACAACTTAAGAATTTTTTGAGTGGCTTTTTTTGATGACTCTTCCACCCACCCAAGTTGATATCTAGTGATAACATCAAGATTTCCATCTTCTTGACCTGGAAGGTGATGGCTTGCAAAGAAAGGAGTTTTGGTAGCAACAGTTTCGAATATAGTGTTGGGTCCAGCTTTTCCAACTACCAAGTCTGCTGCCTGTAAATAGCGATGAATGTTTTGAGTAAATCCAAGAAGTTTGATTGAACAATTATTGAGTTTGGTATTTTTAAGCATTATCATTATTTTGTTTTTGAGCAACTTATTGCTTCCACAGGCATACAAAATTTGTATGGGCATGTCTTGCCTAACAATTGATCTAAAGATTTTTTGATCTGCTGGAGAGCCCAGCGATCCTGACACAAACATGAGAGTGGCTTTGTTTGAAAGACCTAGAGCACTCTTTATCTCTTCTTGATGGTACTCCTTCTCAAATTTATCTTGAACAATCCAACCTAAGGGATAAATGCTGTAGTTGCTTAACTTACTGGGTACAACGCTTTGCTTGTCGAACACAATATTACGAGCATGTTTGGAAAGTTCCAGTTCCTCAACCTGAGTAACTGGATTTGCCATAAAATTAAATACAGGGCAATTACACTTCTTTTTTATTTCTCCTAAGACAGGGGTGTATTCGTAATAATTGCTGATTACTACCTGGGGTTTAATTTTATCTAGCTGTGTGATTAAATTCTTATTTTTTAGGGTCAAACCCTCCATAATCCAGGATCTAGCGGCTTTATTGTTGGCTACTAGTTGATAAACTTGCTTGTTCTGCTTGGGAGCAGCTCTGTAAACAATCTTATACAACTCATTAATCACACTTTCGTTTTTAATATGAGATGTTTCAAAGCCCATCTTTCCCAAAACCTCCTTCATGGCGAGGGTGAGACTCCAATGACCAAATCCAGTAGTGAGAATAACTGCTTTTGGTTGAGGCATAATATTAATAATTTATGTGATTGATTGTATAAGCTTACACCAATTTTTCTAAGCAAATGAGGTGGGTTTGGGGACGTTATGACTCGTCTTGATTTAGAACAAATAACCAGATTCTTTTGGCTCTTGCCAATTGCTTTTTAGATGCTTTTAAAAGAAAAGACTCAACATTATCAATAAGCTGAGTCAAGCGCGATTCTTCGTTGTTGCGACTTGGATTTTCTGTTTCTTGATTTTGTGAGGGCTGGCGATTTGTTGGTTGGCTGCTTGTTTCTTGACTAACTTCATCGTAATAAGAACCTCCCATCATTGGATATTTGTCAAAGTTTTCAAGATTGTCGTTAAGCAGCATTCTGAGTCGGGCCTCGATTGCACTGGTGGTTATTTTTGCCAATCCTTCTTTTTCAAATCTTCGAGGAGATGTGAAATATTGTGGATCGCGAAAACAGGAAAAATTATATCCATCTTGAATTAATTTTTTTACTAGGGCGATATCTTCACAAAACTTCTGTTTTTCACTAAAACAATACTTCTCCATTAGTTTGGCTCTAATTCCCAGCATGGCTCCAAACGCTTCTGATTTGAAGAGACTCAGTCCAAAATTGATGAGTTGAATGGCTGGCTGATGTGTAGTTTGATAGCTTTTAACATCTAGCCAACAGGTAAAAGCATTTACGTTCTGTTTTTTGTCGAGCTGATACTTAATTCCTTGTAAAAAATGATTGGGCAAACGGTTGTCGGCATCCATGAATATTATCCACTCTCCTCTGGCTTTTTGTGATCCTAGATTGCGTTGATGACCAACGTTTCTTTGATCGCTAGCAATGCTCTTAAGTTCGAGTTGATCTGCAAACTGAGCTGCTTTTTGAGTTGTCTTGTCGGTGGACTGGGCGTCAACGTGAATAACCTCAAAATTCTGAAATGTTTGTTTGGTTAAATCTTCAAGTAGCTGTGGCAAGTATTGCTCTTCATTGAGTGTGGGAATAATGATTGAAATAAATGGTTTTGATTTTTTCATTGAGGTTTGAGGCGTCTTTGCTTACTTTGTGCTTGAGTGATTGATAACTGTTGAGTTCAGGCTCTTAGCAATTATAGCCGATGTTGATAGAATGAATTGATCAAGCATCAACAATACTCTATCAATATCAATGACCGAAAAAATCTTTATATTTGGATTGGGAAATCCGGGTGAGAACTACCAGAAGAGTCGACACAATGTGGGGCATCAATTTCTCGATTATTTGCAACTCAAATTGAGTCTTGAAAGCTTTTCTAATAAAAAGAAACTTCAATCTCTAGTATCAGTGAATGACGATTTAATTTTGGTTAAACCCCAAACTTATATGAATTTATCAGGAGAGGCTGTTGCAAAAACCTTAAACTATTATTTGAGTGAAGATTTATCTACTGTTACCAACAATCGATCATTGATGAAAAATGTGTTGGTTGTTCATGATGATTTGGATCTTGAGTTGGGTAGTTTCAAGATTCAATATGCAGTTGGTCCCAAGCAACACAATGGACTATTATCTATTTATCAGCACTTAAAGACTTCTTCTTTTTGGCATGTTAGAGTGGGTATTGATAGTAGAGAAGGAGATAGAACTATTCCTTCAGATAAATTTGTGTTACAAAATTTAACTTCAGAACAACAATTTAAGATTACTTCAGTTTTTGCCCAAATTTTCGACAAACTATCAAAAATAAGTTCATTTGCAACTTAAATAAAATGCCAATTTTTAATCAAATTGTTAGCTTGGTTGAGTCAAGATTAAATCGTCGTAAAAGAAATTTAGCTTGGCTGTCTTTTAGCTATGCTTTTCGACAAATTGCCGGTAATTTGAGTGTTTTTTATCTACCTTTATTTTTATTTCAAATAGCTCAAGAAGCTAGCTTTGGAAGTTTTGAGCTAACTCCAATTCAAAGAGGTCTGGTGATGATTAGCTCCTTTTATTTACTTGAGCGTTTAGTTGCAGCGATTTTAAGTATGCTTCAGGCAAAATTTTCCATCAAAGTGGGTCATGATTGGTCGATGGTAATGGGTACTATATTTTATGCCTTATTCTTGCTTTCTTTATCTTATCTTGAGAGCCACCCATGGTGGGTGATTCTAAGTGGCTTTTTAGCAGGTGTGCAGCTAGTTTTTTATTGGCCTTCATACAATACGCTAGTGGCTCGCTTCTCATTTAAAAAACATATGGGGAAAAGCTTGGGCGGCTTAGGATTTTTGCAAAATTTTTCCTCGATGATAACTCCAGCCTTGGGAGGGTTGATTATAGTGTTTTTTGGCTACAATGTACTGTTTTTCTCGGGAATTTTCTTACTGCTAATATCATTAATTGGAGTGTTTCAACTTGAACTTTCAAGAGAGAAAGATGAAGTTAACATTAATGAATACCTTGAGTGGATGCGAGAGAAGTCGTTTAAGAGACTGGCGGTGTCGCAATCGGGGAAGTACTTTTATGACATGAGCATCGTTCTTTGGCCTTTATATGTATTCTTGCTTTTGGGTGATGTTGAGAAGGTGGGTTATGTATACAGTTTTTCAATTTTTTTGGCAATGTTGGTGAGTTTATTAGCAGGCTTCATTCTTGATAAAAAAAGAAAAACAAAAAAACCTTTTTATTTTTCTGGAGGATTTTTGTCATCTTTATCGCTCATCAGAGTGCTGGTGTTGAATGTGTGGGGAGTGGTGATAGTAGATTCTTTTTCGAGGGTAGTGGGAAACTTCCATTGGTTGTTTAATGACAAAATTATCTTTAGTCGAAGCAAAGGAAGTCAAGATTTTTCATTTTTTGTTTACAATGCTTTCAATCGATCGGTGGCAGCTACTGTTTATTGGTTTTTGTTGTTGATCTTCTTTTTTTTGGTTCCAGTTGAGTGGACGGGATTGTTTGTGTTGGGCTCAGCCGGAGTACTACTGAGTTTGTTTGTTCAGGAGAGCAAAGATCAAGATTAGAACAAAAAATTAAAATTAGAGCATAAGTATGTCAGCAAAACAAAAGAGAAAGAAAAAAGACAAAAATAGCCAATTTCAAGCGGTGGGAGAGTTATTTAGTGGTTTTGAGATTCCAGAGAGCAAAGGTTACATTACTCAAGAATTTCAAGATTATGGATACAGACTGGCTGCCGAACTGGATGATTTAAAACACAAAAGTCTTTATATTAAGTTGGCGAAAAACGAGAATCGCGCCTTACTTGAGACGGCAAGAAGCTTTGTGATTGATTCTCAAGCAAAAAGTAGAGGGGCTTTATTTATGTGGAAGTTGAAACAACTTAAATCGGAGAACAAAAAGGAATTGTCAAAACAAAAAGAAAATGAAACAAAATAGCTGCTTGCGTATATGAAAGCATATATTTATGAGATAATTTTGTAAATCATAAACGAAGAAATATTGGTGAAAAAAAGACTCAACTCAACTACAGTTTTTATTGTCATCCTAGCAATTATTGCTTTGTTGCTTGGTTATAACTATTATGCCCGTCCCTTTTTGCGAAACTACCCCCTTCAGTATGAGCCAGAACTTACTCAAGAAGAGATTGAGGCTCGAAATGAATACGTTGAAGAAAAACTATCAACACTTGATGCAATGTCGCAGCAGGATAAGGTGGCTCAGCTTCTAGCTTATCCCTACTTGGCACATTCTGACGATGGTGCTTTGTCGGCGACAACTTCCGCTCAGCTAAGAGAGCTTCAGCCTGGTGCCATTACTGTCTTTGGCTCTGATGTTTCACGGGAAGCAGCTCGAGATCAAATACAAAATATTAACACCTTGTTTGCATCCACTCAAATTCATCCGCTTGTAGCAGTAGATCATGAGGGAGGCAATACGCAAAGATTTTCGGGCGATGGTTTTCTGGCTCTACCGAGTTGGAGAGAGTTGTGTGAATATAGTCGTGAAGATCGAGAAGAAGTTTTGATTAACTCTGCAGAGGAAATTCAAAGTGCAGGTGTGTCGATAGTATTTGCTCCAGTGCTTGATATAAATAGCTCAGTTTTAGGTTCTCGAAGCTGCGCTAATGGCGACAGCCTATTTCAGGCTGCCCAAGATTACATTGCTGTTTTTGGTGAAAGAGGAGTGATGAGTGTGGTGAAGCACTTTCCTGGTTTAAGAAACACCACGCGCGATCTTCATTTTGATTCAGACACCATTGTTCTTTCGGATGGAGATAGTCAAATTTTTTCAGATATTTTAAGCCTTTTTCCTAACATTGGAGTGATGAGCTCTCATGTAAAACTTGAGGGTTTGTTTGATGAAACTCCTTGTTCAATGAGCCAAGACTGTTTGGTCGGATTTTCAGAGAGTTTTCCATTGGCCTTGGTTTTTTCCGATGCTTTGGAAATGGAAGCGCTTTCAGATTATGCTCAAGAATTAGTCGATGATTTTGATTTTATTACACTTTCTCAAGATCGGGTTGAAAATGATCCTGAAGCAGCAAAGTTAATTGCCTTGAGCTATCAAGCAATATTAGCAGGAAATGACATATTGCTTTATGGAGACGCAGTAACTTATGATCAGTTGATGATGATTCGCGATGAGTTGGCAGCGCAATCGGTTGTAAATGAAGAATTAAATGACCAAATTGAGCTTAGTTTAGTTAAATTATTAGCAATTAAGAAACTATATCGTGAATAAAACCTTTTTGCAAAAACTGTTGCTAATTGCCGTTTTTTACTGCGTGCCTTTCTTTTTTGTTATCTCTCCTTGGCATCGATTTTTACTCTTTGTGTTGGGGATGCTTTTTGGCATAGTCTTGCTTGCAATAGATGAAAATTATTTCTTTCAACATTATCAAGAGGATAGTTTGTCAAAGTTGGAGAACATGTCTGGTTTAGGCTCCAACGAAGTAGTGGAGGAAAATCCAAGCGAAAGTAGCTCAAAATTTTTAGTGACTCGCTCCACAATTTTTTTGCTCATTTTGGCTCCACTTTCTTTATTTGTGGTAAGTTCTACAGGAAGTGTTCTTGGCAGTGGTCTGATTTTTGGAATACTGCTGACCTTAATTGTTGAGATGTGGATGGTTAAAAGCTCAAGTGAGCTATTTAGACAAAGATATTTGAGTCAACTCGCGGTCACTCTTTCTAAAGAACAGATAGATTGGGTAGTTATTGGTGCAACGGGATATTTTTTATTGTTAAATATCTGGGCAGTTTTTTTGAGATAGTTTTTGAAATTTTCAGTTTGCGTGTTATTTATTCTCTAATTCTTTTTGGTTTATGAAACTAAAAAAAATTAAATGGCGACTACTTGTTGGCTTTGTTTTGATTATGGTGGCGGCAATTGGTTTGGTGCAAGTAGTGTTGTTAAAAACTACCAATGAGCAAGACCCTATCACCTCGGGCTCCCATGAGGTTAACTTGGTTACAGACTTACTGTCTTTGACAGACTCATCTTTTCACCAGTTTGCAATTGGTGATAATTACTATACTTTTGAGGTGGTTAATACTTCTTTCGGCAAAACGCAAGGTCTAAGTGGACGAGATGAAATTGGCAGTGATGGTATGTTGTTTGTGTTCTCTCGTCCCGACTATCATGGCATCTGGATGAAAGACATGAAATTTGATTTAGATTTAATTTGGATACTTGATGTAAAAGTTGTTGATATTGCTAAAGGTATTCCGGCACCCCAAACACAAGAAGATGCCCTCAACCTACCTATTTATCGACCAAAACAGAAAGCTAACTTGGTAATTGAGGTTGAAGCGGGCTTTGTAGAGAGAGAAAGGGTTGATCTTGGCGCTAAGCTTGTTTACAAAAACAAAGAATAGAG
>Ga0334882_1004856_pt1 | contig 10980 bp, 11 predicted proteins | sample GraSluR1_MG_5_FD_207226 | JGI IMG/M metagenome (GOLD analysis project Ga0334882, IMG submission 207226) | Sludge microbial communities from methane-producing bioreactor in Wageningen University, Netherlands - Granular Sludge_15_04-R1 | ecosystem: Engineered > Bioreactor > Anaerobic >... | reverse complement strand
AGCGCCATTTCATATTTAAACTAATAGGTGAAGGCTCATGCCGCCGCGACGAGAACGAAGGGATGGAGCGTTCGAACCGAGGAGCAAAGCGACGAACTCGTGAGCGGGCGGTGCGCTTGCTTGTGCGTAGCGAACAGTCGCGGCGGAATCACAACATTTATTCACTCTCAGGCGAGGCCTTTGTTCCCCTGATTCTCTTTATCCAGAATTTCAGTCTGCTCTTGATCTTGTCATAATAACTTCGTCCCAGAATAAAAAGGCTCAGATAGAATAATATTTCACCCGCAATCAGCAACCCTACCGATATGCCCGCAATCTTGCCTGCTGAAAAACCAAGCCATGGAATAACAGGGATAAGAAGAAACAGTATACATGCAATTGTCAGTATAACGAATCCGGTGATCTTTATAAATCTGCTGTCCCTTTTCATCAGTATTAATGCGTTGTATTATGGTTCTAAATATATATAAATAGCAATCTGCCCTGTTTTGTTCAATTGTCAGGGCTTTACTTTAATATTTTGATTGATTTGAATCAGGCCCCTCTTTTCATATTAGTCCGGACAGCCTTATAGTTTCTGGCAGACAGGGCAGAAGTATACTGCTCCACCGAGGTAGGGCTCCTTTTTAATAGTTCCGCCACATCCGGGACAAGGATTGTTTAAAGTGTTTTTTGAAAGCAAGGTTTTGTATCCTCCGGCATGTCCGAACAGATCTTTTTCAGTATCCCGTCCTCCCAGGTCGGTCATTTTCTTTAAGGTTGATTTGAGACTGCTGAACAGCTGACCTTTGCGCGAATCGGTCATGACAGATTTTTTCTGCCGGGGATGAATGCCTGCATTAAACAGAATATCCTGCAAAACACCGTTGCCAACTCCCGGAATGCGCTGTTCTGTCGCAAGGAGGGCTTTCATTGATATATTCTTTGTCGTGTTTTCAACGATCCTGTCAAAACAGGATTCATCGAAAGCGTCATCCAGAGGCGAAATGCTCTCCAGGCTGACCTTATGATAAGGATTGTCGAAAACCCCGCGACAGGCCCAGATCAACCCATACATGGCTACGGTGAATGCCACACAGCTGCCATCATCAAAGACTATCAGTAACTGATGTTTTTCCGGTCGCTGTTCAAATGATGAATAATACCTCACGTTGGTGCCCTCTCCGATGATTATGGAAACATCATCATCACAGTGAAGATCGACAAACATCCCGTGCCCGTTTGCCGATTTGATCTCTCTCCCGGCAAGAAGTTTTGCATAATCTTCAGGATCTCCGTTGTAAAATGCAAATTTATGAGGGCTGGTAGCAGTTATAACATCAAGTATCCTATTTTTTGCCAGGGTCGAGCCTGCCTGGCTGCCTATTGTTTTTGATTCGGGAATTTCTAACATGATTGCATGGTGTTTTCTATTTATAGATCTGATATGCTATTCTTCTGACTATTGAATTGAATTTATATGCCTCCTCCATAAGCGGGCTATGGGCAGAATTCTCAAAAGTAAAGAATTCCTTTTGTGGAGCTTTCATCTGATCATAAAAATCCCTCGCCACAGAATAAGGGGTTTGATAATCATAAACTCCCTGGAATATGTAAACAGGGATCTTCATACTGTCAATATCTGTCAGTAAATTAGTATTAATCACGTCTGTCCACATTTTTTCCAGGGAAAACATATTGCCCCTCAAATAATTGAACTTATCACAAAAGGTATATTCCTTAGTGTTCAGAACCATCTTAAACATCGGCCACATGCCTGTCAGCCCACGCATTGCACCTCCGAATCTGGTAACATATTTTCTCTCAACTTTCAGAAACTCAAACCATTCTTTACTGCCTGAAACCGAATCTGGAAAGCTCAGCTCAGACAGCTTTCTGACCGCTTTCCTGTCGTTTCGTTCATCTGCCTGATTTTTAACCCATTCATAGGAAATTAACTCCCCTTTGTTTTGATGTGCGACCTGCCCGATACCAAAATAACCGTGATAAAGCTCAGGATGGTGGTATGCTGTTAATATCCCCAGCTGAGACCCCCATGAATGTCCCATTATGAATATTTTGTCCTGATCGAAGCGCTTTGCCAGAAATTCACTTAGCTCACGGGTGTCGGATATAAACCGGGAAAGATTCATGCTTTCCCCAGGAATATGCTTTGAATAGGATTTACCTGCTCCGCGCTGTTCCCAGTAGATCATAATAAAATCATCTTCAATAGCTGTATTGAAATGCCTCATAAAAGGGATTTCCGGACTGCCCGGACCTCCGTGCAGAAAAAGCATGACGGGCTTGCTGGTATCTGCTCCCCGGATAATCAAATATTGTTCCTGACCGCCAAGCATAATTGTTTCAATTGACGATATACTGCCTGGAACTATATTGCCATCAGGACCGGTAATCGGTTCTGCTTTTCCCGGGCTTTTGACCCATATGATCAGGACAAGTATTGAGAGGATCAGGATAATTCCGCTAAGAATCAGCGAGATTGTTTTAATGATTTTTTTGCACATTATACTATATTATTAATCAGAAATTAAGCAGCAAAAAACCAACAACCAGCAACTTTAACCCGCTTGCTTCGCCGTCCGAAGTCCGAAGCCTCCTTTGGCCACCTTCGCCCCGATAAATCGAGGCGAAGGTGGTGGCGAATGAGGGCGGCAACCAGCAACTTGAGTTTTTTATTTATAAATCGTTCTTTTTAATATCCCTAAAGTAATTCTTTATCATTTTCCCGAATATTTTATCACGTTTTCGTTTTTCGGCGACTGTGGTTTGAAATCTTTCCTGTTCCTTCTGGATTTTCAGGAAATTGTCAAAGGAATCCCTGTCAATACTCCCTTTTTCCAGTGCGTCAGCCACTGCGCACCCGGTTTCGCCGGTATGCCTGCAGTCAGGAAACCTGCACATTCGGGCAATATCAAAAATCTCATGAAATGTTGTCTTTACCCCCTCCTCATTTTCAGTAACCCCTAACTCTCTCATTCCCGGTGTATCAATTATTATACCTCCGTTTTCAAGGACAAACAATTCACGATGTTCGGTGACATGCCTTCCTTTATTTGTGCTACGACTGATAGATCCTGTTTTTAATACATCCTTTTTTAACAGGTTATTGATCAGGGTTGACTTACCGGCTCCTGAGGGACCGATGGCACAATAGGTCTTTCCATTTTCAATAACATCGACGATCTGATCAAGACCGCTTTGAGTTATGTTACTCAGGAGAATGAATTTTACTCTCTTATCTCTTCTTTCAAGGGCATTGATTGTATCCTGAATCTCTGTTCGGGTTGCCAGGTCGATTTTACTGATTACCACAACCGGCTCAATTCCGGTGGAATAGCATATCGTCAGATATCTCTCAAGGCGGTTGATGCTGAAATTGTTAGTAATTGATTGAATAATAAATGCGACGTCAATATTGGCGGAAATAATCTGGACTTCCCCAAATTTGCCCACGGCCTGCCGTTCAAGAACTGATTTGCGTGGAAGTACTCTGTTGATAATTGCCTTCTCTGAGTCATAAATAACCATGCTTACCCAGTCACCCACAGCGGGAAAATCAGCCCGTGTGCCAGCAGAAAACCTGAGATTCCCTGTTATTTCTGCATCATACTCATTATCACCGGTGGAAACAACATACCTTTCCCGGTGTTCCTGAGTTACTCTTCCGGTTGCGAAATCCGATAAATTATTGTCATTCAGGTAGTCAGACAACTCCTTTGTGAAACCCAGATCTGAAAGATTCATACTCTTGTTTTCTGCCCAAATTTAATGTTTCTCAGTTCTGGATATAACCAAGTAATAACATTTGGCCATTGTAACAAATCCGGAACCAGAAATTATGTTTTTAAATTCGTTTTTTTTGAATTTTATCAGCTGCCAGTTTGCCTGTAAGTATGGACATTGGGACCCCTGCGGGACTATATACCCACTGACCAGCCTGATAAACTGAAGGTATAGGAGTCAGAACTGAACGATCAGCGATCTGAATCTTATTTATAACAGGCATTGATTCCTGAAATTCCCAGCCCGTAATTCCCCCTTCAGAACTGCCAATCCTGCTTTCAATGCTTAAGGGAGTAAATGAAAAACGTGCAATGACTTTTTCTTTCAGCATCGGATAAATCGAGTCAGAAATTACTTTTAAAATACGATCCTCAAGCTCAGCAATAAACTCGTCAAGCCATCCGGCTTCCATTATTTGTCTGAAAAGATCATATTCAGCCAGAAGACTGATTATCAGCCCGGTTTTTCCGGGAGGTGCCAGAGAGGGATCTTTCAGTCCGGGAATTGAGATCTCATAAGTATTTAATCTGGTGAATTTATCCAGCCAGTTCAGGATCTCTTCTTTTCTGACTTGTTTAAAATTATTCAAAAGATCGTTTAGCTCATCACGATGCGTTTCGCCTAAACCTTTCTTTAAAGGTGTATAAAAGAAATGTCCGTGTGCAATCTTCCCGAAACTCTCAAGTGATTCATCCACTTCAAGGAACATTGTAAAAACGGAATCTCCCCCTCTTTTACCCAGTAGCTTCGCTCTGGTCTCCTCGATCGTTGTTTTGATCGCCGGTGACAGAGTTTCAGTTTCTGTTATTCTGTAGAGAGTCTTCAGATCGGCAGCCCATATCAGGTTTTTATATCTATAGCTGATATTCTGTTCGTCTTTAACCAAATGCTCAGCGGGAAATACCCTGATAATCTTTGTTTCTGTCTTCAATTCCCCTCCATATTCCAGTAATTTGCCCTCCAGTGCTTCCGCCAGCTTACCCACTCCACCCATGGGATAGAAATAATCGAGGTAGAGAGAAAAATAGCTCAACGCAAAGAATGAAGGTGTGTTCCTGAAAAAATGCTGGGAGATCATGTCCCTTAGCGAAGGATCCTTGATAAATTTTTTCAGATAATCTTCAACCGGGGTGTTCATACGGTTAATTTTCCTGACGGTTATAAGGAACCTGGGGAACCATGGCAGGATCTTTTTGAAAATAAAACCTGTATCCCGTTTGAGATCTTTAAAGACCGGATTCTCTATACCATAGAGGACATCCATGTGCTTCATTACCTTCCGTATGATCCTTATGACTTCATCAATCTCACCACCACTTTCTGGATAGAATTTCTTAAGGAGGTTGCGGTAATCCTCCAGGCTATCAATATCTTTGATATTAAGAATTTCATTTTCAATGCCCAGTGAAACCGGACTTCTTGCCACTTTAAGTTCGATGTTCAGATCCTTCAGCATCGTGAGAATGATCCCTGCATCAAGGAGAGCTCTTACTCCCGCATCAAAATAAAACCCGTCCCGGTTAAAGGTATTGACAAGCCCGCCACACTCACTGTTCTTTTCAATAAGCAAAACCCTCTGACCTGCGCGTGTCAGGTATACTGCGGCAGTCAGACCGGCGACACCCCCGCCAACCACAACCGTATCGTATTTATTCTCTGTCATATTTACTTATTTTGACAAGTCAGCACCCTTCCGCTGATTTGATTAATCCGGTTACCTGTTATCCAATCCTGCCAGTTGAAGGGTTGCTTCCCATAGTTCGTTTGCAGCATCTCTGTCCAGGGCAGGTGGTGCCGGTTCCTCTTCGGTGGTTAAATTAAAGAATTTTCCGCTCAACGTTTTCAGCTCGTTTGATACCCCGAGATAATACAAGGCTTCGGCCGAAATTTCAGGAGATTTTAAGGTCTTGTCCAGAAAATTCCTTTTAAACCATTTATAAACCGGTCCGTTTTCCTGGCCGGTACCTGTTTTCACCGCTCCGGGGTGCATAGTATTAATTGTTACTCCCGTATCCTGAAAATATTCGTTGAATACAATCAATGACAGAAGTTGTGCTGTTTTGGCTGAACCATAACTCTTCAGCCCCGAATATCTTCTCTTCTCCCAGTTAAGATCATCGAGCCTCAATCCCCATGCTGCAAACCGGTGAGCTTCTGATCCTACCATAATGATCCGGGCTCTTTCCTGTGATTTCAGCTTATCCATTAAAACGTAATTAATAATAAAGGAAGAGATGTAGTGGACAACAAAAACCTTTTCGAGCCTGTCCGGAGTTAATGCTCTTTTTGTCAGGTATATGCCTGCGTTGTGGATCAATACGTCAATCGGGGTGTCTAGCTCTGAAAGCTCTTTTGATACCCGGAAAATATCCTTCAACAGACTCAAATCGGCAATTCTGTAATCGCATATTACATTAAATTCATTCTCAATTTCATGGCGTAGAGCTTCCGATTTCTCCGGATTCCGGTTGATGCAAAGCAGATTTGCCCCATGGGCTGCATACTTTCTTGCTGTATAGTAACCGATACCCGATGTGGCACCTGTAATAACAACAAGCTTATTCCTGAACTCCTCACTGCAGATCATAGGTGCTGACTGACCATTTCTGATCATTGCAAATATGTTGGACCATTTATACTCCTTAAAGTATTTTGAGAATTTGCTCTTCTTTATCATCACCTCTTATTTATCCAAACCTCTTTTTCATGAATCTCCTGTAAGCTTTGCCGAATCTGGGAATATTGTCAAATATATCACCCCACAGATCATAGTAGTCTCTCTGCTCTGCAATTTTACCATTTTCGTTAAGGGTGAGCCTGCTGGTTCCATATAATACTGAACTCGGATTTTTCTTGAATCTGATGGTCATTTCCCATTCCAGAAAAACTATATTATCATCCTGAATGGCATTGACGATCTTCATTGACAGGTCTTTTGAACGTTTAGTCAGCCGCCCGGCCATTGCGGTAAATTCTTCGATCCCTCGTAATTCCTGAACGGAATCCCTGAAATAAATTTCATTATCGTAATAGGGGAGTATATGCGACCAGTCGGGTTTGCCTTCTGTGTTGTAAGTCTTGGTCCATAATTCCCTTACTGTCTCAAGTGTAATTATTTTCTCATTAGGAACTCCCTGCATTTCAGAATTATTCATATCCATATTATTATATTAAAATATTCATATTAAGGTATATTACTTTATCGTCAGATTTGCCTGATTTCAGGTTTTGTGGTAAAAATAAGTATTTTTCTATTGCCTTACCAGATATAAGGCAGCAGTCTGTATCTGGTTTTCCGGTAATACTCCCAGTAACCTTCCAGATTTCCTGAAAGGACCTTTTCTTCATTTAGTATCCTGAATACAGGAGCAACCGAAAGAAGAGCCATGGGAATAAGTCCCCAATAAGATCCAGGTAACAAGTCCGAAACGTTTGTCAAGCCCCGGGATAATAAAAGTTGCATTAAACACCGACAGGTTTATAATAAGGCTGCCCGCAACCATAATGATCCACCATGTCATTACAATCCGGGGTGATAACTGATTTATCTCATTTTTTATAAAGGTGCACTACCTGATTCCTTACACCGAAAGGTGAACTTAATGTAACTTTTATGCCTCCTTTCACCCTTTTTGAACCGTGAAATTTCCCTGTGCCGGTGTCGAACCACTCCACCCGAAATTTTCCGGAAATACTCTCAAGATCAATTGTAACTGAATTGGTATCAGGGAGGTACACCAGGTATTCCGATCCAGGGTTTGCCAGACAATAAGCTGTTGATGCCAGTTCGGGAAGGGGAACCATTGAAATCAGATCCACGCGGTCTGCGATCATACGTGTGTATCCCTGACCTTTTCGCATTGATTCCAGCCAGGCCTCATCACAGGCATTCGATAATACTCTGCAGTCATAGGGATCCATGAAAAGGGGATTCAGCCCACGGAGAAAACTCTTCCATATCCATCCGCGATTTCCTCCAAGTCCCCAGAGATGATCCGTATCTGTAAGGATCACTTTCGAACCATCTGCCGGAGGCGGATTATCGAGATAACCCCCTGCCTGATTAGGTGAGATCCAGTCTGCCGGACTATCGAACAACACCTGGTTGCTTCCTCCCCTGTACTGAAATGTCATGCCAATCGGATGCTGTTTAGGCAATCTTTTTTCATAATCCCTTATGAAGTTTATCATATGATACTGCCAGGCTGTTGACGGAGGATGAGTTTCATTGGAGATCTCATACAGGATATTGTCATATTTATTTACAATATCGATAACATGTTTAATGTAAGCCTCCTGTACGGATGTGATCTGGTTGTTAACCAAAGTGTGAATTTCAATCCCTGACCCATCTCCGTTCAAATCACCATTAATCCCGTTTATATTGTTATCCGGGTGAAAAGGATGATGCTTAAAAGCGCCGGGCGAAAATTGCAGGCCCCATCCCTCGAAAAGCATAACCGCCACATAGAAACCTGAAGCATCCGCCAGTTTCACCCTCTCCTCCAATCGTTCATAATAGTCCGGATTAAATCGAGTCAGGTCAAATCTCGGTTGACCATCCTGTGCAGTTCCCGGTCCTGTACGAAGCCACGGATGGGGTGCTACCTTAAGTTTTCTTGGTTCCTTTTCATTGTTTCCCTGTGTATCCCAACTCATTAATTCCCATGCCCAGAGACGTATAAAATTGTGATCATGGCATTTCAACCACTTAAGGTATCCGGGATAATCAAATATTCCCACTGAGTCGGTGTAAGTCATATCCACAAGATTATTCCAGGTATGGGAACCGGTCAGATAAATCGCTTTCCCTTTGTTGTCGGTAAAATACCTGGGATTTTTATCACTTACCTTCAAAGATCCGCTGCTACTGATCGATTGTCCCCTTACCGATACAGAAAGCATCAGTCCCAGAAAACATGTAATAACCAAATTTTGAATATGTGCGTTTTTCATGTTGAGTACTTTCTTTACATTAAATTATTGTAAAGTTACGGATGTAATAGGAGAATTATGAGAAGTTATTTCCAACCGAAGACCACGCGTCCACTCAGCTAATCCGGCTTTAGTTTCTGAATAGATTGCAGCATAAGGTGCTCCGCTTTTTGCTGCAATGGAGGCTATGTTAACAATGTGCCCTTCACTAGGTTCCAACATTAAGGGAAGTATCTGTCGTGTCAGTGCCATTGGTGCCAGTAAATTTACTTCAACCGTTTCCTGTATCGCAGTCCGGGAGAGGTCGGTATAGCGCCCCTCAGTTTCAACTTCCCCGGGACCCTCCGGTAAGAAGAACTTTTTTATCTTTTTTCAGTTCAATCATGACTTTAATATATTGTTATCTCATCTGATATGCCCGATCCAGCAACACCAATTATGGTATTAAAAGTCTGATGAGGTTATCTTCGAAAGCATTAGTGCATCAATAGCCAAAATCCCGATTGATGCTTTTTCGTTAATATAGTCTAAATTAACAATGATTCTTTTTTTCAAATAGTTCGTGCTATGCCAGGAACAGGTGAAACCGGTTTTATATCAGGGTACGACCCCATATGGTATTCATTTGGTCCAATTCTTAAATCTGAATTCATCATATCATCCCATGTTATTTCTTTTCCGGTATATGCCGATTCTCTTCCCATTATGGCTACAAGTGTTGAGGAAGCCAGATTCTGTGTCTCATTGACAGGATTATTGGTACGAATGGCTGTCACAAGATTGATTATTTCCTGATCATAAGGAGATACTGAAACCCTTCCGGTTGGCTGGCCATCTTCATCCGGGGGATACTCATATTCCCAGATCAATTCACCGTTATAATCAAATATTTTGTTCTGACAGTTTGTATAACCTTTTGTTCCAAAAAGTATTTGTCCTACATTATTACTACATCCGTCAATCTCGCGACACATGCCCTGATAACGCCTTTCGTCATTAAATACAAAATCCACGCTGAAAAAATCATACATATCGCCTGTTGGCCGACGATGCCGGCCTCCAAATCCGGTAGCTTTATATGGGAACTTTTCAAAGAACCAGTTAAGGATGTCAATTTGATGAATTAGCAAATTAACAGCTGAATCACCTGTCAGCCAGCACCAGTTTGCCCGGTTCCTTAACATAGCTTCCATATCACTCCATCCTTCCTGCCTTGTGACATGACCTGGTCCCCCTCTGTTATAAAAACAATTCGCCGACACAAGATTACCTATGGCACCGTTTTTTACCATGCTGTAAGTTTTTACATAATCATGTTGATACCTGTATTGAGTTCCGGCTACTACACATAATCCGGCTGATTCTGCCATTTTACCCGAGGCCATCACTGATCTCACACCCACAGGATCAATACCGGCAGGTTTTTCAAGAAAGACATGTTTCCTTGCCCTTATTGCGGCATCAAAGTGCCTGGGTCGAAAATGTGATGCGGAAGCTTCAAGGATTATATCAACATCTGATTCTATAACTCGCTGGTAGGCATCAAAGCCTGCGAAACAATTCTGATCCGGGATATCAACACCACGTTGTTCATTAAGAGATTTCCTGCAAATATCAATACGGTCAGGGAATACATCTGCAAGTGCTGTTATTTTAAGATTGGGTCCTGCATCAATAAAGTTGAAGGCCGCTCCTGTACCCCTGCTGCCACATCCAATAAGACCTGCCTTCAGCAGGGGTCCATCAGGAGCCCTTTCTGGAAATACGGGTGGCACATGTTTTTTTCTTCGTGAGGTACATGAGGTGAAAAGGTGGTTTGCCCCAATTGCGCCCATAAAGCTAATAATCGCCGTATCCTCTATAAATTTGCGCCTGCTTGGTGATTTTGACTTCTCATCCATTCCTTCTTTATTTTAAAATATAACAACAAATATATTTTATTAATATGGATAAATATACTGATTTGTTCCTTCTCAATTACTAATACCTGGCTATTATCCGCGGTAGTAAGGTTCATCTTCATTCACGGCGGACGCCAGTTCACTTCACATTCTACATACGGACGACCCGCCCTATTGGTAAATGAGCCATTCATATCGACCAGATGGAGAGAAACAAAAGGCTTTCTGACCAGCGGGTTGGCAGGATCGATCAAAGCGATATTGTCTGATCCATTCAAACGTATATCAATAGTTTTGGTTTCTGTGTCCAGCCCAATTCGCCTCGAATTTTTCAAATGGCTTTGTGAACTATACACGT
>Ga0334882_1004847_pt1 | contig 10990 bp, 10 predicted proteins | sample GraSluR1_MG_5_FD_207226 | JGI IMG/M metagenome (GOLD analysis project Ga0334882, IMG submission 207226) | Sludge microbial communities from methane-producing bioreactor in Wageningen University, Netherlands - Granular Sludge_15_04-R1 | ecosystem: Engineered > Bioreactor > Anaerobic >... | reverse complement strand
TCAAGGTCATCCATACTTATTCCAAGTGTTTTCGGATCGGAATCGACAAAAACAGGAACTAATCGGTTGTATAGTACTGCAGATGCGGTGGAGGAAAAAGTCAGGGAAGGAACCAGTACTTTTTTGCCTTCAGGAAAACCAAAACATGCAAGAGCCAGATGAAGAGCAGCGGTAGCAGAATTAACTCCTATTGCTAATTCACATCCAACAAATTTTGCCCATTCCTTTTCAAACTCCTCAACTTTGGGACCAAGTCCAATCCAGGAACGATCAAATGCTTCTTTAATAGCTTGTAGCTCTTCTTCACCAAGGGCTGGTTTAAATAATCTTATATTCATGAATAAACAATCGTTTGATTGAAAGATAAATGCTGCAAGTGGAATTTTGTATACCCTGATTCATGCTTCTCAGCCATTACTTTTAGGTTCAACCATTCTCTCAACCAGGTAATCATTCTGATAATAAAAATTCTTTTAAGGTCATATTCTTTTTATCTTTTATAGAAAGTATTGGGTCTTTTACCGGCCAATCTATCGCAATGTCAGGATCGTTCCAGATTAACCCCTGTTCGTGTTTGGGACAATAAACATTGTCCACTTTATATAGCACTTCGCTTACTGCTGATAGCGTGCAAAACCCATGTGCAAATCCTTTTGGTATGAGCAACATCTTTTTATTATCCTCAGATAATTCTGTTCCGAACCAATGACAAAAAGTTTCAGAATTTCTTCTGATATCAACAACTACATCAAATATCGATCCCCTGATACAACGGATTAGTTTTGTCTCAGAAAAAGGTTCTGCTTGAAAGTGTAATCCTCGTATAATTCCTTTCTTTTCTGAACGTGAATGATTTTCCTGTAGCCAATTGTATTCAGGATGAAAGTTTTTAAAAATATTTTTGTCATATACTCGCATAAAAAATCCCCTGGAATCTATTATTGGGGTCAAGGTAATTTCATAAAGACCTTTTAAGCTTAATTCTCTAATTACCATGGCATTAATTAGCTATTCTTCATCAAACTTTCATAAAATCTAATCTGTAATAGACTAAACTCTTTCATATTCTCAAAATTAATTTGAGCATTATACCAATCACTGGTCAGTTTCACAGAAGTTCCAAATGTTAATACTGGTTGCCACCCCAAAATGGTCCTTGCCTTATTGGTATTTAAGTTTAAAAACTGCGCTTCCCTGAACTTTTCATTCCCAATGTTTATAATATATTTGCCTTGACCCCAATTTAATATTAACTCTTCAACAATTTCGTTTACCGTCCTATGCCCCTCAAAACGTGGCCCGAAATTCCATGCGCCACTATATTTTTCAGGGTTAAGGAACAATTTATATGTTAATAACAGATACCCAACCAGTGGCTCCAATACGTGCTGCCATGGCCGTACAGATAGGGGATTACGTATTTCGATTGGTTTTCCATTAATAAGCCCCCTGATGCAGTCAGGAATTATGCGATTATCAGACCAATCACCACCACCAATTACATTGCCTGCTCTCGCAGTCGCCAATCCTATTCCTTTGGCAGAATAGAATGATTTATGATAAGCATGTGCCACTATTTCAGCCGATGCCTTACTAGAACTATATGGGTCTTCCCCTCCCAGTCTATCTGTCTCAACGAAAGCTACTCCTGAATCTGAATTCCAATAACACTTATCCGAAGTAATAATAGTCACTGCTTTTACTGAATCTGTTTGTCGGCATGCTTCAAGTACATTTGCCGTGCCAATTATATTGGTATTAAATGTATAAAGGGGATCATTGTATGAATCAAGGACAAGTGGCTGAGCAGCAAGATGAAAGACTATTTCGGGTTTCGTTTGGTTAATAATTGATAATAATCCTGTGTAATCGTTAATGTCATGCCTTAAATCATTACAGATATCTTTAATGTTCATAGCATAGTATGTTGCCGATGGATTTTGGGGGTCAAGTGAAATGCCTGTAATCCTGGCGCCTAACTCACTAAGCCACAAAGTCAACCAGGAGCCTTTAAACCCTGTATGACCAGTAATCAAGACTCTTTTACCCTTAAATGATTTAATGATTTTTACCAAACTTTCCATTTAGCTTGTCCTGTTTTCCACATCTCCTCAAGAGCGTTCCGATCTCGAAGTGTATCCATTGGTCGCCAGAATCCCGGATGCTTATATGTAAAAAGCTCTCCTGCGTTAGCAAGCTTTTCAAGTGGATCTTTTTCCCATATTGTATCATCGCCATCTTGAATAAAATCAAACATGTCATAATTACATACAAAATAGCCGGCATTTATCCAGGAGCCATCTCCCCGTGGCTTTTCAACAAACTTGCTAACCTTATCATTATCTATTATATCCAATGCCCCAAAGCGGCCCTCTGGCTGAGAAGAAGTAATTGTGACAAGCTTTTTATGGAATTTATGAAACTCAAGTAATTGATTAATATTGACATCCGTCAGTCCATCGCCATATGTTAACATAAAAGGTTCCCCTGTTGGGATAAATGACTTTGCCCTAAGAATTCTGCCTCCAGTTTTTGTGTCAAGACCTGTATCGAGTAGTGTTATGGTCCATGGTTCACACGGATTGTTATGAATCTTCAATTTGTTTCTTGCAAGGTCAATACTAATGTCAGAGTGATGCAGAAAATAGTTTGAAAAATACTCCTTAATTACATAACCTTTGTAACCACAAAGTATAATAAAGTCGTTAAACCCATAATGACTGTATAGTTTCATAATATGCCATAATATAGGCTTCCCCCCTATTTCAACCATGGGCTTGGGAATTGAATGAGTTTCTTCACTCAGCCTGGTACCATAACCTCCTGCAAGAATAAGTGTTTTCATTTAAGGTCTTTAATTATAATTATCCAATTAAGGTAAGTATTTGGACTTTAAAATGTGAATAAACCCGAGTAGACCGGGAAAATACTTTGCAATTAAACTTATTAGTCGTAATTTTTGACCTAAACTCCCATAAGGTTGAAAGAACAATGAAATTAGTTTGCGTGTTATAATCTCTTCTTCTTCTCTCGCTAAAGCTCTTTTGTTTTCATTCCCAAATGCTTCAAGAACATCTGAAAATAAATAATAGGATCTGCGTCTGTCTTTAAAAGCAGGTGAGTGAGAAACACTGTTATCAAGGATCCTATAAGCAGATGTAACCTCATTCATAAAGTATATTTTGCTATTTATCGCTATTCTCATCCATAACCAATAATCATAAATAAACCACTTCATATCAGAATTATACATACTTGAAGGTATCAGGTCTTTCCTGAGTACCACTGTACAAGTATTAACGAAATTCCCTTTTAAAAGATCTGTAAATATCCATCCGCTTTTATAACGTCTACGAATATTATATGCATTGTTTTTAATACTATTATTGTTCTTGTCAATGATTTTTACATCTGAAAAGACCAACCCGAATTCTGCATTGTTCTCAAGAAAATCCACCTCTTTCTGCAATTTGTGTGGATCTATCCAATAATCGTCTCCTTCGCAAATGGCAATGTATTTGCCCCTGGCACGGGGAAATTGATAAGTAGCTGATATACCTCTCCCTTGTGAATATTGGTTTTCTTTTTGAAAAATAGGTTTAAAATTATCAGGATATTTTCTTTCATATTCTTTTATTATTTCAGTTGTCCCATCTATAGAAGCATCATCATGAATTAAGATCTCCAACGGGAAATCAGTTTTTTGAAGTAAAAATCCCTCAATAGTGTCCCGCAAATATTCTGCATGATTATAAGTTACACAACAAATTGATAACAAAGCACCTTTCTTCTCAAGTAACCTACTTGCCATCAAATACTTATTGCCCAGCCGCCCCTTAACAACAAAGCCCGTTTTTCTATATAATTTTATTGCATATTTATTATCTAATTCAACTTCAAGACTTAGCGTTTTGAAGCTTTTACGTAGTGCTTCCTTAATTGTATTATTGATTAAATGTTCAGCAATCCCTTTACCCTGATATTCATATATTACACTAACATTAGTAATATACCCTTCATGTGTTCTATCATTATTTAAATAACACGCAACTAACCCTATCAGCTCATCAGAATGCCAGGCCTCAACAGTAACAGCATTATCCCTGATTTTTCTTGAATATTCAGGTATGCTGACATAAGTATCCAACGCAGGTGAGAATAATTTTGAACATTTAATCAAGTGTCTTTCTATGTCTTCATATTTTGCTTGGTTTATCGTATGACTATATAAACTCATAATTATCAAGCATTTCGTTTATATCATTAACACTATTAAACATCATAACATCAATTATCGAAAGACCAGGAATAAAAATATTATTCCTCTGTAAATATTCTTTTAGTTTTATTGAATGAAATTTCAAATCGATACCTGCTTTTTCATATTTTGTTCTGTTAAAAAAAGAAGTTCCACCAGGAGGATTCCAATATTCTTCCACTCCTAACTCTTTACAAATATTCAATGCCCATTCATCGGGGGCATGGGCTTTTTCAATTTCAATATCCATCGAAGAAAAGACTTCAATGCTTGTGTCAATTCCTATATAATCAGATACTTTCATTAATGAATTAAGATCCAAACTTACAATATCAAAATATTCTGCTGAGAAGATATCTTTCAATAAGCCAATTACTATCATATAATTTGGGGCTTTTTTCTTATAATGCTGTAGTTGAGCAAAGATATTTTCTTTCCAGTCTATTTGGTTATTTATTCGAATATACTTGATTAACGTGCTTTGTGAAAATTTAACTAATGGTACTTTTATATATTGCCAGTCTCCTTTAGGATTAATTATTCTATTCCTTTCAATCCAGCTATGCCTTCTAAACTGAACAGTATCAAATAAAATAAACCTATCTGTATGCTTAATTAGGCTAAAGTATCCAAGATATGGGAAAAAATAAGGTTGCATTATCGACACTTTCATAGTTTTATTTTAAAGAATTGTCTTTAATATGTCAAAGCCTGATCGAGTTGTTCGCTGAACAATCGGAATAGTTTTCTTTAGTTCTTCTCTTATTGTCGATAAATTACTCCAGCATAAATTAATCTTTGAAATCATATCATCAATAGATTTTGGATTAGCTATATAATCCTCTAAACCAACAGACCTTGCAAAACCAATATTCCTGTGAGATACTGGGCCAAATCCCCTTGTAATTAAAACTGTTGGGACAAACTGAGAAACAGCGGCTACAAAACCGTGAACTCTTCCACTGATGAACATATCAAATTCTCTAATGATAGCTTTCGTTTGCCAAGGATTATAAGGCCGATCAATACATATAACATGTGTCATGTCTGTCTTTTTTCGTAGTTCAACGACTTTCTGAAGTTGTTTTACGATTGGGTAATCACGGCCATTAATTAATTCAAATTTAGGTGTACGTTTAAATCCATTCTGATGCGACATAAGTACTACACGACATCCTAAATTATTAACAATATATTCTACTGTCTGAGCAAATTGAATAAACTCATCATTTCTTCTGGGTGTCTTATCATAAGGTCCTTCTAACATATTAAATCCGCATAAAATATATCCAACTGTTTTCCTTTCCTTACTTTTAATGTTTTCTTTTTCAAGAACTTCAAACATCTCATCCTCTGATGAGGCCTCAAATAGAAAAGCTGGACAAGAAAAGCTATGGACTTTAGAAACATTAAAACCATATTCATTCAATAAATTCTTTGAAGCAGGTTCTCTATTTGATACAATTGAGAAATTCTCAAACACCTGTTTGGCAAATTCAATAATATTTTCATCACTAAAAGGACCTTCAGAACTTGCCAATAATGCTGTTTTCCTATTTAGAAGCTGTGCAACGCGATTTTTTAAAAGCCCTATAAGGAACCTATTCTTACCAACAGGCTCTGCATGATCACCCCATAATTCTCCACTAAAATCAATAACCAAATCGGATTTTATAACTTCATTAATATATGGCGTTATATTAATGAGCTTATTTGTAGAATTAAATATTGATGCTATAGCATACTCTTTCAAAGCAAGATCTAAATCATCCTCCTTCCAGGCATAGAATAGTTCCATTGGTAATACTGATATTTTTTCGCGCTGACAAAATTCATCTGTCATTTGCAGAGTTGTAACTATCTCCGAACCAGGAAATACTCTATGCAACTCTCGAAAAGTGGTTTCAGTTATGTAATAATTACCTATGTTACCATTTTCCAGTCTACCCCAATGCACTGTGGTTTGACCAGTAACTAAAATTCTCATATATTAATGTATTATTATATTTAAGATTTTGTCAATTCCATCTTTTTTCAAGCTTGGATAAATTGGCAGGCAAATCACCTGTTCAGCTATATAGTTTGCTATTGGAAGGTTTTTAGACGTGGCAGATGTTAATCCCCGATATGTTGGGAACTGGCTTATCAGTGGGGAAAAATACCGTCGGCAGTAAATGTTGTTCTTCTTAAGTCTTTCATAAAGAGCATCCCTGCTTTCACCATAAAGCTTTCCATCAATAAATACAGGGAAATATGTATATGAATGATCAATCCCTTTAATATCATTTAAGACTCTTAATCCTACAACAGATGATAGTTCTTTTCTATACAATTCAGCAATTTCTTTCCTTCTCGAAGTATATTCATCTATATACTTAAGCTGAGCCAAACCATAAGCAGCCTGAAGCTCATTCATCTTAGCATTAATACCGGGCTCTATAACTGTTGTTTCCCCGGCAAAGCCAAAATTCTTCAGGAAATCAATCCGTATCTTTGTTTTTTCATCGTGACATACTATTGCTCCTCCTTCAATTGTATTAAAGCCTTTTGTAGCATGAAAACTCAATATTGAAAGATCACCAAAATTAAGTATTGAATTGCCATTTTTTCGTACGCCGAAAGCATGAGCAGCATCATAGATTATTTTAAGTCCATATGTATCTGCTATACGTTGAATCTCCTCAACCTTACATGGATTACCATAAACGTGTACTGGCAAAATGGCGGTTGTCTGAGGTGTAATTGCAGCTTCTATTTTTACAGGATCAAGAGTAAAATAGTCCGGTTCAATATCTACAAATACAGGTTTTATATTATTCCACCATAATGCATGGGTAGTAGCAACAAAACTAAAAGGTGTTGTAATTACTTCGCCGGTTATTTTTAAGGCCTGCAGTGCAGTAACAAGAGCAAGAGTGCCATTCGTAAACAGAGAAAGATTTTTAACTCCTAAATATTCAGTCAGTTCCGTTTCGAACTGCCGGTGAAAAGGGCCGTTATTAGTAATTATTCCACTTTCCCATATTTGTTTTAGATATTCAATAAATTCCTCAATTGGAGGAAGTGAAGGTTTTGTTACATATATTGGCTCTTTGTTCATTTTAATTTGCGTAACAGTTCAATTAATATCTTTTTTAATTCATCCAATACTTTAAAGTTCAAAATATAAGCCAGAAGAAAATATACAATCAAGCCTGTGCTCCACATAAATATTAGTTTCATTAATAAATTATCAACCAAAAGCCCTGTCAGACAAGATAATAACATCGCAACTAAAGCCGTTAAAACAAAAGGGGCTATATCAAAAAGTTGATAATAAAATGGATAATCAATAACTTTATTGGCAAAATGGGCATTTATTAAGTATCCAAAAACATTAGTTATTGTATAACTTATTATTAGACCTTTAATGCCAAACCAGATACCGATTAATACTCCTAAAATCGTTAATGCATCCTTAGAGAATTGAAGATACATAACTAAATCTGATCGTCCTTTAATACCAATAATATTTACATTTAATGCACTAAGAGGGTAAAACATTCCACCAAGTGCAATTATTTGCAGGATTTCAGCTGCTGGCAACCATTTATCCGTTAATAAGACTGTAATAAGAGGTTTTGCTGATATCACTATCAGGCCTAAAGGTAAGATAATCGCAAAAAAAGAGAGCTTGATTGCATTCCTGTAAGCATTTTTAAATCTATCCTTTTCATTCTGAATCTTTGCAAATGTAGGCAATGTAACTTGCTGAACAATACTGGTAAAAAAATGCACCGGAGTGCCCTGGATTGTTTTTGCCTTATCAAAAAAACCCACGTCACTTGCAGAAAAGTATCTGCCAATTATTATGGGATATATATTACTTACAACAGAATACACAATTCCTCCGTATAATAATTTTGAGCTGAAATTAAATAGTTCTTTGAATGTCGTAAATGAAAACCTTAAGTGAGGTAATAGTCTGTTATAAAAAAACATAAATACCACCCGCAGGAAATTATTCAATAATTGTTGAAGTACTAAAGCCCAAACCCCAAACCCTTTAACTGCCAAATAAATAGCTATAATACCTGATATTAGCTTTGATGAGATACCAGTTATAGCTAATTCTCTAAATTTTAACTCCCTGCGTAAATTAATGTTTTGTATACTGCCTGCAGCATTAATAAGTAATCCTAGGCTTACAGCCCTTACTATTTTGGCCAGTATAGGTTTATTAAAAAAACCTGCAATATATGGAGATGAAAACCATAACAAAATAAAGAATAGAAGACTTATACAAGTATTAAACCAGAATACTGTCTCATACTCAATTCTTGTAACCTTTTCTTTCCTTATAAGTGCAAAACTGAATCCGCTATCGATCAATAATTGTGAGAATGCTATAAACACGGCAATCATTCCCACCAACCCAAATTCTTCGGGGAGGAGAATTCGTGCTAAAATAATCCCGATTATAAATTGAAGTGCGCGCTGACCTGCTGAATCAATAAACACCCAAAAGAATGATCCTATTACTTTGCTCCTCAGGCCACCCACGAATCTCTTAAATTATAGCTTAATCCAGGATTCAGGTATTAGCATCCCATTTTCATACCTCGCTTGGAGTTTTGGGTTCGAGTACCATGTTTTTGGAGCTATGACTATTTTTTCAGGATTTTCATTCAACCATGCTGCCCACCAACTATAGGTACTGTTAGCTATAATTTGATGTTTACATAATTTAATCAATTCAAACTCGTGAAAATCTGATAATTCGATCTCATCCAAAAATTCAAAATGACCATAAAAATGTTGCTTACACCAAGCGATATCATTGCTAAAAAAAATAAATCTAATTTGGTCAAATCTATTATTAAAATAACTGATTGCGCTCTTGTAATAATCAGATCCCAACGAATAAAAAATTTTGGAATTTACTGCATCAATGTAATCACCACGCCTTATATGTATGGCCACATAAGGAACTTTTGAGGTAACTATCTTTCGCTTAACCTTGATAAAATCTTCATTGAAATGTTCTTCTTGCAAACGAAGCTCTGTTCTAAGTAGATGTGAGATCTTATCAAAAAAATATGGCTTTGACCAATATCCATCGTAATATTTTTGTCCTTTGGGTGACAAAATCCTTATATCCTGTAAACTATGATCCTTAATAACAGGTCTGTAAACATAAGTTAATCTATCATATATAATCCATAAGAATTTCATCAGCTTTAGAAACAAATTCTTTCTACCCATAAATGGAACAGTATATATCTTACATGATGAAATAATTTTATCAATTGCTTCTAAATCAATTTCTGTAGCTAATTCTAATTTCGTATTAAAACAACCTAACCGGAAGGAATGCCTATAACTTTGAAATGATCGGATATCATACCTGACATCATACCCGTTCAACTGAATAGCTCTGCCCAAAGCATACTGAAAACACTGGTTGCCAATTCCTCCTTTTATATTTATGTATATCAATCTTTTAGGTTTTATTATCGATAAAAATTGTGTTTATATTATTGTATGAATATTGGATGTATTCTTTAGAAGTCATGAAATTTAACAATCCTGTCTTTTGCTCGGTTGCGAGTGTATTGACCTCAATGCATATTACTTTGGGCCGTTGGTTTTCAAAGTCAATCGATTTCAATATTAACATATCTAAACCTTCGACATCAATATTTAGGAAATCAGGCATCAGATTGTGATTATATTTCCTTAATACATTTATAACAGTCTCTGTTTTAATCTTTTGAGTCTTAATTATTTTAATATTTTTCTCTTTATGATAATATTCAGCTAGTTCTTTAGAAAAAGTATTAATAGTTGGAATATGCATACAATAATAATCAGACTCACCAATTTTATCTGAAATACCAATATTTAAATTTAAATCTCTTTTTCTGTACTTCTTAAAAAATTTGTAACTCTCAGGATTTGGTTCAATGTTTATGCCAATGCCCCCATTTAGATATAGTTTTGCAGTGTTTGATAAATAATATGGATGGTGAGCTCCTATATCCAGATATGAAGGTTTTTCAATTTTAAAATGATTTCTTAAAACAAAATTAATTATCATATCTTCACCTTGTTGCGAAAAGGTAACCTGTTGGAAGGGATAATACTTTGTAATACCGAGAGTTTTTAGAGTTTTTTTTATGATTTTTTTCATATCACTATTATCCGATTAATAATTTAGATTCACAATCTGCCGTTGTATTTATCTGATTATCAATAATCATATTTTTACTTTCATAAATTACCCCCCTACATTTTAAAGGATAATTGTAAGCCTGGGGGGATTGGTTTATTCTTAAAATTTCTTTTTGTGCTCCGGAGCAGTTCATTTACATCAAGCATACTGATTAAGTGTATCCGTACTAATGAAGCCACTACCGAGAAGGCTTTCTTCGCCTGTGCGATTTTTTGTGTTACAGTCAATAGTAACTGGGCTATCAATGTACACCAGACCTGAGTATAGATGGCATTTTCGTTCTCACCGTAAAAGTAATGTAACTGAAAGTTCTGCTTCATTTTTTTGAACAGCAATTCAATGCCCCATCTTTTTTTATAAAGAAAAGCTACTTCTTCCGCCTCAATATCAAAATTATTGGTCAAAAATTCATAATACCGATTCTTATCGTCCTGATACCGGACTCTTCTCAATCGGAGCTTTCGGGTTTCTTTCAATTTTTTCTTTCCCTGCTCATCCTCCGGATTATATTCCAGTTC
>Ga0334882_1004846_pt1 | contig 10991 bp, 9 predicted proteins | sample GraSluR1_MG_5_FD_207226 | JGI IMG/M metagenome (GOLD analysis project Ga0334882, IMG submission 207226) | Sludge microbial communities from methane-producing bioreactor in Wageningen University, Netherlands - Granular Sludge_15_04-R1 | ecosystem: Engineered > Bioreactor > Anaerobic > Unclassified... | reverse complement strand
TACAGGTATTGTAGTTTATAAACTACGAGAAGTAAAGTCATTCCAGGATCTGTGTGTTCCCTGATGGGTGGTGAAATCATGGAACTCGGAAGCGAAAATTACCCCCTTTGAGAGATCGTCAGGGATGAGGGCAAAATGTACCGTAAAGAGATAGAGATCTTTGCGGAGATCGGTGGGGAGATAATCCCCGCCACCGGAATCAACGATGACTGAATGCGTGTCGTCCCTGCTGCAGAAGAGGGCAAACAAGGCTACGGGGAGGCAAAAAGGGAACTGGAAGAAATGGTACCCCCTTTTACTCCTACACGGAGATTGATTGGGACTGAGAAAAAACTTGTTTCAGGATCTCCCCTAACTGATCAACCCGCAAAACTTTTTGGATTCAGGTTAAAATACAGATAATGATCAACAACTCCCAGATCTTTTTCCTTGCTGATACGCGAAGGTGGTATCTTCTATGGAAGGACAACTGCCGGAAAGAACCTTCCTCAGGCCAGGCAGGCCAAAGGTTTTAACCACCTACAGGTTAAAGGCCCGGGTGGGGCATATCCTGGGGGAATGCGGGGACGCCTTTGGAAAGACTATTAAAACAGCCCTCCAGTGGCTTGGCGAAAAGGTGCCACTTCCTCTCCCCGAAGCGGCATGGAACGTTGAATCCTTTGTCCTTGACGAACACGGCCAGCGGCTGGAGTGCGTCTCTGTACCTGAAAAGGGGATCTGGACGGCCCGTTTTTCCCACCCCGATGCCGGGATGGGAGACATCCGCCCCGTCCCGGGGAGGATCTGGCTTAACGACCTTTCCGTGGCCAGAACCGAAAAGGGGATCCAATTCGGGGTCCAGATCACTTGCTCTTCCCTGCCCGAGAGGGATTACCCGGTAGCCTTTATTCGCCCCGGGATCATAAAATCCCTGGCCGAGGCGGTCGGCCTGGAACAGTCCCATGTCCTGGATGGTAAGCCATTGATCGTCAGGACTCCCGCCGATGTTGAAAGGCTGTTTTTGCTCGTAACCTCCACAGACAGACACTTGCCATTGATAGTAGTTTCGCAGCCAGACCCCTCGAGGTGGACTCTCCCGAACGACCCCCCGGAATGGATGATCGATCATGAAGGGCTTGCCAGGAAAACGCTCGGCTATGCCCATGTGGCATGCCTCAACAGGGATGCCTCTTTCGCGTGGACTGACAGGGTTGGGAAAACCTGGTCCGTCTTCGACGGGGCTGTACGAACCTACATGCCTGGCATAAACATGGACAACGACAATCCAAGGTCGCACCCGCTGGCCTTGAAGGACCGTATATATTACTGGAAGTTCGAGGATCAATTCGGGGAAAAAGCTTTTGCTGAGGAACTTTACCTTCGGACCAGGCCTATTAGCGCACGTTTCCAGTTCAGTTGGGAGCCGCTGGTTTTCCTTGCTGATGCGAAGGTTCTGCAGGCCGAAGCCAGGGCCAGGGAGATACGGGATCGCCTCGCTGAGAAAGACTGCGACAAGTGCCTGGCTGAGTTCGACAATCAACTGGAAGCCATGCAGGAGAAGGTTCAGGAGGCCCAGGATACCGAGTCCGAGATGGCTGCCCTGGCAACTGAATACGCCAGTGAATCCGAATATTACAAAAACAGGAGCTTTGCCCTGAATGCTTCACTGGAGGCTCTCAGGGCCTCGTTGAAAGCTTCCGGCGAAGACCCGGACAGGGATATACCCATTCCCGGCAATTACGACGATATGCCCCAGTGGGTGGAGAAGCATCTTGGCGGGAGGGTGGAACTGCTTCCAAGGGCCAGAAACGCCCTCAAGAAGGCGCGGTTCGAAGATGTTGAACTAGTCTACAGGGCCCTGCTGCTTCTGGCGACAGACTACCGTGAACTGCATTACGGGCAGATAAGGATCAGTGATTTTGTTGAACGCTGCAAGGAAGCGGGTTTGGAATATTGCTCTTCCATTACTGAGATCAGCGCCGGGGAGAGGGGGGAAGAATATTACGTGAATTACCCGGCAGGGACCTCCAACCGCCGCGTTCTGGATCACCATCTTACCAAGGGTACATCAAGGGATGAGAGGTACACGCTTAGGGTCTATTTCTTCTGGGATGAACAGAACTCCCAGGTCGTTGTCGGCTGGCTCCCGTCGCACCTGGAGACCAGGGCGAGTTGAAGGAAAGTTTACCTTCCTAAACATTTTCAGTAATTCCGACTAAATTGAAATAAATTTTCTTGTTTCTTTAGCTTTCTTTAGCCTTAACAATTGTTCGATAAGACTGGGAGGGTGCTAAATGGATGATAATAAGTTACTTGAAAATATCAGGGGAAAATACTTAGAAGCGCGAAGTTCGCTTTTCCCAAATGACAAAAATATTTTAAGAGGCACTAGTCGCACCATCTCTTCATTAGCCGAAGATATTTTTGCAAAATATGTGTCAGAACGTCTCGGGGATAATTTTGAAATTTGGATTGACCCTCAAATAACGATGAAAAGTTTAAGAAATTCTTCAGGGAATAGGCCGTTATTGTTCAGACCGGATATTTGCGTTGTTAGAAAAGAGAATTTAACAGTAGAGATGATTTTTGATTTAAAAATGGATCTAGGATATTCCCGTAAGGAATTTGTTAAACAAGCAAAAACTGTATTGGAAAAATTGTCTTTGATAAGAAAAGATAAAGATAAGGCAAAGTGTTCATTAAAAAAGGGCAAAGAAATTTCTTTCAATCAAGAACTTATTTTAAGGTATGTGATTTTTTCAAAAGCCAATATTTCCGAAAAGAGCTATAAGCAAATAAACCAAGATTTTGAGGGGAATGATGAAGTAAAGCTATATTGGTTATCTAGCGGGGAACATTTAAATAGTTATTCGGAAGATTTTAAGATTGAAATATGTCAGACTGATTTTAAGAATCTCAAAGAAGAGTTAGATAAGGTTAAATAAATAGTTCTTTTAGGTAAATTTTTGGAAATCTTCTGGAATAAATGTTTCTAGGATTGGGTTATATGATGAAGATGCTGTCGGTCAAGTAAGAAAACCTGAAACCTGTTTTTTTTGCAAAGATTTTTATGATGTTCAGCGTAACAGTGGATGAAATACTATTTCTATTGAGTTTTTCCCCTAGCCCTCAAGATTCTCTGCCATCTTCCTGACCTCTTCGGCAATGTCCCCGCGGAGTTCATCGGGCTCCAGGACCTTTGCCTCCGCACCCAGGGAGAGTACCCAATGCTTAAGGTCGAGCCAGCCGGAGGTGTTTATATCCAGCACAATTGACCCATCCGGATTTCGCGAGGTGTTCTGTTTTTTGAAGTATTTCCTCTGCAGTATGTACTTTGCCTGTGCCTCAGATACCCAGATCTTGGCCTGGACGGGTTCGCCCAGGGTGATGTTGAAGGCGCTGTCCAGGATCTCTCCGGGTTCAAACCCGTCCGGCATTTCGAACCAGTCCCCTGTTGTTTCCACGCTGAGGATCCTTTCCACTGCCAGAACGCGGATCATACCGTATTTCGTCGATTCCACGAACAGGTAGAGGCCTCCCCGGTTCTCGAAGAAGGTAAGAGGCGCTGCGCTGAACTCGACCTGTTTTTCCCTTGAGAAAGAGTCGTATTTCAGCCTGCAGATCTTCTGGGAAATGGCTGCATCGGAGAGGGCGTCGATGATCTCCGTTTTGTCGGAATAGTCCTTTGAGAACTTGTCTACGGGGATGCAGAGGGCCTTCACCCGGGAGAGCTTCTCGGAAAAGGTGTCGGGAAGCAGTAGCCCAAGTTTGGCAAGGGCCCTGTCAGCGGCTTCGGAGATGCCGGTCCCTCCGAAAACCTCGTCCTGGCCCCTCATAAGGTGGAGCGCGAATACCTCCGGCCAGGTCAGGTCCAGTTTCGGGAGCGAAAGGTTGGGAAGTTTCAGGACGTATTCTTCCGGAAGTTTCCACCTTTTCTCGCGGCTCAGGGGGGACGCTTCGTCATAAAGGGGGAACCCCATCTCCTGAAGGGTATCCAGCATGCGGTAGACCGAACGGCGGTCGCACTCCAGTTCTTCCATGCTCTCGGCTATCGTCGCACCGGCAGGTTTGCTGAAAAGCTCAATGGCCCGGAATATCCTCCCTATCTGCTTGCCCCTGGTCACCTGAGACCTCCCCTTTCCGAGTGTGGCCGGAATCGTCACACAACCATTGTACATTCCCCTTGCAAAAGACAAAGAGGGAGGGGAAGCCATGATGGGTGCTGCCGGGGAAAAGAACCGTCCCGACCTTGACGAATACGGGATCCTTAACCTTTTCGGTGAGATAACGGGGGATTCGGCAGGGTCGCTGTGCAGGCAGATCATTCAGATCAATGTTGAGGGGAAACTGAACAAAATTCAGATCCTGATCAACTCTGGCGGCGGCGACTGCCATGCAGGGTTTGCGCTCCTCGACATCATGGAGTGGTCCAGGATACCAATAGCGACCACAGGTATAGGGCTGGTGGGCTCAACGGCGCTGCTGGTTTTCATGGCCGGTCAGAGGGGGAACAGGGTCCTTACACCACGGACGTCGCTACTGTCCCACCGTTACTCTGCCGTGCACGGGGGCAACCACAGCCAGATCCTGGCCTTCAGGAAGCAGGAGGATACAGTCCACGAAACGATAGTGAACCACTACCTGCGGCACACCAGGCTGAAGACCAGGGAAGAGGTGGAGGAGATGCTGCTTCGTGACGTGGACACATGGCTTTGTCCACGCGAAGCAGTTGAACTTGGGATAGCCGACATTGTCGAACCCATCGAGGGAATTGCCGGGGGACCCGGGAAGTGGGCGGCGGCATGAAGGTAAAGGAAGAAGACCGCAAGGCGGAAACAGGCGGGAACGGGAACCCATACCCATTTGCGGACAACCTGGACTACCTTCAGTCGTTAAGGGGTGAGGCACGGCTTACCCTCCGGATCGCCGATCTCAGGAAGAGGGCACAGACCAGGTCCCTGGATCAGGACGCGGGCGAATTTTCTGAATTTGAAGATGCCGGGGAAGCAGGCAAGGATCTTGCCCCAAAGATAGCCAAGATGGAGAAGAGCCTGAAATGGATGAAGGATTGGAACCTAAGGAGGGCCCAGGTCTCGCAGGGTAAAATCGAGCCCCTCCATTTCTTCGAACTTTCCGGGAAACTGGGGCTTGAACCTTTTGAACGGGATGTACTGCTCCTTCTCTTCATGCATGGCTTCGACCCGGTTGCCTACAGGCTTTTCCAGAAGATAGAGGAGGATTCCCGGTCCCGTTACGGCATCAGGATCGGCCTTCTGCTGGAGATCCTCTGCCCCGGATTCAGGGACCAGTTGAGTAACAAAACCTATTTCGGCCTTGACGGGCCCCTGAGGAAGAACCAGCTCCTGTTCGATTATTTCGGGATGATGGACGGCAACGAGAGCGTCATGGATGAGAGGATAAGCATCCATCAGCGGGTTGCCCATTACATCATGGGGGACGAGACGGTCTACCACCCGATGCTGAGGTGCACCCGAAGCGAAGAACCATCGGCCTGCCTGGATCAGGTGGTAATGGGGGAAGACATCCTGGCCCAGGTCCTTGAACAGGTGGATGCATTCGACCGGTTCAGAAGATCCGGTGTATCGAGAGAGATCAACGATCACTTCGGCTACGGGACCGGGCTTGCCATGCTGTTTTACGGTCCTTCCGGAACAGGGAAGACCATGCTTGCCCACGCCCTTGCCCGCCGTATGGGGGTACCCATCATATCCGTGAACCTGGGTGCGGTCAGGAACATGTCCTCCGAGGACGTCATGCAATATGCCTTCCGGGAAGGGGGTATAACCGGGGGAGTGGTCTACTTTGATGAGTGCGACGATATTTTCAAAAAGGACTCTGATGAAAGCAGGGCCATGCTGGTCGAGATAGAGAAATCCCAGTGCGTAACAATTCTCACGTCAAATCAGCCGATGAAACTGGATCCGGCTCTGGAACGTCGCCTTCGGATCAAGGTTCGCTTCGCAGAACCGGACGAGCCGAGCAGAAGGAAGATCTGGGGCAAATTGCTGCCGGGAACCGGCCTGGAGGTGACAGAGCAGGATATTTCCATGCTTTCAAAACGATACGTCTTTACCGGGGGGATCATTAAGAATGCCGTCCTAACGGCTTTGAATCTTGCAGAGGTAAGGGAATGCCAAGTCGGCGGAGCCCTTTTGAGGGAGGCCTGCGATATCCAGGCCGACTCGCTGGTGGAGAGAACCAGGGCCGTAAAGGTTTACCGCCCCCACGCCGGGATCGGCGATTTCTCCTTTCCCAGGCCTTTCCGGGAACGCCTGGAAAACCTGGGGCGTTCGGTAAAAGTTGCGCTGGACAAAGACCGCCCTGCGGCAATTTTGGTCAAATGCACGGATGTCGCCACAGGGGCAGGGATCGTTGAGGCCATCGCGAAATACTGCGATGTCTGCGTGCGCTCCTTTGATATGAGGGATGTTCTCAGGCTAAAGGGCGAAGCCGAAATGAAAGAAGAGGAAAGGATCTTCCCTTCTGCCCCCTTTGCCAGGCAGCCGGGGCACAGGAGCATTTCCCTGGTGGTCGACCGCTTTGACGATCTTGGCCGCTTCATCTCCCGGGACAGGGAACAGGGTGGGGTAGCCGAGGAACTCGCAAACTGCTTCGAATCGTCGACGGAGGCGGTTTTCATTGCAACCAGGCCCTGGGGGAGGATCAGGCCTGACCGCGGGATCAGTTTCGATTCTGTCCTTGAAGTCCCTCACCCTTCCGTTGCCGCTCAGGCAGACGCGTGGAGGAAGCATGCCGGCGAGAAGGGTCTCACGGAAGAAGAGGCAACTGAACTGGCGGAAGAGTATCCGATGCATGTTCGGGAGATCGGGGTCGCTGTAGCTTCAATAGCTTTTGAAAGGGAGGGTTTCCTGAAAGAAGACATCCCTTTCTCTGTTGCTGCGCGGAGATTTCTCTCCAGGGACAAGGCTTTGTTGCCGGTGCTGTTCGGAAAAGGGAGGTAGCGGGTATGCGCCTTGATATTGATCAGGAACAGGGAAAGGGAAATGGCCGATCCCATTTGAACATTATTGGAAACTTGAACCGGAAGGTTGGGAAGGTTGGCAATACGAAGCCATGGGTCTCTACGGCCCTGGAAAAGGCCGGTTCCTTGAGCGGCAACTGAAATTCAAGGACATGGAGGTTTTTTTCGGGGGCATGAAGCCGCTGGGCGGGAAAGATTTTCCCCCTTAAAGGCTGCTGTAGTTTGGCGTTCTGGGTTACTTCCTGATAAAATAATTAAAATGAAAAGGAGATGATATGTTATGGCCGGATCTCCCCGCTACCTCACCAAATCGAGGTTTTCCCTTGCCATGGAGTGTCCGGCAAAGCTCTTCTATACCGGCAAAAAAGAATACGCGAACAGGAAGCTTGAGGATCCATTCCTTGAAGCCCTTGCAGAGGGTGGTTTCCAGGTGGGAGAGCTCGCGAGAAGGTATTTCCCCGGGGGGATCCTGATAGATGAGATCAGGCACAAAGAGGCGGAGGAGATGACTGCCGAGCTTATGAAGCGCGACTCTGTCACGCTCTTTGAGCCCGCATTCCGCTTCGGCAATCTCTTCATTCGCGCCGACATCCTTGCAAAGGATGGGAACAGCCTTCATCTCATAGAGGTAAAAGCAAAGTCCTGGGATTCCAGTGAACCGGACTCCTTCTTCACGAAGAAGGGGAATATCCCCTCCGGGTGGAAGTCATATATATACGATGTCGCATTCCAAACCTATGTCCTGGGAAACGCCATGCCCGGGTTTGAAGTAGAGCCCTTCCTTATGATGGCGGACAAGAGCGCCCTCTGCCCTACGGACGGTCTGAATCAGAAGCTCCGGATCAGGCTGGGGCATGATGACGGGAAGCGTATCGAGATCTACGGAGATCTTACCCCTGATGATCTGTCACCCCGCATTCTCGTCCAGGTTCCAGTGGGTGATTGCGTTGACGCTGTCCTTTCGGGGAGCGTAGATGATTTCAGCGACGGTTTCGGAACGGTGGTTTCAAACCTGTCCTCGCAATACCGGATGGACTCGAAGATCGTGACCCAGCCCGGAGGCCGCTGCAGATCCTGCGAATTCAGGTGCACGCCGGAGGAGAAGGCCGCAGGGAAGAAAAGCGGGTTCGAGGAATGCTGGAAGGATACCCTCAGACTTACAGATGAAGAATTCGGCGTCCCTTCAGTATTGGATGTCTGGCAGTTCAGGAAGAAGGACGCATGCCTCGGGGAAGGGCGCTGGAGGATGGCTGATATCACTGAAGAGGACATTCCGAAGGATCCCGAGGCCGGATCCGGGTTATCTATGAAGCAGAGGCAGTGGCTTCAGATAGAAAAGATGGTAGCCGGGGATAATATACCCTTCCTCAACAAAGAAGGTCTTAAAGCAGAGATGAAGAGCTGGAAGTTCCCGCTTCACTTCATCGACTTTGAAACCGCGATGCCGGCGATACCGTTCAACAGAGGGAGGCACCCTTACGAAGGTATTGCGTTCCAGTTCTCCCACCACGTGGTTGAGAAAGACGGCTTAGTGCGCCACCAGGGCCAGTTCATTGAAACAGAGCCGGGAATATTCCCAAACTACAGGTTTCTCCGCGCTCTCAAGGGTGAACTTGCAAACGACGATGGGACGATCTTTAGATATGCAGCACACGAGAACACCTTTCTCGGACACATATCGAAACAGCTAGAAGAAGAACCCTCGCCGCCTGATGATGCTCCCGAATTGCTCGGTTTTATACGGGAGATCACTGAATGGAAAGACGGGAATGGGAACATGTTCGAAGGATCCAGGAATATGGTCGACATGCTCCGGCTTGTGAAGAGTTACTACTACGACCCTGCAATGGGAGGGTCGAACTCCATAAAGTACGTGCTCCCTGCGATACTCAATAGCTCTCCCTTCCTGCAGCAAAAATACGGACAGCCCATATACGGCGCCAAAGGAGGCATCCCAAGCCTCAACTTCAGAGACTGGATCTGGGTGAGGTTTGACAAGGGCCAAGCCCTGGATCCTTACAGCCTGCTCCCGCGGATCTTTGAGGACGTGCCGTCTGAGGAGATAGAGAAGTTCGTCACAGGGGACGAGGAGATCCGCGAAGGCGGTGCCGCCATGATGGCCTGGGCAAAGGTGCAGTTCTCTGACATGAGCGTCCTTGAAAGAAAAAAGATCTCCGAAGCGCTCCTGAAATACTGCGAGCTCGACACCCTCGCCATGGTCATGATCTGGGAGGGCTGGATGGAGATGCTGGCTTGATCGGGTAGATCGAAGATGGAGAATAATCTGATTCTTGAAAGTTCTTTGCTGGATGCGATCAGGGGGGCGAAGCTTTTTTACCCTTGCAGCGGAATGGATCTTTTCGATCCAATCGATCTGTTCTCAGGTTATATCGACGACTTCTGGTTTGTCGACAGGGGGTATTTTTGCCCGGGGCACCAGGACACTAGGCATTACGGTTACGATGCCCCAGCCGATGAACAGCCGCCTCTGCTCAAGGGTAAAGGAGACTACCTTTTTATCGAAAGGGCGATTATAGGCCCCGCGGTGTGGGGTCGCAACAATGGGGATATCGAGCCGTGCCTTTCGACCGAAAAGTATCTTCACAAACCCACCAACAGGCATATCTATATCCGCAGGCGAAGGGGTTATGGCTATTCCGCTTTTCGCACAGAGAAGGAAATTTCTCCCCTGGGGATCTTCTTCTATCGCGGCGACAGCATTGGGGAGGGCGGAAGCGGAAATCTCTGGTTGGCACCGGATCATCTCGCTGAAATATGTTCAAAGATTATCGATGGGGGCCTGATAGTCACCGACGGATCCGGTTCCTGGCGAAGAAACATAAGGAGGAGGTGGTGTTGCCATAAAACTGGCCGCGCGATGTCCCCGGAGGAGATGATATCAGCAGCCAGACCCTTTGCCGGATTTGGGTGCCGTTTCACCTGCCGCGGATACGTAGGCCAAAGATATGGCCCCACCCTGGTATGGCAGGTAAGAAAATCTTAAAAAGGGGCCGAAAACCATTGATCTTTCAGCCAGCAGAGTACGGTGATGCGATGCTCCAAGATCCTTGGCCTCCTTCATTCTGAAAGAACGGGTTTTCCTGCTCCCCTGACCGTTGATGCAAGATTTTTGATAAAACCGGTTCGCTCACTGGAAATCAGTTGAAAAAATTTTTGAATGATTTTTAAAAAATTGGGAAACCGGACGAGGGGTTGGTGCAATTTTGTTTGCGTAACAACCAAGTGAAAGGCGATGATCACCCAGGTGAACGACAAGGATGTGCTTATTGAGTTCCTTGGCATGCCCATTCAAGGGGCGGATGAAGTCTTTGAAAAATTTTCGCGTATAACCGGTGCGGAAGTCTTTGGCAGAGGGCTGAAGAAGTTCCTTTATGTAAAAGGCGCTAGGAAAAACCGGGTGTTGCTCGCCACCCATGCCGATACGTGGTGGGATGGATCTTATTCGGGCCTCCAGTCCGGCAATTGTGCTCCTGCGGAGATTGTTGAAGGAAGCGGCATCATCAGGAACACAAACGGAGGCCTTGGCGCCGACGACAGGGCTGGGTGCGCCATTTTATGGCTGCTGAAAGATCTTGGGCACTCCATTCTAATAACAAGCGGCGAAAAGCAAGGGAGACAGGGAAGCAATTATTTGATGGATGCGCATCCTGGGATCAAAGACGAGATTAATAATGATCATCAGTTCGTCGTTCAGTTTGACAGGAGGAACGCCAGGGAGTTCAAATGCTATGGAGTAGGTACCGATGAATGACGAGAATATGTCAAGGAGAACACTGGTTCCTACGACAGGAAAAGAAGAGTTTTAGCGAACCTGATTTTATTTCTGCAACGGACATCGTTACCCTCTGCAGGAGCGTATGCGGCGTGAACCTGAGCGTCGGGTACAAAGGGGAACACACCGATGATGAATTGCTTGTAATAAGGGATTGGGAGAACACCCTTGATCTGTCCCGCAAGTGGTTTTCAGAACCTGATATCCCGCGCTTTG
>Ga0334882_1004845_pt1 | contig 10994 bp, 11 predicted proteins | sample GraSluR1_MG_5_FD_207226 | JGI IMG/M metagenome (GOLD analysis project Ga0334882, IMG submission 207226) | Sludge microbial communities from methane-producing bioreactor in Wageningen University, Netherlands - Granular Sludge_15_04-R1 | ecosystem: Engineered > Bioreactor > Anaerobic >... | reverse complement strand
CCGTGAATTTCCACAATGGATTTACATATGGCAAGCCCCAATCCAACTCCCCTTCTGGAATCGGATATTTTACTTCCATTTTGTAGTACAACACAATACCTGATGACAGTAAGAATAAAAATCCTATGAAGCTAAATGCAAAGAATGTAAAACCACCAATACCAAAGGCCATGTTAAAACGTTCCTGTTTATAAATTGGACGCAGATTTGTTATGTCATCTTTTTTGCCGAATACTAAACTAGAGCTTTTCCATAAGCTTTCATTACTTCCATTTATATTGCGCAGTCCATCAAGTATGGCATCAAATACTTTCTGGCCGTTACCTGATTTAAGATTAAACAAATAGGCGGTTTCTTCCTTGGCTTTCAGTTCTGCATATATTTTATCGTCAATTACATCTGCCAAAGCACCTGCATATTCAATATTTCCATAAGAATCAATGAAAGGGGCATATATACTTCTTGTGTTTTCTCTGTCATATGCCAGATGCTTTACATTTCCCAACTTTCCTACAAAAGTATTCATATCTACAGGATTTTTCTCAAATGTTTCTGCACGGGTTACGCCTTTCAGCCAGGGCTCAATTGTGATGATGGTATCAAAATCAACAGGTTCTTTTGCATTTGCACTGGAATTATACACAAGCAACAACTTATCAGGCTTAACATCAATTGAAAGCCCCATATGCCTGTTAAACTCACTTTCACTAACAACCAGGCTATCCCTTTGCCTTTCCATATAGTAATTTATGTAAATTTCAAAGGCGAATAGGATGTAAGCACACCACTTTTTGTCCGTGTAAACATAGGCTGACTCCCCGTGAAGTTTCGGATATACGCCTGCATAGACAAAGTCACGTTTCTTTTCAGCTTATCATTTTCCAGGAGAATATCTGCCAGAGCATCTTTGGAAGGATTTGAAATGATGTCAGTGCCTACGGTCGGATTTGCCAACGGGCTTGTTCTCTTTTTTGAACAGCTCATCCCAATCTATATGATCTGTCATATTCCTTTATCTACTTTTAAAAGAATTTTTCCCATGACAGTTCCGCTTTCTAATTTCTTATGTGCTATTTTTGCATCTTTTAGAGGAAAGCATTCGTTAATAACCGGCTTTAAAGTCCCTTCAATAATTAGTTTAAACAAAGATTGTAGATCCTCTTTAATCCACCTTGGCCTGGTTCTTTTATTAATTATTAACAAATATAGATAAGCTCTTCTACTGTCAGGGATCAGAGACCGAAATATTATTGTTCTAAGTGTGGAAATAAGATTCTGTGATCCATATCCAATAAGCCGACCATTTTTTCTTAAAAGTGAATATGATTTTTTAAAAGTGGTACCCCCTACACTGTCAAACACTATATCTATTCCATCCGGGCAACGTTTTTTTATGTTTAAACAGAAATCCGAATTTTTATAATCAATTGGTATAGCACCTAGGCCTGAAACATATGAATGCTTTTCGGGAGAAGCTGTTCCATACATTTCAGCTCCAATAATTTTACCTAATTGAAGTATAGCGGTACCAATTCCTCCAGATGCTCCATGTACGAGAACTTTCTCACCTTTTTTTATTTTGGCACAGCGATGCAGTAATTGATAGGCAATCAGATAATTTAGTATAAGGCATGCTGCATCTTCTGGTTTAACACCCTTGGGAATTGGCATAAGCTCTTTCTGATGAAGGCAAATATATTCAGAATATCCTCCAAAAAAAGTTAATGCTGCAACAAGCTGCCCAACTTTTAATGAAGTAACATTATTTCCTGTTTTCTGTATAATTCCAACAACTTCATTTCCCGGTATAAGCGGAGGCTTTTGAAATGGAGCCTTGCCAATGCGTAAAATAATATCTCCGAATGATACACCTGTATATAAATTTTTAATCAAAACTTCATCGTTTTTTGGGTCAGGAATAGATTTCTCTGCTAATTGCAGCACTTCTGGGCCACCAAACTGATTAATTACAATGTATTTACTATTAGTCATAAGGTTTTCTCCTTCACAATAAAATTATATAGTAAAATCTTAATTTTACTATATAATTTTATTATACATAGAAGTATTTTAAAGTCAAGAATTTTGTAGTATAATTAAATAAATACTCCATATCTAAGAGGTGTTCAATGAACGGTTTTGAAAAAAGACGAAAACAAAAGCAAGAGTCAATTTTAAGTGCAGCTCTTGAACTATTTAAACAAAAAGGACCAAATAAAACAAGTATTACTGACATTGCTGATTTGGCGCATGTTTCTGAGTCTTCAGTTTATAATTTTTATACGAACAAGGAAAATCTAAAGAAAGAATTAATAAAAAAAATAATATGTGATGATTACTTAAAAACAATTAATATTCTAGAAAATTCAGACTGTGTCCTTGACAAACTCAAGGACCTATTAGTTGTAAAAACCGAGTTCTTTATAAATTTCTCATGGTACGCTTTAACCGATCCTAAAGGTGAAGACTTTATTAGCGAATGTATTGGTTCTGATAACTATTTAAAATATACTGATGCAACAGTAACTCTCATTGAGAAAGGGAAAAGCGAAGGTGTATTTGATGCTACAATATCCACAAAGTCCATGTTAAAGTACCTTGATATAATTCGATACTATTTCATAAACAATCCTGCTTTATTTAACAACGACACTACTTTTTCAAAAGAAATATATATGCTCTTCTTGAATGCATTTATAAAGAAAAAATAATTATGAACTATTAAATTTGTTTTTTCTGCTGTTAAAATTCTTAAATTAAAGAGAAAGGGCCGACAACTGTGATTTTGTGATTTCACTCACGGTTATCGGCTCTGCGTCTTGGCATCTGGCTCTTTGATAACTTATATACTTAATTGATGAATTCATTTGCTGATAATAAAGATTTTCCCGGGCTGAAAAGCCCGGGAAAATCTTTATTATGGAAATAGCTATCCATTTATATTTTATCCTTTGGCAAACTTGTCATTACCACTCTCTTTAAAAAATTCTTTCCAGGTTTTTTCAGCATATGGTGCAAATTCTTTCGATGACTTCATTATCTTTTCGTGAAATTCAGGATCATGAAGCATTTTCTCTGCTCCGGCATCGTCCGGCTTAGCCCCTACTTCCTTGCATACATTTATTATCACATTGGTATTGTCTATCATGCTGCACGGCCTCAACATGTTTTTATTATAAGGCTGCATGGATCTTAATTTCTTAAAGAATGGATCCCTGAATGCCTCTATCAAATGTCTGCCTTTCAAATTAACAGTTGAAAAATGTGAAAATATGCATGGCTCGACATCTTCTTTAGAGTTGACATGGAAGAAGTATTTACCTGCAATGCACCCTCCAACATACGGAGCATCATTGAAGAAGTCAAGGGTAAAATATGGTTTATTAGCTCTCATTTCCCTGGATCTTCGTCCAAGATAATCCCGCTGTTCTCCTGTAAGCATCATATCAAAATCTTCATCTTCACCATTCACTGGCATGAATAAAAAGTACCAGCTCATTTTAGAACCTTTTTCAATCAACATATCTGTAAATTCATCACTGAGCACCGTATTTATATTAGTCCTCGTAACAGCCGAAGACACTCCGAACAGTATTCCTCTCTCATGGAGTATATCCATGGCTTTCAATACCTTTTTATATGTGCCTTTTCCTCTACGTTCATCAGTATCCTTTTCGAAACCTTCAATTGAAAGCATAGGTATCACATTGCCGCTTTTCTTAAGTCTGTCTGCAATTTTTTCATCAAGAAAAAGTCCGCTAGTAAATGGTGTAAACATTATATCATCATATTTCTCATAAATGTCCAGAAGATAGTCATTGAAGAAAGGTTCTCCACCTAAAATAATAATGTAATAAATTCCAAGATCTCTTGCCTCTCCTATAATTCTGTCAACTTCTTCCGGTGGAATGTCATCCTTTTTGCTAAAACTTGAAGCATAACATCCCTTGCAGTGAAGTGAACATCTCATGGATGGGCTTAAAAGCATGACAAATGGTATTTTAGTATCCTCTTCCTCCATATATTTCTGCCTTTTTGGTCCGGCAAACCAGTTTGCATTTGCAAAAAAACATGAAAAAAATTTTTTGAGACATTTAGTATCTGTATTTTTTAAAATATCCTGAATATATTCATGTTTGTATTTATCATTGTTATAATAATTCTCAACAAATTCAATTTGGGCCAATGCAGATTCATCTTTAGTCAGCATTTTAATACCCTTAAAAATTTTATCTATGTTTTCTTCCGGGTTTTTATCAAGGTAACCAACAATTTTATTTACAATAGTCTGTTTGGTAATTTTCTCTAAATTATCTTTTATTTTCATAAAAGTCCCTCCTCATAAAATATTATTTATGAAAGATTAACATTATACTTCAAAGCTCCATACTGAAATATTTTCACAGCATTTTTAACAATAGCTTCATCATCATAATTTCTATCTTCCAGCGGCAGCATTTCTTGTAAAAAGACTAATGACCAAATAGCCCCAACAAAAAATTTAATTGACAGCACAGGATCTATATCTCCATAAATATAAGATTTTAATATCTCACTTAAATCTTTTGCAATTTTTTCAACCACCTGGCAAAAAAAGAGTTCTCCTATTTCCGGGAAATTGTGAGTTTCTGCAATAATAATCCTCATCAGTTTCAATTTTTGCGGATTCTTGAATATAGAAAGAAGTATCGTTCCGATTTGCGTTAAAATTTTTTCTACATCTATATGATCCTTATTAACTTCATGCAGATCAAAAATGGTCTGTACTTGTGAGAATTCTCTAATTGTGGAAATAAATAGTTCATGTTTATTGTTAAAGTATTGATAAATGAAAGCTTTTGACATACCTACCTTATTAGCTATATCTTCCATATTTGTTCTAGCGTATCCTCTTGTTCCAAAGACATCAAGGGCAACATCCATTATTTCCTTTCGCTTACTGTCCTGAGAATAAGATACATACTTTAAATCCATTCTTCCTATATCATTGAGGATTTCTTCCTTATTTTTATAATAGCGATATATAGTACCTACAGATATCTTTGCACTTTTTGAAATCTCCTTAATTGTAGTATCTTTGAATCCTTTCTGCAAAATGAGTTTCTCCGCAGCTTCTTTTATTATTTGTTTAATGCTATAATTCATTGATTATATCCCCTCTAAATTTTATGAATGCTAAACAGCTGTATGTTCACTATTTGTTCCCATTAAAATAGTGTTACAAAACATATAATTTAGTATCCATTCATAAATTTAAAATACCACCTCCTTTTTGCCTCCAAAAAAGAATTATCTAAAATATAATATAATGATTATGCCAAATAGTGAATACTATTCTACCGGTTATTCACTATTCATTGTAATTTTAACACTTTTACTTTTTCAAATCAATATATCTGAATACTTTATACCTAATAAAGTCTCACTTATACAGAAGAATCAATGATTTTTTTGTATCATTTAAATATTGATTGACACAATTCAAAGCTAAATTTGAATCTTTCAACTCAATAGCACGAAAAAGATCCGTATGAACCTCATTTTCAAGATGAACCGGATCTTTAATTTCCATACTTTTATTGATGGAACTTTGTAATGCATCAGTAATATTTTCATAAATTTCAATGAACATTTTATTATGTGTAGCCTGCACAATAGATTTATGAAAAGCAATATCCGTTTTTACAAATTGAAATAAATCATTATTTTGTGTTGCTGTTTTACATTCATTAAGGCAATTTCTAATTTTCTGTAAATCATCTTCGGTTCTTCTTTCAGCAGCAAGTTGGGCTGCTTCCCGTTCAAACCCTAAACGCACTTCTAAAGTTTCCAGCAAATCACTTTTTTGAATTTTTTTCTGTAAAACCAATTCTAAACCACTGTCTGATTTAACTGTAGTTCCAATGCCTTGACGAGTTTCAAGCAGTCCTATATGAACTAAAGATTGAATTGCTTCCCTCAATGTATTTCTGCTTACATCAAATTTAATCATCAATTCTGGTTCAGCAGGAATTTTCTTACCAACTTTCCATTGACCATTTTCTATCATTTCTTCAATTTGCGCTGCAACTTGACCTACCAAAGTCGAGCGATTTGCTTTTTTAATAGGCATTTATAAAATCACCTCTTTTAAACATAGGATGATAGGATTATGCTAATAATAGTACTATGGAATTACATTTATGTCAAGTGCTTAAAGTGCTAAACTTCTGTTTACTTATTGCTCTTTAAAAATATCCCTGCAACATTAAGCTGCCTTACGTTTATAAATCCTTATTGCGAATAAATACGCAACAACAAGAATACCCAGACACCATGCAAGTGCAGCCCAAATATCATTTCCTACAGACTGCCCCGCCAGCAGGGAACGAATGGCGTCCACGATGAAAGTGACCGGCTGGTTTTCGGCAAAGGCGCGGACAGGACCCGGCATTGATTCCGTCGGCACAAAGGCCGAGCTGATAAACGGCAGGAAGATAAGCGGATAGGAAAAGGCGCTCGCACCGTCCACCGATTTTGCAGTCAGTCCGGGAATTACCGCGATCCAGGTCAAGGCCAGTGTAACAAGTGCAAGTATACCAGCCACGGCAAGCCACGACAATACTCCTGCCGATGAGCGAAATCCCATAATCAGTGCCACGAGAATGATGACGACAACCGAAATCGCATTGGATACCAGTGAGGTCAGCACATGCCCCCACAGTGCAGCCGAAGGTGCAACAGGCATGGAGTGGAACCTTTCGAAGATGCCGCTCTGCATATCCATAAACAGACGGAAAGCCGTATATGATATACCGCTGGCGATCGCCATCATCAGAATGCCCGGCAGAAGATAGTTCACATAGTTATCTGTACTGGTTTGTATGGCACCACCTAACACATAGACGAACAACAGCATCATCGCAATCGGCATGATGGTTACCGTGATGATGGTGTCCATGCTGCGGGTAATATGGCGCATGGAACGTTCCAGCATCACACCCGTGTCGCTGAAAAAGTGTCTCTTTATTGTTTCCATTTATTTTTCCTCCTTCTTGCCGACAATTGCAAGGAATATTTCCTCCAGGCCCGGCTGTTTTTCAATGTACTCCACCCTGGCAGGCGGGAACAGTTTTTTAAGTTCCGCCAGCGTGCCGCTCACGATAATCCTGCCCTCATGCAAAATGGCTATTTGATCCGCAAGCTGCTCGGCTTCCTCCAAATACTGCGTGGTCAGGAGCACCGTTGTTCCGCTCTTGGCAAGTTCTTTGACAATGTTCCAGACCTCGATGCGTGCCTCGGGGTCAAGCCCGGTAGTGGGCTCATCTAGAAAAATAAGCTGCGGTTTTCCAATCAGGCTCATGGCGATGTCGAGCCTGCGGCGCATTCCACCCGAATAGGCGGAAACCCTGCGGTCGGCAGCATCGTCCAGTCCGAAACGGCTTAATAAATCTTCCGCCACCTGATGCGGATTTTTGAGATGCCTCAGTTTGGCAATCATGATAAGATTTTCCCGTCCGGTCAGGATCTCGTCCACAGCAGCAAACTGCCCGGTGAGACTTATGGACTGCCGTACATAGTCAGGTTCCTTCACCACATCAAACCCGTTGACAGCTGCGGTTCCACCATCCGGTTTCAGCAGTGTGGTGAGGATTTTGACGATGGTGGTCTTACCTGCCCCGTTTGATCCCAGCAGGGCGAAAATGCTGCCTTTCTCTACTTCAAAATCCACGCCTTTCAGAACTTGAAGCTGCTTGTAGGACTTTTTAAGTTCTTTCACTTGAATTGCTTTTTCCATTCCCATATCCCCTTTCACTTTGTTTTATCCATAACTTTTTTCATAGCCTTGCTAACTTCCTGATCAACAGATTCCTGATAGATGTCAACGTAAGTTTTTGAATCTTTAATCAGATCGTCGCAAAAAGCCGCTACGTCACGGCCCGTCACTTCGAGCACGTTTTTCCCCGAGGATGCGCCCTCTTCAAAAAGATCCATAATCCCCGAGAGCAAACCCATCACGTCGGTTAGCTCAACAACGCCGACCTTAAAGAGATATTTTTGAATCTCTTTATAAACAATCTGATAATCCTGCGGGAGCGCTTTGACACGTGCCATGTGCGCCCGCCACTCTTTTTTGCCTTCGATGATATCCTGTATTCTCATTTCATCCTCCTATTTATCTAATCTACTTAATTTCCTGGCAACATTATTGTTGAGCTGCTGACGCCACTTGTCGCGATAAGATTTTGCCCCTTCTTCACCGGCCAGCGCTGAACAGAAGCCTTTGATATCGTCACCCAAAACCTCCTGAACACTCTCACCGTCCACCGCTGCTTCTTCGAGAAAACCGAGTACACTGTCAAGAATCGGCATCAGGTTGCGGCCAGTGAAATCTGAGTGCGGCCAAAGATTAGCATTAATTTTTTCCCATGCCGCTTGGTAATCATCCGGCAGCTTTTTGGCACGCAATTCAAAAGTTTTCATTTCTTTAGTCATGTCGCTGCCTGTTATCTTTTCCCAAAAATTCATTGTTTTTTCTCCCTTCCGAACTTTTTCAGTATGTCACGGTTGAGCGCCTGGTGCCAGTCTTCCGTATATGTCCTGGCATTGCGCAGAAGTTCGTCGCAGAACGCTGCCACATCCTCACCGGTAATTTCCAAAACATGCTTTCCTTCCGCCGCACCGGCCTCAAATAGTTCTATCAGGTCATAATGGATCTTTATCATGTCATATCCTGAACCCGCTGCAAACATCCACATGTATTTCTGGATTTTTTTAAATACATACTGATAATCTTCCGGCAGAGCTTCAACTCTTTTCATCTGTCGTTTGTACTCCCGCTTGTTCTTCACAATTTTTTTGATATTCAAATAATTGTCAAAAAACTCAGACATTAAAATTGCTCCTCCTTTAACTCATTAATTTTTGATGATATGAACTCCCATTTTTTCCAGAACTTCTGCAGCTCTTCACGCCCCCTGTCATTGAGCAGGAAAAATTTTCGCGGCGGTCCCTTGTCGGAGGGTTTTTTGGTGACCTCTACCAGCTTGCTTCTTTCAAGCCGGATCAGAATGGTGTACACCGTTCCATCCACAACATCTGTGAAGCCGAGGGCATTCAGCCGCCGTGTGATTTCGTAGCCATAGGTTTCTTTGCGGCTGATTATTTCAAGAACACAGCCCTCAAGCACGCCTTTGAGCATTTCCGTTAGGTTTTCCAGCATAATCACCTCTTGCTATTTTGTATGACTTGTATGAAGTATTACTTATTACTGCTATATAGTAACACGTAGTAGTACTGATGTCAATAAGATTACGTAAAAAATGCCCTATAAGGCAACATTTAAAGTTGTGACTTTTTAAATTCATTTTCCATCTGCTGTATCTGCTTTTGAAATACCTTTTTAAGAGGAGTGATTATAAAAAATGCCCCCATAAAACAGCCAAACATTCCAAATATTTTAAGAAGGTGATCCCAATTTGGGCCTCCAATTGCTTCCCTGAACCCATTTATGGAGTATGTAAATGGCAAAAATGGTGCCATGTTGGCAAGTCTTGTTGAAATAATTTCAAGAGGATATATACCACCTGTTCCAAAAATTTGGAATATCATGAGAACTGTAACCAGGGCTTTTCCTACATTTCCTAATATGAATATACATGTGAAGATTATTACGGAAAATGTTATACTGGTCATAAATGCAACTTCTATCATGGCAGGTATATTCATTGGCCTTATTCCCAATATCAAAAATTCTCCGAGAATAGTTACAGATGTCTGTATTAAAGAAAGGCCCATAAAGAGAAATAATTTTCCTGAATATTCCTGAATCATATTGACTTTTGTTCCATCTTCAAATTCTCTGCATCTACATGTAAGTATGGTTGAGAGAAGAAGTATGCCAACCCATATGGACAGCGTAGTATAAAAAGGAGTTACTCCATATCCAAATAATCCAAGATTATAAAGCTGAACGTTTTTCAACTCTACCGGCGATGACAATAGGTTTGAAATTTCAGGATTTTCCCACATTATATGTATTATGTAATCAAGATTTTTTTCATTTATCATATTCATGCTGCTGCTTAACTGATCCAGCTTGTTTTGAATATCACCAAGTCTTTTGTTTATCTGATTTATATGCGAGATTGATATTTCACTGATTGAAATGCCTGTATTTGCCAGCAAATTAAGCTGTGGGATAATTTCTTTTGTAGATTGAAGAATCTTATCATAACTCTCCAGGCTTCTATCAACATTATCACTCATATTGTCCAGCATCTGTCCGGTACTTGAATAAACATCATATATATTCGCTGTATCTGATGACAGTTGATTTCCTATTTTAGAGAGCTGAGCTATAATTGAATCTATATTTTCCTTTGAGCCATTAATGTTGATGAGCTGCTTCAATTGTAAAAGGTAACCTTTTTCCATCTGCATGGTATTCTTCATATTGCTCAGAGCATCTATGAGTTTCACCGCACCATTGTTTGGCAGTACATTATCTATAGTATTGAGTATTTTGATATTACTGTCGATTTTTTCTATCATTGAATCGCTTAGATTATCCATCTGATCTATAGCATTGTTTACAACAGTTGGATTTACAAATTCACTATTCATATTTTCAAGTCCTGACAAAATGGCTTGAAGCTGAGTATTCCGGGACTGGATCTCATTTATCCCGCTTGACAGATCGCTCTGTGCTGAACTTACAGTCTGTCTTGTGGACTGGGCAAGTGATTTGCCATGACTTACAATATTCTGAAGGCTATCCATCTGCTTGAAAAGCTTTGGAGTATCATTTTTAAGCTTATTCAGGTAATCCTGCATTTCCCTTGAATTTTCATTTATTCCCGATAAATATTTTTTTGTTTCATCTATGACTTTAATGGAATTCTCCAGAGAATCCTTAATCTGTAAAATTTCAGGTTTATAATCGTTTAATCTTTTACCTGCGTAATTCATCTGTTTTAGAACTTCTCTACTGCTTATTTTTACAAAATTTGATT
>Ga0334882_1004840_pt1 | contig 11009 bp, 9 predicted proteins | sample GraSluR1_MG_5_FD_207226 | JGI IMG/M metagenome (GOLD analysis project Ga0334882, IMG submission 207226) | Sludge microbial communities from methane-producing bioreactor in Wageningen University, Netherlands - Granular Sludge_15_04-R1 | ecosystem: Engineered > Bioreactor > Anaerobic > Unclassified... | reverse complement strand
CAAGGATAATTTCTTCCGAAGCCTCTTTTATCTCCCCGTCGACGCGCACTCGGACGAATCCTTTGCGTCTGATATCCTCGAAAACCTTTTGATGTTCACCTTTCCTGCCTCGAACGAGTGGGGCAAGCACCAGGATATGGGTGTTTTCCGGAAAAAGCATCAATTTGTCCACGATCTGCTCTACAGTCTGCCGGGAAATCGGTTTTCCGCACTTATAACAGTGGACCTTGCCTATATTAGCATAAAGCAGCCTTAAATAATCATATATTTCTGTGACCGTACCCACAGTTGAGCGGGGATTCCGGCTGGTTGTCTTCTGATCGATCGATATTGCCGGGGAAAGCCCCTCAATATAATCCACATCAGGCTTGTCCATCTGACCTAAAAACTGGCGGGCATAAGCAGACAAAGACTCAACATAACGTCTTTGTCCTTCGGCGTAAATAGTGTCAAAAGCCAGAGAAGACTTGCCCGAGCCGCTAAGTCCCGTAATAACGACCAACTGATCGCGGGGGATCTTAAGGTCGATGTTTTTTAGATTATGTACCCGGGCTCCTTTGATAATAATGCTTTCCTTTGCCATGCAGATTATTCCTTTCTAAAGCTGGGCTTTAAGTTCGATGATCAGATCACGCAGCTCGGCAGCCTTTTCAAATGCAAGATCTTTCGAGGCGCTATGCATCTGTTTTTCCAATTTCGTAATCAGTGAACGCAATTCTTTTTTAGGCATTTTAGAGCTGTCTTGCTTGTATTCAGCCTTCATTTCCGCTACAGCAGTGACTTCAAGCACGTCCCTGATAGCTTTTTTTACTGTTTGCGGGGTTATCCCGTGCTGAAGATTATAGTCAAGCTGCAAACGGCGGCGTCTTTCCGTTTCATCGATAGCTTTCCTCATCGAATCGGTCACCCTCTCAGCGTACATGATGACCTGGCCTCCGACATTACGAGCCGCACGGCCTATTGTCTGGATCAGTGAACGTTCCGAACGCAAAAATCCTTCCTTGTCGGCATCCAGTATCGCTACAAGAGAAACCTCCGGTAAATCCAAGCCTTCGCGCAGCAAATTGATCCCAACCAACACATCAAACTCCCCGAGACGCAAGTCGCGGATAATCGACATGCGTTCCAAGGTCTTGATTTCCGAATGTAAATATCGGACCTTGATCCCCAAATCCTGAAAATAATCAGTAAGATCCTCCGCCATTTTTTTGGTCAGAGTGGTCACCAATACACGTTCACTCTTATCAACTCTTTCCTTGATCTCTGCAAGCAGATCATCGATCTGTCCTTTGACAGGACGAACCAAGATCTGTGGGTCGACCAAGCCAGTGGGGCGGATGATTTGTTCGATTATCGCCCTGCTTTTTTCCAATTCGTAGGGACCAGGCGTCGCAGAAACAAATACCACCTGTCCTGTTTTTTGTTCAAACTCGAAAAAGCGCAAAGGTCGGTTATCCAATGCCGAGGGCAGGCGGAAACCGTGCTCTATCAGTACTGTTTTGCGCGAGCGGTCTCCTTCGTACATTCCTCCAAGCTGAGGTATCGATTGGTGAGATTCATCGATTATCGTCAAAAAGTCGTTTGGAAAATAATCCAGCAGGGTATAGGGAGGTTCTCCTTCAGCACGGCCGGTCAGGTGGCGGGAGTAATTCTCTATTCCCGAACAAAAACCGACCTCCTGCATCATTTCCATGTCATAATTTGTACGCATCAACAAACGCTGTGCCTCGAGCAGGCTACCTTTATCTTTCAGTATGTTTACTCTTTCCTGCATCTCTTGAGCTATCCTCGCCAACGCCAGTTTCATTTTTTCCTTGCCGGTAACATAATGACTGGCAGGGAAAACGCTGATATGCTTTCTTATTGCCAGGACCTCTCCGGTCAGGCTGTTGATCTCAACGATCCTATCTACTTCATCACCAAAGAATTCTACTCGCAAAGCATTCTCTGCGTAAGAAGCAGGAATGATGTCAAGTACATCCCCACGCACCCGGAATGTCCCACGAACAAGGCTAACGTCATTTCTTTCATATTGGATATCTGTAAGACGCCGCAAAACCGAATCCCTTTCAGCGTGCTGCCCTACCCGCAGTGATAAAGTCTGCTCCCTATATTCTTCAGGAGACCCCAAACCATATATACAGGAAACACTGGCTACTACAATGACATCTCTTCGTTCCAGCAAAGCTGCGGTGGCCGAGTGGCGCATTTTCTCGATCTCCTCGTTGATCGACGAATCCTTTTCTATATAAGTGTCCGTCTGCGGCAGGTAGGCCTCAGGCTGATAATAATCATAATAGCTGACAAAGTACTCCACTGCATTATCCGGGAAAAATTCCTTGAATTCACTGCACAGCTGTGCGGCAAGTGTCTTGTTATGAGCAATGACCAATGTAGGTCTCTGGACCTTTTCGATAACATTGGCCATAGTATAGGTTTTTCCTGTTCCTGTAGCTCCCAATAGAGTTAGATACCGGTCGCCTTTAAGAAGACAGCTGGTCAATTTTTCGACCGCTGCCGGTTGGTCTCCTTGAGGACAATATTCAGATCTTAGCTTGAAAGTATGTGCCATATGCGTCTCACCAGCTATCTTCCGCAAATTGTTTATCCATATATTATAGCACAGGCTGTCAAAGCAAAATATTTTTGTTTGGTATAATAACCTGCTTTCATGTGTTTTTATCGGAAAATAAAAACACTCTGCTTTACACCGCAGAGTGTTTTGGACACTTATAAACGATCACCCGTTCCCCGAACCGTTCTCATTGGAGTCAAAAACTTCAGAATCTGGCGCTCCGGGATCTGTCTGTTCGGCACCCACCGTAAGATCAGACTCAGCTTTGTTCGAATCCGCTTCATTCATCACATCCATATCCAGGGCAGCTTTTAGGTACTCGTAGGCTGTTTTAAGCTGGATGTCGATAGTGTCTTCATTTGAAGGAAAAACAGCTATATGTGGTTCGATCCCTCTTCCATGGATATCAATCTTATTCGGTGTAAGGTACTTAGAGGTCGTAAGTTTTATACCCTCACCATTCTCAAGGTTGAAAACACCTTGAACTATACCCTTGCCAAAAGTTTTTTCACCGATCAGGATCGCGGCCTCGTAATCACGCAGGGCTCCGGATAATACTTCTGAGGCGCTTGCGCTTCCAACGTTTACCAATACGACCAGGGGGATCTCTAGTGCATTAGTATCCGCCGAAGCGTAAGCTTTGGTTTTGCCGGAGCGGTCAACGATATAAACCAGAGGCCCCTCCGCTATAAAATAATTGGCAATGTTCACAGCAGCATCGAGATCTCCTCCTGGATTATCCCGCAAATCAATGATCAGGGCTTTTATCCCTCCCTTGTGCATTTGCCGGAGATGCTGCCACACCGATTCATCTGTATTTGTTGCAAATAACTTGATCCGCAGATAGCCGATATGGTTATCCATGATATTGTGTTCAACTGTAGGCACATCGATGATCTCGCGGATCAGCGCAAACTCACGAAGTTCGGTCTCATTTCCGCGCAGAACTCCTACCTTGACCTGGCTTCCTGGTTTCCCCCGCATCAATGAGATCGCATCATCATAACTGAGTTCACTGGCAAAGGTATTATCTATTTTTATTATTATATCACCCGGCTTGATCCCGGCACGATATGCCGGTGTGCCCTCGATCGGAGCCGAAACGATCAATTCGTTGTTCTTTGAGATTTCCAGATATATACCTATGCCTCCAAAGCTGGCTTCTATATAATTCTGCAGATCATCGTATTCCTTTTCATCAAGAAAAACGGAGTATGGGTCTTCCAAAGAATCCACCATACCTCTTGCAGCTCCCTCGAAAAGCTGTTCAGTTGTGGCATCATGCAGATACTGCGTTTTTATATATGTACCGACTTGAAATATCCGGTTTATTTCTTCCGTATTTTTGATATATCCAACAAAAACCAAGGCTGTGACACAATAACAGATAAAGGTAACTATATAAATGATTTGCTTGAATATTTTACGCACCGGCGATTGTTCCTCCCAACCTTTTGCAGCTTCTGCTCATATATTTTATGGACGGACATAATTGTTTGGATTCTGCGGTTCTCCTTTTACTCTGACGATAAAATCCAGATGCGGTCCGGTACTCCAGCCGGTGCTTCCCACATAGCCTATCGTCTGACCTCTTTTTACCAGCGCGCCGATCTGTGCTGCCGGGGCGTATCTTGAAAGATGTGAGTATTGAGTCGAAATATTTCCGCCATGATCGATGATGATCGCATTGCCATAAGCAACCTTGTTGCCGACAAAAACTATGATCCCGTTTTCAGCTGCGACTATCGGTGTGCCGGCTGGTGCCTTGATATCGATCGCCGAGTGAAAACTCCGGATACGCAGCAAAGGATGTATACGATATCCGTATCCAGAAGAGATGGATTTATATCCGGGGACCGGCCACTGCATCCATGTTCCGGAGCCCATATAGCTTCTTTGATTTTTTTCCTGCCATTCCTTAATAAACTGGTCGATGAGTTTGCGGCTGTCCTCCAATTCCTGTAATGCTTTGTTATATTCCTGTTTTTGCTCCTGGACGCTTTTCAAGTGCTCGCTTTTTTGTGCAGATTGGTTCTCCAGCTGTCCCTGCTTGTTCTCTTTTTGATTTTTTAAATTACTATAATTCTCGGCTTTTTCCTCCAGTAGTTCTTTTTTTATAACCAGCTGTTTGCGTTCAGTTTCAAGCTCATTAAGCAAAACAACATCATTTTCGGCAATTTTTTTCAAATGATCCATACGGGTAAGAAAATCTGTCAGACTGCTTGCTTGCACGAGTATCTCCAGATAGCTGATATCGCCATCCTGGTATATCTGTTTCAGACGACGATTAAAATAGGCGGTCCGCTCGTCCACCAGCTCCGTGGCGAAATCGATTTCTTGTTTGGCGACTTCGATTTCACCTTCAGTGACCTGCAGTCTTTCCTGAAGTATTGCCACTTCGCCCTCAAGCACATTTATACTCTTTTCCAGGACCTTTATTTGCTGTAGGGTTTGATTTTCTTCTTTCTTTGAACAGTTTTTCATATTTATCTATAAGCTGCTCTATTTCCTTAAGCTCTTTCTGTTTTGCTTCAAGTTCCGCATCCGCTGCAAAGGCAAAAGTCGATACCATAAGCGAAAGCCCTGCCAATAAACATATGACTATTAGGGTATATCGTCTTTTAGCCATTTTTTCAATTCCCTTCGGCGATTTACTATACCTTTAAAAACCTGCGCAGGCTTATGGCGCTGCCCAGGGCGCCCAAGGCAGTCCCCATGATGATCAGATTCTTATAAATATCATACAAGACAGCAGTATCTTTCATCACCGGCAAAAAACTGATTGTCAGTGCAATATTCTGGGTCAGTTTTCCGTAGAATATATGGATGGCCGCCACAGCAACTGCTGCTCCCAAAAAGCCGATCATCATACCTTCAAGGAAGAAAGGCCAACGAATGTACCAGTTTGTCGCTCCTACAAGTTTCATTATCCCTATCTCTCTCCGGCGGGCAAATACAGTCAGTCTGATCGTTGTAGCAATCAGGAATATTGCCGCGAGCGCTATCGCGGCTATTATTACCAACCCTGCAGTCCTGAGCCAGTGGGTCAGAGAAAGCAGCTTTTCAACCATTCCCTGTCCATAGCGCACCGTTTCTACTCTTTCCAGCTCGGCAGCCATTCGCGCGATCTCCGGTACGCTTTCGGCATCCACCGCTTTTATTCTATAGACATCAGGCAAAGGATTTTTGTCGCCCAAAGCCTCTAAAAGGTTTGTGCTGTCTCCGAAGCGATCCTCAAGGGTTTTCAAGCCCTCCTCTCTCGGTATAAAAGTAGTCTCAAAAACTCCCGGCAGAGCGGCAAATACATCTTTCATCGCCTCTGCCTCCTCCCGGGGGAGCTCATCCTGCAAATATACATTTATCTCCAGCTCTGATTCCATTACCTCCGCCAAATAATTTGAGTTGATCACCAATAGCCACGCCGAGCCGAGGATCAGCAGTGAAATGGCCACCGTGGCGATTGAAGCGATCGTCATAAATTTATTGCGCCACAAAGAGCGCAAGGCATCTCTGAAAGCATAGCTGATGCTGCTCAGTCTCACGAATCGTAGCCTCCCCTTTCCTCATCACGAACTATATGGCCGTCACGCAAGGCAACGACACGACGTTTTAAAGTATCGACCATTTCCCGATCATGGGTCGCTGATATTATCGTTGTCCCACGTTTGTTTATCGCCTGCAGGATTTTCATTATATCCCAGGAAGTATCCGGATCGAGGTTCCCTGTAGGCTCGTCAGCGATGATTATGCGCGGATCATTAACGACTGCCCGGGCAATGCAGACTCTCTGCTGTTGACCTCCGGAGAGCTGATGCGGATATGAACTCATTTTATCCTTCAAACCGACCATTTCCAATACAGCCGGGACCCTCTCCTTAACTTCACTGCGAGGCATTTCGATCGCCTCCATAGCAAAAGCCACATTTTCATAAATGGTCCTCTCCATAAGTAATCGAAAATCCTGGAAGATAAAGCCGATCTTTCGGCGCAGCTTTGGAACTTCCCGGCCTTTCATTCTTAAAAGACTTCTTCCATCGACCATTATCTGTCCTTTTGTCGGGAGCTCTTCCCGGATCATCAGTCTGGTCAGTGTTGATTTGCCTGCTCCGCTTGGACCGACGATAAAAACAAATTCTCCTTTACGAATATGCAGATTAATGTCCGCTAATGCCTGGACCTTGACTTCTTCGTCATATATCTTTGACACATTGAACATTTGTATCATAAAACACCTCTTGGGATGAAATTATCCTGATTGATTATCTCACCTTTCGACAACTGATGATCAATTCCTGCAAAATGTTACAGTAAAAGCTTTCAGCAATAAGTGCTGAAAGCTTTTTATTAAACTTTTCTTTTCAAAACACGCTTGACGGCACTCTCAATATCCGCTGCCGTAAGACCATACTTATCAAGCAATTCCTGTGGTTTGCCCGATTCTCCAAAAGTATCTTTTATACCTACGCGCTCCAAAAGAGCAGGGTGTTTTTCAGCCAGGATCTCTGCTACAGCACTGCCTAGTCCGCCAATGATCGTATGTTCTTCGGCTGTAACTACAGCTCCTGTTTCCCTGGCTGCCTTCAGCACGGCCTCTTCATCGATCGGCTTGATCGTGGACATATTCAAGACCCGTACAGATATTTTCTGCTCATTCAATCTTTGAGCCGCAAGCAGCGCTTCAGCAACCATTATCCCACAAGCGATCACCGTAACGTCGCAGCCCTCCTTGAGCATCGCTGCCCGGCCGATTTTAAAATCATAATCACCAGCAAATAGCACCGGGACGCCCGACCGACCCATCCGGATATATACCGGTCCTTCCATTCCCGCAGCAGCAAATACAGCTTTCTCTGTTTCCACAGCATCTGCCGGTACAACAACGACCATGTTCGGCAAGGCGCGCATCAAGGCTATGTCTGCCAACGCCTGGTGCGAAGCTCCGTCTTCACCGACGGTCAATCCGGCATGCGTTGCGGCAATTTTTACATTCAAGCGTGTATACGCGATCGAATTACGCACCTGTTCAAATGCACGACCTGTAGCAAATACCGCAAAAGTACTGACAAAAGGTATTTTACCCGAAGCAGCCAAGCCCGCAGCTGTTCCCAATAAATTCTGTTCGGCTATGCCCATATTGAAAAATCTCTCCGGAAACACCTTTTTAAAATCAATCGTTTTTGTTGATTTGGAAAGATCTGCATCCAAAACTACAATATCCTTATTGATTTCGCCAAGCCTCACAAGTGCCTTGCCATAAGCATCGCGTGTCGCAATTTTTTCCATGTTTCTACTCCCTCTCAGCAAGCTCGGCCAAAGCTTGAGCCGCTTGCTCCCTATTTGGCGCTGCTCCGTGCCAGCCAACTTCGTTTTCCATAAAAGATACGCCCTTTCCTTTGACAGTGCGGGCAACGATCATCGTCGGCTTACCCCGGAAAGCTTTGGCTTCCTCAACAGCTTTAGCGATTTGCCGGAAATCATGTCCATCTATACACAACACATTCCATCCGAAGGAGCAGAATTTCTCGTCAAGAGGTTCAGGAGATATCACTTCATCAATACATCCATCGATCTGTAAACGGTTATAATCTAAAAAAGCGGTCAGATTATCAAGTTTGTAATGTGCTGCTGCCATAGCCGCTTCCCAAACCTGTCCTTCCTCGACCTCCCCGTCTCCGAGAAGAGCGTATACCCTATAATTCTTTTTATCGATTTTTCCGGCGATAGCCATCCCAACCGAGGCTGAAAAGCCTTGGCCCAAGGAGCCGGTAGACATATCCACCCCGGGCACTTTCTTCATATCCGGATGCCCTTGCAAACGACTGTTTATTTTCCTGAATGTCAGCAATTCTTCCCGTGCAAAAAATCCTTTTTCAGCTAGTACAGCATACAACAAGGGAGCAGCATGGCCCTTGCTCAATACGAATCTATCCCGATCTGACCAGCGCGGTTCATTCGTTTTGACCCGCATTTCTTGAAAATATAAGTAGGTTAAAATCTCAACTGCTGAAAGCGATCCACCCGGGTGCCCCGAAGCTGACTCTGCGAGCATTGTAATGATGTTTCTTCTTATCTGTCCGGCAATCCTGGTCAGTTTCTGCCAATCGATCGTGGTCATTTTTTATTCCTCCATCTACTGTTCGCTGTGTTGTCTTGCTGCCTGCATCCGCAGATATGCTTCAATAAAAGGATCTATTTCTCCATCCATCACCGCATAAACATTACCTATTTCGATATTGGTACGGTGGTCTTTGACCAGACTGTAGGGATGAAATACATAGGATCTGATTTGGCTGCCCCATGCGATATCCTGTTGATCGCCCCTCAAATCAGAGAGTTCTGCTTCCTGTTCCAAACGTTTTTTCTCAAGCAGTTTAGCTCGAAGGATCTTCTCACAGGCAGCCCGATTAGATATCTGAGAACGTTCGCTCTGGCATTGGACAACTATCCCGCTTGGCATATGGGTCATCCGCACGGCCGAATCGGTCTTGTTGACGTGCTGTCCACCGGCCCCTCCTGAACGGTAGGTATCGACTTTTATTTCTTCATAATTCAAAACGATTTCTGCAGAGCCCTCATCCTTTACTTCGGGTAAAACGTCTACCGCCGCAAAAGAGGTATGTCTTCTTCCGGATGAATCGAACGGAGAAATCCTTACCAGACGATGGACACCTTTTTCAGCCTTAAGGCACCCATAGGCATTTTCACCCTTGATCAGCAGGGTAACGCTTTTGACCCCAGCCTCGTCTCCGGGCAAATAATCAAGCATCTCAACTGAGAAACCCTTGCGTTCCGCCCAACGCGTATACATTCTAAGCAGCATTTCCGTCCAGTCTTGTGACTCTGTCCCCCCGGCTCCCGGATGCAGCGAAAGAAGGGCATTGCTTCCGTCATATGGATCTCCGAACAAAAGCCGCAATTCCATCATGTCCAATCCGGCGGCCAGCTCATTTAAAACCTTGGCCAGCTCATCCAGATACTCCGCTTCTTCCTGCCCCATATCCAGAAGCGCTTCTGCGTCTTCATGCTGCCGCTGCAGCTCACTCCATGCTTCAACCTTGACTCGCAAGGCATTGCTTTTTTGGACTATTTTTTGAGCTTCTTCAGCGTCTTCCCAAAATGACTGCTCGCTCATTTTCGCTTCAAGCTGCTTTAATTCTTCAATTCTAGCCGCGAGGTCAAAGAGACCCCCTTAATTCCTGCAGTCTTTTTTTATTTCTTTCCAATTCTCTTCTTAATTCGATGGACAATGTACAGCCTCCTAATCTTTTCCGCAGCATTTTTTATATTTTTTGCCGCTGCCGCAAGGGCAATCGTCATTACGGCCCACTTTGACACTCTGAACAGGGTTCTTCTTTGCTTCTTCCTCCCCGCCACGATTTTCGACCATATCTTGTCTTTCGCGCGGCTTTTCTACAACTCGGGCATGATACACATAACGAACGATTTCTTCATGGATTTCTTCGATCATCGCATGGAACATATCGAAGGCTTCGTATTTGTATTCGACCAAGGGGTTCTTCTGTCCATATGCTCTCAAACCTATGCCCTGGCGCAATTGATCCATCGCATCTAAATGGCCCATCCACTTTTCATCCACGACCCGCAGCATTACCAGACGTTCCAATTCACGCATGTTATCTTCGCCCATTTGATTTTCCCTGGCATAATACTCATCCATGGCATATTTCAAGAATAACGAACGGATCTCCTTGTCTTCCATCTCGGTTAGCTTCTCGATCTCCGGGAGATTTTGCGGGATAAACAAATTGCGTGAATAATCGATAAGCCCCTTTAAGTCCCATTCTTCTGGATACCTGCTTTCGCCGGCAAAACGGTTTATCGTCCGTTCAACTACTTTGCCAATGATCTCCAGGATATTATCCTTGACATCCTGTCCCATAAGAACATTGCGGCGCTGTTCGTAGATGACCTCACGCTGCTGGTTCATGACATCATCATATTCCAAAACATGCTTACGGATATCAAAGTTGCGTCCTTCTACCCGGCGCTGGGCTGTTTCGATCGCCCGGGAAATAAGTCCGTTTTCGATAGGCATGCTGTCATCCATGCCTAATTTATCCATCAAGCCCATGATATTCTCCGAACCGAAAAGACGCATCAAATCATCTTCAAGCGAAATGAAAAACTGGCTGCTCCCGGGGTCACCCTGGCGCCCCGACCTTCCGCGCAGCTGATTATCGATCCGCCGGCTTTCATGCCTTTCCGTTCCTATTATATGTAATCCACCTGCTCTAATGACCTCTTCATGTTCTCTGTCCGTTTCCTCTTTTATTTCTGCGTACAATTTTTGGTAATGCTTCCGCGGCTCCGGGGACTGTTCATCAAAAAGCTCAGCCTTGTCCGCCGCTTCATCAACGGCAGCCAGCTCGAATCCCTGACCGAGCATTTTTTCCCGGGTTATGAAATCAGGATT
>Ga0334882_1004839_pt1 | contig 11011 bp, 8 predicted proteins | sample GraSluR1_MG_5_FD_207226 | JGI IMG/M metagenome (GOLD analysis project Ga0334882, IMG submission 207226) | Sludge microbial communities from methane-producing bioreactor in Wageningen University, Netherlands - Granular Sludge_15_04-R1 | ecosystem: Engineered > Bioreactor > Anaerobic > Unclassified... | reverse complement strand
GGATCAATTATTGTGTGGTGTATCTTCTTTAACTGTTTATCCACAACACCTTCACTATATTTCACCAGAGAATAGTTACCCACCTCTAAGGCCTTATAAATATTCCGGGGGCCTGTCTCGAACTTCAAAGCTGCCTGTTTGATGGCCTGAGGGTTTTCACCGTTCTCCCGGTAGTAGAGTATGATATCGGCCTGCCTATCTGTCCAGGACCATAATATTTCAAATAGTAGGTTTAAGATGCACTCCGTCACCTCCACATCACCGCTGCTTTCCATTATTATCCATCTTTTCTTCTTTTTAGCAGTGCTCAGTGCATCTGCAGAGTGGTGGAATGCTTCTCCATCGATTTCCTGGACAAATTCGCTGAGAGTGGTGGAGATACCACCCATCCCCACCCCTAGATAGAATGGGTTGCCTATCTGACCATAAAGGGCGAAGTAGAGGTCAACCAGGATGTCAAGTTGGGATATCATTCCCTGAAAACTGTCCCCACCAGTTATCCTGAAATCGGTTACCAGATAATCCTTGAATCTGGAATTAACATAACTGATGGCCTCTTTCAGTTTCTCCTGTGAGAGGTTGCGGTGTTCCATTTTTTTGGATGATTTGAGATCACCGGTTAAAACAATATACATGCTATCAACCTGGCTGGTTATACACCATTTAATACGTTGAAATTTAATTCTGTTTGTGTATTAAAATTTAATATCTTTTTAACATATATAGGTATAGATTTTATTTTCTGTGAATCTATAATAAAAAGAAGATATAATCTTTTTTGTTGTACTAATACAAAAATAATTCTGAATAAAAAAAATGGGGAAAAGGGAATCTTAAATCCCCCTATTGTTGTTTTCGGCGGGTTATGAATCCTCCTAGCACCAGCAGCATAGCTAAAACCAGTGCGAAGACCGGCGTTCCAGTTTCCTGCATTCCAATAGTTCCTGCTGCAGTTGTTGATACACTGGCAGCATTGATGGTTATTGATGCGTGTCTTGTTTCACTATCCAGTGATGCTGAGGTTAATGCTACCCCTGTTCCTTCATCTCCACGTAGTGTGGCAGTTGCTAAACCATTCAATGTATAGGCTACTACTGTTTTACTGCCCACATTACCCAGAGTAGTGGTGAAGGTGACTAGCAGATCATCAGGCAGGTGGCCAAGGGCAGGGTCGTGATAGGTTCCATCAGAGTCGTAGCGGAAGTTAGCTGTTAAAGTGGAAGTTCCACCCTGGGTGATCACTGCTGGGTTGGCACCATACCTCATAACCAGCCATGGATCGTATTCCACCAGTTCACCATAGATTCTTCCAGCTGCAGGACCTAGATTGGATCCCCACCAGTTGTACAGTGCATCGTGTAAATACTCGTCAGTGCTTCCATCAAAGATATCTGGACCGTCATCTCCTGCTGTGTTATCAATGATGCGGTTGAAGTTCAAGGTGTAATCATCCCCATCATGGTAGAAAGCTCCACCATCCATCACTGCAGCGTTATTAACCAGGTTACAGCCGATTACAGTAAGGATGTCGCCATTGTTGTAAATAGCACCACCATTATCAGCTTCATTGCTTGTGAAGTCACAGTAATTGCAGGTTAATTCATCATCATCGTTCTGTATCGCACCACCAGACTCATCGGCAGAGTTTCCTGTGAAGTCACAGTTGTTAAAGGTTGATGGGGCCATATTGTAGATAGCACCACCATCCCTATATGCCTCGTTGTCTGTGAATGAGGAATCGTTCACCTCTAATGTACTGCCAGGTCCGTATTCTTCATTGTATAATGCACCACCGTAATATGCTGTGTTCTCAGTGAAATCACATTTCGTACAGGTTAAATCAGCATCCTCATTGCAGATTGCACCACCTTCATATGCCATATTGTCAAAGAATTCACACATTGAGCAATCCATTGCACCATAATAGTTGAATATTGCACCACCTTCATCATCAGCATAGTTTCCATCAAAAGCACAGTAATTGCATTGGAATTCACCGTCATCGTTGTAGATTGCACCACCATCATCATCTACTGCGTTGTCTGTGAAATCACAGTACGTACATTCACATGTACCATCATCGAAATAGATTGCAGCCCCATTATTTGCAGTGTTAGTTAGAAAAACACAGTACGTACATTCACATGTACCATCGTCGTTGCAGATTGCACCGCCTTCATATGCAGAATTAGATATGAAGTCACAATCAGTAAAGGTCATATCTCCCATGTCATTGTAGATAGCACCAGCTGCATTAGTTGCAATGTTGTCCAAGAAATCACAGTCAGAACAGGTTAATATTCCCATGTAGTTGAAGATGGCGCCACCAATACTAGTTGCAATGTTGCCTATAAAGTCACAGCCAGTACAGGTCAGTATTCCTCTGTCGTTGAAGATGGCACCACCATCACTGGTACTTCCATCTCGAAATATTATGTTGAAGATGTTTACTGTCATACCCTGGTTGATGATGAGTATCTGATTGTTTTCCCCGTTTATGGTGGCAGTTCCCCCAGGTCCGGTGCCGGCTGCGTTCCATACATCAAAGGTTAGACTGGTTATGGTACCGGGTATGGTTAGGCCGTGTTCATTAAATGTGGCTCCAGTTTCAAGTCTGATGATGTCCCCGGTTTGAGCATTATCAATGGCATCCTGAATACTACCAGTGGTATATACAACAACACCACCCCTGATAACGTTCGGGTCAGGGCCAACAACACTAGTGTTTTCTGAATCGGTTAAGAGAGGACTTGATGTGCTGCTGTTATTGGTTGAATTTTCTGCTGCAACTGCAACATCTGCCACCGCTAATCCAAAAACTACAGTTAAGCTTAAAAACAGTAAAGGAAGCAATATACTGAGACGATTCAATGGATAAGAGTTATTCGCTTGTTGTATAATCGTTTTCACCCCCTTTTACAATTTTATAAGATCATGAAATTGTCTTGGAAAATCAAGAGTAGGGAAGTGGAAAATATTCTAGACTTAAAAATAAATCAAAATAACGCTCAAACCCCAGTAATTCCCCCCCTAATGTCTACGAGATTTGACCATGAAAAATGGGTGATGATGTAGTGTATATTCTAATATGATCTAAGTTATTATATAGATCAATAACTATTGTGTAAAAAATTTATTGGTTGAATACTGGCAAATATACCTCTTAGATGACTATTTTGTTTAATAACAACAAGCTTTGAACTAAGTCCCCACAATTAACAACACCCCACATCAGATTGTGCTAAAAACAGTTTTAGCAAAATAAAAAGGAAGAAAATTGATAATCTTTCTTATTCAATCCACAATAAGAGTGTGGTAACAGTATTTATATAAACATAAGATATAATGAAAAACAATAGTAATTGATAAATTATAATACCATATATAATTCTAAGTTAGATGGAAGGATAATATCATTTAATTTAATCCAATAAGGCGGCAAAGTAAAAAGGTGGGAGTAATGATTTGGTGGGTGGACTATGACGTTAACTGAGTTTGATGAGAGGTTGGAAAGGTTAGATTTTATCAAAACAGGATTTGATTTACTGGTTCTTTATCTATTTATAGCTAACACTCCTGAAACCCCTCCAGAGATAAGGGAAGGAATTGACGAGTTAATAAGGGATTATTTAACTGAAACCGATACTACTATGCGGGAGATATGGGATAATAACAAAGATAACATATACAACCGTTTAGACCTTGAGAATGCCAAAGGCCTTTATAAATGTGAATAAACTGATTAGCTTAATAAAAAAAAATGGGGGAAAGGGATTATTCATCCCTTTATTATTTTTTCCAGGTGCCAATAAATCCTCCAAGCACCATCAAAATGGCTAACACTATTCCCAGTAGTGGTATCCCTGTGTTATGCATTTCAACTGTCTGAGCATTGACTGTTTGAGTTTTTTCGGTTGTTTCTCCGGCTGCCTGAACATTTACCGTCACTGTTTGGATGCTGTTTTCAAGGTTAGAATCATCGGTGTCTGTGGTGAGTGTGGGTCTGAATATGAAACTTCCCACATTCAGTGATCTTACACGAACCCATGCGTAGGGGTCTCCTACAACCACGTCGCCTAAGGTCCAGGTAATGGTCCGTGTAGCGGGATCGTAGTTTGCTGTCCCCTGATCCACGTTTACATCCACGAATTCCACACCATCAGGCAGTGGTAATGTAAATACCACATTTTCTCCAGTGTCCGGTCCCCTATTACCTAATTTAAATGTTAAGGTGTAAATTTCACCCACAGTGGGGTTATTATTACTGGACTCGCTGTTTACATAGAGATCAGCCGTTGTTGCTATAAGATTTACTGTGATGCTGGCTGTTGCTGTGTCGAAACCTTCAAAGTCTGCCGGGGTTTGGCTAAACGTCGTTATGGTGTCGGTTATCACTGTGTTACTAGCACTTACAATGGCTCCAATCACCACATACTGGGTGTGTCCGGAAATGAGGGCTAGAACGTTTTCGGTATGAGGTCCGGTTGGTGTGTATGCTAGATGACCCCAGGATGTTGCATCCCAAGATGACCAAAGATCATTGGTGCCAGTTAAGTGGCTTGACCAGCTATCCAAATATTGAAGCCAATTAATACTGTTAGGCCCCATATTAGTTATTCTGGATACCACTACCACACGGTCCAGGTAATTCACAGGACCAGTAATGGGTACAATGTTATAGTTGTTGTTGACGAATTGGTTGTAATCTGCAAAGAATATATCCAGGGCAGCATGTGCACCGAGAATGGGTATATTGACCATGAGTTTCTGGTTATCAGTAGTGGCATTAACATCCTGAACATCTGTTTGAGTTGCAGTGAACAGTATAGATGCTATTCCCTCTACTGTGTTTACGGTAAGTGGTGGTGTTAATGTTCCGAACGGACCATTGGTTAAACTGAAAGTAACTGGAGTACCATCTGGAATATGTCCCACGGATGGGTCAAACTCAGTGTAGGTATTTCCATCAGAGCTGTAGTTGTTGAAACTTACTGTAATCAAACTGGTTACTCCATTTTTAATGGTGTTAGGGTTGGCGTTAATGGTCATATAAAGCCATGGATCATAAGTTACAATTCCGGATATTTTAGCTGCAACCTGGCTTTGCAGGTTGCTTCCCCACCAGTTATACCTGGCGTCAGGTGTACCGTGGCTTAATGATTGATGGTTTATTAAATTCCATACTGAGTTGTTGGCTATCCTGTTGTACTGGATGGTTTCATACTGACCATTTTCTACGTAGTTGCTAAGACCAACACCATTTACATTGTTTATGATGGTGTTCCCGGTTAGGATGTTTCCAAAGTAGTTACTCCAAAATCCATATGACCGGCTGTTAGTGATTATGTTGTTTTGGATGGTGTTACCTGTGGATGAATCCATCGTTACCCCATAATTACAGTTATTTACTGTGTTTCCTTCTATATTGTTATTGTCACTGAAATAATACAAGTAGATTCCGTTAGAAGAGGTTAAGATGTTGTTCATAATTTGGTTGTCATTACAGTATCTATTAAAGTAAATTGCGTTGTTAGGAACTGATATGGTATTTTCTGATATGGTATTGGATGTACAATGATTATAAGCGTATATGCCGAACCCATTTGCGGAAGTTATTGTGTTACCTGAAATCAGGGTATGGTCGTTATTAGATACTAAATCTATTCCATAAACGCAGTTGTTTATAGTGTTGTCAATGATATTACAGTAATCTGCGCCGTCATTTAAACGAATATTGGCACTGTTTGTAGATCCCGAGATTATAAAACTCTGAATTGTTGAATAGCTCCCTGTAGAATCTATTTGGATTGTGGGATGATCTGGGTTTGGTGTTTGAAGGGTTACTGTTCCATTGGCTTTTAAGGTAAGGTTTCTTTTGTTGATTAAGATATTTTGGGTGTAAGTGTAAGCTGCCCCTGCGTCATCGTTGACCGTTATGGTGTCATCATCTCCAGCACCATCAATAGCTGTCTGAATATTATCCCCAGGATTAACAGTCCAATCTGCTGCAGAAACTGTTCCAGCGAATATTAAAATGAACAACGCAGTAAAAACGGTTATTAGTGTTTGTTTTTTCACATTTTCACCTCCTTTTACATTTTTAAGAAATTACTCTTGATTCGAAAAATGCTTTCACAATTAATTAAAATATTAATGGATTTTTTGTGCCAATAATCACTAACCATAATATTGTATAGTAATGTGAAAATTGGTGTCATCCAACATTATTTTATTGTATTTCTCTAATAAATAATTTCCTTACCATAATTCATTTCAGTGAGAAGGATAAGGTGAGAATAAAAACATGCACCTACTCTTGTGTTTTCCATTTATAGCAATATTTATAAACCTTATAATAATAAGCACAATAAGACCACAATAGTTTTGTTGATTTATAAATTGTCTTTAAATAGATTAGTCTAGAGTCTAATGTGTTTGAATATATTTTGAACAATGATAACAATGTTCTTTGATGAGAGGAGACTAGAATGAGAAAATATTATCTTGATAATTTACGCTGGCTTGTAATTTTAGTTTTATTCCCCTACCATGTCTTATTGATCTATAGTAGTATTGGTGCCTACTATTTCAATGTTGCCAACAGTGCCATTGCCAATGCCTTTATTTTAAGTTTTGCTCCCTGGTTCATGCAACTGCTCTTCACCGTTGCCGGGATCGCCACTTATTATTCTTTGAGAAAGAGATCTTCCACTGAATATCTTAAAGAGAGAGTTACCAAACTCCTCCTCCCCACAGCAGCTGGTGTGATCCTGGTAATACCATCAAGTGTCTATTTTGGTTACCTCTACAATGGATATACTGGTAACTTCCTGAGTTTCTGGGTGAATCATCTATCCCACCCCTTACAAAACATTGGTAATGGATTACTCTTAGGCCCCCTCTGGTTCCTATTATACCTTTTTATAGTGTCCCTGGTCGCAGTCCCCATCATCATGAAATATAAAAACAGCCAGTGGAGGATCCCCATAGAAAAGGTTACTGTGCCTAAATTATTGTTACTCGTCATTCCCTTAGCAATTGGAAGCTTGTTTTTGGATTTGTACCCTGATAAGAGCATTGTACAATTCTTTTTGCTCTTCCTTTTCGGTTACTTCCTCTTATCTGATGATAGTGTGCAGCAGAAATTAGAGGATAAAAGATGGCCACTTTTCATCTCCTTCCTGGTTTTGACAATAATTTATGTGGTGCTCACTGTACCGAGCTTTAGTTCTGCGGGAGAAACTGCCCCGGCCACTGCTCTGACATTGTCTTCTATCATATCCCTCCTGGTTGTGAAACTCTATGTTAATGCCATATTATGGCTGGGAGTACTGGGTGTGATGGGTATGGGTAAACATTACCTGGAATTTAAGAACAAAAAAACACTCTATCTATCGGCAGTATCATTCCCTATCTACATCTTCCACATTGTCTGGGTCAACCTGTTTGCCTATTACATTATTGGATGGATACCGGACATGATGGTCTTACAGGTTATCCTCACCTTGGCCTTGAGTTTCGTGTTTACCATCGCTACTATAGAAGTGGTTAGAAGAATCAAGGGTGTGAGATTCCTCTTTGGAATGAAAGGGTAAAATTTTATCCATTCTTCGAATCACATAATCTATTTTTTTTATTTATTTATTATTCTAAGTGAATTCTAAAGGCCCGGTCTTTTCTACTAGATCTTCAACCCCCCCAATTGTGTGAAATTCGTCACTTCAAAAAATAGTTAAATATATTTTAGTGTGAATACAATAGAATATTGTTAGAGTGTTACAATTTTGTATTTTACTAAGTATGTATTTGGGATGTGATTTAATATGAAACTGGATGAATTGGAGAAAATGGCCAAAGAAACTGAAATACTACCCTTAACCGATGTCAAATTTTATTCCGGCATCTTTACAGGCAAACTAGTCCGCCGAGCTGGCGAAACTCTGGACTTTAAAGATTTCAAAAAAAATGATGAAGTATTAGTGTTCCACAAGGAAGAATTCGAAAAATTCTTCAACGCCTTAGAAGGTGTTCTGGACATCATTGAAAACCTTAAAAAATTAGATTAAGCCAATTAACAGAGTAAAAACCCATTTAAGATAATTTACCTGAAAAGAGTATCAATATATAATATGAAAGAATCTATCTAATACATAAAAAATGCGGGAGTTCATCATGAAAATGGTAAAGTTTGCACTGTTGATATTCATATTTTTTGGAGTTTTAGGATTCTCTAATGCTGTTTTTGCCACAGAACCGGTTTCAGCCTCAACTGGCGGTACATTTTACTCTACTCCTTCAGATATGGCTGTTGGATCCTTTGTCCCAGTACTTAAATATGGAAGGGGTGTTGATCTTGAAGATATTCAAGAATTCATGGCATTACCCCTGGAAGATAAGATCTTTGTAATTCTATTTGCATTGGCCATTGTGGCCTTCGTAATCTGGTATGTGATGATGGGCAGATATATGGGTCTGATACTTAGAATACCCATTGTAATTGCCTGGGCTTTACTGATCATGGTGCCTACCTATTTAACCGGGAATATTTTATGGTCCTTTGCCGCTGCCATTACCATTGTAGTTGTTATAATCTCAACTTGGTACGAGGAACATGGTAAAAAGATGAGTCAGGCCCGTTTAACCGGGATGGTAGTAGGGGCTTTCTTAGTGTTATGTCTGGTGGTTGGGCTTCCAGCTTACATTTATTTTACAACAACCGAAGACATAACTGATGTAACTGTATCCAGTGATATTCCTGGTTTGGAAATAGTTGATTACCGGGCTTACAGATACACCTTTACCGGGTCAACTGTAGAATTTGGTGGTTATGTTAAAAATAATGGAGATAAATCTGTAGAATTTGTTGAGGTTAATGCAATCGGGTATGATGCCCAGGGAAAATTTGTTGCCAACAAAAGCACCTATATCGATGAGGAAAAATTATTCAAAGGCGCTTCATCCAAATTCGGTTACCTTTCCAATACGTACCCCGGAAGCATAGAAGACCCAGATGGAGAGATAGTGCGAGTTAAAATAGTGGTAATTGACGCTTTATAGAGCTTATTTTACGCTCTAATATAATTCTTTCCAGGAGTAAACTGGAAGAAAAAATGAATTAATATCAATAATGCATTGGAAGATTATTAAATTGAATCTAAAACAGGAGATATTATTATGAATGATAGAAAAACAAAGGCAGAACAGATTTTTAATGAAATGATCAAGACAATTAAGGAGAGACAGGTTGATCTGGATCAGGCCATCGCTGAATACACCAGTGGACCGGTTAAACCAGCCATGGATGTTCTAGAAGACAACGAGCAGATCACGGTCACCACGGAACTACCTGGTGTGGAACGAGAGGATATTAAGATCGACCTTTCCGAGGAAAGCCTGGAGATCAGGGCAGAGTTCAAGAAAGAAACTGAAGAAGAAAGTGAGGAATCAGGTGTGACTTATCACCGTAAGGAAAGACGTCACGGCACTGCTTCCAGGGTGGTAGTACTACCCGCCAAAGTGAAAATTGATGAAGTCACTGCCCGGTTCGAAAACGGTGTTCTCACGGTTATCATGCCCAAACTGGATAAAAGGGAAACCTATGAGGTTAAAGTAGAATAACTACTATTCTTTTTAATAAGAAAATAAATTTTTTTTAACTATCCCTATGAAATAGTCATAATTAAATTAGAAAATATTCACTAATACGGGAAAACACTTACAAAGTATCCCTTCTATTGGAAAAGGTTTTCATAACCTTCTTTAAATAAAAATATCGATATTATTATCCCTATTATGGGGTCTGCCTGCCAGATTCCCCACTGGTAGTTTAAAACGAGTCCGATTAAAAGAGCAACTGAGAGATACATACAGGCTAGTGTCTGTTTTGAATCGGCTATGAGACTTTCACTTTTTAAGGATTTCCCAGTTTGATATTTCATATAAAATAGGATTGGCATTACTATTATCGAGGCTATGGCAATTAATATCCCCAACAAACTTGGCTCGGGTATTTCTGAGGTGTAAAGTTTATCTGCAGATTCATACAGTACGTAAATCCCAAGAACCAGGAAGGTGTAACCAACATACCTCACGGCCCTTTTTTCCACCTCTTCCTCTGCTTCGTCAGATATCTTTCCTGCTTTCCGGAACCTCCATACCATAACTCCACTGGATAACGATTCAACAGCACTATCCAGGCCAAAACCTACAAGAGAGGTGCTACCCGAGATTAACCCCGCAAATAAAGATAAAACACCTTCAGCAATATTATAGATTATGGTGAAATATGATAAATTCAAGGCCCGCTGGTGTAACTTAGATTCCATAACAACCATTAAAGCAAGTTAGATAAGGATTAATAATAGTTATAAAAACATTAAAATTGTTAGTACAGTTAAAAACTGTTTAATGAATATTTAAGTACTCCTTAACTCTATTTTTAGAATTATTTGGGGGAATGTCTATCCTAAACTTGGGATAAATAATTATCGGATTTCTGGATGAGTATATCCAATTTCTTCCTTAGAGTGTAGGCAACAGTGCTTAGGGGGGTTGATGTTTTGCTGAGAGCGAAAGCAGAAGTCACCTTATCGGAGACAGGGGTGATTATGTCATTTCTGGTGGATATCAGACCATTTATCTCGTCGGTTATCATTTTAATGTCCATTATCTGGCCCAGTTCTTCACCGTTAATTTCCAGGATGGTGGCATTGGCACTAATTATATCCCAAAAACCAGAATTAAGCTGGTAGAATTTTTGTGTGGGAGATAATGCTTTTTCCGAGTAATCCGCAGCAATTTTTCTATTCTGGAGTATGGTGTTTCTCACATTAGTCAGGACCCGGTTCATGGCCCTTTCTTCCTTCTCTGCATCATGTTTTTTGTTCATGTAAATGTTGAGGGCAGCGGTGATTAACATACCAAACAACAGATATATCGGGGCCAGATATGTGAATTCAGGGAACAATAAAAGGAAAATGAAAAATAAAATTGATAAAATTACAGCAATTGC
>Ga0334882_1004835_pt1 | contig 11017 bp, 9 predicted proteins | sample GraSluR1_MG_5_FD_207226 | JGI IMG/M metagenome (GOLD analysis project Ga0334882, IMG submission 207226) | Sludge microbial communities from methane-producing bioreactor in Wageningen University, Netherlands - Granular Sludge_15_04-R1 | ecosystem: Engineered > Bioreactor > Anaerobic > Unclassified... | reverse complement strand
TCGTTTTTATGTAGCGGCGGTAGATCTACCGCCGCTACGGAATTCTCTTTTTATGAAGTCTTTGCCATGAAAAAAAACTCTCAAGTCAGTGCGCGGGATGTTTGGATGGGTCGTAGGCGGCACTTTCTTCGCCCAGCACCGCGTGACAGACCTTGAGCCAATCAATGATATCCAGCCCTTGCGGGCAGGCTTCTTCGCATGCGCCGCATTCGACGCACTGGTCAGCTTTCATTTCATCTGGCATCTGGCCATAGCGGAAACGCGGCGAACCGAAGTTGTCGAACGCCACGCCGCGGTTATACAGTTCGAGTACGCGCGGGATATAAACGCCGCTGGGGCAGGGCAGGCAGTATTCACAGCCGGTGCAGTGAATGGGCATCAGGCTTTTATAGAGGTCACGTGCACGGGTGACGACCTCTTTTTCCGCCGCGCTCATGCTGCTGACCGCGCTGTTTGATGCAGATACCAGGTTTTCTTCTACCTGCTCCATGGTGCTCATGCCGCTCAGCAGCAGCGCCACATCAGGCTGGTCCCACAGCCACTGCAGCGCCCAATCGACGGGTGAACGCTCGGGGTTAGCTTCGCGGAAGACGGCTTCGACCGCTGCGGGCACATTGGCGAGCGAACCGCCCATGAGCGGCTCCATCACGATCACTGCCAGTCCTTTTTCTGCTGCCAGGTGCAGCCCGCGCTGCCCGGCCTGTTCGTTGACGTCCATGTAGTTGTACTGAATCTGGCAGAAATCCCAGCCGTCATAGTCGTTGAGGATCTCTTCAAAGGCGGGGTAAGCATCGTGGAAAGAAAAACCGATGTAGCCGACGCGGCCGTCTTCTTTTGGTTTTTGAAGCCAATCGAGGATGCCAAGGCTCTTGGCTTTTTCCCAGCGGGCGCGGTTAAGGGCGTGCACCATGTACACCCCGACATGGTCGGTTTGCAGTTTTTCCAGTTGTTTGTCGAGGAAACTGTCAAAATCTTCCGTCTTTTCCACCAGGTAGACAGGCAGTTTGGTGGCGAGCACCACTTTCTCGCGGTAGCCGTCCTGCAGGGCTTTGCCAACCACCAGTTCGCTGTTGCCGCCATGATAAGGCCAGGCGGTGTCCACATAATTGACGCCCTGGTCAATCGCGTGGCGAATCATGCGGATAGCTTCCGCTTCATCAATCTGGTTGGAGTCGTTGTTGAGCGTGGGCAGACGCATGGCGCCGAAACCCAGCGCTGATACTTTCAGTCCGGTGTTGCCAAAATCACGGTATTGCATGGTTTGCTCCTTTTTTTTGTGAAGAACTGAAACGTGATCATTGCTACCTTAGATTATAAGGCAAAACGAGAGCCCGCCTTTTTTTCTATTGAAACGAAAGGTTGCCTACAACTTTTTGGGCATGCTTAATGTATTCTCATAGTAGAATAAATTGAAGCAGGTTTCATTAATATAGGAGAGAATGAACATGTCGAAAACACAGGCGTTTGGTACATTGCCGCATCTGTTGACCTTCCCGTTCCGCGGGAAAGGCTGGTTTGGAAAACTGTCGATCGCTGCCGGTGTGACTTTACTGGGCAGCATCATCCCCATCGCGCCCACAGTGCTGTTGATGGGCTATCTGTATGAATTATTGCGGCGTATCATTGTTGATGGGGAAGAAGCAGCCCTGCCGGAGTGGGATGACTGGGGCGGTTATTTTATGAACGGCCTCAAGCTTTTCGGAGCGGTACTGATCGTGCTGGTGCCATTCATCCTCATATTCATGGTGGTTGGCGCACTGTACTTTGTGCCGGTATTTTTGATTAATGCCGAGGGCTCTGGCAGTTGGTTTGGCATTTATATTGTGGCTTTGATGATCGCCAATTTGGCAGCGGTGATGTTCGGCGTCATTTTCATGACCTTTGCAATGGTGTTTGCGCCTGTGTATCTGTCGCACCAGGTGGCGGAAAATGACTTCAAAGCCATTTTCCAGATCAAAGCCTGGTGGCAGATCTTCAAACATGGATTCTGGGAGTTCTTCATCGCTTTCCTGGTCATGTATGGCATCAACATGATCATCGCCTATTTCTACGCCATCCTGATCTTTTCGGTGGTGTGCTGCTGCCTGCTGCCTTTCGCCGCGGCGTACTTGAATGTTTACATCATACTGCTCTACCTGGCGATGGTCGCCAGCGCTTACCGCGACGGTCGCAATAAGCAGGAAGCAGTCGCTCCACCGGCACTGGATGACAGCGGTGATGAAGAGCCGCTGGCGCTTCCCGAAGAAGAAGCCCCAGCTGACGAGGAAGAAGCCAGCCAACTGGCGATTGATGAACCTTCCATCGGGCAGACAGCCCCGCTAACCGCTGGTGTGACCAGCGCATTGGTGATGCCGGAAGCAGAACCCACCCCCGAGCCAGAACCCGAGGTGGTTGAGGAAGAACCAGCAGTGGAGCCGGAAACTGAAACCGAACCAGCGCCGGAATTTGATCTGCCGGACCCTGACAGCGGAGCGACCGTGCTGGTCACAGAAGATGCACCCGCGCTGGAAGTGCCGCCTCCCAGCTTCGCAGCTGCCACAGTCAGGGCAGATGATCTTAAGAAGATCAGCGGCGTCGGGCCGAAAACTGCCCTGGCGCTGAATGCCGCCGGAATCCTGAGCTTTGCCCAACTGGCAGAAACCCCGTTAGAAGACCTGCGGCGTATTCTGACCGATGCCGGCCTGGACATCCTGGTTCCTAACTGCGGTGACTGGCTTGATCAGGCGCGCGACAGGATGTAACTTGAGCCATAAAGACTCACAGAGGTTGTCAACGTGACAACCTCTGTTGTTTTAACCACCGCCATCCCAATGATTGTTGTGTTGACCCTTGCGGCGGGATAAGTTTTCGTTAAACTGAGTCGGTACTTTGGCATTTTGCTACTATAATTAGGAAAGGGAAGTTTTTCTTTCAAGGTGTAAAATATCGGTTTCAGGCAGGCAAGACAGCCAACCGAACGATTGAGGAAACAGATCAGAATGAGCGCACCCAACGAAAAATATCTAATCGGATTGACCGGCAATATCGGCACCGGCAAAAGCGTCGTGCGGCGCATGCTGGGTCATCTGGGCGCTTATGGCATTGATGCCGATGCCCTCGGTCATCGCGCCATCATGAAAGGCGCGCCGGGATACAAGCCGGTGGTAGAAACTTTCGGCCGCTGGATCCTTGACAGCAAGGGCGAAATCGTGCGAAAAAACCTGGCAAAGATCGTTTTTGACAATCCTATCGCCCTGAAATCATTGGAAGGCATTGTGCATCCGTTGGTGAACAAAGCCATCGAGATCATGGTGCAGCGCACCCCCCACACGGTGGTGGTGATCGAAGCCATCAAACTGATCGAGAGCGGCCTGGCTGATAAATGTGATGCGATCTGGGTTACCTACACCCCTGAGACTGTTCAGATCAAGCGCTTGTGTGAACGCCGAGGGATGACTGAACGAGAAGCCCTGGCGCGCATTCACGCCCAACCGCCGCAAAAAGAGAAGATCAGCCGCGCCGACCTGGTGCTCGTCAATGACAGCAGTTTTGAGAAGGTGTGGAAGCAGGTCTACAACGCCTGGAACAAACTGTCTGTGAATATCCCCGGCGAAGAAGAGTCCAGTGCTGCCCAAACCAAAACAGTCATTGACGGCAGCGACCTGCTGCGGGTGGAACGCGCCACGCCCAAACAGGCTGAAGATATTGCAGCGCTGCTGAACCGCATCGAAGAACCGCTTTCGCCCTATACACGCATGCGCATCATGGAAGCCTTTGGCGAAAAAGCCTTTTTGCTGCTGTTTGATAACATGCGCAATGAGTTGATGGGTGTGCTCAGCTGGCAGGTGGAAAATTTGGTGGCGCGGGTGTATGATGTGTGGCTGATGCCTGAAGTGCCAGAGGCTGAAGCGGTGTTGCTGCTGCTGAAAAAAGTTGAGGCAGAGGCAAAATTGCTGCAGGCAGAGATCAGCATGATATTTATGCCCAAAGAATCAAATTTGCCCCTGTCATTGTTCCCGAAACTGGGATATGACCGTAAAACCGCCGAAGAACTGGACTCCAATGCCTGGTATGAGGCTGCCAAAGACCGCCTTGGCTATGGAAAACTGCTGTTTGTCAAAGAGTTGCGGACTGACCGCGTGATGAAACCGCTGTAGGCGCAGCGATACAGGATGGTAGTGTGTTAGATTTTCTGCAGGAATTAGCCTTTATTTTTGAGCGTCTCAATTGGACCAGTGTACTCGACATCAGCCTGGTCACATTGATCTTTTTCCTGTTGCTGCTCTTGGTGCGCAAAACCCAGGCGATGACGCTGCTGCGCGGTGTGATCTTCCTGATCATCGCCCTGCTCATTTTGACACAGGTCGTCAACCTGCCAGCATTCCGCTGGCTGATTGTGACCGCCATGCCGACGCTGTTGTTTGCGGTGCCGGTCATTTTCGCGCCCGAAATCCGGCGTGGATTGCAGCGTATTGGCCGCACCGGGGTAAATTCGCTTTTTATGGGACGATCATTGCTGGACAGTGAGGCTTACATGACAGCGTTGCAGGCAGTGATGATTGCTGTCAATAAGCTGTCTGAACGCAAGCATGGCGCCCTGATGGTATTGCAGCGCAATGAATATTTGGAAGAATATGTGGATACCGGCGTGCGTATGGATGCGCAGGTGACGGCTGAATTGCTGCTGCAGATCTTTTTCCCGAACACCCCGCTGCATGACGGTGCTGTGATCATTGACAAAGCGCGTATCGTGGCAGCCGCCTGTGTGCTGCCACTGTCTTCGAGCGGTGTGTTGAGCGCCACCCCTGAACGCAAAATGGGTTTGCGCCATCGCGCGGCGCTGGGCATTGCGGAATCATCAGATTCTCTGGTCGTGATTGTCTCAGAAGAAACCGGCAGTGTTTCAATCGCGCAGCAAGGCGAACTGATCCATGATATCAGCCTGGAAGAACTGGAAGTCGAATTGATGTTGTATTACCATTTGCAGCGTGAGCGGACCTGGAGGACAGCGCTGAAGGACGTATTTACACCGAATCAGCTCAAAACTGACCCGGATGTGTTCGATGAAGAAGAAAATGAATAGAGTGAGCGATGAAAAGCCTGCCTAAATTCCTGCAAATGATCCCCACTTTATTTTTATCACTGCTGCTGGCAGTGATCGTGTGGGCGCTGGCTGTCACAGCCGACGACCCGACCGAAGAGCATGCCTTCCCCTCCACACTGCCGGTACAGGTGGTTGGTTTGGACGAGGCATTGATGGTAGTCAGTCTGTCACCGGAAAGCGTGACGGTCAATTTAAGTGCGCCGGCATCAATCTGGGCGGAGTTACGGCGTGATCCCAGCCCGATCAATGTAGAAGCAAATCTTGTCGGGTTAGATGTCGGCACCCACACGGTGCCGGCCGAGGTGACAGTCAATCTCACACCGGTGCGGGTGACAGATGTATTGCCGCGCAATGTCACCGTGCGCCTGGACGCGTATCTTGAGCGTGAGATGACGATTACTCTGGATACGATCGGCATTCCTTCGATCGGCTTTGAAGCCGAACCAGCCCGTCTGGACACCACGTCTGTGGTAATCAGCGGCCCTGCTACCGAGGTGGAAATGGTGGATTCGGTGCGTGCTGAGATCAACATCCAGGATTTATCACAATCAGTGGTCACCACACGGCCCCTGGTGCCGTATGACGCCGATGGGCGTGTGATCAGGGGCATCACCCTCTCGCCGACCGAAGTGGTCGTTAACCAGCCTATCAAGCAGATGGGCGGTTACCGCAACCTGGTGGTGAAGGTGGTGGTGGAAGGCCAGGTAGAAGATGGTTACCGCATCACCAATGTCTCTTCCTTCCCGGCGGTGGTAACGGTGTTCTCTAAGGAGCCTGAACTGGTGGATGCGCTGCCGGGCTTTGTGGATACCGAACCGCTGGACATCACGGGTGCCAATGACGACGTGGATGTCTATCTGCGCCTGGTGTTACCCGAAGGGGTCAACGTGGTGGGCGACATCCAGGTGGTGTTGGTGCAGGTGGGCATTGCTGCCATTCAGGACAGTATGCGCATCGAAGGCCTGCCGATTGAGTTGATCGGCATTCCCGAAGGCTTCCGCGTGGCAATCTCGCCTGAAACCATTGATGTGATCGTATCCGGGCCGCTGCCCGTGCTGCGCCGCATGACGCGCGAGGACATCCGCGTGTTCATCGATATCAGCGATGCCGTGGAGGGTAGTTATCAGCGGGTGCCGCAGATCGAACTCTACATCATGTCAGTCGTGGTAGAATCAACCTTACCTGAATCTGTCGAGGTGGTGATCGAAGTACTTGATCCGGAAGCAACACCGGAGGCAGAAGAAAACGGCATTATCTGGATCACGGCCACGCCCAACCCCACCCCGGAGGCGACGCCGACACCCCTGGTTGATCCACAGGAAGAAGAATAAAGCCGCCTATTGGCGCCTGCCATTGATGCGGTCATGGAAAATGTAAGGAGAAGTACGCGATGGCGAAACCGATTGTCGCGCTGGTCGGAAGACCGAATGTTGGAAAAAGCACCCTTTTTAACCGCTTGACCGGAGAACGGCTGGCGATTGTGGACGATGTGCCCGGCACCACCCGTGACCGGCTCTATGCGGAAACGGACTGGAATGGCAAGCCCTTCTATGTGGTCGATACCGGCGGGTTAGACCCAACCGCAGGTTCGAGTAGATCGGTGCTGTCGGTCGGCTCGGCTGATTTCATTGAAGATATCCGCGCGCAGGTAGAAGTGGCGATCCATGATGCCAACGTGATCTGTTTTCTGGTGGATGTGATCGCCGGGGTGACGCCCGCCGATGTGGAAGTGGCGACTTTGCTGCGCACCAGCCAGCGAAAAGTGGACGGCGAACGCTATCCGCCAATCCTCTTGGTGGCCAATAAGGGTGATAATCTTGCCTCTATGGCTGACGCTTACCAGTTCTATGAACTGGGTCTGGGTGATCCTTATCCTATCTCAGCTTTGCAGGGCAGGGGCACCGGTGACTTGCTGGATGCGATCGTGGAGGCTTTCCCGGAAGATTTGGAAGAAACCGAAGACGATTCGATCAAGATCGCCATTGTCGGCAAACCTAACGTGGGCAAATCCAGCCTGCTAAATAAACTGGTGGGCGAACAGCGCGCCATTGTCAGTCCGATCGCCGGCACAACACGCGATGCGGTAGATACACCGCTGGAATATGACGGCGTGCCGATCACACTGATCGACACCGCTGGCATCCGCCGCCGCGGCAAGATCGAACAAGGCGTGGAGAAATATTCCGTGCTGCGTTCCATGCAGGCAATCGAGCGCGCCGATGTAGCGCTGCTGCTGATTGATGCCAGCACCGGTATCACGTCGCAGGATCAACATATCGCCGGTTTCATTCTGGATGAGTGGAAGAGCGTGGTGGTGCTGGTCAATAAGTGGGACCTGGTGGAAAAGGATGCTTTCACCATCAATGAATACACCGAAAAGATCCGCCAGGAGTTGAACTTCATGAGCTATGTGCCGCTGCTATTCATCTCGGCCGAAACCGGCCAACGCGTCAATAAGGTTATCCCCAAGGCGTTGGAAGTGCAGGAGGAGCGGCTGAGACGTATATCTACCGGCAAGTTGAACCGCATCATCCGCCAGGCCATGGACGCGCACGCGCCGCGGGGCGGCAGTGGGCGCCCATTGAACATCTATTACTGCAACCAGGTGCGGGTGGACCCGCCGACTTTTCTGCTGCATGTCAATGACCCCAAACTGGGGCATTTCGGCTATATGCGCTATTTGGAAAACTGTATCCGCAAAGAATTTCCCTATGAGGGCACACCCATCAAATTGGTGCTGAAAGAAAGTTAACCTGCCGCGGCTTGCTGCTGAAGGAACTTGTCAGCGGATGCCCCCAATAACAGGTGCAGGAGCAATTCCTGCTGGTTGTGCACGAACGGCGGTGTCTCGACATCTTCTAACACCGGCATAAGGTAGGCAGCCGGGCGGTATTTCTTGAGCACATGGCTGTCATCGAGGACGGTTTCCACCAGGGCGCGGTTGGGCGGGATGGGTGTGCGTCCGAATTCACCGCACAGCAGCATCTTGAATTCTTCAGAAACAAAGCTGTAACGCTGGCCGCTGACGATGTTGAAGACCGCCTGTGAGCCCACGATCTGGCTGGTGGGGGTCACCAGTGGTACATAGCCGACATCACGCCGCACCACGGGGATCTCCGCCATCACCTGCGGCAGGATATCGGGCTGCTGCATCTCGCGCAGCTGGTTCTGCAGATTGCTGAGCATGCCGCCGGGGATCTGTGATTCGAAGATGCGGGGGTCGTGGGGCGGGTATTGCAGGCCGCGCAGCAAGGCGCGGGTTTCGTCAATGGCGGCTTCCAGTGCGGGAGCATCGCCTTTTTCGAGCAGATTGAGGATAGATTCTACCTTGCGGCGATCGATGGCGTCCGGGTCCACCGGCGCGTAGTATTTACCATGGCCGGGGATCACATCCGCCAACTCGTCATAGATAGTGAACAAATTCTCCTGTGCCTGCAGGATGGCAGCAGTGTTCAGGTTGTGTTCAATGCCCAGCATCTCGGCGAAAGGCAGCAGCACCTCAATGGGGGGGTGTGAGTTACCGCCGGCAAAGGGCGTCACGGCGGAATCAATGGCGTCCACGCCTGCGCGCATGGCAAGAATGGCATTCAGCGTGCCTACCCCGGCGGTGTCATGGGTGTGCAGGGTGATGGGTACATTGACGGCATCTTTTAGGGCGTTAATAAGGGAAACTGTATTCTGCGGTGCGAGAATACCGGCCATGTCTTTGATGGTGATGCGCTGTGCGCCCATCTCCACCAGGGTGCGGGCATAGTTGACATAATACTGGCGGGTGTGCACCGGTGAGGTGGTGTAGGATAACGCACCATCGGCAAGCGCGCCGTAGGCACGTACTGCCAGCAGCGAGGTTTGCAGGTTGCGTTCGTCATTGAGGGCGTCAAACACGCGCATTTCGCCGATGCCGGCTTCGATCGCGGCTTTGATAAAGGCGATCACCAGATCATCGGGATAAGGCTGGTAGGCGAACAGGTTCTGTCCGCGCAGCAGGGCGCGGATGGCGGTTTTACCCCTGGTGAGTGCGTAGAACTGTTCCAGGCGCTGCCAGGGATTTTCGTTCAGAAAGCGCACGGCACTGTCCAGGATGGCACCGCCCCACAGCTCCAGCACTGGAAAACCAGCCTCGATCAAGTGCGGCAGGACACGCATGGCTTGCGGGGTGGTCATGCGTGTGGCAGCGATGCTCTGCTGGCCGTCACGAAGGGTTAAGTCATTAAATTGAATGGTCGTTTGCATATTGGTATTGCCTTTATAAATAAAAGAGGAGGAAACAGTGCTTTGAAGGTCCTGCTTCTCCTCGCTTGATTATGGATGATTATACCAGTGATAGACAGGAATATCGAAAGGGGTTGTTCAGGAAGATAGATCCTTTCCATAAATCACATTATCGTCGTTTGACATCGCCAGGCTCTCGCCCGGCTGCAAAATCAAAAAATCATTGTCCCATTCTGCATACATTAATTTTCGCAAAATGACCAAATTCCCGGCAACACGCTCATAAGCCCATTGATTTTTTTCTGCATCTCCCTGGGCTTTCTTCTCCGCGGGCGCGCTGTGATAGAAATCATAGGCGATGTAGGCGGCGCGGTTGTAGTGCTGCTCCCATCCGCCCATCACTTCCATCAGATATTTGGCATTGTCCTCGCCGTATTTTTCCACAAATTCATCATATTGATCCTGTACATTGCCCATGGTGGTTGCCCCGAGCGAAAGGGTTGTGTTCTGGCCGACTGTACGTTCTATATAATCCGCTGCATACCAATAAGTGCCGGTATTTTCCTCAAATTCATGTTGGTAGCGTTCGCGGGAGCCAAGGAACAGCGTGATGCAATCATGAGCGCGCGGCACCACAATCTTCAGGTTGCGGGCGGTGATGCCTTCGGTGGCTTTCCCGCATAGCCCATATCCCAGGATAATCGCGTCATATTTTGCAGAATCAACTGCATCGATGTGTGCTTGCAGCGTTTGCCGCAATGATGCGGGTTCATTGTGCAATCCAAGTTCAAACAAATCGATATCGATCAGATGCGGGCTGGAAGCTGCATGATGATACAGGATGCGGGCGAGGGCTTCACAGGAAATGCATTTTAGTTTCATTAGATCCTCAATTCATTGGGCGCTTGTATTGGGTGATTGTAACACGCCAGCAAAGCTGAAACTTGAGAGCCGGGGAGTTGAAAAAACCGCAAGTTTGCGAATTGCGGTTATACTTAAAGGAACATATTTGTTGGATACCGGTGCCGAAAATCCAGCAGGTGTAATTGGGGTGAAAGGTCATTGCGAATCCACCATCCTGCTTGTTTATCGCCAGCACGGTTGTTGATAAAAAAGGAAATGATCAATGGAAAAGAAAAAAGCTGCAAAATTTTTGGCAAATGTCCCTCTGTTTTCAGGAATGAAAAAAAAGTCTCTGAAGCCCCTGGCTGATCGCTTGATTGAGCGAAAATTCGCAGCCGGTGATCGCATCATTGAGCAGGGCAACGAAGGCTTTGGGTTGTTCATCATTGCCTCTGGAACTGCTGAAGTGCGGTTTGAAGACAAAGACGGCAACGTTACGGTTGTTAATGATCTGGCTGAAGGCGATTTCTTTGGTGAAATGGCTTTGCTGGATGATCAACCACGCTCTGCTTCGGTCTTTGCCACTGGAGAAACGCTGTGCTTGTTCCTCAATCACATCGAATTTATTGCGAGAATGGAGAAGGACGCCGAAATGGGCGTGGCGATCTCTAAAGAATTGGCCAGGCGTCTGCGCCGTTCACTGGCATCGTAATCGGCCGATCTCCTATACCGGCAAGGTATGCAACATTAGGCCCATCTTTCAGGTATACTATAATGAATTGACATTGTGCCATGTCCCAGAGTTCAGTGCCCTGGGCTTGTGGTTGTTGCAGGAGTAAGGCATGAATCTTAATCCAGGTTTTTTATTGCAGGATCGCT
>Ga0334882_1004833_pt1 | contig 11029 bp, 4 predicted proteins | sample GraSluR1_MG_5_FD_207226 | JGI IMG/M metagenome (GOLD analysis project Ga0334882, IMG submission 207226) | Sludge microbial communities from methane-producing bioreactor in Wageningen University, Netherlands - Granular Sludge_15_04-R1 | ecosystem: Engineered > Bioreactor > Anaerobic > Unclassified... | reverse complement strand
GTATGACGGCACGCCCTTCAACATCAGTTTCGAAACCCGTTGGGAGCCCGAGTACGGCCCGGCCTGGAAGAACATCGAAGTCATCACCCCCGAACCGGCGACGCTGCTTCTCATGGCTCTTGGAGGCCTCCTGTCGCGCCGACGGCATTGAACGCATCACCATACGCAAACGCAAGGGACCGGTCCTTTTCAGTGACCGGTCCCGTTTCGCAAACTGCCATTGCGAAAGATGTTTTCGCCTGCACTGCTCCCGGCCGCTGAATGGGGCCAGTGACTTCATGGATGGGAGGATTGGCGGCTTTTCGGGCCCGGATGCCTGTCGTAAGTCGTCTATACGAGGTCCGAATTTGGCTGCACGGTGTGGATGGGGAGGGTTGGCTCATAGCTGTCAGCTATTAGCTGTTTGCTTTTAGTTTTTAGCGGTTGGCTTTTGGTCGGCGTGTGCGGGCGTCGAGAATGCGCCGTAATCGATTTGAACATTTTTCTGCCTCTCACGCGCGTGCGCGTGTGCAGGGGGCGCCATTGCATGGCGTTAAATCAGGGGGCGCCATTGCATGGCGTTAAATGCAGCGGAAGCGCCTTTGGCGAGACCTGTTTTTATGGGGTGGGTGAGTTGGGTGTGCTGGATTCGGCGCCCCTGAGCGGGTCGAGGGCGGTGGAGCTGGCGGCGTGGGCAGGCACTTGGGTTTGTTGGGGTGGGGGGGCAGGTGAACCCGCCGCACTTCCGTGCGGGGGCTAAGTGGGGCAGGATGCCCTTGCCACGGGGAGGGGTAAGTTGCGGGTATTTGTGTTGAGGTCCTGGGGGAATTGTGTAGAGTAATGTATCCGGCCGGATCGGACGAATCCTGTTCCGGGCGGGCAGCGGTATGCGCGCAGGCAGGGGTGCGATAACCAAGAAGGAGCAACATGGATACTGTTGTGAGATTCCGGTTCGATTGGCGCGGACAGTGCCTGATTGAGAACGGACATGCGGTGCTGGAGGGGCTTGGCCGGTCGAAGATGCGTGTTCTGGAGGAGTGCCTCGCGGAAACGATGAGGCTTGTTCGGGAGTACTGTCGCGAGCTGTATTACGACCTGACGGGTAAACATATTCAGTTGCGTGTTGCGGAATCTGACGGCGGTGGGCGGTGGGTTCAGTTGCGGCCGCACGATGTGCTGCTGGATGTTCGGCTGCTGGATGCGGCGGAGGGGGGAGGGCCGGCGGCGCGGGACTTTTTAGTGGGGAGCCTTGAGGGGGCGTTTTATCACCTTTGCCATCCGGAGGAGCATGTTTCGCAGGCGAAACTGGCGCATCTTCGTTTTTTGAATGCTCATCCGGATATACTGAATTCCACGGTCGAGCGGCTTGAAGCAGAGGACTTCGGCGTCGAGGGTCGTCTTCGGCTGGCGGAGCTTCGGGAGGCGAGGACGCTTGTTTTGCTGGAGCGTTTCTGGAAGTGGTTCGGGGAGTCTGGCGGTGCCCAACGGGTTCTGGATTTGTGTGTTCATCCGGGTCCGCGTGCGCGTTCGGCGGTTCGTGAGACTCTTGTTCGTTATGCGGGCCAGTATGCGGTTGAGAGGAGTTTGTCGGCGGAGGCGATCAATCGGCGGATCGCGGGCTTTCGGCACTTTTTCGTTGAGGAGGATTCGGCGGTTTTCGTTTACCGTCTGGGTCGGTACGTTTTTAAGGCTGCGCGAGTATGTCGCGAGCGGCGTCGTGACGCGTGGTCGAGTTCGGCGGCATGTGAGTCGGTTTTTCACGAGGGCTTGCGGACGGATATATTCTGCGATCACGGGGAGTACATAGGGCCCTGGCTGGAGCAGTTGGAGCTTCAGAGCAAGGACTATTCGTTCGAGGCGCTTAGCCGGATGCTGCAGTCGGAAGATCTGCACACGGTGAATACGGCGGTTGACGAGCTGGTGGATATGATTCGCAAGAAGATGAATCACCAGGCTCTGCGGCTTCTTTATGCTGCGCTGTATTACTGGCGCGGGGATCGGCGGGACATCAGTCGGTCGGTTGGTCTGCGTGTGAGCAAGCTTCTGGAGGACATATTGACTGAGCGGCCTCCGCAGTTTCCTCCGAGCCGGGTGAACCGTAGTATCTTTCGCGGGGAGCCGGTTGTGGTTCGTGTGCGTGTGCAGAAGCCTTATCGGATTGCGGCGGCGAAGGTTTCGGCGCGGATTCAGTGGGCTATAAACGGGCACAGGAAGATGCCGGTTGGGATGGAGCTTGATACTGCGGAGAGCCGGGGTAACCAGCTTGCGTTCAGTGTGCAGTTGCCGCGGCGTACGGGATGGATTCACTATGCGGTGCAGATTTCGTTCGACAAGGGCAAGAGCTGGCATTACGAGAAGTTCGACGGTCAGTCGCAGGGTCTTCTGAAGTCGGTTGCGGACGAGCGCGGGGAACGTGTGCTGAGCTTTTACTGCGACACGTTCAATTTGAAGCTTGACGATCAGTGGCGCGCGGTGCGGGATTCGTCGGGGGCGTACGTTTACGGGACGTTCGACGATCTTGCGGATCAGTTGGAGGCGATTCGGGCGGAGGGTTATACGCGGATATATCCTTTGGGTGCGCTGGAGCTTGGCTGGGCGGGGGAGGCGGGGCCTGACCCGTCTGTGTTCAGTATATGGGACGGTCGCACGGTGCGGCGGGATATGGGGGGGCCTGAGGCGCTGCTGCGGCTTGGGGCGCGGGCGAAGGAACTTGGGATGAAGGTTCTGTTGGACGTGGTGTCGCATTTTTCGCGGGCGAACGCGGAGTATGCTTATGACATGCCTGTTTATATTGCGGACGGGAGCGGGCGGCTGTCGCGTCGGGCGGGCTGGGACGGGGAGTGGGACGAGTGGCGAGACAGCTTCATGGTGAATATGCGGGACCTTGCGAACGTCGAGCGGATTGCGGCGCTTTGCGAGGAGCTGACACGTCTGGGGTTCGGGCTGCGGTTCGACGTGGGGCACGGGTTCGACACGGTTTTTCCGGTTGACGAGAGCACGAACGGGCTGTCGCGGACGCTGGGTCAGGTAGTCGGTCCGGGTTTTGAGCCGGTGGACCTGCGTGGTACGTGGGAGCCGAATATCGCGATGCTTTATATTTGCTATCGCGTTCAGAAGAGCGTTCCGCAGGCGCTGTTTGCGTACAGTGAGCAATGGCACGGCAACGAGGCCCGGATGATCAAGGCGGGCACTATACCGTACAATGCGGTGATCAAGAACCTCGAGAATATTCGCAGCGGGGAGCCCGTCGGCGGTTTTATGGGTCTCAACGACAACCTGGGCTACCTTGGGCGGGTGACGGGTTACTGCGGTGGTCAGACTTTGTCGCTGTTCAACAGCCACGACGAGGAATCGCCGGCGAGCAACTACCAGAATATGATCTGGCCGGCGGCGGCGTTTCTGGTTTTCAGCAGCTATGGTCCGATCATGTACCATATCAGCCGTCTTCCGGACGAGCGGACGGGTTCGTTTCACAGACGTTTCGACCAGGCTTACAACGAGTGCTGGAAGCACTGGGTGAACAACCGGTTTGCGCATCCGTGGGCGGATGAGGCACGTGCTCGCGAGGCGATACTGGCGTCGTATCCGATGCTGCGCGGTGTCGGCGGGTATATGCGGGGGCTGTATAATTTCGTGGATGCTCATCCGGCTCTGAAGAAGGGTCAGATCAGCGCGGTGCCGACGAACAACGATCGGATTGCGGCGTTTATTCGTTCTTACGGCGAGCAGCGTTATCTTTGCGTGTTCAATTTTCCAAATCCCGTGGGGCAGGGTCAGCAGGCGGTGATGCGTGAGTTCAATTTTGCGGTACGTTTTCCGGACTGGCCGTCGCAGGGCAAGTTCGAGGTTGACGCGATCTACGAATTTCGCGAGCGTTACAACAACGTCGAGGGGCGTATGCGTCGGGGGCGACGATCGTACTGGTCAGGTGAGGAACTGACGGAGCTGGGATTCGGCGGGACTCTTGCGCCCGTTTCTTCGCACGTGTATGAGGTTTTGTACCGGGATCATCTTATCCACGAGCGGAATGTTATACCGGATTCGTTCCTGCGTTACTTTCGATGGGGCAAGGAAGATCGGGCAAACCATGCTTATATAGCTCGGGCGTTTAGTCATGCCATTGCGGGCAAGGGGCGTTTCGAGCGTTTCGCGGATCTGTTTTCGGTGGCTGTGGGCTGGCTGAACCGTTACCGGCGGCTGGGTATAGGGGAACTGGGGCTGATTCTGGCGGAGATCAGCGAGAGGTCGGCTGAGGATCGGGCGAAGGTTGTGGAGTTTCTACTTCGCATAGCGGTGAGGGAATCGGACGGTTTCGACGCGGAGACGGTTCGCGCTGCGGTTAGCGTTTTGCAGTCGCTGAATATCGGGACACTTGCCCTGGTATCGCCGGAGTCCCGTTTCAGCGGTTCGGCGGGCGGGGTTGGGATTTATACGACGGACATAGCGGACGTTCTGAGCGAACTGGGTTTTCACGTGGTGGTTGTTACTCCGCTTTACGAATGCGACCGGGAGTCGATTACAGCGAATTTCAATCCGCGTTACGAGGGTCACAGCTTCAGCATGCGTTTTCCTTCTTTCGACGAGTCGACGCAGACAACGGGGATGGAGCATGATGCGGAGGTGGTCAATCTTTTGCGGTCGCGGCTGACTCGCTTGACTCACGGTCGGCGTTCGCGGGTTGACGTTTTGTATTTGGAGAACGCGAAGTACTTTGATCGGCCGTACGGTGGTTCGACATCGGAGGACAAGTTGAGGCGGGCGCGTCTGTTGTCGCAGGGCGCGCTGGAGGCGCTTCGGTGCTACAACTACTATCCATCGATCATCCAGATGAACGAGTGGCCGACTTGGCTGGTGGGGGCCTATCTTACGCACTGGAGCGAGTTCAGGGATGATCCACATTTTGCGCGGACGAAGGCTTGCAGCATACTTCACAATCCGCATCCGGCGTACGGGATCGTGCTTGACGAGCACAACCCGGCGAAGCGGGATTATTACTGCCGGGTGATCGGGCTGGAGCCGTCGTTTCACTGGGAGACGGCGTTCAATCCAGAGAGCGCCAGCGGGCACGAGCTGGACCTTATGCACGTCATGCTGATGACGTCGGAGTTCGTCGGTACCGTTAGCAAGGCGATGCGTCAGCGGATACTTGATGAGCCGTGGCTTTTCGGTCATTGGCGACTTTTCAGGGAGAAGGCCGAGAGCGGTCGTTTTTTTGCCAGGCGCAACGGTTTCAACATGGCGGCGCGTCAGCGGTTCTGGTTCGGGACGAAGCGGAGCATACTGGAGACTTACGACAACCGGGCTCGGCGGCGGCTGTTCAGGATATGCCTTGAGCGAAAGGCCGGGGCGAAGCTTCTTCTTCAGGGTGATCCGCGGATTAATCTTACGCCGGACGGCGAGGTTGATCACGTGATATTCGCGATGCTTCACCGGATAAGCAGGCAGAAGGGATTCGAGCTGCTTGTCGACTGGAAGGTTTACGACGTTTTCGGTCGTCGCGAAGTTCGCTTTGAGCCGTGGAACATGTGGGGTCCTACGGTTCTGGAGCATTTTCTATCGTGCGATCCGCGGATTCAGTTTGTTATCTGCGGGCGGGTCGAGGACAGCTTCGACGGAAGGCGATTCGACATGCAGTTTCGCCGTATCGCGGGGCGGGAGGACCTTCGGGGGCGTTTTGCATATCACCCGGAAGGTTCTCTGCCGCCGGCTCTTTACCGGAACGTTTACGTGGGCAGCCAGTACTTCGTGATGCCTTCTGGCGGTGAGGTTGGGGAGCCCTGCGGCATCAGTCAGCAGGAGGCGCACGCTGGGGGCACGCCGGTGATTGCACACCACCAGGACGGCCTGCAGAGGACCGTGTCGGACAAGGATTTCGGGGATACGGCGCATCCGACCAACGGCATTAAGTTCAGGGGTTTCACGGGCGAGTCGCTTTTAGAGGCGCTTCTGGACGGGGTAGAGGTTTACTACAATAACCGGCGGCGGACGTACAGGGACTCGGACGGACAGCCGCGGCGGCTGCGGTACCGTGACATGTGTTTCAATGCGTTTCACACGGACCACCGGTGGCTTCGTCTTCTGCATGATTATATCGGGATGTACGCGGAGATACTCGGGGTGGGACTTCCGGATCATCTGGATGCGGCGAGACTTATAAGCGAGATGCAGTTTATCCGGGATGGTCATCTCGGGGACGTGGTGCTGAAGAAGGGGATGGATATGCCGCGTGCGGTTGACGCGCTGGTTGGTGCGATGGGAAGCGAAATAGTGAGTTTGCGGCGTGCGGCGTCGAGTGCGATTCTTCGATTGAGCGGATCGCCGGGCGTTCGGGGCCGCGTGGATATACGGCGGCGTCTTCAGCGTGCGGCGGAAGGGGAGGCGATGCCGCTGCGGGAGGCGGCGAGGGAGTGTCTTAAGCTGTTCGACAAGCAGCGGGATTGAGGATCGGCTTTTGCCGGGGCTTTTTGGGTTTGTGTGCGCAAATCGGCGGTGAAGGTCTGATAGAATCGCCGGCGAGGGCGCTGAATGCGCGTTGGCGCGACAGGGCAAGCACACTTTCCTCGGAGCTATCACGCAGGCGAAACCGTTCGGGACCCCAGAGGCCAAAATTTCCGCCCGGCGAACAGATGCTTCAAGTTTTGACCTCTGCCCAAACGGTTTTGCATTTTTGGGGATGCTGAACCGGCGGAGAATGCGCCAGCCTTGGCGCCCGGTATTGCAATTCGGGGGGGATTTCCGTATGATGGACAGCCTGTGCATTGTGTGTTGGTTTTCTATCAGTAGGAAGTCCCGTTGTGAAATCATCAGGTTTGAAGGCGCTGCGTTTTGCGGTGCTGATCTGCTGCGTGGGTGTATGTTTTGCCGCCGGGTCGGCGAAGTGCGAGATACGCATCGAGAATCTTGCCGACGGTGAAGCGGTGGATTATCAGTTGCTGCTGGTGCGGGGATCTTGCGCGGGCAACGGCGGGGATGAGGTGAGTGTATCGACGGAGTCGGGGGATACGGTGTGGCCTGTGGTCGGCGGGCGGTTCAAGGCTCTGGTGATGCTTCGGCCGGGGCACAATGAGATTATCTTTTCCGCGGCGAGTGGGGCGACGGAGCGGCTGGCGATTCGATACAGGCCTCGTCGGACGGGTCCGTTTGTGCGGCTGATGTACGTGGTGGCGGGGGATTCGGACGGGAGTTTTCAGGCGCCGGCGGGGGAGCCTTCGGACATGGCCAGTGCTCAGAGGCGGATTGCGCTGGGTGGGCTGCTGCTGCAGACGGCGACGGCGGAGCTGATGTATGAGGCGGGGTATGGGCGGAAGACGTTCAGACTACAGTACGATGCAGCGGGGGAGGTGGAGACGGTGATTCACCGGGCAAGACTTACGATGAAGGAGGCGCACGAGATGACGGGCCTTCAGATATGGCGGAGGCTGTATCATGATCTGAATCAGTGCGGGGAGACGTGCCGGAGCCTGGCGATATTGCAGATGACGCGGTACGATTCGGCGGGAAAGAAGGCGTATGCTCATACGGCGCTTGGCGGGGGGTCGCTTGCACTGTTCGGGTCGGGGGGGCTGCATACGTGGCCGGAGAGGCTGGAGGACGTGGTGCGGTGTTTTTCGGACGGGCGGAGCGTGGCGGATTTCGGGCAGTTGGACGACAGCGCTTTTCGCAAGACGTTCTGGGCGAATTACTCGACGGGATTAGGGGCGTGTCTGCACGAACTGGGTCATGCGTTCGGGCTGAATCATTGCGGCGATCCTGACGGGATTATGGAGCGCGGGTTTGATCGTATCAACCGGCTGTTCATGCTGACGGAGAACGGATCGCCGTTGGCGATGGAACGGATTCGGTGGGCTCCGGAGAGTGCGCGGCTGCTGAACGAGAGCCCGTGGCTTAATTAGGTTGCGGGCGGCGTGTTTGATTTGTTCAACAATGGTGTGATCGCGACCGGGCGAACTGGAGGCGGGTACTTTCGAGCTTGAAAAGGGCGAGCGTGTGATGCGGCTTGAAAATCGTGGGGGCGAATGAGCGGGCTGTATAGGTGTATATGGCGGGACTGGACTATGTGCGGCTCGAGAGGCAGTGAGATGCGGGCAATGATGCGAGGCGGTTTGTTGTTGGCGATATTGGTGCTGGCAAGAGCGGGCGCGGCGAGCGACGTTGAAGGTTGGGGCTATGCGGTGGTTGTGCACGAGGAGACTTATGCGCGGCCCGAGTGGAAGGCGGTGGTCGAGGCGCTGAAGGTCAGGCACGGGGCGTCGGTTGTGGTTTATGATGACGGCGTGGAAGGGGCGCTTGGCGAGCTGCGGCGGCTGTTTCCGAGGTATGCGTGTTTTGTGGGTCGGCACGAGGAGATTACGCGGGAGTTTGTGGGGCGCGTTCACCGGCTGACGCGGAGGCTGGACGAGGACCCGTACACGGATTTGATATGGGGGGTCATTACGGGATACGATGCGGCGGATGCTTTGCGGATTGCGCGGCATGATGAGCCTCTTGTGGTGCGGCGTGCGCTTTCGGCGACGGTGGGGGCGCAAGTGGATGCGTATGACGAGGGGCGGATGTACGACGAGCTGTCGGCGGGCACCATGCACGAGAAGGTGAGGGGGGTCAGAGCCGAGCCGCGGCCTTGCGGCACCGATACTACGGCGGACCTGGTGGAGGCGCTGAACAGTTATGGGCCGGATGTTTTTGTGACGAGCGGTCATGCGACGGAACGCGACTGGCAGATCGGGTACAGCTACAGGAACGGTTACTTTCGTTGCGCGGGCGGGCAGTGGTACGGGATCGATACGCAGAAGCGGCGTTTTGATATCAATTCGGCAAATCCGAAGGTGTTCATGGGTATCGGCAACTGCCTGATCGCTCACATACCTGACAGGGAGTGCATGGCGCTTGCTATGATGCGGATGGGCGGGGTGTACCAGTTTGTGGGTTACACGATACCTACGGGGTATGGATACGGCGGCTGGGGGGTGAAGGATTATTTCTCGGAATTGCAGGCGGGGCGGTTCACTCTGGCGGAGGCGAACTATGTGAACAACCAGGCGCTTGTGTATGAATTGGAGAGGCGGGGGATGAATACGGAGCGGGATCCGGGGCGAGGGCTGCGGGGAGACAGGGACGTGGTTGTGCTTTATGGCGATCCGGCTTGGGAGGCGCGCATGCCGAAGCGGAGGCTGCCGTGGACGCAGGAGCTGCTGGAGGAGGACGGGGTGTATACGTTTACGATCAGGGCTAATGAGCGGGGTGACTGGGATAATCGGCCGGTGGTGCACCTGCTGCCGGGCCGGGTTGAGAATGTGCGCGTGATTGAGGGCGAGGGGATGAATCCGGTGGTCACGGACAATTTCATTCTTGTGCCGGTACGGGATGAGCTGCTGCCGATGAAGGCGAACAGGGGTGAGGTCATTCCGTTGAGGGGGGATTTTGAAGCGGGCGACGTGTTGAGGGTGGTGTTCCGTGCGGACAGGATCGGTGCGAGGGGTGCCGAGCTCGGCAATTGAGACATTTCCCGGGCGCTGCGCCGCAGGTACATCCTTGCAGCTATTTGTGTTCGGGCGCTCGGTCAGGCAAAGCCATAGGGCTCGATCATCTGTCTGGCGGGCTTGAATTTGCACAGGCATTGTTCGAGCGGCGTGCCGAGCAGGGTGATCTTGTCATAATCGCCCTGGCCCATACCGGCCTGGGCCATGCTTGTCAGGTAGAGGATTCGCTTTGGGTCGAAGCCCATGACCCGCATGGCAGTGACGTCAGCGGCGAGCGGATCGACGCTGGCTACGGCGACGCGCGAATCAACGGGCGTTCCGCTGACTGGGCCGTTGCCTTCCATGCCTTCGAAGCCGTCGATGACGGCCAGAGCGGGCCAGATTTCCTGGGCAAGGTGGAACATGTTGTAGTGCAGTACGGAATTTACCTGGAAGCGGTTTTGCGTGTGCGTTAGCGGCTTGTCGTTTTTGCCGTCATTGAGGGGGGATGCGAGCAGGACGTTTTTCAGCGACAGCGTTGCGAGAACGCGGTCATGGGTCTTCAGTGCGGCGGCGGAGATGATGTAGAGGTCCGGTTCGAGGAAAGTTGAGATGATGCGGATTGGGATGGGGCGGTTCTCGTTTCCAAAAACGTAGCGATAGACGAAAGGCATGGTGTTAAGGTCAACCAGTTTGACGTCGTATTCCTTCTCGAGTGCAAGGTAGCCGTAGTTCTTGAATCCATCGAATGTTCCGCTGCGGGAGGCGGTCGATTCGCCGATGAGTATGGTTTGCTTGACGTGGGGCTTCAGAAAATCGAGTATGGCCCGGATCGCATCGACATGGGTTGCGCAGAGTGGCGTGTTGGTCTGGACCATGTTGGGTTTGATCAGGACCTTTCGATTGCGCAGGCCTGTGAGGACTTCATCTTTGATGTTTTCCAGTGCTGCGGCGACAATTTCACGGCGGTCGCTGCCTTTGCTGAGGCTCACTCGTGCAGGAGGAGCCGAGTTAAGGTAAAGGCCGGCGGCGCGGATCGGGGCTGCGGCGGTTGGGTTTGCCTGCAGGAGTCTGCCGCCTCCCATAGCAGCGGCTGCAAAGCCGGCGGATAAGCCTTTGAGTATATCACGACGATTTAAGTGTTTTTTGTTCGCCATGCACCGCTCCTTTTTCATAAGCTGTTTTAATGCTGACCTTAATAGTCATTATAACATTCCGGGCCGTTCCTTCAAGAGATCGGTTGCAATGCTGCACGCACAGGGCTAATATTGTGTGATTGAACCGGATAGGAAACCGCGAACGGGCCAGAGAATGGGAGGCGTTATGAACAGCAGATTCAAATCGGGTGTTCTGTGCATTATTCTTGGCGTTATGTTTTTCGCCGTGCCGGCTGGTGCGGCGGAGCGGGTTCTTGTGGCTCGTCATGGGAGGGGGTATCTTGAGACGGTTGACGGGTATCGAGTGCTTCATCTGAAGGGGACTCCGGCGGAGATGGGGGCTCAGCATGGGGCATTGATGAAGGATGCGGTGCGGGCGAACGTGGAGTTCTTGCTGGCTGACGGGCCGGAGGGGGGCGTTGAGGTCGGGGGGTTCAA
>Ga0334882_1004832_pt1 | contig 11030 bp, 10 predicted proteins | sample GraSluR1_MG_5_FD_207226 | JGI IMG/M metagenome (GOLD analysis project Ga0334882, IMG submission 207226) | Sludge microbial communities from methane-producing bioreactor in Wageningen University, Netherlands - Granular Sludge_15_04-R1 | ecosystem: Engineered > Bioreactor > Anaerobic >... | reverse complement strand
GCACGGCGTTCCACCCCGGGCATGTGATGTCGATCACCTCAGATGGGTGACGTCTCCGGCGGCGAACGCCCGGACGCCACCGTCGGTGCGCACCAGCACCGCACCCGAGGGGTCGATGCCGACGGCACGCCCGATGACCGTACGCTCCCCGCCGCCCGGCGACCCCAGCAGCACCCGGACGTCCCGGCCGATCGTCGAGCACTGGTCCTCGTATGCCTGTCGCATCAGGGTGAGCTGTCCCCCGTCCCACATCCGGTACATCTGCGACCAGACGTCGAGCACCTCGGCGACGAGCTCCGCCCGGTCCACCTCGGCGCCGCACAGTCGCAGCGAGGTGGCAGTCGGCACCGGCAGCTCCTCCTCGGTCAGCGAGATGTTGATCCCGAAGCCGACCACGCAGCCCGGCCCCTGGGGGCCGTCGACACGTTCGGAGAGGATGCCGCAGATCTTGCGCCCGTCGACCAGCACGTCGTTGGGCCACTTCAGGGTGGCGTCCACCCCGGCAGCGCGGCGGATGCCCCGAGCGATGGCCACACCGGTCAGCAACGACAGCCACATCCACTCCGGCAGCGGACGACGCGGGGCGACCCCGAGCGAGACCGCCACGGCCGCACCGGGCGGCGCCTCCCACCGCCGGTCGAAACGGCCGCGGCCCGCGCTCTGGTGATCGGCGACAAGCACCAGCCCGACCCCGCTGCCGGCCCGCATCCGGGCCGCCGCGTCGGCGTTCGTGGAACCGGTGGACGCCATGACCTCCACGCTGTGCCACAGTCCGGCACCCGCGCCAAGCCCCGTTCCGTGGGCGAGAACTCGCCCGCGAAGGCGCTCTGCATCAGTACGTGAGGACTCCGGCATGATCGCCAGCGTACCGGGACCCGACGAATCCTCCGGCGACCGGCGGCGGGGTCGGGGAGGCGCTACAGTCAGGCTAGCCCGCACCGTTGTCCGGAGCCGTGCGACCGGTCAGCGGGCGGGAGCTACACCGTAGTAGGCACCCGAGGCGAAGGTTTCAAGAGGTATGGACGTCGACATCCACACGACAGCAGGGAAACTCGAAGATCTGAAGCGGCGGGTCGAGGAGGCGGTCAACGCCGGCTCCGCCGCAGCTGTGGAGAAGCAGCACGCGAAGGGCAAGCAGACGGCCCGCGAACGGATCGAGGCTCTGCTCGACGAGGGTTCGTTCGCCGAGCTGGACCAGTTCGCCCGGCACCGTTCCCACGCCTTCGGGCTGGAGAGCAGGCGTCCGTACGGTGACGGTGTCGTCACCGGCATCGGGTCGATCCACGGCCGCCCGGTGTGCGTCTTCTCGCAGGACGTGACCATCTTCGGCGGCGCCCTCGGCGAGGTCTACGGCGAGAAGATCGTCAAGATCATCGACTTCGCCCTGAAGACCGGCTGCCCGCTGATCGGCATCAACGAGGGCGGCGGCGCCCGCATCCAGGAGGGTGTGGTCTCCCTCGGCCTCTACGGCGAGATCTTCCGCCGCAACACCCAGGCGTCCGGTGTCATCCCGCAGATCTCCCTGATCATGGGCGCCGCGGCCGGCGGCCATGTCTACTCCCCGGCGCTGACCGACTTCACCGTGATGGTCGATCAGACCTCGCAGATGTTCATCACCGGCCCCGCGGTCATCAAGACCGTCACCGGCGAGGACGTCACCCTGGAGGACCTGGGCGGTGCCCGCACCCACAACACGAAGTCCGGCAACGCCCATTACCTCGCCGCCGACGAGGCGGACGCCCTCGAGTACGTCCGCGAGCTCGTCTCCTACCTGCCGCAGAACAACCTCGAGGATCCGCCCTACTACGACGAGGTCGCCGACCTCGGCATCACCGAGGCCGACCTCGCCCTGGACACGCTGATCCCCGACTCGCCCAACCAGCCGTACGACATCCGCCGGGTGATCGAGGCCGTCCTGGACGACGAGGAGTTCCTCGAGGTCCAGGAGCTGTTCGCCCAGAACATCGTCGTCGGCTTCGGCCGGGTCGAGGGCCGCACCGTCGGCATCGTGGCGAACCAGCCGATGCAGTTCGCCGGCTGCCTCGACATCGACGCCGCTGAGAAGGCCGCCCGGTTCGTCCGGACCTGCGACTGCTTCAACATCCCGATCGTCACCTTCGAGGACACCCCGGGCTTCCTGCCGGGCACCGACCAGGAGTGGAACGGCATCATCCGCCGCGGCGCGAAGCTGATCTTCGCCTACGCCGAGGCGACCGTCCCGCTGATCACCATCATCACCCGCAAGGCGTACGGCGGCGCGTACGACGTGATGGGCTCCAAGCACCTCGGTGCCGACGTCAACCTCGCCTGGCCGACCGCCCAGATCGCCGTGATGGGCGCCGAGGGTGCGGTCAACATCCTCTACCGCAAGCAGCTGGCCAACGACTCCGACCCGGAGACGCTGCGCAAGACGCTGATCGACGAGTACAACGACACGCTCGCCAACCCGTACGTCGCCGCCGAGCGCGGCTACGTCGACCAGGTCATCCAGCCGCACGACACCCGCCAGGAGATCGTCCGGGTGCTCCGCCTGCTGCGCACCAAGCGGGAGAGCCTGCCGCCGAAGAAGCACGGGAACATCCCGCTGTGAGCACCGACGTCGAGGAGAAGAAGACTCCGACGGTCTTCCGCGTCAACAGCGGAAACCCCTCGGAGGAGGAACTGGCTGCGATCACCGTGGTGTTCGCAGCCCTGGCCGGGCCCGATGCCACACCGGGCACCGGCACCCAGCCCCGGCACTCCCGGTACAACTCGTACTGGCGGGCCATCCGTCGGACGTTCGCGACCGGCCGGGAGACCTGGAACTCCGGCATCCGTCAGTTCTAGTCGCGCCGGCCGGCCGGCGCGCCGGGTCTAGTCTGTCCGGCGTGACCGCACGCGCCATCGACCGAGCCGGGGAGACCACCCCGCGACCGGGCCATCGCCTCACCACAGGGCATCGCCTGGTCCTGGGGTCGGCCTCCCCGGCTCGGCTGTCCACCCTGCGCGCCGCCGGGCTGGACCCCGAGGTGATCGTCTCCGGCGTCGACGAGGACGGCGTCGAGGCGGCCTCACCGGCCGCGCTCGCGGCGACCCTGGCCCGGCTCAAGGCGGAGGCGGTGGCCGCCCGGCTCACGGCGCGGCCACCGGCCGCCCGGCGGCCGACCGACGGCCCCGCGACCGGCACCACCATCGTGATCGGCTGCGACTCGGTGCTGGAGCTGGACGGCATCGCGTACGGCCGACCGCGCTCCGCGGAGGCGGCCCGCGCCGGTTGGCGGCGGATGCGCGGCACCACCGGCATCCTGCACACCGGCCACCGGGTGATCGTGCTGTCCGCCGGATCCGGCACCCCGAGCGGCGACGACACCGGTGAGACCGGGACCGCAGGAACCGGGGCGGCGGAGAGCGGGACCGCAGGAACCGGGGCGGCGGAGACCGGAGCCACGGAGACCGCCAGCACTGTCGAGGTCCGGGCCGCGACCGGGATCGGCAGCACGGTGGTCCACTTCGCGAGCCCGACCGACGAGGAGATCGACGCGTACGTCGCGACCGGCGAGCCGCAGCGGGTGGCCGGCGGCTTCACCCTCGACGGGCTGGGCGGCGCTTTCGTCGACGGGGTGGAGGGGGACCCGCACAATGTCGTCGGCATCAGCCTGCCGCTGCTGCGCGGCCTGCTGCACGGCCTCGGAATCAGCTGGATCGATCTGTGGCAGTAGGCTGGCGCCATCATGACTTCGACGCCCGAATCCGGAATCGCCCAGCAGCCTGCGGGCGCCGCCCGACCCCGGCCTTTCCTCCCCGCCTGGCTGCGGGCGATGCGCCCCAAGCAGTGGGTCAAGAACGTACTCGTCCTGACGGCACCGCTGGCGGCCGGGCGGATCGCCGAACCCCATGTGCTGGTGTCCACCGTCCTGGCGATGGTGGCCTTCATCCTGGTGTCCGCCGCGATCTACCTGCTCAACGACATCCACGACATCGAGGCGGATCGCCAGCATCCGAAGAAGCGGTTCCGGCCCATCCCGGCCGGTGAACTGCCGATCGGCTTCGCCTGGGTGCTCGCCGCCGTGACCGGCCTCGGTGGCCTGGCGCTCGGCTTCTGGATCTCCCTGGGACTGGGCATCACGCTGGGCACGTACGTCGTCGTGCAGTTCCTCTACTCCTACTTCCTCAAGGACTTCCCGGTCATCGACCTGGCGGTGGTGGCCTCCGGGTTCCTGCTGCGCGCGGTCGCCGGTGGGGTGGCGAGCGACATCCCGCTCAGCCAGTGGTTCCTGCTGGTCGCCTCGTTCGGCTCGATGTTCATGGTGGCCGGCAAGCGCTACTCCGAGATGCGTCACCTGGGTCCCGAGGCGGGCACCCGGAAGTCGCTGGCCGGCTACACCGAGAGCTACCTGAAGTTCGTCTGGGAGCTGGCCGCCGTCGCCGTCGTGATGTCGTACTCGCTGTGGGCCTTCGAGCAGCGCCTCGGCGGCTACTCGAAGATGCTGTGGGCGGGCATCTCGATCTTCCCCTTTTCCATGGCGATGCTGGAGTACGCCTTCCGTATCGATCGTGGCGAGGGCGGCGCCCCCGAGGACGTCGTCCTGCACGACCGGGTGCTCCTCGCGCTCGGTCTGGCCTGGCTGGTGACCATCTGCCTCGCCGTCTTCCTCTGACCCCAGGAGCCCCTCCATGATGGACGCGACCGCGAATCCCCGCACCCTGCTGCTGCTCGGCGGCACCTCCGACATCGCCCTGGCGATCGCCCGGGCGTACGCCGCCGAGAGCCCGGCCCTGGACGTGGTGCTCGCCGCCCGGCCGACCGAGCGTCGCTCCGCCGCCGCCGCGGCGCTGCGGGCGGAGGGGGTCGGGGTCCGGGAGGTCGACCTCGACGCCCGCGCCGCCGGCACGCATGCCGCGACGATCGAGCAGGCGTTCGCCGGCGGCGACGTGGACCTGGCGGTGGTCGCCTTCGGGGTGCTGGGCGACGCGGAGGCGGCCTGGCAGGACCCCGAGCAGGCCCTGGAGCTCGCCGAGATCAACTACACCGCACCGGTGCACCTCGGGGTGATGCTGGCGAACCGGATGCGGGCCCAGGGCCACGGCCGGATCGTGCTGCTGTCCAGCGTCGCCGGGGAGAGGATCCGCCGGTCCAACTTCGCCTACGGCTCCACGAAGGCCGGTGTCGACGGCTTCTACCGTGGCCTGTCCGAGGCGCTGCGCGGCTCCGGAGTGGGCGTGCTGGTGGTCCGGCCGGGCTTCGTGAAGTCGAAGATGACCGCCGGCCTGCAGTCCGCGCCGCTGGCCGTGACCCCTGAGCAGGTCGCGGCCGAGGTGGTCGAGGGCGTCCGGACCCAGCGGACGGTGATCTGGGTGCCGAAGCTGTTCCAGCTCGTGATGCTGGTGCTGCGGCACATCCCGCAGGCGATCTTCCGCAAGCTCCCCTTCTGATCCGAGCCTCCGCCGGCCGGGCGATCCGGGCGATGGAGCAGCCCGGCCGGGCACCGATTCGTGCCGTCTCCGACGGGCGGCGTATTCTCCCGATGACGACGCGATGGCTCCACGATCCCGGAGCGAAGAGAAGGCAGATGCAGTGCAACTAGACCTCAATGCGACGTTCGGCGAAGCGGTCCGTGTGACGGCGCTCCAGCACGACGAGGCCGTGCTGCCGTACGTCTCGAGCATCAACATCCCGGCCGGTCTGCACGCCGGGACCCCCCGCGTCATCCTCGCCGCGATCCGCCGGGGCCTGACCTCCGGGCTGCGGCTGGGTGCCGCGGTCGGCTACCGGGACTTCCTCGGCGGCGGCGACCGGTACGTCGACGTCGCCTACGAGGACCTGTACGCCGAGCTGATCTACCAGATCGGCGCGGTCGACTCGCTCGCCTTCACCGAGCAGACCCGCCTCTCCTACGTCCGTCCCGGCGGTGCCCTCGCCCGGATGGCCGGGCGTCGCAAGGACCACGCGGAGGCCATCCTGCGCGCCGTCGAGGCGTACGACCCGGAGCTGCCGCTGGTGGTGCACCACCTCTCCCCGCTGTTGGAGATGGCGACCGGCGCCGGTCTGCCGGTGATCGTCGAGTACTCCGCGACCTCGGTGGAACGGATGCGCACCTCGGTGGGCCGGATCGCCGCCGACGGGCACCCGGAGCAGTCCGTCTCGCTCCATCTGGACGCCGTGACCGCCCCGGTGGTGGTCCGAACCCTGCGTGAACTGGGTCACACTTTCGGGGCTCCCCTCACGGCACGACGCGGGATGTGATCTCACTCGCACCGGTCTGCGGAACAGCCCTTGTCGCCCCGTTGAACGAACGCCCACCACGGGCACGGCCAAGCCCTAGACTCTGGCCTGACAGTGCCGTCGTGGCCGGGGAGCCGTCGGGCGGTTCAGAGTGGAACCCAGCAGGAGGAATAGTGCCCATCAGCAAGGTGCTCATCGCGAACCGAGGAGAGATCGCGGTCCGTGTGATCCGCGCTGCCCGCGACGAGGGCATCGCCAGCGTCGCCGTCTACGCAGATCCGGACGCCGACGCCCTGTTCGTGAAGCTCGCGGACGAGGCGTACGCCCTGGGGGGCGCCACGCCGGCCGAATCCTACCTCGACATGGGCAAGATCATCGACGTGGCCCGGCGCAGCGGGGCAGACGCCGTGCACCCCGGATACGGCTTCCTCGCCGAGAACGCAGACTTCGCCCAGGCCGTCATCGACGCCGGCCTGATCTGGATCGGCCCCTCCCCGCGGTCGATCCGGGACCTCGGTGACAAGGTCGCCGCCCGCCACATCGCTCTCAACGTCGGCGCACCGCTGGTTCCCGGTACGCCGGACCCGGTCGCGAACGCCGACGAGGTCGTCGCCTTCGCGCGTGAGCACGGCCTGCCGATCGCCATCAAGGCGGCCTTCGGCGGCGGTGGCCGTGGCCTCAAGGTCGCCCGCACCCTGGAGGAGGTGCCCGAGCTCTTCGAGTCGGCCACCCGCGAGGCGGTCACCGCCTTCGGCCGCGGCGAGTGCTTCGTCGAGCGCTACCTGGACCGGCCGCGTCACGTCGAGACCCAGTGCCTCGCCGACCAGCACGGCAACGTCGTGGTGGTCTCCACCCGTGACTGCTCGCTGCAGCGGCGCCACCAGAAGCTCGTCGAGGAGGCCCCGGCCCCCTTCCTCAGCGAGGATCAGCAGCACCGCCTCTACGAGGCCTCCAAGGCGATCCTCCGCGAGGCCGGCTACGTCGGCGCCGGCACCTGCGAGTTCCTGGTCGGCCAGGACGGGATGATCTCCTTCCTCGAGGTGAACACCCGCCTCCAGGTGGAGCACCCGGTGTCGGAGGAGGTCTCCGGCCTGGACCTCGTCCGGGAGATGTTCCGCGTCGCCAACGGCGAGGAACTCGGCTACAACGATCCGGCGCTGCGCGGTCACTCCTTCGAGTTCCGGATCAACGCCGAGGACCCGGGCCGCAACTTCATGCCGGCCCCGGGCACCGTCACCGAGTTCGTCGCCCCGCAGGGACCGGGCGTCCGCTTCGACGACGGCTACCGCAAGGGCATGACCGTCCCCGGCTCGTTCGACTCCCTGGTCGGCAAGCTCATCGTCACCGGCGCCACCCGGGAGCAGGCGCTGGAGCGCTCCCGCCGCGCGCTGGACGAGCTGGTCCTCGAGGGCATGCCGACCGCCATCCCGTTCCACCGGGCGGTGATCAACGATCCGGCCTTCACCGCGGTCGACGGGCGATTCGGGGTGCACACCCGCTGGATCGAGACCGAGTTCGACAACCAGATCCCGCAGTACGTGGGGACCCCGGGCGAGGCCCCCGAGGCGGAGGAGAAGCGCAGCGTCGTCGTCGAGGTGAACGGCAAGCGCCTCGAAGTCGTTCTGCCGGCCGGTCTCGGCACGATGAGCGGCGGGGCGACCGCCACCGCCAAGAAGCCGCGGCGCCAGAAGTCCAAGGCGGCCGTCAAGGAAGCCTCGGGCAACTCGGTCACCGCACCGATGCAGGGCACCGTGGTCAAGGTCGCCGTGACCGAGGGTCAGGAGATCAACGAGGGCGATCTGGTCGTCGTCCTGGAGGCGATGAAGATGGAGCAGCCGATCAACGCCCACCGCACCGGCATCATCTCCGGTCTGGCCGTCGAGGGCGGGCAGAGCGTCCAGTCCGGCGAGGTGATGTGCGAGATCGTCGACGCCGAGTGAGTCGGATCGGCTGAGTCGGTCCCTCGGCTGAGTCGGATCCCACTGAGCCCGGGTCTCCTGAACGTCCCCGCGGGGGCGGGCAGGAGGCCCGGGCTCTTCACGCGTGCCCTCTCACCCGCCGGCGGTGCCCTCAGGACCAGCAGCTCGGAGCCCGGGCTCACGGGTCCCCCTGGGCCCGGGCCCAAGGGCCCCGGCCCAGGACTCCTGGCTCAGTTGGTCAGCTCGGAGGTGGCGTTCTGGCCGTGGTTGTGCAACCGCCGCGCAGCCTCGGCGACCGACCCGGACAGCGACGGGTAGACGGTGAACGCGTGGGCGAAGTCGTCGACAGTGATCCGTTGCGCCACCGCGAGGGACACCGCGTGGATCAGCTCCGAGGCGGTCGGGGCGACGATCACGCCACCGACGATGATCCCGGTGATCGGCAGGCAGAACAGCTTCACGAAGCCGTCGGTGAAGCCCTGCATCTTCGCCCGGGCGTTGGACGCCAGCGACATCGTCACAGCATCGGCCGTCGAGCGGCCCTCGTCGATGTCCTTCTGGGTGACACCGACGGTGGCGATCTCGGGGGCGGTGAAGATGTTCGAGGCGATGGTCTCCTGGCGCAGCTGCGGCACGGCGTCCCCGAGCGCGTGCCACATCGCGATCCGCCCCTGCATGGCGGCGACCGAGGCGAGGGCGAAGACACCCGTACAGTCGCCGGCGGCGTAGACCCCCCGTGCGGAGGTGCGCGACACCTTGTCCACGGTCACGTAGCCGCGCCGGTCCAGTGCCACTCCCGCCGCCTCCAGGCCCATGTCCGCCGTGTTCGGGATCGACCCGACCGCCATCAGGACGTGCGATCCGGACACCTCGCGGCCGTCCTCCAGGCCGACGACCACCCCGTCGCCCTCCCGCCGGGCGGACATCGCGCGGGCACGGCTGATGATGGTGATGCCGCGACGCTCGAAGACGTCCTGCAGCACCCGGGCGGCGTCGGGATCCTCGCCGGGCAGCACCATGTCGCGCGAGGAGACCAGGGTCACCCGGACACCGAGGGCGTCGTACGCGTTGGCGAACTCGGCACCCGTGACGCCGGAACCGACGACGATCAGGTGCTCCGGCAGCTCGGTGAGGTTGTAGACCTGGGTCCAGTCGAGGATCCGTTCCCCGTCGGGGCGGGCGTCGGGCAGCACCCTCGGGTGAGCGCCGGTCGAGACCAGGATGACGTCGGCCTCGAGGCGTTCCTCGCCGAACTCGGTGGTCGCCACCACCGCATGGGTGCCGTCGAGACGGCCCCGGCCACGGACGATCCGTACGCCCTCCTTGACCAGTCGGGTCGCGATGTCCCCGGACTGCGCCTCCGCGAGGTGGATGACCCGGGTGTTGACCGCCCCGAGGTCGGTGAACACGGTGTGGGTGAGGTCGGTGCCCCCGCCCGCCGAGTACAACCCCTGCCCCGAGGCCTGCTCCATCGTCGACATGACGTTCGACGTCGCGATCAACGTCTTCGAGGGCACGCAGTCGGTCAGGACAGCCGATCCGCCGATGCCGTCACTGTCGACCAGGGTCACCTCCCCGCCGAGCTGGGCCCCCACGAGGGCCGCTTCGTATCCGCCTGGTCCTCCACCGATGATCACAACCTTGGTCACACCGGGCATTCTTCCATGAGGCACGGTCCGACGCCGCTTCACGGGCATCCTGGTGCCGTGACGCGGATCGCATGGCCGCCACGGTCTGCCGCGGACCGCACCGGCCGCCGGCAGTGAGCAGGCTCTCCGGGCCGCACCCGCCGCTGCCGACCGCCCTGACCTGCCCCGTGGGACACGTCGACGTGACAGACTCACGCCCATGAGCGAGACCCACCGGTTCCCGGGCACGCACTCCCCCACCTCAGCTCCCCCCGGCGGCAGGGCACCGGACAGTCCGTTCACCGGCACACCGGACGACCTCGCCGCCGCGGCTGCGGTCGCGCTGCGGCACGCCCTCGGGATCGATCATGCCGATCTGGCCGTGGTCCTCGGCTCGGGCTGGTCGGAGAGTCGCGACGCGCTGGGCACGCCGCTGGCAAGTGCCCGGCTGGCCGATCTGCCGGGCTTCCGGGCGCCGATCGTCGCCGGACACGGTGGCGAGGTGGTGGCGGTCCGGACGTCGACCGGGGCGATCGCGCTGCTCTTCACCGGACGTACCCACCTCTACGAGGGGCTCGGCGTCGACGCTGTGGTGCACGGGGTGCGGACCGCCGCGGCGGCCGGGGCCCGGCTGCTGGTGCTCACCAACGGCTGCGGCTCCACCCGGCCGGAATGGGGCCCGGGCACCCCGGTGATGCTGCGCGACCACATCAACCTCACCGGCACCACGCCGCTGCGCGGGCCGTCGTTCGTGAGCATGTCCGAGGCCTACTCGCCCCGGTTACGGGCCGTGCTGCGGGCGCTCCGCCCGGAGATGCCGGAGGGGGTGTACGTGCAGTTCCACGGCCCGCAGTACGAGACCCCCGCCGAGGTCGAGTTCGCCCGCCGGATCGGCGGCGACCTGGTGGGGATGTCCACCGCCCTGGAGACCATCGCGGCACGGGAGAGGGGACTGGAGGTGCTCGGCCTGTCCTTGGTCACCAACCTCGCCGCCGGCGTCTCCGACCGGCCGCTGGACCACACGGAGGTGCTCGCCGCGGGCGCCGCGGCCGGGCCCCGGTTGCGGGCGCTGCTCGCCGACCTGATGGCGGTCCTGTGACCACGCCGGAGGATGCCGGCGACCCGTTCGCCCGGACCGCGGCCTGGCGAGCGGAGGACCCCGATCCGTCGACCGTCGCGACGCTGGACGCGCTGGTCGCGGCCGCCCGCACCGGGGATCCCGCGGCGCTCGGCGAGCTCCGGTCGGCCTTCGCCGGTCCGTTGGCGTTCGGCACCGCCGGC
>Ga0334882_1004831_pt1 | contig 11030 bp, 12 predicted proteins | sample GraSluR1_MG_5_FD_207226 | JGI IMG/M metagenome (GOLD analysis project Ga0334882, IMG submission 207226) | Sludge microbial communities from methane-producing bioreactor in Wageningen University, Netherlands - Granular Sludge_15_04-R1 | ecosystem: Engineered > Bioreactor > Anaerobic >... | reverse complement strand
TGAAGACCTTGTTGAGGAGCCTGGAATTGTACGCGGCTGGCCCGATAGTTGACTCGACTATGTCACCACTATCGTCGAGTTTGAGAATCAGTAGCTCTATTTCCGGCAGCTTTATGTTGCGGGAAAGAAAAATAGTGTCCGGGTAGAAACTGATATCGACGGCAAAGGCCGGCCTGTCATTGTAGGTGAGAAACCGGATCTCTCCGGGAAAAGTAGTCTTGATATCGGAATGAATAAACGGATCAGCGGTTATTAGTGCGAATGAAAGAACGGAGAAAAACAGTATTATGAGCAGAAACGCTCTCTTCATAGCTATTACCTCCTTATTCTCTTCTCTCTCGCTTGTAGCCAGAAGACCAGACAGTCTCTTCTCAAAAAAGAGTCACTGTTATGGCCAGTGTTTCCTTGCTCTCTATACAGAACTCCAATAATCGATCGAAGATCCACTTTCTTCACGGTTTTGACTGGAATAGGCTACAAAAATTGCGAGCACAGTCTTCTTATCGAAACACGCCCGGGTCTTGATCTCTATTACCAAAGGGAGGGCGATCATTAAAACCTCTTAGGACAGCCGGATCCAGAATCGTTGTGCACTCCAAATGCCCGCTGGCGGCAAATAGAGCTGATAGGTAATATCACATCGGTACTCTGCTATCATTATGACTGAGAATCAGTCAATTCGGATCTTGAGAAGCCTTTTCTTAAGGCCCCTAACGATAAAGATAATAACACACCCGGCAATCCATCAATTATTGTCTGACTTCGTTAGTCAATGTTTGAAAACCGAAATTGAGAACTCTGCATACTTGCTAATGGGAATAAAGCCCTAGATTATCGAAGAAATGGAATCGCTGATACAGTCGCAGATGAGACCATCCGGCCGCGAAGCCGGGCGAAGAGATAGAAAACGCGGGGGAGCTGATTAAGGGAAAGCAGGAATTGAATAGATGAAACTTTCGGCATTTTCAGTACGAATTTAGGAGGTTAAAATGTTGAAATCTTACGTAAAGACCATATCATCGGTTCGCCCGCCAACTCCCCCGCCTGGAGATGAGTTATGATACAACAAATCATGCGTTCAAATCAAGTTGAAGCATAGACTTTACCACAGCGAAATCTTACAACAGCTATCCTTGCGACTGGTTCCTGACCTGAAAACCACGGCAGCAAAGTGTAGATTCATCTTTCGGTGCCTTCCGCAGAGCTCGAGTAATTGGCAAAATACAGTCTCTCCAGTTGCTTTCTTCTTTGCTTAAGGTTTCCTCTGTCAAAGAAGAACTTTTCAACTGCCGCCCAGATGAAGACCCAGCTGGTTATCACTAGGATTTCGTGAAGAGCGTAAGCGTTGAACTTCAGCTCGGCGATCAGCGATGCGCTCCCCATAGCGACAACACCAACGATCATAAGGATCACGCTCACTCTCATGAGTCTCTTCATCTCCATGTCGATATAGTAAATCGACGGGATGAGCGCATTCATGATCGAGCTCCTGACCTTTTCAAGCCAGCCGGCTCTCTTTTCCGGTGACTGATTATCTACGACTATGGTTACTCCGCGAACAAGGGGCAGATACTTCGTTCTTTCCTCCAGGAAGCCTATGACTTCCTCAAACCCATACCTTTCTGTATCCGAATCAGAGATCTCCAGCCTTACAATACCATCCTCGTGCTCTTCAGTATAGTTTTTCACCAGTCTGTTCAGATTAGCCTTTTCGCTTATTCTCTTTCGAAGAGCCACTTCTTCCAAAAACCTCGCCTCCATTGTAGTGAACTGATTAACTGCAAGAAAGTCTCTCGATATCGATTCTGCGAGATTATAGATTATTAATTGCTCAACTGGATCAGATAAGAAGACTCTCGTTGAAAGATTGAAAGAAGAGCCTTTTCGAGGGCAGTAAGCACAGTGGAGAGTGGAACGTGGAGAGTTATTAGAAAGATCGGTCGTCATCCCATGTCATCCCGTAATGATCTTATACGGGATCTCGCTCCGGCCCTTTCTGAGGAGAAAAGACCGAGATCCTGGCTAAGAAATCGCCAGGATGACGCGAGAGGGTTATCATCCCATGTCATCCCGTAATGATCTTATACGGGATCTCGCTCCGGCCCTTTCTGAGGAGAAAAGACCGAGATCCTGGCTAAGAAATCGCCAGGATGACGCGAGAGGGTTGTCATCCCGTTATGCTTTTACACGGGATCTCGTTCTTCTGCTATTTCCAAGGACGGGTCCACGGTCTGGGACGAAGTATGAGGTGGATCAGAGGTATGAGGTATGAGGATAGAGGTAAGAAGATCAAGATCCTTGCGTTCTTTCAACCTCTAACCTGTCACCTCTGAACTCTGCTCTCGCCCTTCTCGTGGCGCCTGTTTCGCTTCGAGGGCTGATCTTAACGCTCTTGATCTAATTCCCCGCTTGCGGTGGGGCGTGTGCTCTTGAGATCGGCTGTACGTTGCTCGTTGTGGGTTTTTGGTAAGAGCACTTATACGAATCTTGTTCTTACCAGACACTAGACCCCAAACCCCAAACCCGTTCCTCCGTTCTTCGCCATCCACCATTCACTAACCACTAATCACCAAACACCGATCTTCTGAACCAATAACCTGGACGCGAAGCGTCGGAACGAAGAACTTGGGCGCAACGCGCCGGAACCGCTCTTGCTGCTCTTCTCGGAGGACGAGCTTCAAAGAACCGCCAGTCGCCTTCGGCGGCCAGTATCGCTTCGCGATGCCAGTACCACTTCGTGGCGCCAGTTCCGCTTCGCGGGCTAAGAACCAAGAACCTGTACGCGGAGCGTCGGAACGAGGAACCTCTCCTCTCCCTCTTGCTCTTACGGTAAGGGGTTACGCCATATAATGGAATTCCTGTTTACTGCTTATCAGAGCAAATTCAGATTCCCCCAAAGCCAGTCATCACAATCCCCTTAACGTAGTATCGCTGCAGGAAAAGGAAGAGAAGAATAACGGGCAACACCTGAATTACCATTCCAGCAAGCACCAGGTGTTGATTCGCCAAACTTCCGAAAGACAGATTTAGCTTTGCAATTCCAACAGGTATAGTCGTCAGCGACGGCGTGAACGATGTAATGATCATCGGCCAGAGGAAGTTGTTCCATTGAGCGACAAATGTAAGCAGTACCAGGGTTGCCATTGCCGGCAATGAAAGTGGGATGATTATCTGTACGAATATCCTGAACTGCGAAGCCCCATCAATTCTTGCGCACTCTATGAGTTCCGAAGGTATGTTCATGATAAACTGCCGTAGAAGGAATATCCCGTATCCGCTAACTGCAAAGGGCATTATCAAAGCCAGGTAGGTATCGACCCAACCAATTCTAGTCAGCAGAAAGAAGTTAGGGATGAGAAAGAGGAAATTCGGGAACATCATAGTGGCCAGAATAAACCTAAAAAGCGTCTTCTTCCCCGTAAAATCCATTTTCGCAAAGACATACCCACCCAGCGCACTTGTGAAGGCTACAAGCAAAGAAATGCTAGTTGCCACGACCAAGCTATTCAAGAGATATCTGAAGAAAGGTACTCTTTGAAGAACGGCGGTATAATTTCCCCACTGAGGAACGTCCGGTACCAACTTGGGCGGAACGGAGATAAACTCCCGAACTGTCATCAGTGATGCAGACAAGAGCCAAAGGAATGGGTAGACCATAATGAACCCAATAACTGAAATGACGCTGTATTTGATTACTGATATAATCCGCTTTGAAGTTTGCCTACGCATAGTAACTCTCCATACCCCCTTTCCTGAAGGACCTGAGTGCTAAAAGGGTAGTGAATAGGGAAATAACGAACAGAACCACTGAAGCGGCTAGAGCCTTCCCCATCTGCATATATGAGAATGCGGTATTGTACATGAATATCGAAACAAGCTGTGTGCTAGCTGCGGGCGCCGCTCCACCCATAATGTATATCAGATCGAAGGTCTGCCAGGCGTTGATCATTCCAGTCACGAGAAGAAACAATGTGGTCGGTTTTAGCAGCGGTAGAGTGATACTGAAAAATGTTCGGACCTTCGAAGAACCGTCGATTCTAGCTGCGTCGTAATAAGAAGTCGGTATTGAATCAAGACCGGCGGTGAAGATCAGCATGGGTACTCCAAGCCCGCTCCAGATAGCGACTATCATTATCGAGGGCAAGGTGAGTGTCGGATCCGAAAGCCATGCTCTGGCCGGGATATTGAACCAACCAAGGACATGATTGACTACTCCATAACTCGGATTGTACAAGTACGTCCAGATCTTGCCGACCGCGACTGCGGGAGTTATCATCGGTGCGAAGAAGATAAACCTCCATATCGCCGACCCCTTGAGTTTGTAGAGCGCTATTGCCACGAAAAGCGCAAGTGTTATACTGGTGAAAGTTACAGCCAGAGCGAAGACAATTGTGTTCACAAGCCCAGCCCTGAACAGAGGATCGGTGAAAAGACCTACGTAGTTTCTCAGACCAACAAAAGGCACACTGACTGGTGAGTCGAGCATGTTCCAGTTCTTGAAGGAAACAAGTATCGAAAAACCGACAGCAAAACAGAAGAAAACTGCAAAGAAAAGAAGAATTGGACTCAGGAAGAGATATGCTGTGAGGTTTTCCTTACCCTTTCGTGTCACAGGTGCACCTCCCTAATAGTTATTAGAAACAGAGGCGGGCGTACAGCCCACCTCTGAATAAAGATCATTTCGCTGATTGTAGAATCGAGTTAATCTTTGACGCAGCGTCCTTCATGGCCTGTTCCGGGGTCTTGATGTTATTCATCGCGGCCACAATCTCATCCATTATCGTCTTCTTTATCTGGTCACCCTGAGCAATATTAGGCTCCGAAGTGGCGAAGTCAAGAAGAGATACGTATTCCTGAAGATCAACCAGCTGTGATCTGAAGTGCTCCAGATCTTTTGCGTTCGGTGGAATTACACCTATTACCTGAGCCCCAAGCTCACCGGCCCGTGTTATGTCTGGCATGTCCTTGTATTGGAGAGCAAACCAGTCAAGGAATTTCCACGCTTCCTCTTGATTCTTTGAACCGCTGTGGACTGCATAGAAGAATGTATAGGCGGAGGTAGCCGGTCTCTCGATATAAGGAATTGGGGCGATCCCTACGATGTCTTCATACTCATCTCCGAAGGCTTCCTTCAAATAGGAGGCATACCACGGTGCCTTAATAACCATAGCGATGTTCTTCTGAGTGAAATCGAAAAGACCGCCTGCTGTGTCCGTTACACCTTCCTTGAATAGCTTCGCAATTGCTTCCATCGCTAGAACTGCAGCCGGGCTATCCAGAAGAGACTTCGTCAGGCTGCTATTGAAGGGTTCCCCACCGGCGCCATAAAGAAGGGCAAAGTAGGGATGAACAATATCACTGACTGAACTCTCTTCCAGCATGGGAAAAGCAAAACCGTACTGAGTGATTACTCCTCTGGAATCCTTCTTGGTAAGAAGCTTTCCGACCTCGACCAACTCATCCCATGTTTCAGGAACCTTACTGATCCCAGCGTTTTCAAACAACTTCTTGTTGTATATGAGAGCGTAGGTGTTTACCTCTGCTGGAATTCCCATGATTAAGTCGTTAATCGTCGCGCCCTTCGCAGCGGTTGGCAAGAAATCTGACACAACCTTCGAGGCAACATACTCTGGAGCTTGGGCAAGGACACCGGAGCCAACTAGCTGCACTCCCCATAGTGAGTACAGGTTGTAAATGTCTGCTCCTCTTCCTGCCATATGTCCTACAAGAATCTGCTGGAGATAATTTCCGAAGGGAACTTCTCTGATCTCAATCTTTACTCCCGGATTCAGAGCCTCATATTCCTCAAGATAGTGCTTGAGACCAGGGTAAAGAAGATTCCCATTTCGATCGAAAATCCCATTTACGCGGAAGTCTGACCAGTGTGTCTGGAACACGAGAGTGATCTGCGAGAACGCAAGGATAGAAACCAACAAAACGAGCGGGACGAAAACAGCTTTCTTCATACTCTCTCCTCCTTATGGTAGGCTAGCGTGTACAGGAAAAAACTCACGCCTACTACTATTTAAGTGAATGAGCGGAAATCCTTTTGTTGTGTTCATCAAAAATCTCAAGATTGTGACTGACACCAAAACCTTCGACATTGGGCGACACGAAGATCTTCAGATCGAAGCCCTCTTCATTTAGTATCTCCGCGGTCTCGGAGATGACGCACATTGTTATCACCACCGATGCCACGGTCGAAATAGCACCGACCTTCGCGCGGATGCCCTTGAGCTCAACCACGGCATCTTCAGGGGGAACGCAATTGTCGATAAGAATATCCGCAACGTCTATCAGTTTCTGGCCTGAAGAATGTGTGGCCTTGGCGACCTGTTGGTTAGACTTTGAAGTCACAGCGACGATCTTCGCTCCCTTCTTCTTCCCGTAGAGAGCTGCCTCAACTGGAGCAGCATTGAGCCCTCCATGCGAATAAACGACAAGAACATCGTCTTTCTTCAGTGGCTGATAACGCAAGAATCCATCGACAACGAAATCCTCCTTACGCTCTATCAAGAGCAAACCGGGAGCGCTTGAAGGCCCCGTAATGCTACCCCACATTAGCCTGGGCTCCATCAAGGCATTAAGCCCGAGAAAACTCCCGTACCTTGGAAAGGCATCCATGACTGGAATGACAGAATGACCACTACCGAAGAAATGAACGAATCCTTCCTTCAATATTGAATCGGCCATTGCCTCTGCTGTCTTCCTTAACTCGTTCATCTGCTCCGATTCAATCTTGTCCACAAGCTTCCTTACCTCTGATAAATAAGCCGAAATCGCCATCAATATACCTCCTGAACTTTTATTTTGTGATGCATCAGAATAGCTGTTCCCAGAATTTGAGCGTCTTCTCCCAGATTGCTGAGACAGATATCCGGAAGAGAAATCATAGGACTCGTTTCTTCGATTAATGTCTCCAGAGCCCTATCTTTGAGAAGCTCCCAGCGACTCCCGATACTGCCGGACAGCACGATCCTTTCGGGATTCATACTATTGGTGAAACATGCCATCAGCTTTCCAAGATAACGAGCCGCCACATCGAGCACCTCGGCTGCCTCCTGGGAGCCACCTTCTGCGAGATCAAATATCTCGGCTGCAGAAAGCCTTGCTCCAGAGAGCTTTTCATATCTTGAAGTAACTCCAACACCTCCGACCAGATCCTCGATCCTTTCTCCATCGAACCTGAGCCATCCTACAGAGCCGGCGAAACCATTGCTCCCATCTACAACGTGACCGTCTGATACTATGCCCATCCCAACGCCGGTGCCGATCGAAATGTAAAGAAAATCCCTGACACCTCTGGCCGCGCCCATAAGCATCTCTCCCGTCGCCCCCGAGACCCTATCGTTGGTAACAAAGAGCGAGTCTCTGCCTTTCCCGAACAAATCGAAAGGGCTAACCGGAGTCTCACCGAACAGATTCGGAATCCACGCTTTGCCTTCCCTTGTCAAATAGGCTCCTGCGACCGAAAGCCCAACAGTTTTCTCGGTATCCGAAGACTCCAAATGCCGACAGCAAAACTCTTTGAGTGACTTTGAATAGGATTCAAAATCACCAGGCCAATTCATGCGATCTTTCAATACTATCGAATAGTCTTCATCTACGAGACAGATTCTTGTGTTTGTTCCTCCAATATCAACAACGAGTTGCTTCAAATGATCACTTCCTCAAATGAATCTGTACAGAATACCTGTCACCTCTTACATAGGATTCAGTGTACTCGACTGCATGACCATCGATACCTCTTGCTATCCGCTCAACATAGAAACCGGCGTGGGGCGACTCGATATCGAGAAGCTTGCACTCGGCTTCACCGAAGATTATCGAGGTATAAGTCTCATCGGCAGCGATAATCTTGAAGCCATAATAGTGTTCCACGAGATCGTACAAAGACTGCGTCAAATCGTTCGCTAGCATATCTGGAAAGAGCTTCTCGGGACAGAAGAATGTTTGGATACCGAGCGGACTTCTGTCCATAAGCCTCAATCTCCTGACTCTTATAAGCTTCTCATCGCCAGACAGAGAGAAAATCCTTGCGAATCTAGCCCCTGGTACCTCCACGCTTGTTTCAAGGACTTCAGTCTCAACCTTTGAACCACGTGCCCTGAGCTCCTGAGTGAGAGAGGTAAGCTTTCTCGGTCCTTGCCTTATTCTTGGATCCATGACGAACGTGCCCTTCCCCTGTCTCTTAACCAGAAAACCCTCAGATACGAGCTTCTCAACTGCCTGGCGAACAACAGCCAGACTGACATTGAACATCTCGCAAAGCTCCTGCTGATTCGGTATCTTCTCTCCGGGCTGCCACCTATCGCTGAGAATATAATTCTTGATTATTGTGGTCAACTGTGAATGTAGTGACTCACTCGAGTAGAGATCGATCCTATCGCCTTCATTCAAATTCATCACCACTCAATATAATCATTATAATGATTATAATACCATGGAAAGCAAAACCAATAGACGAATGCTGTCGGCTAGCTCCCTTAGAACTGAAATAGAACCCCACAAAAGCGATTAGCTTATCGTTTCTATAGAAAACTCCATAAAGGACAGGCTGGAAAGAGGAAGTCAATTTGAGAATGGACAGGTGGTGTCTCTTCCACAAAGTGACAGTCCATCGCGCGCTTTTCCAACCTCTCGGCTCTTCTGTATTCGCGCCAATACCGCTTCGCGGGCGGTAAGAGCCGTTGTGAGTTGTGCGTTGTAGGTTGTCGGTAAGAGCGCCCGAGAAAGAGCATTGTCGAGAGTTCTCTTGAGAACCGTGGAGTGTGGAGAGTTGTAAGAAAGATCATGAGAAAGTTCTTGCCAGTCGCCTTCGGCGGCCAGTATCGCTTCGCGATGCCAGTACCACTTCGTGGCGCCAGTACCGCTTCGCTCACGAGAAGATGAGAATCTTAGGATCCTACCTACCGTGTCATCCCGTAATGTTTCTATACGGGATCCACTCCTCAGCGTCAAAGCGGACGCGTGAATAAGAGGTAAGGGGTAAGAGGCGAGAGGTGTGAAGATCAAGATCTTCTCTCTCCTCTTCTCGTCCTCTCTCTTAATCTCGTACTCTCGCTGATCCTTAACTAAGAACCTGGACGCGAAGCGTCGGAACGAAGAACTTGGGCGCAACGCGCCGGAACCGCTCTTGCTGCTCTTCTCGGAGGACGAGCTTCAAAGAACCGCCAGTCGCCTTCGGCGGCCAGTATCGCTTCGCGATGCCAGTACGACTGCGTCGCGCCAGTTCCGCTTCGCGGGCTAAGAACCAAGAATCTGGACGCGGAGCGTCGGAACGAAGAACAGATCTTCCAGCTCCAGAACGCTCTTCAGACCTCTTACCTCTCTCCTCTCACCTCTGGCCTCAGGTCTTTACCAAGGACGGCTCTTCGCTCTTCCAATCTCTCTCCTCATCTCGTGTTTTCGGTGCTTTTCTGTTTCGCTCCTTTAGAACCGGCATGTGTGGTAGAATTCCGATGAGGTGATATTATGCAAGATCTAGAAAGCGTTATTCAACTATTGCGTAGAAGCCTTCCCGAGCTCAAAGATCGTTTTTCTGTTTCAAAGATAGGGGTTTTTGGTTCGTATGTAAAGGGAAACCAGAGCGACAACAGCGATTTAGACATCTACATAGAGTTTGACAGAGTACCCGGTCTGGAATTCATGGAGCTTACAGAGCTCCTTGAGAATATCGTGCAAAAGAAGGTTGATTTGCTAACTCCTTCCGGGTTGAAGAGCATACGAAACGATCGAATCAGAAACGACATCGAGCAATCAATAATATATGTCTAGGAGAGAGATTAACGAGATTCTTGAGGATATGATCGATTGCATAGAGAGAATCACAGCCTATGTGAAAAATATGTCTTATGATGAATTTATGACTGACTTGAAGACACAGGATGCAGTAATCAGAAACATAGAGATAATTGGAGAAGCAGCAAAGCAACTACCAAACAGCTTCAAAACAACTCATAGCGACATTCCATGGAGAGCTATAGCTGGTACAAGAGATCGACTAATTCATGACTACTCAGGTGTCAACTATGACATAGTGTGGGTAGTTATTGTTAACGACTTACCTTCTCTTCAACCGAGGCTGATCGAAATATTTGAGAGTGAGAAAAACTCAAAAGAATAGAACAGCTCGATCTTCTTCTGTCTATTTGTGGCGCCTGTTCCGCTTCGCGGGCTGATCTTGAAGCTCTTGATCCTAGATCCCCGCTCGAGCGGGGGGGACCGCTTGCGGTGGGGCGTGTGCTCTTGAGATCGGCTGTACGTTGCTCGTTGTGGGTTTTTGGTAAGAGCACTTATGCGAATCTTTTTCTTACCAGACACTAGACCCCAAACCCCAAACCCGTTCCTCCGTTCTTCGCCATCCACCATTCACTAACCACTAATCACCAAACACCGATCTTCCTACTGTCATCCCGTAATGTTTCTATACGGGATCTCGTTCTTCTGCTATTTCCAAGGACGGGTCCACGGTCTGGGCTGGGACGATGAGGTGGATCAGAGGTATGAGGTATGAGGATAGAGGTAAGAAGATCAAGATCCTTGCGTTCTTCTACCCTCTGGCCTCTAGCCTCAGGTTCCCCAAGGACGGGTCCATGATCTGGGACGAAGGACCAAGGACGGTTCTTTGCTCTTCCAACCGCTCTTCGCCCGCGAAGCGGAACTGGCATCGCGAAGCGATACTGGCCTGCGTAAGCAGACTGGCGAAGGCGAAGCCTTTACTGGCGGCGGAATGCTCTTCCCTCTCTCAAGAGCACACACCCCGTCAGCAGGAGTATGCTGCCACCCCTCTCCCAGAGGGGATTTCAGATCAAAAGCGATTAGCGGCTTTTTGATGAGCGGATCTTCTCGGAGGTGGACGGGCAACGGTGAACGTCTCTCCTGCTCTTCCAACCTCTGACCTCTCACCCCTCTCACCTCAGGTCTTCGCCAAGAACCTGGACGCGAAGCGTCGGAACGAGAAACGGCTCTTACCAAAAGTGGCGTCCCTATTTTCAAATAGAAGATCTCCCTTTCGGGAGATCTACACG
>Ga0334882_1004830_pt1 | contig 11035 bp, 21 predicted proteins | sample GraSluR1_MG_5_FD_207226 | JGI IMG/M metagenome (GOLD analysis project Ga0334882, IMG submission 207226) | Sludge microbial communities from methane-producing bioreactor in Wageningen University, Netherlands - Granular Sludge_15_04-R1 | ecosystem: Engineered > Bioreactor > Anaerobic >... | reverse complement strand
CCCCGAGCTGGCAGAGCTCAGGAAGACCGTGATTAAGCAAGAGCGGAAGTGGGGAGGGGATGATGACTGATCCCGCCATCCCCATTTTGGGCCAATACATCCACACAAACCGGCAGGAAGGGCCGGTCTATTCCTCGAGCATAGAGATCGGGACCCCAAGCAAGGGCGGCGCCATAAAAATCTATTTCGACCCCGCCGATCCTGCTGACGCTGAGAAGAGGATCCGGGAAGCCTTCAGGCTGCGCGAGGTTGCCCGGGAACTTCACGACCGGCAGGGGGCAACCGCGTGACGTGGTGGATCTGTACTGATTGTGTCCCAGGGTGCAAGCTCAACGGCAGCAGTGACCCCGAGGACCCGCCTCAGGGGTGCCCCTGGCATCATAACAACCCGGACGATCCGAACACAGCAACATGGCGGGCGGTCGATACCGCTGAGGTTATCACAGAATCGCGCCCTGCCGGCTGGAGACCCTACCATGACACTCTCCCGAGGGTATGAAGACGAGCACCGGCAGGCACTCCGGCGGCTTGCAGACATCGAACTGAAGGCCGCCACCCTCGAGCGTGACGGGTTCCACGTCCAGGCCCGGGCAGAACGGCAGCGGGTGGGTATGCTTCGGATCCTGCTTGAGGTGGATTAAAATGATCTCAATACAGAAGGTGACATTATGAAGGCTGAGGATGTGCCTATTGGTGATCGGATATTACCAGATGAGATATGCGGGAAATGCGGCGCCTTCCTGGATGTGCTCGAGGAGGCAGGAGACGAGCAAGATACTATCTATATCGGGTGCCCCGCCGGTGACGAGGAAGACGGCCACACACACTATGCAGGGCAACCCCGGCAGGTCCTCGAGGCGTGGGGATGGTTCCGAGACACCACGACCCCTCCGGGGCCGGAGGTGTGAGATATGACACTTGAGATCATCGCCCGATCGGTGTTATCGGGGACCTGTGACAGGTGCGGATATGTCGCACCCCTTCACATGACCCGGGACGAGACCGGGCGGCAGGCGTTGTTATGCCGCCACTGTATCAATGCAGAGCAGAACGGCCGGCAATCCAACCCATTATAAAAACTCTATTTTCCAGCCGATTTGTAGGCACGTGAACGGACGATAACGGATAAAGGGTATATCATATACCTTCACTCTCGAAGGTCACGGATCACCAGCCCGGAGCCTTTGATTTCTTTTAAAAGTTTCTCTTTTCTTGAACGGTAAAGCGGCAGGCGCTCCTTAATCAGTTTCTCCGGGTCCCCCAGCCCCCGGGCTCGTTCTGCCAGGATCTCACGGTAAATATTGCAGCGCTCCAGTGCTTCAGATAACCAGATATTATATTGATCAATCACCTGGATCAGCTCTTCCCGAGATTTGAACAGGTTAGGGTCGTAGTATTCCGGCAGCCGATAAAACACCCGGGGGCTCCCCCGTTGGCCTGGCACTTTATCACAGGCGCGTTTTATTATCACCCCTGCTTCATCCATTGCCGTTAAAAGCCGGGTGGTGGTGGATGGGTTCAAATCCAGAGCGTTGAATATTTCCGAGGACCGCACCCATCCCGGCCATTCCCGGTTTCTTGAATCTAAAAGGATTTGGATGATTTCTTTGGCACCCTCTTTCGTGTTCTCACTCCTGAGCTGTGAGATGAAGAGCAGAATGTTTGAATTAACGCGGTCTTCGAAGGTGTGCATTTCCTTACATAAGCATGTAACTTATTTCCTTATGTAAGTATCACTTACATGTATGTAAGTATTTTATATACTCACGCGATACATGTATTGTATGGCACGATTGAGACAGCCATTAAACCTCACGGTAGCCCCCGACGTTATCACGGCGCTTGATTCACGAAGGGGGGATATAAGCCGGTCCCGTGTTGTGGAGCGGATACTCATTGAACAATTGAGCGTAAAGAGCACCACGGCCGGGAGGCCATGAGAATGATGATAAAACCAGGAAATGCCCCGAGATCACTTGCAGGCGGCCTCGGGGGTTGCACGTCCCCTCATGGGACAAGTATTTCTCTGTCTTCTGAAGAGAAAAACTATTCGCTGCCCCTCCGCGTCACCCGGGAAGACATCGACGCACTCCCGCCCCTGGAAAAGATATTTGCCGAACACCTGATTGAGACGCGACCAGGTGAAGTCTTTATCGTGGTTGAACGGTCGGAGGGCTGACTTAATGCAGAAATACGATCCGGCCTTCACGGCCCGGGCGATTGTTGCTAAAGTTGGCACGAACCAGTGCACCACACGGGGGTGTTGGGTGGACCTCATCGAGCAGATCCACGGGCTCCCGCCACGCCTTCGGCGTTGGACGTGGAAGGAGCTATCTTCAATCATGGAGCCGGAGGCTTATGCTTATCTCCGGTCGTTTTCGAAAGGGCATTATCGCCAGGCGGTCCCGGTATGAGCCACCCCGACTATTCAGGGTTGACACGGATCGAGCTGTGTCGTGTCCTGGTTGATACCAATTTCGAACCGCCGGACCGGGCCGCGTTTCGTCGGGCATGGAAAGCCAACTATAAACGGCAATCGTCAAAGCGAACACGGAAGAGAACGCCAAAGACAACCCCCCCCAGCTGTGATCGTCGCTGTGTAACAGATTCGACGGTATGCGGATATTATGGGACAAAGGGGTGTCCTGGGGTGGTGGTGGTTGAATGACACCGTTGACGGTGAACCATCTATGAACGGCACAACACCAAGCACACCGGCGGCGGACCCTGCACTGACAAGCATCCCTTTTCAGTTGCAGGACCCAGGTTTCCGGTTTATCAAACTCCGACGCGGTGCGAAAGAACCGATCGAGTTATGGCGTGATCCAGGGTGCCAATACGAATGGAACGACGGCCGTCTGTTGCACCACCTGTCAACGGTCGGGAACTATGGTATAGTTACAGGTGCAGGGCGGCTATGCTGTTTCGACGCGGACGACGTGGACCGCCTGGATGGGTTGGGTATCACGGATCCGTTTAAAGACACCTTCACCGTGTCGACGGGGAGAGGCACCCACTATTATTTCTTGTCAGACTTCACCGGCAAGGCGATCCTATCCGACCCTGAGGACAAGACGCGGCAGCTGGGAGACATCCGAGGGGGTGCAGGGTTCTACCTGGTTGCCCCCGGGAGTGTCCACCCGTCAGGCAGCCGGTACGAGGTTACGCACGACGCACCACTAAAAGAGATAGACGCCGGCACCGTCCGGGCTGCTGTCCGTGAAGTGTTGCCTATACCCCCGCCTGCACGTGCTGTCAACAGCAAGACGAACCACAGCGCACGGGGTGGCGGGACTATCACGGATAGGTTGGGGTTACGGTGTGAAGACTTCCTTATCCCTGTACGAGCAACCCGACACGGTGACGAGCTGATCGGGTCCCACCCTGTCCACGGCAGCGAGACAGGATCCAACCTTCATGTGAACGTCCATAAGAACACCTGGCACTGTCACCGATGCAACACCGGCGGCGGTGCGCTGGAAGCCTTCGCCGTGTCCGAAGGGATCATATCGTGCGACCAGGTGCAGCCGGGGTGTCTCGACAACCGATGGTCTGACGTGCTTAAAGCCCTGGAAAAGCGGGGGTATCAGTTACCCCAACAGGCACCACAGGCGGGAAGGAGTGATGATGAAAAACGCCATGAACTCCATACATCTATGGAGGCATGCCGGGACGAGGCAATCGGTGTTTTGCAAAACGACTTCCTGCAATACCTCCATGATACATTTTCCCTTATCCATTCTGGCGACCAGGAGACGATCACAACCGTCGCGCTCGCGATTGCCAGCCAGAGTATCGTTAATTCGCAAGGGATACAGCCGGCATTAGGGGGAGAGAAGGGCACCGGGAAAACGTCTTCGGTAAAAGCCGCCCTGCACCTTATAAGCCCTGACTGGATAATGGAAGGTTCGGTATCAGATAAAGCCATATTCCGGTTCCTGGAGACACCCGGCCGGATCGTCTTTTCGGATGATGTCACATTAAGCCCCGATATAAACGCAACGATTAAGCGGGCAATGTCAAATTTCCAGGGCCTGACACCTCACCGGACACTCGACAAGGACAGGAAACCGATAGTGATCCCGATAGCCCCCCGCCAGATATTTATCCTAACCAGCGTGTCCGACCAGGGAGACGATCAGCTCAGCGATCGGCAGTTTAAAATCAGTTTCCAAAAGACCGATAAAAATAACAGTAATTTTCTTGATTTTGTTGCAGAACGTGAGCTAACGGGACAAGAAGAGCTGCCATTATTACATGAAGTGCACGTCTGCCGGGCTGCCTGGGAAGAAATAAAAACCCGTCAGTTTCGAGTTATCAACCCTTACGCAAAAAGGATCAAGTTCACCGATCCCGGGCACCGGCGAGACGTGATCATGTTGTTCGATTTTATCAAAGCCTTCGCTGTCCTCCGGTTCATGCAACGAAACCAGAGGGGTAATCTTGATAATGTAATCATTTTGGAGGCTGACGCACAGGACGTGGAAGACGCAATTAAAGCGTTCACCGCAATGGGTCCCCAGATCCAGGCGTTGAAATTATCAAAAGACGAGATGTCACTATGGCAATTTATCACCATTGATCAGGGCGGGGAAGTGTCATTCCCTGACCTCGTGGAAAGATACGCCGCCGGCGGGGCTAAAAGCGCAACATACACGCGGTTAAGGCGTCTTATTGAAGGCAGGGAAGGATCGGGCGGTCTTCTCGATAAGATCGCAGGCATGACAGTTACACGCGAATTAAGAGAAGTTTCGGATTCCAAACGCCGGAATGTCAAGGTGATTAGGTGCCATACCAAACCCAAGCTAAACGAATACGTGGAGTTTGCAACCTTTGAACCAATCACAACAAAGGAGGAGAAATGAACAATATGCCTGGTCGTTCAAACATTTTTGCCACCTTTTCCGCTTGTCCATGTCTTTTCCGGTCTTTGTCCATCGGAAAGACAAGAGAGCACGGCCTCCAATTGAGAAACCACACACCAATTAAAGATATATTATATTATAAATTATTTATTTTCCAAAAGTATTTGGGTATAGTGAAAGTGGCAGTTGCAAAGATGTTTGTGCTTCTCACTATATGTTTTTTTGAGAATGGACAAGGAAGAAACCCAAAACCCAAACTAACACAAACGCGCCCCGTTTCCTCAATCCGTGCCTTTTGGTTCTTGTCTTGGAGTTGGACAGGCAGGGAAGGAGACGGACAAGCGGACAAGGGAGGCCACCATGACCCCCTAACCCCCGAGGTGAAATTATGACTAAAGAAGCTTTCAGATTGCCTGTTATTGGATACCTGATCGTTCGGATGTATGACCGTTATGGCGGTTTCTTCATTACAGCAGAACCTATGGTTTTTGACTGTAGCCCGGACAATCACAACGTGATAGAGAGAGGACTGATTGAAAAGGATGATGAGATCCTCGGTGTTGTGCCAGCAGCCCCGAACTCCTATGCAGTATACACCGAAAATGACCTAAACGAACCGGCACGGTTCGTGGTTGACGGGATGACTGATCCCAGTTACAACCAGGAGAAGGAGCCGGAGCCGTGAGCAAGGATCACATTTACACCTGCTGGTCGTGCCTTCACCGCTGGAAGGGTCCACTTGTGGAACAGGATAAAGGCCGATGCCCGGAGTGTGGCAGGACAAAGATCACTTTCGTCTCCAGTCCTGACACGGTGATCCCCAAGCCGCCACGCAGGCAGGGAAGGCGAGCGCCATGACTGACTATCAACCATTATCGGAGATTATGGCCGGGAGCACGACCAGGGAAACAGAACCAGAGGATACCATGAGCAGGAACAAAACAGGTAAACGGACAGTTACAGCCGAAGAGAAACGCAGGCAGGCGTTAGACCTGCGCCGGATGGGGTGCACATACCAGGAGATCGCGGACCGGGTGGGAGTATCCCGAGGGTATGCCTGTAAGCTTGTCACTCAGGCACTGACACGGATCCAGCACGAGACGAACGAGATCGCGGAGAACGTCCGCACCCTGGAGCTAACCCGCCTGGATAACCTCTTCAGACACGCATACCAGGCCGTCTCAGACGGCGAAATATCCGCGATTGATAAGTGTGTCCGAATCATGGACCGCCGGGCTAAATTGTTGGGCCTGGACGCACCGACACGGCAGGAGATCACCGGGTCGCTGACTGCATCCGCTGAGTGGGTCGAATTAAGGGCCGTCTTGATTAAAACGCTCGGACAGTTCCCCGAGGCAAAACAAGCGGTATTAGCCGCGATTACTGAAAAGACAAAGGAGAATTGAGATAATGAACGAATTAAGCCACGATTTGAAAAACGGCATGGTGCCTGCGTATCATGTGATCCGGGACGCCGTGCCAGACGAACAGCTAGACGAATATAAAGCAGCCCGCCCCGCCCGGAAATACATCCACGTTGTGAGGGTTGGCCCGTGACGCTCGCCAATGACCTGGAGTCTGCCTTGTGCGATCCCGGGCTCATGACAGACGAAGAGATCGATCGCCATATCGGGGAGATCCTCAGTAGACACCCACCCGAGCGGGATCACGAGCTCAGCGACCGCCCCGCCGGCGTATTCGGCGCCGTGAGCGAGCGTGAAGCAGTCCGACGAGCCCGGGCAATCTATGAGCGCCATCACCGGCGCCGTGACAGTGAACCTACAGCACTAAGGGAGGGGAAATGATGCAACCAGACCAGGAAGCAGCGATTAAGGCCCGGGAAGAGCGTGATAAACTGATCAGGAAGACGGCACAGGAGTATATCGCTAACGGCCGGATCCTTGCCACAGTCGAAGGCTCGCGGGTGCACTCTGTCGGGAATGATCTTTCCCTCCCCTGTCCTGACTGTGGCGGGGCTCTCCGTGACGATCAAGGGATCTTGCTCAGGCTGACGGAAATGTATCTATTCGCTCCTGAAGGTCGGAAATTTGCCGAACCGTCCGAACTTGTGATCTATTCGGCCCGTAACCCGTTAGGCGCCATAATCGGATTCCCTGGCACACTCCGGCCTATGGCCTGTTCGAACTGTGGAAAGACATCGCTCGTGATCTTGCAATTGGTTGTAATATGATATTATGGGAGCCCTGGCAGGTGGGAAGGCAGGCGAGGATTGCCGACTCGCACCGATACCGTCACCCGGGACCAAGGAGAAGGGGACATAGGCAAGAGGGAAGGCAGGCGGGGATTACCGACTCGCACCGATACCGTCACCCGGGACCCCTGGATAATTCAAAAAATGGAGGACTTAAAGTCATGACCAGATACGAAGCATTGAGAAACGGTAAAGTAGTAAAAACTCTGATTGCGCCGTACGGCGCAGATAGAAAGGATCTTCATGCTATAGTGGAGCGGGAGATCGGCGCAGTGGATGAGATCAGGCAGAAGGAGCACGGGATCGAGTTTTTCGTGCCGGTTGACCGTAAGGCCGGAATAGTAGGCAGTGACGAAATGGCCCGCGCCCCGTCGCGCAATGTCTCACCATCGCAGGACCCGGACGATCTCCCTGAGTATTACGTGACCGTTAACCGTAAAACCGGAATTGTAGGGGAGGAGGATTAAGATGGCGGTGAATGCCGCCCCCCTCTCCAAAAAAGATGAGGTATCCGCACTAAAGGACAAGCTCCGGATCATGCAGAAATACGGGACACATCTTAGCGACGAACAGATCGCGGAACGGATCGAACTTGAAGAGAGAGCGGTCCGTCACAAAGAGGAGAATCTATTAAACATCGAGCGGAGGAAAGCAGACCGGGCACAGATCGAATCCGAGAATAGACGGATCGCATCTGCCGAACTCGGAAAAAGGATCATCGTGTCGATCAATAAGACCCGGATCGAGACCCTCAATCCCGATTGTGGCATACCCTGTCCGGAGTGCGGCGGCAACGTCGGACACGCAACACTGGCGCTCATGGAAATAGCCGATCTGATCCGGAGCTATGGTAAAAACCATATGTATGATTTAATCGACACCATGTGTCATGGCGCCAAAAACGAAGGGATCCCCTGCATACATACCGGCGGGTCATGTGCTCATTGTGGTGCCGGTGTTGATGTCCTGGTGCAGTTGGTGGTATGATAAAGATCTTTAGGTCCCGGGATCTTGAGAAGAGGATCATCGTCCTGGAACATGTCGCTGACAGCCTGATCGACGTGGTGAAGACGGTCGTTGAGATGGAGAAAAAGCGCGGGGGTGAAGTGGATATGATCAAAGAGGTGACCAATCAGCTCAACGGCATAAATGAGCGTGTTTCTAACCTCTCTTCACATCCGGAGACCGCCCCCTACATCGGGGAGCCATACCACAGGTGAACCAGGAGCAGGGCGATGAACGAATTATTATCTAATCTGGTTGATACCTTGAACCGTGTAGAGGTCCACATCCCACATAATGGCCGCGATCCCCTGCCAGAGTGGGATGGTGGAACCATTAGAATATATCGCGTGGACGAGGAGCAGGGCAATGATCTCTTTATCGTCCTGGGGTGAGCCCTTTCCTCCAGGGGTGCGTTTTTCTTTCCTCAAGTTCTTTGTTTCCCGCACCCCGTTATAATTATACCTAACTTGATATAACGAAAGGTTATTTTATTACTGTGAAGCATAACGGGCGAACTTCGCCAAATAAACATTCTGCGCAATCCTGCGTATATCGTCTATTTTGTCAATCTGTGCCCGGTATGATAACCTGTCCTGCCGTCTATCGGTTTCCAGTGGAACAGGGCACGGTATGGCGGCGGATAGGGTGCCTTTCAGGGTGTGCGATAATACCAGCGTTTCCAGTGGAAAGGGGACGATACAACCGGGAGAAACAGGCAAACGGGGGGGATAGGAAATCAGTTGGTAAAATTTACCAAGTGATCCCATCCGCAGAGAGTACCAAAGGGTAAATCTTACCCCTTGCATCCATCCGCAGAGAAGATCGGGGTGCCTTGTTCTGCCGGGTGTTGCTCTGGAAGAGCGCGGAATAGAGAGATCTGCGACCATGGTCGCAATATCAGAAAATGCAGCCCGCCCGCTCTTCGCTGTAAAGAAGGAAGCACAAGAGAAAAGGGGGGCGATACAACCGGGAGAAATTATCAGCACAAGGCCGCGAAGGGCGCAATTTTGGGGTGGACAAATTGTCCACCCCAAAAACGGCAGAGAAGATCGCACAAGAGTGCGTGGCAGGCGATACAACCGGGGAGAAACAACAGGGGGTAAGGACGGATCTAACTTCTGGTAAAAATTACCAGAAGTCTGCATCCTGGAAGGTTGCGAGGAGTTTTGGCGATTTAGGAAATGTTTCCAAATCCGCCAAATCTTTGATTCTGTCATCAACAGTCTTCCTTGGTAGATCCACGGCCGCCGCGATCTCTTCCTGCGTATGGCAGGCAAGCCACATATTGCGAGCTTCACCCTACTTTCGTAGGATTGCCAACAAAGGCAATAATGCCATTAATCCGCGAACCGGACGGGGAAACGCGAGAAAAAGCAATTTCGCACGTAGAAAATAGTTATTCTTCTTCGAGTGGTTCAATACTGATAAGAAGCCTCTCGTGCTCGTCCGTCCAAGGACCATAATGTTTATTCTGTACCATAGTTTTAGCAGCAGTCACAAGATCGTATCTTATCGCATCGGTGATCTTGTAAACAGAATAATACTCATTTTTCTGATAAACTACATCAAGCACAGGATCATATATGTAAGTATCATTCTCACAAAAACAGTGTGGATATGGCAAGCCCTTAAACCTGCCTGTGGGTGGATTAATTACAGCATGAACGAGGATCCATGAAGGGTTATCTTCAACGAACTTATACCCTATCTCATAACAGCGACCATCGCGCTTCTTATACCTGCGTTTCTTGATTGCATCAAGGGTAATTTTATTCATTCTTCTTCGAGTGGTTCTAATAGTAAAATTGCGACCCTCTTATCTATCCACGATTTAGGAACAAATACGCGGCCGCTATTCCCTCCGTTTTTGGCCTTTTTCACAATATAATCATAACATTGTAAAGGGCATTCTATCGGATCTTTCATGTAACAACATATTGCCACAAACTATATATATTTCACGGGTCTACTATTGAATTGTAACAACATATTGTTACGTGATGGATTGGTGAAGAACCATGACAACCGAAAAGAACACTAAGGCGGGCCATCCCTCAGCTACAACCCAGGGGAACGGAACCGCCGCAAACAGTATCGACGTGCGGACACATAGCCCTTTTTCCCGTGCCGGCACCCTCTCATGGGACCAGATGGCACTCAAGATCGTGTATGAATCCTTCGGCACAGAGCACACGGTTTATCTATCGCCGCCCGGTATCAAGTCACTGACAGGCCCCGGGCATTTCCCCTGCGACGTGCTGGAACTCCTCACAGGTCCCGATGGGATCGAGATCATCCCTCAGGAGATCGGCAGGGCATGGCGCAGCCGGTCGGGGAGAGCACTCGTGATCGTCACTCCGACCAGCGACGGCGAACTTATGATCCCGTGGCAGCGGTTCAAGAAGGTGGTAGAACACCGGATCCCCTCCGCGACCGTCTCCAGGTTCAACGGACCGGAGAAACCGGCACCACGGCCAACCAGCGAGCCCCAGAGCGCGTCTATCACGGCAGGGCTCGAGCAGGGGTTTTGATCATGTATGATCGTGACCTCGAGGGGATAAAGGCGGCGCTGCTTGAAGTGCTGCGAACCGATGAGGGGAAGGCACTCGTGCGTGAAGCCCTGGAAGCGATCCGGCTGGAGGAGACGGAAACCGGCCGGTATCGGTCGAACAGGAAGAGGCGGGTGGTGTGACATGATACCTGTCTTTGATGAAGAAGGGGATGTGGTCGCGGAAGTCGAGTATAATTCGAATCTCGACTATTGGGACGGCAATAACCACACGTGCGGCAGCACCGGCAGGCATAAGGGACTTACTCAACTGAAGTCCGGCGAGTATGTCCTTATCCACGGCAGCCAGTGGCAGGGGGAACGCAACCACGCAGAGATCATTTCAGCAGAGCAGGCCGTCCGTGAGATTATCCGGGCTGAGTGCACTGAGCTTTTCGATGACTT
>Ga0334882_1004823_pt1 | contig 11061 bp, 8 predicted proteins | sample GraSluR1_MG_5_FD_207226 | JGI IMG/M metagenome (GOLD analysis project Ga0334882, IMG submission 207226) | Sludge microbial communities from methane-producing bioreactor in Wageningen University, Netherlands - Granular Sludge_15_04-R1 | ecosystem: Engineered > Bioreactor > Anaerobic > Unclassified... | reverse complement strand
AAGCCCATCTCGTGCGAGACGACGAGCATCGTCATCCCCTCGCGGGCCAGGTCGAGCATGACGTCGAGGACCTCCTTGATCATCTCCGGATCGAGTGCCGAGGTCGGCTCATCGAACAACATCACCTTGGGCTCCATCGCCAAGGCACGCGCAATGGCCACACGCTGCTGTTGACCACCGGAGAGCTGCTCAGGATAGGCCTCCGCCTTCTCCGGAATGCCGACCTTGGCCAACAGCTCGTGGGCCAGCGTCTCCGCCTCGGGCTCGGACATCCCTTGGACCACAACGGGGCCTAGGGTGATGTTCTCCAGCGCCGTCTTGTGCGGAAAGAGGTTGAACTGCTGGAAGACCATCCCCACCTCGGCCCGCACCTGGTTGATCTGCTTTTCGTTCTGCGTCAGGGCCACGCCATCGATGCGGATCGTCCCACCGTTGGGGGTCTCCAACCGGTTGACGCAACGCAGGAGCGTGGACTTGCCCGATCCGCTGGGACCGATGATGACGACCACCTCACCACGGTGTACCTCGAGACTGACATCGCGCACGGCCTCGAGCGTGCCGAAATGCTTGCTCAGATGTTGGATCTCGACAATGGGTTGCTCGCTCATCATTCCTCCCTCAGGCCCGCTCCACGGCGGTCTGTGCCAGCCGGTCATGGAGCGGTCGACCGCCGAGCGCAGGATGGGCCCAGATCAGGCTCAGGCCCGGCAGCGGCAAAGCAGCCACGAGCAGACGCCGTACCGCGCGTCCCCAGGAGAGTGAGTCGCCCTCGCTCGTGGTCAACCGCAGCCCTACCGACATCATCCCCGGCGTCTGTCCGCCCTTGGCCCAGAAGCCGAGCATATACAGCGCCGCCAGCACACCCATGACGGCGACCGGCGCCCACGAGGCCGCGGACCCGGTGCCCACCAGGCTCCCGACTAGGGCAAAGACCGGCAGGCCGATCAGATCGAGGATAACGAAATCGACCATCACCGCGCTCAAGCGATGCATCACACTCACCGGCTGCTCACGTCCTTGGCGCGCCATCCCTTGCTCTATGTAGAAGACGACGCGCGAGAAGACCAGCGTGACCAGCAGATAGACCAAAGCCACCATCGTGTAGGTCTCGAAATAGGCGAAGGTCCGCGACGCGTACTCACGCCCGCGCCGCAGCATGTCGGAGATGGCAAGCACCGAAACCAGCGACGAGTCCTTGAGCATGGCGATGAACTCGTTACCGACCGGCGGCAGCACAACACGAATGGCCTGAGGGATGATCACGTGGCGCATGGCCTGGGTGCGCGTGAGGCCTAAGGCCCGAGCGGCCTCCATCTGTCCCTTGGGGATGGACTGGATCCCCGCCCTGAAGGTCTCCCCGATATAGGCCCCATAGCAGATCGTCAGCCCGATGACGGCGGAGACACTAGGCCCCAGCCGGACAAAGCGCGATAGTGCGTAGTAGATCCAGAAAAGCTGGACGAGGAGCGGAATGCCGCGGATCATCTCGACATAGAGCGAGGCGACAACGTTCACCGGAAGGGACCGCGCGGTGCGCCCCAAGCCCGCGAAGAGCCCCAGAATCAGAGCAAACAACATCGAGACGATCGTCATCTGGAAGGTCACGACCAACCCGTCGCCGATGAAGCCGATGATCTCACCGTAAGGATCCGGCTTGAGCAGCACGCTGCCGACCACGAAGAGGATCGCGATCGTCAGAGCGATCCACCAGGCGATCATCAGACTTCTCTCGCGCGGAATCGCCGCGCTGTCATCCTGCCACGGCCCCGACGCCGCAGGAAGCATCGTATGCTCAGGTTCGGTCATAGGTTCGCTCCTCAAAAGCCAGAGAACACGGATCGCGATCCGTGTTCTCTGATATGTTCTCAGTGACAGCGGTAACCCTAAGGGGTCAGCGTGATAAGTTACAGGGCTCCGCTGTGACTTAGCTCTCGGCTAGCGTAGCCACTCAGCCTCGAGTGCTTGGTCGATGCCCTCGGCCTGGACTGCCGCCAACCCCTCGTTGATCTTATCCAGCAGCTCGGTATTTCCTTTTTGGACGAGGATCCCGTAGTACTCATCCGTGAACGCCTCTCCCACGATCTTCAATGCTGCCTTATACTCATCGCGCTGCAGCGCGAAGTCGGCGGCGACCGGGGTGTCACAGACCACGGCGTCGATGCGACCGGCGACCAGATCCTCAAACGCCAGTCCTACCTCGTCGTACTCCCGGAGTTCGACGTCTTCCATATCCTGAATCGCGAAGGCACCGGTCGTGCTGATCTGCGCTCCAACGACGGACCCCTGCAAGTCATCCGGTCCGGTGATGCCGCTCTCGACGCGAACGACCACGATCTGTCCGGCGTTGATATAGGGCTCCGAGAAATCGTAGTTCTCACGACGCTCATCGGTGATCGTGACCGATGAGATCACGGCATCGTACTCACCGGCAGCCAGGCCGGCAAAGATGCCGTCCCAGGCCACGTTCCTGAACTCGACCTCAAACCCGGCCTTCTCGGCAATCGCGGTCATCAGGTCGATATCGTAGCCGACGATCTCACGATCCTCGTTGACGTACTCCATCGGCGGCCAGGTTGCGTCCGTCGCCACCACAACAGTGTCGGACGAGGCCTGACACGAGGCCACCATGGCGATCAAGGCAAGCAATGAGATCGCCAGATAGGCAAATTGACGTGTTTTCATACTCTCCCCCCTCCTGGGTCATACTCGTGGCCGAGTGCCACATTCCTTGGTGCTGCGATGCTAACCCCTCGCCGCCTATTATGATCCCAAGCGGACGAAAGTCAACCGACGGTCTACTGACGGACGGCGCGCGCGCGGTTGTACATGATGAGCAGCAGCACCATCACCACGCCCTGAACGATATTCCGCAGCGGCTGAGACAGCGCCAGCACCGTGAGCCCATTGCTCAGCACGGTCATCAGCAACGCCCCGGCGATACTGCCGGTGTAGCTACCGATGCCGCCCTCAAAGGCGGTGCCGCCCACGATCACGGCGACCAGCGAGTTGAAGGCGTACTCATCGAAGATCTGACAGCGGGCCGTGGACATATAGGCCGCGCCGAGCATACCGGCAAAGGCGGAGAGCATCGCGGAGAAGACATACATCAGGATACGCACACGGTTCGTCTTGATGCCGGTGAGCTGTGCGGCGGTGGGGTTGTTACCCGTCAGGTAAAGCTGTTTGCCGTACCGTGAGCGATTGAGCAGGAAGAAGACCAACGGGAAGAGCACTACAGCGTACAGCGAGAGCGAGGGCAGAAATCCGCCGATGCGGCTGATCACAGAGTTGATGAAGTTGGGAGAGGCGTACCCGCTGGGATACCCCTGCGTGAGGACATACTGCATCCGCGTGACCACGTTGCTGATAGCCATCGTCACGATCATGGGAGGCAGGTCGATCTTCACACAGCACACGCCATTCAAAAAGCCGATGGCGGCCCCCATCGCCATCGCCAACGCGAAGACCATCAGGAACGTGCCATTCTGCCCGTTCATCAGGTAGGTCGTGAGAATCGCCGCGGAGGACATCACCGCCCCGACCGTGAAGTCAAGCCCGGCTCCAATGAGCACCATCGTCTGGCCTGCCGACGCGAAGCTGAGCAGCAGGGTCAGCAGGATGATCGACCCAAGGGCGCTCAAGTTGAGCGATCGCGGGTTGATCGCCACGGTGATCGCGAAGAGCAATATGGAGATGATCACCGCCATACGCGCGGGGCTGCTCTGTATGAACACCTGAACCCTCTGGCTCCACGTCATGCGGCCTTCGAGCTCACTTGTCATCGCGCTCACCTCCCTTGAATTGCTCGACAAAGCCTTGCTTGAGAGCCTCACGCTGCTCCTTCGCCGTCACAATGGTCATCAACAGGCCTAGGAAGATGATGACATCGGAGACCAGATTCTGCCAGTACGACGTCACCGTGAAGCCCGGGATGATCCGGTACAGAAAGTTGAAGAAGTAGTAGACGGTATTCTGGATCAGGACCAGAAAGCCCGCGCCGAAGAAGGCGCTGCTCATCGAACCCCAACCCCCAAAGCCCAGCCCGCCGATGATGCAGGCCGACAACGCCCGCAAGCCATAAGCCTCCGCCTGCAGGGGGTTGCCGGACGCCGTCATCAGCGTCAAGGCGATGCCGGCTAGAGCGGCGATGAAACCCTTGACCATAAACGCTTGAAACTGGACCCAAGCCGGGTTGATCCCCGCGGCGAACGCATTGCGGGGATTGCCCCCTACCGCGTAGATATTGCGGCCAAACTTAGTGCGCATTAGGTAGGCCCAGATGGCAAAGACCAGCACCAACATAAGGGCCGAGAAGGGTAGGAACCCACCGATAAGTGAATCGTAGGTCTTGTAGAAGACGGCAGGGACCTGACCCTGCGGTTTGTCCATGATCAGCACGTTGACGCCGCGCACCACGTAGATAAGGGCATAACTGGCCAGGATCGAGGGCAGGCGCAGGATCGAGACCAGATACCAGCACACAGCGGATACCGTCAGCGAGGCCAGCAGACCCATTAAGAAGCCGATGTACAGCGAAACGCCCCACTCCTGCGCCACCATAATGGAGACGACATTCACCAGCGCCAGCTGGATGCCGATGGAGATATCCAAGGTCCCCGCGATGAGCAACGGACTCAGAGCCAGCGTCGTCAGGATCAGCGGCATATTCTTGGAGAAGAGCGTGTTGAGGCTCCGGGAGCTGAAGAATTGCCCCGGGCCCTGCACGACCACGTTGAGGATCAGGACGAAGACGAAGAGGGTGAACCCTGCAAAGGCAGGGCTGCGTCGGAATCGTGAAAGCGCCCGTTTGACGTCGATCATGCCCCCACCGCCTCCCTCGCGACGCCGTTCTGATCGCGCTTCATCCCCATGATCGCCGCAGCCAATCGTTCGGGCGTCTTGTTGGTGCCGGCGAGCATACCACTGACGCGACCCTCATAGAAGACATAGATACGATCCGCAATCTCGAGGAGCTCCTCATTCTCGCTGGACGAAATCATCACCGTCATCCCCTCATCAGCACACTGCCTGAGGATCCTGTGAATCTCGCGGCGGGAATGGATGTCCACGCCCTTCGTGGGATCGTCAAGCAGCAGCAGCGTCGGATTCATGGCCAACCAACGGGCCACCGCCAGCTTCTGTTGGTTACCGCCGGAGAGGGAGTTGGCAGGATGTTTGAGCGAGCCGACCACGATGTTGTACTCCTCCACGGCGGCCTTGGCGAAGTCCCGGACCACCTTGGGCGCCAGATAGGTGAACAGCCTGCCCCTGGCCGCGCGCCCGGCGAAAATGTTCTCGCTCACGGAGCGATTCGGAAACATCGCCTCGCGGTTACGCTCACCGGAGATAAAGCCGATGTTGTGGTTGACGGCATCCGCGGGAGAGTGGAAGTCCACCTCTTGGCCCAGATAGCGTATCACGCCATCGTTGTGGCGCATCACACCCAACAACGCCCGGATGAACTCCGGCTGCCCCTGTCCCTCCAAGCCGCCAATGCCCACGATCTCACCCTTGTAGGCTCGCAGTGAGATATCACGGACCTTGGGATAGAGGGCTATGTGCTCAACCTCCAGGACAAGGTCACCCTTACCGTGGTCGATCCGGCCCCCATCGTGGGCCTCCTCGGCCTCCGGTTGCCGCCCGGTCATGTGATAGACGATCTCGTCAAGCGTGACCTCATCGGTCTTGACGTCCGCAACCGTGGCGCCACTGCGCATGATGGTCGCCGTATCGCAGATCTCGAAGGTCTCATGCATGCGGTGGGTCACATAGATGATCGCCGTGCCCTGGGCCTTGAGCTCCCGGAGCACGTCGAAAAGCAATTGGACCTCATCGCGGTGCAGCGCTGCCGTCACCTCATCCAGCAGCAACAGGCGCGGCTTGAGGTAGACGGCCTTAGCGACCTCCACCATGCTCTGCAACGAGGGCATCAGTGTCTGCACGTAGGCCTCGGGGTCGCAGCCGATCTGGAAGCGATCGAGCAGGGCCTCCACATCCGCAAAGGACTGCCGGCGATCGACCATGCCCCATCTGCCCATCGGCTCGTTGCCGAGCAGGATGTTGTCGATCACGGTCATCGTGGGGATCAACGATAGGTCCTGAAATGCCGTCCCGATCCCGAGACGACGAGCGTCCTCACCGGAGTTAATGGTCACGGGCCGTCCGTCGATGAGGATCTGCCCGCCGTTCGGCTTCACCGTCCCGGCGAGGATCTTGACCATCGTCGATTTGCCGGAGCCGTTGGAGCCCAGGAGCGCCCGGACCTCTCCAGGCTGCACCTGCAACGAGGCACCCCGGCAGGCTACGACCGCATCGTATCTCTTGTCGATATCACGCATCACAAACACGATTCTTCACCTACCTCCATCGAGTGGGACGTACGCGGGGCGACAGCTACAGGCCTGGCCGGCAGAGGCTCTCCGCCGACCAGGCCGTCGCAGTCAAATGGCGCTCGACAATCTCAACCTACCTGAAGTACTCCTCGGCGACCTCATCGATGGTCAGCCAGTAGGAGATCACATCGCCGGGGGCCATGGACTCGGCCATCTCACGGTACTCCCCTTGATTCTCATAGGTGTACCAGACCTTGGACTCGAGATAGATACTGTTGTACTCAGGTTTGCTGTAGATATCGTCCCTGAGTTCACGGCCCAACAGCATGTTCAGACCGAAGTTCAGCGCCGACCCTCCCACGCCCGGCGGGTTCGAGACGACGATGTAGGGCAGGACCTCGCTATCGGCATTGATGGCGAGCATACGCTGCATGTACTCACCGGTGTCGGCAAAGCCGATGAAATCGGGCCACGCGGCGCCTGCGGCCTCATACGCGGCGAGAACGTTCTCACCACCCTGCGAGGTCAGCACGCCGTCAAACTCGATACCTGAGTTCAGGATCTCGGTCATAATCTGCTGGGTCTTGACCGAGTTCCAGTCGTGGTTGTAGTACCCGACCACCTCAAGCCCCTGCTCCTCGATGCCCTTGGAGAAGCCGGCCTGGCGGTCGGTGTTGGCCGCATTGCCCTCGATCGCGGCGATCATCACGACCTTAGCACCAGGCCCAAGCACCTCACCGGCATAGGTAGCAGTCTTGTAGCCCAGGTAGTACTGATCGGTCGCGACGTTGAGGATCTTGTCGGAGTAGTACTCGCAGTCGGCATTGATGTAGATGATCCCCGCATCCAGGGCTTTCTCGATGATCGGATCGAGCCCGGTGGGGGCGACCGGGTTCACCAAGAGGATGTCGTAACCCTCATTGATGCTGTTCTCGAGCTGCTGGGATTCGGTCGCGGGGTCCCAGTTGGAAACGAACGAGGCATAAGATACATTCAGCCCATGATCGATGGCCGCCGCGGCAGCTTCCTGGATGTCTGCCTCATAGCGGACGCGATAGGCATTGCCCTCCACCACAGCGTTGTGAGAGGCTAGTTTCACATTGGTGACCTCTCCCTCCGCGCCCGGCTGCGCCGGACCGGAATCCTCCGGGGGGGCGGCACACCCCACGGCTGCTATGGCGAGCAGGGATATGACAAGAAAGACGGGTAGGTACTTCTCCATCGTAGCTCCTCCTTCTATGCGTTGTCGACCAACTCTTGGAAATACTTCTGCGCCAATTCGATCTGCTTCTCGATGTAATCGTAACCCAACACCTGACCATCCCGGAACGGCATATGGCAAAACTCGTAGTTGATGTAGCCCTCGTAGCCGATCTCCTTGAGGGTCTTGATGAAGACGGGATAGTTGGTGAGCACCGGCTGGATGTTGGGGTCAAAGGAGACCATCGAGACCGAACCGTCTTCGTTCTCCACAAACTCCGCGTTAGCGTGGGAGAGCATCTGCAGATCGCCCACATCGCGGACCGCCTGCGCGACATAGTCGTCGGATTGTACCTTCTCGTTCCAGCCGAAACAAGGAACATCGAGGCAGGCCTTGAAGTTGGGCGAGTCCACCCACTGGATGAAATCGAGCATATCGTGATAGGTCTGGATGATAGGATGGTGATTCTGCAGTGCAAGCGTCACGCCCGCATCCTCGGCCCACTTGGCGACCTCTTTGAAGCACTTCGTGGCCCGCTGACGGATCTCGTAGTCCGTGGAGTCGTAGTAGGTGTGATGCTTGGCGGTGATCTCGTAAGTGGCGATGCCGTTGCGGAAGGTGATACCGCGCCATCCGACGAAGAGCCGCAGCACCGGCGCACCCAGATCCCGTGTTACCCGGATCTGCTCCTTCACCATCAGCAGCTCATTCTCGATGTGCTCGGGAACGGGCGATGTGAAGTTGTTGTTGGCCGACATCGCACACAGCTCGAGGCCTTGCTCCGCGGCGTACGCTTTGATCTCACTGCAGCGCTCGGTGGTCAGATCGATGGGGGAACCGTGGGGTCGCTTGAGGTCAATCTCGACGCCCTCGTAACCGTACTTCTTGGCCGTATCTATGAACTCCTCAACCGTTAGGGCGGGTCTGTCATTGTACCAGGTGCCCGAACAGGAGATCGAGTATAAACCAACCTTCATGGTGTCCTGCCTCCTTGTCAACCGTGGGTGTTGCTGCTGCCTTGTTCGAATCGCGACCCCGACTTGCTCGGCAGCCGCTCGAATGGGGCTCGGCCAGGATCGTCGCTAGTTTCGGATTATACACCTCCTTATCTGGACCCTATCACCACGCCGTCTCGATGGGGACATCGTCCCACAAGCCGCTCAAAGCCTCCTGGACCCGCAGGAGGTACATCTCTCGCATTGCCAGCTCCGTCACGCCATTCACACGCACGTAGACCTGTCGCGGGTCACCTGGGAAGAGCTCCATCACGTCCGGTGCTTTCCCCTCGTCCAGATACTCGTAGGTAAGTGTCATCAGCGGCACGCCCTCAACCGCGACATCCTCAAGCAGTCGACCATCGTGTGCCGCGCTGGTGAGCAGACGATAGAGCGCATGGAAGCGATCGATATCCAATACCCTCCCGTTGCAGATGACCTGTCTGTCCGCATTGCGCTCACCAGTGATGACGAAGTCGTAGTCTTGCCCTTCTGTGACGATATGGATCCGCTGAACATCCATCAGCAGCGGCGAGAGAAACCACCGCACCAGCAGCTTCTCGTACTCCACGTGAAGGAAAGCCGGCTCCTCCACAGCATAGATCACCCCATTGTCATTGCAAGTCAGAAAATCGCCATCGTCCCTGCGGAGCAGAGCAAGGGTGAAGGTCTCCACCCCAGCATCCACATCGTTCTTGAGGTCGAAGACCACGCGCATCGTGGGCTCATCAAACCCGAAGGCCATGATCTCCTCACGTGAGAGGTCGTAGCCGACGATATCCTCCGCCGTAATCCCCAGGAGCGATCCAAGGATCTGCACCCCGTAGGTCTGATCCAACTCGTAGACGCCTCTACCCCTCACGATGTGCGTCGGTGCCCCGAAGGAGAGGGCTGTCCGTGCCACGTCCGGATCACCGGCGGCGACCGCCTCGATCGTGATCGTCTCGCCCGATGGTGCCCGATCTGCGCCCGGCCCGCCGGTGAACGTCACATCCAGGATCGCGGAGAGTGGCGAGGAGAGCCTGAGACGCGGCGTCACCCCGTGCTCAACGTAGGTCTTCTTCGGCGCCAGGAAGCCGGCGGTGCGGTCCGCCGCCATCAGATAGACGGCAGGATCCCCCTCAACACGCACATAGGTGTCGCCCGTCACCCGCGCTTCGTCGCCAATGTGCAGCGTCAGCTCACTCCCATCAGCATAGGAGATCTCGACCCGAGCCACGGGGTCCGCCAGACCATAGGTCGCCGGATCCCCAGGTAGCGTCGACACCGTGCGAAGCGCATAGACGTTTCCGCAATCTGTCAACAAGCCGATGAACGCGTCCATGTCCACCAGATCGGGCGGGATATCGTCGACCTCATATCCCTCGCCGGTGAAGGCGACCTCCAAGGTGCCGTGCGGATTACGGATCAGCACATGGACGACATCCACCGGCTCCACGTCCTTGAGCGTGGTGCCGCGCTCCTCGACGGCGACGGGATTCAGCATCAGCCCCGCCGCGACGACCGCCAGCGCAATCACGACGCCCGCTAAGGCGAGCACCAGCCGGACCTCTCGACGCATCCTACTGGTGCCTCCGGACAAGCCAAATCATGAGGCCCGCGGCGAGGATCGTTAACGGCAGCACACCGGCGAGCAGCACGCCCCAAGTGTTGCCCAGCTCCGTGCTCAAGGCGAGCGTCTCCCCCGCCAGCGACTTGGGTCGGATGTTGACGACGTCGGTACGCTCACAGAGGTCGTTAAGCAGGTTGATCAGATAGTCGCCGTTAGCGAGCGACGTGTTCTCAATCGAGAAGGCATCCAACATCGCGGTGGATGCGGACACCACGAGGTTGGAGCGAAACTGGGTCACGCCGGTCGTCCCATAGATGCGCCGGTTGGCCAACACGAGTGCGGGCAGGGGCCCCCAGCGCTCAGCCTGCTCCACTGTGAAGCCATCGACCGCCTCGGCAGGGCGCACGCCGCTGGTTTCGGAGAACTGCAGTAGCACCTCGTTGAAGCGACCATCCCGCGCCTCAAAGAGCACGGTCAACGGACGGGCCAGCGGCGCCAGCACGGGTGCGGCGGCGTCCATGAGCCGGTCGCGGTACGTGATGTCCACGTACTCCGCCACGGGATAGTAGGGCTGCATCTGATAGGTACGCGCAGGCGTCGTCTCGAAGACGACCCCTTCGTCGACGACGAGGCCCCATTCCCTGAGGAACGCCTCGAGATTGGGGAGCTGTTCTTGGGCCACGTCCGCCGAGTAGAACAGCGTCTTGCCGTAGGCACCGTCATTGTACAGGAATGCATCCAGCTTGCTGAGAGCCTCCTCAGACAGATCAATGCGCGGGGCTAAGAGCAACACCAGGTCATAGACGTCGTCCAAGGGGTCGGTCGCGAGATTGACCTCAACGAGCTCATAGTTGTTGGTGACCAGCAGCCGGACAAAGGCCTCAGTGGTTGCCATCCCGTGGCCCACCAGCACAGCCACACGGACCTGCTCGTCACTCGTGACGTGGAGGATCGCCGAGGAGAGGGCCTCCTCAACGCGTG
>Ga0334882_1004822_pt1 | contig 11062 bp, 9 predicted proteins | sample GraSluR1_MG_5_FD_207226 | JGI IMG/M metagenome (GOLD analysis project Ga0334882, IMG submission 207226) | Sludge microbial communities from methane-producing bioreactor in Wageningen University, Netherlands - Granular Sludge_15_04-R1 | ecosystem: Engineered > Bioreactor > Anaerobic > Unclassified... | reverse complement strand
CACAAACCAAAAGTTATATCTGTTTTCACTCCCAAGTCCCTGGCCATGGCAATAGCTAATAAATTTACTGCAGAAGATGTAACAAACAATGATGATGAAATAAGATTGCTGTGTATGGCTGTGAGCATTAAAAAAGTGCCTGCCTTCTTTTCCGTGCCATCCCCAGCTCTTGAGCCATAAGCTTCTGAAAGTGCCTTCGCAATTGGCAGTATTATTCCTGTAGATCTTGAAGTCGCACTTGGAATCAACATGCTAAGTATCCCTTCACATAGTACCAATGAATATCCGACGCCTATTGTCCTCCTTCCTATCTTCCTAATTATATTGTAAGCCAGACGCTTTCCAAGTCCTGTCTTTGTTATACCTATGGAAAGACAGTCCGCACAGACTATCAGCCAGATGAGTCCTTCACTATATGAAGAAAAAGCTTCTTTAGTTGTTATAATATGTGTACAGGTTAATATGAATATTCCAATAAAAGAAGCCAAGCCCAATGACACTGCTCCAAGAGCACATGCTACTATAATAGAAACAAATATCGCCAGGAGATACCAACCATTTATGGGCACTGAATCCGGTCTTGGCACAAGACAAATCAATATCCCAACCAGAATTGAAACCATCAGGGGCTTAAACCTGATATTGGGCTTGAATGATGATTCTACTATATTCGGCATGATAATTCTCTCCTTATAACAATTTAGCTAACACAACATGTGCTAGCTAATTAGAATTACATTTTATCTTACTAAGCATGGTTTTTTGTTGTTGAATTTCCAGCCTGGAATTAAATACTGCATTGCAACAGAATCATCACGGGCACCTAATGACATTTTATTATACAAGTTATTTGCTTTCTCAACCTGTTCCATATCTATCTCCACTCCAAGACCTGGTTTATCGGGAATATCTATCATGCCTCCAATAATTTTGAAAGGATTTTGGGTCAGATATTGACCATCCTGCCATATCCAATGGGTATCTATAGCAGTAACTTTTCCCGGAGCTGCAGCTGCTGTCTGTGCATACATTGCAAGTGAAATATCAAAGTGATTGTTCGAATGTGAACCCCAGGTAAGCCCCCAGTCCCTGCATGTCTGTGCCACTCTTACCGATCCTTCCATAGTCCAGAAATGAGGATCAGCAAGAGGTATATCTACAGAATGCATTTGCAGAGAATGTACCATTTGGCGCCAGTCAGTCGCTATCATATTTGTGGCTGTAGGAAGTCCAACTTCATTCCTGAATTCAGACATTACTTCACGCCCTGAAAATCCTTCTTCAGCACCACAGGGATCTTCTGCATACGCAAGAACTCCATTTAAATTTTTACACAAGTCTATGGCTTCACATAATGACCACGCTCCATTAGGATCAAGTGTAATACGTGCATCAGGAAATTTTTTATGAAGTGCAGTAACAGCCTCTATTTCCTTCTCTCCTTCAAGAACTCCGCCCTTAAGTTTGAAATCTTTAAACCCATATCTCTGTTCTGCTGCTTCTGCAAGCCTTACAACCGCTTCGGGAGTCATTGCTTCTTCTATACGTAAACGTGACCAGTCATCATTTGAGTCAGGTTCATTTACATAAGGTAGGCTTGTCTTTTTACGATCACCTACAAAGAAAAGATATCCTAAAACCTTTACTGATTTCCTCTGCTGTCCTTCACCAAGCAATTCACATACAGGCACCCCCAAAAATTTTCCCACGAGATCAAGAAGTGCAGCTTCTATTGCCGTCATCGCATGAATTGCAATTCTCATATCAAAAGTCTGAACTCCTCTTCCAAGGCAGTCCCTGCATGCAAAGGTATCTTTGATTTTATTAACTATTGATTTATATTTTCCAATACTTTGTCCAACAACTAATGGCGTTGAATCCTGTATTGTTTCACGTATTTTTTCACCGCCGGGCACCTCCCCAATTCCCACATTTCCAGAACTGTCTTTCAAAATTAAAATATTACGTGTAAAAAAAGGGCCGTGTGCTCCGCTGAGATTAAGCAGCATGCTGTCGTGACCCGCTACAGGAATAACTTTCAAGTCAGTAACAACCGGTGTATTTTTTATTGAATTTTGTTCATTTCCCATATCCTATCCCTCCAAAAATAATAACTGTAACAACGTTTGTTTGTAATTTAATTATCATACTTTTGATTATCTCAATCAATATTCAATTGCACAAACATTAATCCTTTACATCAATTCATTTTTATATATATGCCTAAAGATTATTTTTAAAGCAGATTCCCATCTTCATCAAATTTCACATACTCCGGTTCACTTTCTATTTCAATATCAGTATATTTTTTTATTTCGTCATAATAGGCCTCTGAAAGCATTATATGCTCAATATGCAAACTGTTTGGTATCCTGACTATTCTTGCATTTTTTTTATCAATATTTACACATGTTTTTATACAAAGCTGTATGGCCTCCCTGTCATCTGCCACTACGCAGGGTATTCTTGCCGATTCAAGTACAGTGCTTGTAATGCAATTTGGATATATTTTTTCAAAGTCAAGTTTATCAAACAATTTTTTCGTTATAACACTCGAAAGTCCAATTCCAAGCCCATTTCCATGAGATTTTTCGCTCAGGTCAAGCATGGCGGTCCTCTGTACCTTCACCCCACCAGATGCATATTTCGTGGAGAATGTACCTGTAATATTAGGATCCACACCTGTACCACTATAATTCTTGCCTATTTCATCGACAATAAGAACATCACATTCCCCGACTATTATTTTAGGCATGTTGGAAAATGCTTCCTTAAGCAGTTCCGGTTCTTTATCTGCAATTTCATCTGAGTCAATCCCCACTATTTTACACGTTTCATCAAAGGCGTTTTCTATACACGGTACTGCAAAAAGAATAGGTGCATTTTGAATTATAACTTTTCCAATTTGCTCTATATTTTTTCCTATATTCTGCATCCCCTGTGAATGTACCCGTTCTGCTCCCACCTGTTTTCCAAGCCCTACCGCCATCATCTTCATGATACCACTTTCATATTTTCCCCTGAATGCATTATGAGGCTTAATACGACAGGAAACTATGATACCGTCAGACTCAGCCGCATTTTTGTCTATAACTACTTCCCTTCCACCTTCCATAGTTCCAGCTGTTATGACTTCCATGGATGATTTAATAGGACATCCCAAAAACTCCTCCGTAATTCCATAACTTTCAAGCAGTTCCACCTGCCCCTCAGCAGTCGCCCCCCCGTGACTTCCCATTGCAGGTACTACAAATGGCTTAGCTCCCTTAGACGAAACAAAATCAGCTATAGCTTTGGTTATTATTGCAACATTTGCAACACCCCTGCTTCCAGCTGTAATGGCAATATTCATCCCTGGCTTGATCTTCCGTGAAAATTTCTCTCTGGAAAGTTCTTTTTCTACTACATAGGGTATATCTTCAGGTTTAATTAAAGGCCGCGGGAAAATCTGCCTAACTTTGAACATTCTCGGGATATAAACTCCATCCAGTAATTTGGACACTGCTCCTCCCTTTTTTATTTCCATATCAGTTCTCCCTTTCTACATTTTTTGTTGCAATTACATCACTGCCAAGATCAAGTACATTTTTTATAATTACCCGGTTCATTTTAACCGGTGCTTTTATTGTGACTTTTTTTATTTCATCCATTACCTTGAATATATCATTTTTTGGCACTGGATTTGTAAGTCTGACACTTACAAGAGGTAGAACTCCATTTTCAACAAGAACAGATGAAGCAATATTTCTACGAGGATCCAGAATCTCCTGATGCACATATTCTTCTCCTCTTTTGCAGGATGCTCCTTCTATTGAAACCAGTTCTTTTCCTTCTACATCAGCTTCTATCTCACATCCATTTGGACATATTATACACGTATATTCCCTGATCATTTTGCCGCCACCTCTATATTATCCATAGATTTTATATCTTCCCTGTTTATTTTAAACTGGATCATTTTTGCCGGTACTGCTTTTTTCAATTTGACTGTTTTTATAACATTTCCTGACTGAGCAACCTCAATTCTGCAGTTCTTTATAGGCTTTCTTACTCTCATGGAAAGCTGAAAATCCTTCTTTCCGCTTATTTTCTGCGGTACTGTATGTCCTATATTGTCACCTGCCACAATATCTATATTAGATCTGTCAAATCCTCCTGTATTTATATATTCTTCCACTGAATCTGCAAGCCCCTCTGCTTCAAGAGACACAAAGTCAACCAGATCATGGACATGAAGCACATTTCCTGCAGCAAATATCCCTTCAACACTTGTCTGATAGTTTTCATCTACAATGGCTCCCTTTGTCCTATTATCAAGAACAACATCTGCAGCAAGCGAAAGTTCATTCTCAGGTATCAATCCAACCGAAAGAATCAGTGTATCACAGGTATAATCCTTTTCAGTTCCTGGTATTGGTTTCATCTTTTCATCAACCTTGCATACTGTAATACCTTCAAGCTTCGAATTCCCTTTAATTGCAGTAATTGTATGACTCAAATAAAGCGGAATATCATAGTCATTAAGACATTGTTCAATATTTCTTGGAAGTCCGCTGGGGTACGGTTGTATTTCAAAGACTGCCTTTACTTTTGCACCTTCAAGCGTCATCCTTCTGGCCATTATCATCCCTATGTCACCTGAGCCAAGTATTATAATTTCCCTGCCTATCATCTTGTTGTACAAATTTACATAGGCCTGTGCAACACCTGCATTATATACTCCCGAGGGTCTTGTCCCAGGAATACCAATTGCCCCTCTTGTTCTCTCCCTGCATCCCATTGCAAGTACAACTGCTCTTGCTTCATATTTCAACAATCCATTTCTGGATACAGCTGTAACAATCCTCTTGGAGGTAATATCTATAACCGTAGTGTTTGTAATATACTCAATTCCAAGTTCATCAACCTTGTCTATGAATTTCTGGGAATATTCAGGACCTGACAAAGTTCTTTTGAATCTTGTAAGTCCAAATCCATCATGAATACACTGCCTTAGAACACCACCAAGTTGTTTTTCCCTTTCAAGTATTATAATATCCGAAATACCTTTAGTTTTAAGTTCTACCGCAGCCGCAAGTCCTGCAGGTCCTCCCCCTATAATTACAACATCCTTTTTTATAACAGCCATTAATATCTCACCTTCCCAACAAACATATAAGACCCGCATCGTGAATAAACTAATTCTTTTTCCTGTTTGTGCTTTTCCTTTTCAATTATCTCCGTTATTCTTGTCTCACAGTAACCTCCCTGACATCTTCCCATCATTGCCCGTGTTCTGTTTTTGATACCAGTCAAGGAATCAACTCCAAGACAATTGTGAACAGCCTCTACTATTTCAGCCTTTGTAATATTCTCACACCTACAGACGACTTCCCCATAATCAGGATTTTTCTCTATAAGTTTTTCCTTTATATCATCACTTTGATCAGAGAATTTGACAATTCCCTTTCTCCTCGGGTTGAAATTTTCATCTTGAACAAGTTTTTCCTTCTCGCCAAATAGAGCTACCGTCCTTCTCGCAAGGGGAAGTGCACTTGTAAGTCCTGGTGATTCTATTCCCACCAGATTGATAACATTTGGCACTTCATCCCTCATTTCAAGTACAAAATCCTGCACTTCGCCTGTCTCCTTGTCTACAAGTTTAGGTCTTATACCTGAAAAATTTCTAATGAAATGTTCCTTGTTTAAATTTTTGAACATCTTTTTCCCTTCGACAATCAACTTGTTCATCACTGCAGGAGTTACTCCATAATTCTCAAAGTCTTCAACGATTTCAGAACTCGGTCCTACCAATATATTGCCGTCTACAGTTGGTGTCGCATGTGTTCCAAATCCACCTCTTTCATTGGGAGCAGGATATACCGGCATATTCATATATTTTCCTGCCTTCTTGTCAAGTACAAAATATTCACCCTTGAATCCTCTTATTGTATAACCCGGTATTCCAAGCATAGTCGATACAACTGCCGAATTCAATCCGGCCGAGTTTACGATCCATCTTGCATGATACAATCCTCTGACTGTCTTTACTTCAAATATATCGTTTTTACGATTGATGCCCAGTACCTCGTTGTTAAAATAATATTCAACTCCATTCTGCTGGGCATTTTCTGCAAGTGCTATGGTATATTCAAAAGGATTTAAAATTCCACTTGCAGGAGAATACATTGCAAATTCCCCTCCTGCACTGGGATCAAGTTCTTCTATGCTCTTTCTGTTTATTATTTTGAGTCCTTTGACTCCATTCAACTCCCCGAGTTTCTTGTACTTCAACAGACTTTTCATGTCATCTTCAGTGAAACCTATAACAAGCTTACCCGTTCTTTTAAATGGAACATCAAGTTCTTCCGCCACTCTATCAAATTCCATATTTCCCTCTACTGCACATTGCGCCTTCAAAGAACCATGCTTGTAGGTAAACCCGGCATGAAGCATGCCTGTATTTCTACCGCTTGTTTCACAGCATACATCAGGTTCTTTTTCAAGAACAGCTATATCGAGCTTGTATCTCGAAAATTCCCTGGCGATGGCATTCCCTACTACACCTCCACCTATGATTAAAATATCATATATTTTATCCAATTTATAAACACCTCCGCAGTTCTTCACATTTTACAATTATTTAGCTTTATGAGTCTGATAATATTTTCCATAGTTTTTTCTACATTTTTACTTCCATTTTCAAGGGCATTATCTAAATTTGTAACACCTTGAACAATACTGAAGATTGAATCTATACCTTTTTCATAGAGTGCTTCTATATCTTTCCCTATACTTCCCGCCAGTACTATCACAGGTTTGTCATACTTCTTGGCCATCATGGCCACACCCATTGGGGTTTTCCCATATTGTGTCTGAAAATCAATACTTCCTTCCCCTGTGAAAACCAAATCCGCAGTCTTTATATTCTCCTCAAGGTTGGAATATTTTATTACTATGTCAATACCAGCTTCAAGTTTTCCATTCAAAAATACCATGAGTCCGGCTCCAAGCCCTCCTGCTGCACCGGCACCAGGTATGTTCAATACATCCATGCCAAGTTGATTTTTGATTATAGAAGCATAATGTCTCAAATTATCATCCAGTATTTTTATCATTTCACTATCTGCACCTTTTTGCGGACCGAATACATTCGATGCCCCATTATCCCCACAAAGAGGATTGGTAACATCACAAGCCACTTCTACTTCTACCTCTTTAATGCGTTCATCAAATTCAGACAGATCTATGGAAGACAGTTTTCTCAATTCCCCTCCTCCAAATCCAATCTCTTTTCCAAATTTATCTTTCAATTTTCCACCTAATGCTTGAACAACTCCCGCACCTCCATCATTGGTTGCACTTCCACCAATTCCTATAAGCAGCTTTTTAATCCCGCGATCCAGGCATGCCTTTATGAGCTGTCCTGTCCCATAAGTTGTTGTTACGAGCGGATTCCTGTCTTCCTGATGAATTAGAGCAATTCCACTTGCGCTGGCCATTTCTATAATTCCTGTTTTACCATCTCCAAGTATTCCGTATTCAGCTTCCACTTCATTTCCAAGCGGGCCCATTACTTTTAATTTATATACACTGCCACCTGTAGCATCAACCAGAGACTGCATTGTACCTTCTCCTCCATCTGCCATAGGTATCTTTATGCAATTAATGTCCTCATCTACCCTTCTAATTCCCTTTTCCATGGCATCACATACTTCTTTTGCCGTCATACTTTCTTTAAATGAATCAGGTGCCAACAGAATATTGGACTCTTTTTTCATGTTTAATCCCTCCAAAGTTCAATCCATTGTATATTTCCCATGTTCTACATTTTGTTAGTTCTAAGATAATACTTTTTAATGAATGAAACAATATTCAGTTGCACAAACATATATCCCACCTTTAATTTGTTTTTCATTTATTTGCATAACTAACTGCTATAAAAACATCTGTTGAAACAGATGTTTTTACAATTAAAATCAGTGAACAAATATATTTAAAATAAGGACGCCGACCAGTCCGATTACAGAAAGTAAACATGTATAGCTTGTCCTTGTCTTAATTGCATCAGCTACCGACAGCCCAAAGTATTCTTTATACATCCAGAATCCCGGATCATTTACATGAGATGCAAATATACTTCCTGTAGTGGTGGCAAGTACCATCAAGCTTGGATTAACTCCCGATACAGTTACCAAAGGCACTATCAGCCCCGCTGCCGCAGTTACCGCTACAGTAGCTGAACCAAGGGCAGTTCTCAAAACGGCTGCAATAAACCATGCCAATATAATTGGTGAAAGGTTCAATCCCTTTGTCATGGAAACTATTGTATCTCCTACCCCCGATGAAACTAATACCTGCTTGAACGCACCACCTGCACCAATTATGAGAATAATCATGGCAATAGCTTTTACTGACTCACTCATGCTCTTTGCTATTTCATCCAATTTCCTGTTACATCCAAATCCGAAAGTAAATATGGCAATAATTGCCGTAATCATCAGAGCTATAGGTGCATCTCCAAAGAATTTGATATATTTTAATATTGAAGCATCCTTTGGAAACAGCAGTCCGCTGAATTCTGCAATAGCTATTAGAACTACCGGTACAAGCGCTGTAAATACACTTTTACCAAAGCTTGGCATTTCCTCATCGGTAAACAATTTGCTTGTGGTCAATCCTTCCGGTATGTTTGTTTTTGCATCCCTTATGAATTTTGTTTTTGAAAACAAAATTCCTACAATAATAGCTCCTGGAATAGCAATAATGAGTCCCAGAAGTAGCGTTCTTCCTACACTGGTTCCATAAGCCGAAGTTACAAGTGTTGGGCCAGGATGAGGCGGCAGAAAACTGTGAGTTACAGAGAGCGCTACAACTGCCGGATAACCAATATAAATCAAAGGCAGCTTTGTTTCCTTGACTACACTATAGATAATTGGTATCAATAAAATAAATGCTGCTTCAAAGAACATTGTTATTCCAACAATAAGTGAAGTTACAAGCATAGCCCATTGAACTTTCTTCATCCCAAACTTTTTAATCAAAGTAGTTGCTATACGCTGTCCTGCTCCACAATCAGACATCAACTTTCCAAGCATTGCCCCGAATGCAAGTATGAGTATCAAGCTGTTCAGCTGACTTCCGATACCCTTATACATCGCCTCGGTAACCTTTTCCAACGGCATACCTTCAAGAACACCAACAACCAGGGAAACTAATATCAATGAAATAAATCCATTAAGTTTACAAGGTATCATGAGTATTAAAAGCAATATTACTCCAATACCAACTATAACAAGCGACATGTTAAATTCCTCCCTTAAATATACTATTTATCAAAGTATTCAAAATATTAATTATTTAATAAATATTATGACATAACTTTGTAGAGATTAAGAACGTTTACTGAACATTCATTGATACCTACAAACTATGTAGAAACTCCAGTATTTAGTTTTGAATACTTTATGATTTTATTATCATGTTTTTTGACAACCGTTACAATATTCAGGTGCACAAATTTTAATCGTTATCATGAGCTTTTTTCATCTATATGCATAAATATTTTTTATAAAAAAAGAATCCAGTATAGCGGATAAACCCGCTTAAATACTGAACTCTTTTATCCTAACCTATAAAATATCAAGAGGCATCTTTCTATCAGGTTTGGGAAACAAACTTTCAAGTTTATCAAGATCATCTTTTGAAAATTGAATAGCCGCAGCCTTTGCATTCTCTATCACATGCTCTTCACGAGATGCTTTTGGAATAGCAATCACATTATCCGTCCTTATCGTCCAGGCCAGAATTATCTGAAGAGGCTTTGCATTGTATTTTGCTGCCAGTTCATTTACTGTCCTGTCTTTCATCAACTGTCTTTTCAACCTTCCTCCCTTGGCTATCGGACAATATGCCATAATGGGCATGTTATTTTTCCTATGCCAGGGCAGCAAATCAAATTCGATTCCACGTGATCCAAGATGATATAATACCTGATTGACCATACAATTGGAACCATTCCTGCAATTTACAATCTGCTCCATATCCGAAGTATCCATATTCGATACTCCCCATCTTAAAATCCTGCCCTGCTTTTTCAGTTTCTCCATACCATCTACAGTTTCCTGAAAAGGTACGTTTCCTCTCCAGTGCAAAAGATACAAGTCCAGATAATCCGTGTTCAGTCTCTTGAGACTGTTCTCACAGGCAGCAACTATACTTCCAAAACCGGCATTATGCGGGTACACCTTGGATACCAGAAATACTTTATCTCTGATTCCCCGTATTGCCTTTCCGACAAGAATTTCAGATCCGCCATCTCCATACATCTCGGCAGTATCAATGAGTGTCATTCCGAGTTCTACACCAAGTCTCAGAGCTTTTATCTCCCTATCTTCACTTGACGGATTTTCTCCCATATACCAGGTTCCCTGTCCTAATGCATGGACATAAGTTCCATCAGGCAGTCTTACCAATCTTCCTTCATTTGCACTTCTTGTCGATTCAATCTCAACTTCACTTATTGAACCCATAATTATCAATCCCTTTCCAACCTATAAATCCATAAAATTCAATCCAAATTCCCTATCAGGCGATTTTTTTATCTTCTCTCCAAGATCCGTAATAAATATTTCACAAACCAGGGATATTCTGCACTTGAATAGATGGCCTCCTATCAACCCATAATTTTTATTGCTTAAATTTATATGTGAATGAATTACAACATCATCATTTTCCAATCTTCCTATATTCCCTACAAGGCTGGTTATTTCAAGATTTTCCACAATATCCCTGCTGTCATACACTTTTTTTACCGGATCAAAATATCCCAGCTTGACTTCACCCGCAGCACCAATTGCCGTAAAGTATCCTGCTTTTATATTCTGTTCCCTGCACAATTCTGACAGTTCCTCTATTACCTCCTCTCCTTTGTTCAATTTTACAATATAAGTAGAACCAGATTTTCTGAATTTCATACTATCAGCTCCTGTAAATTTTTATTATATAACAAAATTTATATAATAATTATTCTTCTTTTTTGAAGAGGAAACAATATTAAATTAAACAAATATTAAATAATAAT
>Ga0334882_1004821_pt1 | contig 11063 bp, 9 predicted proteins | sample GraSluR1_MG_5_FD_207226 | JGI IMG/M metagenome (GOLD analysis project Ga0334882, IMG submission 207226) | Sludge microbial communities from methane-producing bioreactor in Wageningen University, Netherlands - Granular Sludge_15_04-R1 | ecosystem: Engineered > Bioreactor > Anaerobic > Unclassified... | reverse complement strand
CATTACTTCGTCAAAACTTTCACTTCGGTGCTCATTTACACAAGTAAACTCCGCTCCTCCTTCAAGTTTTTCCTCGTCCTGCTCGCTCCTGCCAATTTTGGCATGTTACAAATTGTAACATACTGGTTCGATTTCTTAATTACTGCATCTCTGCAGCTCAAAAAAATTGCTGGTTTATTTCTTCAAGTTTTCACTTGTTTCTATTCTGTTTAATTTTCAAGGATCATGTCTCTTCTTTGCTGTCGCAATTCCTGCGACTTTTATATAATATCACCATATAAGATTACTGTCAATACTTTATAATAAATTTTTTTACTTTATTTTAGAAATAAAAAATAGATATTGCAGTGAAAGTAGTTACTCTACTGCAATATCATAAGTAAGATCATATACTATTTTTCAGCTTCATCGCCTTCTATATCATCATTACAATTTATTTTAGCAATTGCGACTATCTTTTGCTCTTCTTCATTTTTCATAAGTGTTACTCCCATAGCATTTCTACTAGTTATAGATATATCCGAAACATTAATTCTTATTGCAACATTACTGTTGTTTATAAGCATCATTTCATCCTCATCTTTTACCACTCTTGCTCCTACAATAGGTCCTGTCTTATCTGTTATTTTATAGGTTATAATACCCTTGCCTCCTCTTCTGTGAAGGGTATATTCAGATATTGGCGTCCTCTTTCCAAAACCATTTTCACTTACTACCAGAACATCTGAATCCTTATCTACAATATCCATAGTTACTACTATATCATTATCCCTCAAAGTTATGGCCTTTACTCCAGATGCAGTTCTTCCCATAGGCCTTACATCTTTTTCACTAAACCTTATTGCGTAACCATTTCTTGTAAACATTGTAATCTCACTATCACCTGTAGTCATTCTGACACCTATAAGCTCATCCTCTTCTCTCAAATTTATGGCATTTAGTCCATTCTTTCTTATAGAGGCATATTTACTTATCTCAGTTTTCTTAATTATTCCTTTTTTTGTTCCCATTATAAAATAATTATTCTCATCAAAATTTTTAAAAGTTATAACTGCTTGAATTTTTTCATCTCTATCTATAGGTATCAAATTAACCAAATTAGTACCCTTAGCAGTCCTACCTGCTTCTGGAATCTCATATCCCTTTAATTTATATACTCTTCCCTTATTTGTAAAAAACAGTATATGGTTATGAGTTGATGTTATGAACATATGTTCCACAAAATCATTTTCTTTTGTAGTAATCGCCTGTATTCCTTTTCCACCTCTTCTTTGAGAAGAATAGGTATCTGCTGCAATTCTCTTTATATAGCCTGAATGTGTAAGCGTTATTACTACATCTTGCTCTTGAATAAGATCTTCAATGTCTATATCATCATTGCTTAATTGTATATCTGTTCTCCTGTCATCTCCATATTTATCTTTTATTTCATTTAGCTCACCTTTTATTATACCTAACAACAAATGATCATCTTCAAGTATATCTTTTAGATGCCTTATATTCTTAATAAGTTCATTATACTCATTCTCTATCTTTTCTCTTTCAAGACCAGTAAGTCTTTGTAGTCTCATATCCAAAATAGCCTGAGCCTGTTTTTCAGATAATTCAAATTTTGACATCAATCCATTTCTGGCATCTTCCGTAGTTTTTGATGATCTAATTAAGTTGATTACCTCATCTATATGATCAAGTGCTATCCGCAATCCTTCAAGAATATGTGCACGTGCTAAAGCTTTATCCAAGTCAAATTTCGTTCTTCTTCTTATTACTTCCTTCTGGAAATTCAAGTAGCACTCTAATATCTGTTTTAAATTCAATATACGGGGTACATTATCTACAAGAGCAAGCATTATAATTCCAAATGTATCTTGTAATTTTGTATGCTTATACAATTGGTTTAAAATTACATTAGAATTTGAATCTCTTTTCAATTCTATGACTATTCTCATGCCTTCTCTATCAGATTCATCCCTTATGTCAGATATTCCTTCAATTCTTTTATCCTTTACAAGTTCTGCTATACTTTCTATGAGTTTTGACTTATTTACCTGGTATGGAAGTTCATTTACTATTATCCTTTCTCTTCCCTTTTCCTCTTCAATTTCCGCTTTAGCTCTGACTAGTATCTTACCTCTCCCAGTCTCATATGCATCTTTTATTCCTGATGTTCCAATTATTATTCCAGCTGTAGGAAAATCCGGACCTTTAATTGAATTCATGATTTCAATTATGCTAGTGTCAGGATTATCTATAAGCATATTTACACCATCTATAACTTCTCTAAGGTTATGTGGTGGTATGTTAGTAGCCATTCCAACTGCTATTCCTGCAGATCCATTTACAAGAAGATTTGGAAATCTTGAAGGCAAAACTGATGGTTCTTTTTCTTCACCATCAAAATTTGGTACAAAATCAACTGTATTTTTATTAATATCTCTGAGCATTTCTATAGTTATTTTACTCATCCTTGCTTCAGTATATCTCATAGCCGCAGCACTATCGCCGTCAACTGAACCAAAATTTCCATGTCCATCCACCAATGTATATCTAATTGAAAAATCCTGTGCCATTCTAACAAGTGCATCATATACTGCTGAATCTCCATGAGGGTGATATTTACCTAAAACATCTCCTACTATTCTAGCACATTTTCTATAACCTTTATCCGGAGACAGTCCTAATTCGTACATTGAATAAAGTATTCTTTTATGAACAGGCTTCAAACCATCACGAACATCTGGCAGCGCACGACCTACAATTACACTCATGGCATAATCTATATAACATCTCTTCATTTCGCTACTTATATCTACGGGTAAAATTTTTCCTTCATCAAACATGAATTACACCTCTCTACTATATATCTAAGTTGACTACTTTCTTAGCATTCTCTATTATAAAATTCTTACGAGGCTCTACTTTATCTCCCATAAGTATAGTAAACATTTCATCTGCAATCATGGCATCTTCTACATTTACTTGAAGGAGAGTCCTTGTTTCAGGGTTCATTGTAGTATCCCAGAGTTGTGTGGAATCCATTTCTCCAAGTCCTTTATATCTTTGTATATTTACACTATTATCTTTTCCTCCCATGTCATTGAGAATCACATCCAATTCCTTGTCTGAATAAGCATAGATTTCTTTTTTCCCCTTGCTTATTCTATAAAGAGGAGGTTGAGCTATATAAACGTGTCCCTGCTCTATAAGTTCCTTCATATACCTGTAAAAAAATGTAAGCAGCAGGGTTCTTATGTGTGCACCATCCACATCCGCATCTGTCATTATTATTATTTTATAGTATCTTATTTTTGAAACATCAAATTCTCTTCCTATTCCACCACCAAAAGCAGTTATCATTGCTCTTATTTCTTCATATCCAAGTATTTTATCAAGTCTTTGTTTCTCAACATTCATTATTTTTCCTCTAAGAGGGAGTATAGCCTGGAATTTTCTATCTCTTCCCTGTTTTGCAGAGCCTCCTGCTGAATCGCCCTCTACCAAATATATTTCACATTCGGAAGGATGTTTAGAAGAACAATCTGCAAGTTTCCCGGGCAATGATGTATTTTCAAGTACAGATTTACGTCTTGTTATTTCCCTTGCTTTTCTGGCAGCCTCTCTTGCCCTGAATGCCATTAATGATTTATCAAGTATAGTCTTTGCTATCTGGGGATTTTCCTCAAGATAATTACTCAAGGTTTCTCCCATTATGCTGTCTACTATGCCACGGACTTCGCTATTTCCAAGTTTCGTCTTTGTCTGACCTTCAAATTGTGGATTAGCCAACTTTATTGATATAACTGCAGTAAGACCTTCTCTTATATCTTCTCCTGACAAGTTCTTATCATTTTCTTTTAAAACTCCATACTTTTTAGCATAGTCATTAAATACCCTTGTAAGCGCAGATTTAAAACCTGCTAAATGAGTTCCGCCTTCTACTGTATCTATATTATTCGCAAATGCAAATATATTTTCCGCATAACCATCATTGTATTGGATAGCAATTTCCAGAGAACAGTCTTCCTTTCTCCCTTCAACATAAATGGGTTCTTTTTGGATTACCTGTTTATTTCTATTAAGGTATTTTACAAAAGATTTTATTCCACCTTCATAGTGAAAAGTTTCATATTTTTCATTTCTTTCATCTTGCAAAACTATTTGTATTCCTTTATTTAAAAAGGCCAATTCCCTAATTCTATTTGCAAGAGTATCATAATCATATTCTATTTCGTCAAAAATATCAGAATCAGGTTTAAAATAAATTTTAGTACCATGCTCATCACTGTCACCTATAATATCAAGTCCAGTTACTGCCTTACCCTTTTTAAATACCTGCTTCCATATATGTCCTTCTCTTTTTACTTCTACTTCGCAAATTTCCGACAGAGCATTTACAACAGATGCTCCAACTCCGTGGAGACCTCCTGAAACTTTGTATCCACCTCCGCCAAATTTTCCACCTGCATGAAGAATTGTCATTATTACTTCCACTGTCGGTTTTTTCATTTTTGGATGAATACCTACGGGCATTCCTCTACCATTATCAGATACAGTTATTGAATTATCATTATGTATAACAACTTTTATTTTGCTGCAATAACCTGCTAAAGCTTCGTCTATACTGTTATCAATTATCTCATATACCAGATGATGCAAGCCTCTTGAACTCGTACTTCCAATATACATACCCGGTCTTTTTCTTACAGCCTCCAACCCTTCTAATACCTGTATTTGATTTTCATCATAAATTTGTTTATTATTTTCTGGCATTTATATCCTCCTATCCTTTAAGATTCGTAATATATAGCTTCTGATCTTTTAGTTAATGTGGACGAAGATATTGGAGATAAATAAACTTTACTTTTTTTATCTACTTCAGCAATAATAAATGATTTTGGTTTGTCTTTTGTAATTCTATGTACAAATCCATCTTCTTCAGCCATTCTTAAAAATTGGCTTGTATCAGAGCTATACATCGAGGCCTCGACATCAAATATGCCAATTATATCTTTTATAGGTACAACTATATTTTCACCTAAATGTAAAAACATAAATAATCTCCTTTCATCTGTTAAATCCTAAATATGCCGCCATTTCTAACTTTAAATAATTGGTTTTCTTTTTTTATATAATTTTTTATATCATTTATCCCTGTACATGTTATAAAGGTCTGAAATTTTTTTATTGAACTTAATATATATTTTTGTCTGCTTTTATCCAGTTCAGATAAAACATCATCAAGTAACAAAACTGGGTATTCACCTGTTTTGTCTTTTATTATTTCAAGAGAAGCAAATTTAATAGTTAAAACAGACGTTCGCTGCTGTCCTTGAGATCCATAATTTCTAACATCTACTCCATTTATACTGATGTTAAAATCGTCTCTGTGAGGTCCAGATGAGGTATTTCTTTTTTCTATATCATTTTCTCTATTTTTTACCAGATCACATAATAAATTTTTTCTGATATGGCTTAAATCTATTACTGAAGTCATGTATTTAAATTCTATCTTTTCAATTCCTGAAGTTATATCAAAGTGTATTATTTTACCTTTTTGGTTCAATTCACTTATATATTTATTTCTAAAAGCTATAATTACTTCTCCATATTTTGAAAGTTGTTCATCGTATATATCAAGAATACTTTTATCATTGTAATTTAATTTTTTAAGTAGGGCATTTCTTTCATTTAGTACTTTATTATATTGTATTAAATTAAAATAATATTTTCTGCTTAATTTACATAACTCCATATCTAAAAATTTTCGTCTGAATACAGGAGACTCCTTTACTATTTTTAAATCTTCAGGTGAAAACATTACTACATTAAAAATTCCCATCAAATCAGACAACTTATTTACTTTTATAGAATTTATATTTATCCCTTTTTTACCTTCTTTAAAAATTTTTATCTCTATTTTTTTATTTAATCCATTTCTAACTATGTAAGATTTTATATATGCTTCTTTCCCATTCCAATTTATAAGCTCTTTATCCTTGTTCGTTCTAAATGACTTACCTATGCTAAAATAATAAATACTTTCTAGTATATTTGTTTTTCCTTGAGCATTATCACCTATAAATATATTCATATTTTGGTTTAATTCAATGTTCAACTCTCTGTAGTTTCTAAAATTGATAAGCTGCAAATATTTTATATACATATAAAAACACCTAGTTTTAATTATATCACAATATAACTATTGCACAATTAATGATATTTTGCTGTTATATAATTTTATAGCATATACCGTTTATCTCAACTATATCTCCTTTGGATAATTTTTTACTTCTTCTATTTTCAACTATATCATTTAATTTAACTTTCCCGTTCTGTATGTAAAATTTTGCCTCTGAACCAGTAAAAACAGCACCACACCACTTTAAAAAAGAATCCAATTTTATTATATCAGTATTTACTTTTATTTCTTTCATTTTCTATTATCTCCAATATATTGATTTTTATTTTTATTAATTATTTAAAAGTCTAACTGGAAGAATTAAATAAATACAGTTATTTTTATTTTCATCCTTATTTTTGATAATACATGGACTCACATTACTTGAAAACTCTAACGAAATTTCTTCTTCCTGCATTATTTTCAATACATCCATAAGATATTTTGAATTAAATGCAATTTGTAATGGCTGTCCTTGCAAAATTATATTTGTTTCCTCTTTAACCATTCCTAATTGAGAATTAGAGGTTATTATAATACTTTCTTCATCTATGTTCAATTTTATAAGATTGGTATTACTATCTTTAGCTAAGAGTGATGCTCTTTCAATAGAATCCAAAAGTTCCTCTCTTTTAGCTATGACTTTTGAGTTAAATTCTTCAGGTATTATAGAATTATACTTTATAAACTCGCCTTCTAAAAGTCTTGAAACTATTTTTGTTTCCTCTAGGTTGAATAATATATGATTTGGTGTGAAGGTTATATTTACATTCTGTTCATTATCCTCTAATATTTTCGAAACTTCATTTAAAGTTTTTGCCGGAATAACGGCATTTATTTCATTTTCATTTTTTAGAATTTCTGACCTTAATGCCAATCTGTATCCATCCAATGCAACTAAATTTAAAGTTTCATTTTTTGTTTCAAATAAAACTCCAGTAAGAATTGGTCTTGTTTCATCTTGAGCTGTTGCAAATATAGTTTCTTTTATCATATTTTTAAGTATATTTTCAGATATTGAGAACATCATATTCTCATTTATCTTTGGAAGTTCCGGGAAATCTTCAACATTCATATTTATTATATTAAAATTTGATTTTTCACATAATATTTGAGTTGAATTATTTTCTGTAGTTTCTATATATATATCACTATTTGGCAATCTTCTAATTATTTCTCCGAATAATCGTGCGTTTATTACAATTGAGCCTTTCTCATGTATTTCAGCTGAAATTGTTGTTTCTATAGTTAAGTCTATATCTGATCCGGTCAATATAATTTTATTATCGATTGCTTCGATTAATATTCCATTTAAAATAGGCATTGAGGATTTCCCTGTAATTGCTTTTTGTACTGTGAAGATTGCATTTTGTAATTTTGATTTGGTACAATTAAATTTCATTTTTTCCTCCTGTATAATATATATTTTTTCTTTAAGAATAGATAATTTAGATAATTATCTTTAGTAGTAATAGTAGTAGGGCATGTGAATATGTTAATAACACTTGCAGGTGTTGATAAACAACAGAAAAACAAGAAAAATAATTGTGGATAAATAATTTAAAAAAATTGATTTTATCCACATATTAATATAAATAAACAAATATAATTTTTTATTAACAGGTATAGCTTGAAAAATTATTAACATATGTTTATAACTATGACTGATTTATTCTTTTTGTCAATTCATTTAGTGCATTTTGAAGGCTTTCATCTACTTTTAAATTTCCAGATATTTTTTCATAAGCATGAATTACAGTAGTATGATCTCTTCCACCAAATTCTTCTCCTATTTTAGGAAGTGACATATCAGTTAGTTTTCTGCTTAAGTACATTGCTATCTGCCTTGGAAAGGCAACATTTCTTGTACGTCTTGAAGATTTAAAATCATCCATTCTTAAATTATAATAATTTGCTACAACTTCTTGTATAAGTTCTATTGTAACTTGTTTGGATTGTTTATTTGAAATGATGTCTTTTAATGCTTCAACAGCTAAATCTATGCTTATTTCTTTATTTGTAAGAGATGAAAAAGCAACTATTCTTATAAGTGCACCTTCTAATTCTCTTATATTTGATTTAATTTTGGTTGCTATATATACCATTACTTCATTTGGTATTTTTAATTTTTCTACATCTGCTTTCTTTTTTAATATTGCAATTCTTGTTTCAAAGTCTGGTGCTTGTATGTCTGCTATAAGGCCCCATTCAAATCTAGAAATTAATCTATCTTCAAGGGTAGATATTTCTTTTGGAGGTCTATCGCTGGAAAGAATAATTTGTTTGTTCGCTTCATATAATGAATTAAATGTATGAAAAAATTCTTCCTGTGTTCTTTCTTTGCCTGCTATAAATTGAATATCGTCTATTAATAATACATCTATATTTCTATATTTATTTCTAAATTCAACATTTTTATCATCTTTTATAGAGTTTACAAGTTCGTTTGTAAATTTTTCTGATGAAACGTAAACTACTTTTGAAGATGGATTGCTTTTTAGTATGTAATGTCCTATAGCATGCATTAAATGGGTTTTTCCTAAGCCGACTCCTCCATATATGAATAATGGATTATATGCTTTTGCAGGGGATTCTGCTACTGCAAGTGATGCTGCATGAGCAAATCTGTTGCTGTTTCCTACAACGAACGAATCAAATGTATATTTGGGATTTAACATGTTTATAGATTCTTTTTTTATTTTTGATGTTTTTTTTGTATCATTTGATTCATCTAAAGTTAATGCTTCTTCTTCAGATACTAAGAATTCAATATTGTATTTTTTTGATGTAATAATTTTTAATGTCCTTATTATTTGATCTTTGTATTTGTTGTTTAGAACGCCTCGCGTTAAGTCATTTGGTACGCTTAATTTTATTGTATTGTTTTCTAATGATAATGGAGTAATGCTTTTTATCCATGTATTGAAACTTACTTCTGTAATACCATTTTTTATAATATTTAAAGTTTTGTCCCATAAATCTTGTAAGTAGGCATTCATCCTCTATCCTCCTGTCTTGCATAATAAAAGCACAATATATAAACAGTATATAAACAATTTATTATAATTACTTTCCATGTGTTTATAAAAATATTCACATGTTTATAACATTGGTAATATTTTTTTTGGATATTATATTATAAACAATGAAATAATAATAAAAATAACATTATCAACATAAATTATTAATATAATAAGCCTTGATATAACTGACATTAGAAAAGTGAAAAAAATATAAAAACATGTTATCCACATATTTATCCACAGCTGTGGATAAATATTATTAAAATTGACTTATACACAATTCTCTATTTATAATATCAAAATAAAGATACCTATTCAAGAAGTTATCCACAAAAATATATGCTATTGATAGTTTAAAAATTAACAATGATTTATTTTTAAGTGTTTATGGTTTATGAATGTTCAAGAAATTGTGTTGACATTAAAGAGTAGTGAATATATAATTTAATAGTAAAACTTTAAAAATTAATAAATAAAATAAAGTTTAAAACTGTTTTAGCAGATAAAAATAATACAGTAGTATATATGATATAGAAGGGAGGCAGAACTGCTGCTAATATTTATTTAAGTAGTAGTTAAATTGTTATGTGGATGACTTATCAGCCAAAGAAAAAACAGAGAAAAAGAGAACATGGTTTCAGAAAGAGAATGAGAACTTTATCTGGAAGAAATGTTATTAAAAGAAGAAGACAAAAAGGTAGAAAGAGATTATCAGCATAAGGGCCACTTTTTGGGGCCTTTTTCTGCAATGTAGAAAAAAGAGGAGTACAGTATATAATGATTTTTGGATTAAAAAAAAATGCAGAGTTTAGGGTCGTCTATAAAAGAGGCAAATCTTTTTCTAATAATTTATTAGTACTTTACATATATAGAAATAATAAGAGTTTTAATAAATTAGGTGTATCTGTAAGTAAAAAAGTAGGTAAGAGTGTCGTCCGAAATAGGATTAAACGATTAATAAAGGAAAGTATTAGGTTAAATTGTGATAATCTAAAAGTAGGATACAATATGGTTTTTATAGCTAGAAATGCATCAAATGATAAAAGTTACAGAGATATAGAGACTAGTGTTAAATATTTAATAAAAAAGGCAGGTTTGTATAAATAAATGAAAATACTTTTAATTTATTTGATAAAATTTTATATAAACTATATTTCACCTTTAAAAAGACCATGTTGTAGGTTTTACCCAACTTGTTCACAATATTCTTTAGAGGCTATTTATAAATATGGGGCTATAAAGGGTGGTTTTATGTCTATAATGAGAATAATAAGGTGCAATCCATTAAGTAAAGGTGGATACGACCCGGTTAAATAATTGCCAGGAGGTTAATATGCAATATCTATACAAGGCTTTTGTTCAATTTTTTGAGTACCTACATAGAGGAGTAGTTTCGGTAGTTCCAGATCAAAATATTTCTTATGGTTTGGCTATAATTTTAATGACTATAATAATTAGGGTGTTAATATTACCTTTAGGTGTAAAACAGATTAGATCTTCATTAGTAATGAATAAAATTCAACCTGAAGTTAAAAAAATGCAAGAAAAGTATAAGAAAGATCCCCAAAGAGCACAAAAGGAAATGATGAAACTTTACAAAGAAAAAGGTGCTAGTCCCTTTAGTGGATGTCTGCCACTTCTTATTCAATGGCCGATACTTTTAGCATTGTACTATGTATTTAATCATTTAACGGGAATAAATGGTATTGGTTTTCTATGGATAAAGGATTTAGGAAAACCTGATATGGTTCTTGCAGTTTTATCAGGATTGACTACATTTCTTTCAGGATGGTTAATAATGCCTTCTGATGATAGTGCCCAAGCGAATCAGAGTAGAAAAATGAACATAGGTATGGGAATAT
>Ga0334882_1004819_pt1 | contig 11063 bp, 11 predicted proteins | sample GraSluR1_MG_5_FD_207226 | JGI IMG/M metagenome (GOLD analysis project Ga0334882, IMG submission 207226) | Sludge microbial communities from methane-producing bioreactor in Wageningen University, Netherlands - Granular Sludge_15_04-R1 | ecosystem: Engineered > Bioreactor > Anaerobic >... | reverse complement strand
GCTTCTCCCGCTCACCAAAAGCCTCCGGGGATTCGGACGAACGTGCATGTGTCCCTATCCCCGGAGGCTTCCTGCTCCAGCGCCTCAGACGGCATACGCGCCTCAGACGGCATACGCGCCTCAGACGCCGTCTGAAGGCCTTATGTAGTTCAGTCGCGACGCAGCGTGTCCAGAACCTCGCCGTCGGGACCGACCAGCTCGATCCGGATCGGCATCTGGCCCATCGCGTGGGTCGAGCAGGAAAGGCACGGATCGTGGGCGCGGATGGCACCCTCGACGCGGTTCAGCATCCCCTCCTCAAGCCGGGTGCCGTCTACATAGCGCTTGGCCACCATATTGACGGAATGGTTCATCGCCCAGGCATTGCCGGCGGTGGCGACGATCATGTTGACCTTCCTGATCACGCCGTTGCCGTCGGTCCAGTAGTGGTGGAAGAGGGTGCCGCGCGGTGCCTCGAGGACGCCGACGCCCTCGCCCGTGATCTGCCCCTGGGGATTGGCAACATCCTGTCCCATGATATCGGGGTCGTCGAGCAGCTCCCTGACGCGCTCCAGCGCGTAGATCGTCTCGATGAGCCGGGCATAATGGAAGTAGAGGGTGCCCTCAACCGGCTTGCCGTCGTTCAGCGACTTCCAGATCTTCATCTCGCCCTGAGCGATGGGCGTGCTGATGTGGCTGGCGGCATTCAGGCGGCCCAGAGGCCCGACACGGTAGACGCCCTCCGGATATCCGCGCTTCTTGTAGTAAGGCGCCTTAAGATACGTGTAGTTGTTGACGTGCTCCGCGATGTAGTTGAGGTAGTCGCTGGGATCGAACTCCTCCAAGAGGGCGCCGTCGCGATCGATCATGCGCAGGGTGCCGTCATAGAGCTCCAGCGCCCCGTCCTCCTGGACCAGGCCCATATAGGCCGAGGGGAAGACGGCGAACTCGTTCACCATCTCTGCGTGGCCCATCGCCCAGTTCTTGAAGAAATCGATGCCGACCTGGGTGGTGGCGATGTGCCGATCGAGTTCGCTCAGCATCCACTCGCGATCCTCCGCGAGCAGGGGCTTGGTCACGCCGCCGGGGACACCGAAGATCGGATGGACGCGGCGCTCGCCCAGCGCCTTGATGATCTTCTGCCCGTACGCGCGCAACTGGACCGCTTTGACGGCCAGGTCGGGATTGGCCGCGACGATGCCGCCGACGTGGCGGATCTTCGGATCGGCGTCCCAACCCAACACGAAGTCCGGGCCGGCCAGCTCGAAGAAGTGCATGCCGTGCGACTGGATGACCTGGCCCATGTGCATCAGATCGCGAAGCTTGTGCGCCGTCGGCGTCGGCGTCGTGCCGGCGACCACATCACAGGCCTTCACCGAGGCCAGGTGGTGGCTTACAGGGCAGATGCCGCACGTGCGTGGCGTGATCTGGGGCATCTCGTAGAACATACGCCCCTCGCTGAACTTCTCGAACCCGCGGAACTGCTCGACGTGGAAGAGCGAGTCCGCTACTTTCCCCGCGTCGTCGAGATAGATCGTGATCTTCGCGTGCCCCTCGATACGGGTCACCGGCGAGATCGTGATCTTCTGAGTGTTCGTCGTCGTACCTGTTGTCATCGTCTCTACCCTCCGTCGCTACCATATTTCAGCACGTTGCCTTCGAGCTTCGGCATCCGGCCTTCCAACAATTCGGACAGCACGAACCAGATAGCCTCAGACGAGGGGGGACAGCCAGGTAGGTAGATGTCGACGGGTACAACGTCCCCGACGCCCGACACCTGCTCGATCAGCGGGGTCAGTTCCTCATGCTGCGGGATCTCCCCATCCACCGTGCTCTCGGTCTCGATATACCCACGGCGCAAAACCTCTTCTTTGCTGAAGAAGTTGCGCATGGTGCAGATCCCGCCGGTCACTGCGCAATCGCCCATGGCGATCAGGATCTTGCAGCGCTCGCGCATCAACTTGGCCTCTTCGATTTGCTCCTCATTGCCGATACCGCCCGTCAGGATACCTACCACCACGCCCTCTTCGGGGGGGTGCTTCATGTCCGTGATCGGCGTTGAACTCAGCTCCACGTGCTTGAGTAGCTCTACGATCTTTTCGTCGATGTCCAGGAAGGACATATGACAACCAGCGCAGGATTCCAGCCACTGTGAAGCAACAGTAATCTTCTCTCCCATAGGTTATTTCCTGCCTTTCCGATGCTTCCTAAAGTGCATCTGAACGTCGTCCAGGCATGGTGACGCTCGTGAATTATAGCAGATCCGCGAGCGCTGCGAGCACGTCTGCGTCGTCGCGCACCGTTGCCGGCTTCGGGAGCACCTCGGTGATTGTCTTGACTGCGCCCTCGAGGTCGGTGAAGTGTCCTGTGCGCTCATACCATAGCGGCGCAGGCAGGACGACATCGGCCTGTTCAACCAGGGCCGAGACGTAACTGGCCTGCACAACGGTGAAGGCGCCGTTGAGCTTCTTGAGCAGGGCCGGATCCTCGCTCTGCTCACCCAACAGGAAGTATTGCGTTGCGGCGCCATTGGGCTCGATCGGCTTCAGTCCCAACGCCTGAGCGGCCTTCTCATTGCGACCGGGGCTGAGCGGCAACGCGAAGAGCTTGTCACCCAGCTGTCGGAACGTGGCCAGGACCTTGCCCTTGATGCCGACGCTGTAGATCAGGACCACCTTCTTGGCGTCAGCGGCTGCCTTCGCCACCTTGTCGGCGTCGGCGTACGAGACGGTCATATCGGCTCTCTCGCTCAGCGTGTTCTTGCTGTCGGAGATCACGGCAACCTTGGCTCCCTGGTCACCGGCTCGATAGACGAAGTAGCCGACCACTCGCTGATAGTCCAGTGGCTGAGCTCCGGCGACGACGATGAAGTCGGCATCCAGGATGTCGGCGAGCTTCGCCTCCATACCGTACCCCAGCGCGGGGGCGACCGGCTCCAGCAGGCCCGCCTCGCCCTCGACCTTGCTGAAAAGCTGCTTGAAGGCCTTAAGCCCTTCGTTGGTCGTGGCACAGGTCGCTAGCCCCTGCACCTTGCCCGCCTTGAGCTTCTCGGCGACGATGCCCAGCGCCTCATCCCATCCGGTCTCGACAAGTTTGCCGTCGCGGCGGATCATCGGGGCTGTGACGCGCTTGCGCTCCTCGTAGAGCGGCGTGAAGCGACCATCCACACACAGCAGCCCGTCATTGGGTTCCGAACCCCACACGCCGTCGACACGCAGCAGCCGGTTGTAGCGGGTGACCACGTCCAGCGTGCAGCCGACGCTGCACTGCATACAGGTCGTCTCGGTGTGGACCACATCCTTCTCGCGCCCGCCGTAAGCGCTGCGGGCATCGATCAGGGCGCCGGTGGGGCAGACCTGGAGACAGGTGCCACACTCGACGCAGCTCGAATCTCCGAAGGGCACGTTGAGATCCGCCATGATCATCGAGTCTGCGCCACGCTCGCGAATGTCCAGCGTGTGGTTGGCCACAATCTCCGAGCACGCGCGCACACAGCGTGTGCACAGGATGCAGCGGTTGTGATCCATAATGAAGTACTTCCGCGAAGCATCGACCTCCAGCTTCTGGAAGGGGCGGGGATAGGTGAAGTGGTCCAGACCGTAGCGATAGGCGGCGTCCTGCAGCTCGCAGTCACCGCTCATCTGACAGAACATGCAGTAGTGATTGCGCTCGGCGAAGAGGAGCTCGAGGACGAACTTCCGCACTTCTACGGCGCCCTCCGTCTCTGTCTGGATCTCCATACCGTCTGCGACCGGGCAGGTACATGCCGTCTGTAGCCCGCGCATCCCCTTGACCTCGACCAGGCACATACGGCACGCGCCCCAGGACGACAACGCCGGGTGATAGCAGAGTACAGGGATGTCAACACCTGCAGCCTGTGCCGCCTCCAGAATGGTCTGACCGCTCTGGGCCGTCACTGACTGTCCGTTAATCGTGAGTTGCACCTCGCTCATAAGTGCTTTCCTCCAGTTCTCAGTTTACAGTTCAATCCCGTAACCGGGCCTCAAATTCATCGCGGAAGTACCGCAGCCCGGTCAGGATCGGCACCGGTGCGGCCTGTCCCAAGCCACAGAAAGATGATTCAACGACGTAGTTAGCGATCTCCTCAAGCCGCTCGAGATCGGCGCGGCGGGCCATGCCCATGCGGAGGCGCTCGAGCGCTTCGAGCATCTGGGCGTTGCCCACGCGGCACGGCGTGCACTTCCCGCACGATTCCGTCTTGAAGAATCGGACCAACACATAAGCTAGATCGACGATATCGGTGTCCTCGTCGCAGATCAGCAAGGCCCCGCTGCCCAGGCCCGCGCCCTTCTCGCGCATCGAGACGAAGTCCATCGGCACGTCCAGCAGCTCTGTGGGGATAATGGTTCCGGAGGAGCCGCCGGTCTGTGCCGCCTTAAAGGTCTTGCCGCCCTTCATTCCCCCGCCGTAGAGCTCGATGATCTCGCGCAGGGTTGTGCCCATCGGCGTCTCCACCAGTCCGGTGACGTTGACGTCGCCGAGCATCGTGTAGACCTTCGTGCCGGGGCTGCGCTCGGTGCCGATCGCCCGGAACCAGTCCGCGCCGTTCAGGATGATGGGCGGGACATTCGCCAGGGTCTCGACATTGTTGACGACCGTCGGCTTGCCGCGGAAACCTCGGACGGTGGGATAGGGGGGGCGAATGCGCGGCATGCCTCGCTCGCCCTCCAGGCTGTTGAGCAGTGCCGTTTCCTCGCCGCACACGTAAGCGCCGGCGCCGGCGTGCACGTGGATGTGAAATGAGAAGTCGCTGCCCAGGATGTTGTCGCCGAGCACGTTCATTTCCTCGGCCTGTCCGATGGCGTGGTTGAGGATATCCTTGGCCATCGCGTACTCACCCCGGATATAGATCCAGCCCTCGCTCGCACCCACCGCGTAACCTGCCAAGGCCATGGCTTCCAGGACCGCGTGGGGATCGCCCTCAACGATCAGGCGATCTTTGAAGGTGCCCGGCTCGGACTCATCGGCGTTGCAGACGATATAGTGGACCGGCTCCGGCTGCTCCGAGACGAACGTCCACTTGAGGCCGGTGGGGAATCCGGCCCCCCCGCGGCCCTGCAGGCCCGAGTTTTTGACCGTCTGCAGGACGTCATTGGGGGTCATCTCGGACAGAGCCTTGCCCAGGGCAAAGTAACCGTCGTAGGCGATGTAGTCCTCAATGCTGTAGGGGTCAATCGTCCCCGCACGCCTGAGCACCACGCGCTTCTGCCCATACAGGGTGTCACCCGCGGGTTCCAGTGTGTCGATCTCTGCAGCGGCGACCTCAGCCGATACGATGAGATGCTCGAGCTTGCGGCCCTTGTAGAGATGCTCGTCGACGATCGCGGCGCCATCTTTGGGTGTGACCGGGCCGTAGACGGTGCCCTCGGGATAGACCACGACGACCGGCAACACGTCCGTCCGGTTCACTCGGCCCGTGTAGCCGACCTGGACCTCATCTTCGAGCCCGTAAAATGAGAGCTCCGCCTCGATAGCCAGTTTTGTGTCCGCCGCTCCTCGTGAGAGGCTCAGCGGATCCCCTGATATCAAGACACTTGAGCGGATCATGCTTGCCCCCTTTCGGTCTCCAACTGATAGCGCTGGATGATGTCATGCACCTTGTCCGGTGTCAGATTGCCGTAAATGTTGTCGTCAACCATCATCACCGGTCCGACGGCGCAGGCGCCGATGCAGCTCGTGGTCAACAACGACCATTCACCGTCAAGCGTGGTCTCGCCAAAGGGGATGCCAAGCTCGTGCTCGAGTGCGTCCCAGACCTCTTGACCGCCAACCACGTGACAGGGGGCGTCCTGACAGAAGCGGATCACGTGTCGTCCCAGCGGCTTGAGGCTGATCATGCTGTAGAAGCTTGCTACGCTGTAGACCTTGCTGACCGGAAGCCCCAGGCGATCGGCGATATGCAAGAGGTGTCCGCGGGATAGGTGCCCGCTCTCCTCGTTGATCTCGCGCAGGATCTCGACCAAGGCTTCCGCGTCGACATGATGGGCGTCGACCACCTTGTCAACTAAGGCTAGGACCTCATCTGCGTTGGATTCCATACTTACCCCTTTCCGTAGCTGCAGGCAGTTTCCAGTTGAGTGAGAGAGCGACAAGGCGAATCAGCGATTGCGTCGCTCACCCGCTTTCTCGCTCATTCACCGCTCTACTTCACCATAACGGCATCGACCGGGCAGACCTGCTCGCAGATGCCGCAGCGGATGCAGATCTCGGGATCGATAACGTGTGCTTCGCGCGGCGCGCCGCTGATTGCGTTAACCGGACAGTTGCGGGCACACCGTGTACAGCCGATGCACGCTTCAGGATCGATACTGAAGCTGATCAGCGCGCGGCAGACCTTAGCGCTACAGGTCTTGTCGTAGATGTGAGCCTCGTACTCGTGGCGGAAATGCTCGATCATGCTCAACACGGGGTTCGGTGCACCCTGGCCCAACCCACAGAGCGATCCTAGTTTCACATACTCACCGAGTCGCTCCAGAGCCTCGATGTCGCCCGGCTTACCCTTGCCGGCGCAGATGGCCTCGAGGATATCGAGCATCTTGCGGGTGCCGACGCGGCACGGCACGCACTTGCCGCAGGACTCCTCCTGGGCGAACTCCATGAAGAACCGCGCCATGTCGACCATACAGGTCTCTTCATCCATCACGATGAAGCCACCCGACCCCATCGCGGAGCCGGCGGCGGTGAGGGACTCGTACTCGACAGGCAGATCCAGGTTCTTCTCGGGGATACAGCCACCCAGAGGGCCTCCGGTTTGAACGGCCTTGAAAGCTTTGTCATCGAGGACGCCGCCACCCACATCGTAGACGATCTCGCGGACCGTGATGCCCAACGGTACTTCGATAAGCCCCGTGCGTTTGACTTTGCCGGCGATGGCGAAGGTCTTGGTCCCCTTGCTCTTCTCCGTTCCCATCGAGGCAAACCATGCTCCGCCGTTAAGGATGATCTGGGGCACGTTGGCGTAGGTCTCCACGTTGTTGATGTTCGTCGGCTTGCCCCACAGCCCCGAGGTAGCCGGGAAAGGGGGACGTGTCCGCGGCTGACCGCGGTTGCCCTGGACCGACTCCATCAGCGCGGTCTCCTCACCACAGACAAAAGCGCCGGCGCCCATCCGCACCTCAAGATCGAAGCTGAAGTCGGTGCCGAAGATGTTCTCGCCCAGCAATCCGTACTCTCGAGCCTGCTCGATGGCGATGCGCAGCGTGCGGATGGCGATAGGGTATTCGGCGCGAACATAGAGGTAGCCCTGGTTGGCGCCTACGACATAGGCTGCGATCGCCATCCCCTCGAGAACCGAGTGGGGATCGCCCTCCAGGACGCTACGGTTCATAAAGGCACCGGGGTCACCCTCGTCGCCGTTGCAGACCACGTATTTCTGATCGCCTGGGGCCTGGCGGGCAAAGCTCCACTTCATCCAGGTCGGGAATCCCGCACCACCCCGCCCGCGCAGCCCCGAGGTTTTCATCTCCTCAAGGACCTTGTCGGGCGTCATCTTGGTGAGCACCTTGCCCAGCGCGATATACCCATCCTGTGCGATGTAATCCTCGATGCTCTCAGGATTGATGATGCCCACGTTGCGCAGGACCACCCGCACCTCCTTGGTGGAGGGTTCGGGCAGGGCCTCGACGACGCGCTCCTGAAACCGAAGTTTCTCGACCGGGCGCCCTTTGAGCAGATGCTCCTCCGCGATCAGGCGTGCATCACTCGCGGTAAGGTCCGTATAGTGTACGCCCTCCGGGTAGACGACCGCCTCCACCTTCTGTGGTGTGATGGTCAGGTCGGAGGCCACCATCACCTCGACCTCTTGACCGAGGCCGAGGGTATTGATTTCACCGAGCAGGGCAGATCTGACATCCTGCGTCTGCTCGGGGCTCCCACTTAGAATGACATGCGCACGATAAGCCATTGTACCTCCTCGATTCCACGTCGTTAGCGGTGCGTTCCTGCGCCGGCTCCGGGGAGCGGAGAAGAGGGCTGACGGCAATCCGCTGCTCGTCCTCTTCTCAGCAAGCGCCCGGCTCGCAGCCGATGCGGACTACCGCTTGACGATCCATCTATCGACGGGGTTGCCGCCGATGACGTGCTCTTCGATAAGCTCCGAAACTTGCTCGGGAGCGATATGACCGTAGGTGACCATGTCCTGTTCGCCGATCTGAACCTGGACAATCGGCTCATACTCACACAGGCCAATGCATCCCGTTTGCGTCACGACGACATCGGAGATCGTTCGCTTCTCGAGCTCACTAAGGATAGCCGTCATCGTGTCGCGTGCGCCGGCGGCGATCCCGCACGTGCCCATCGCAACCACGACCCGCGCTCTCGCGCCCTCGCCCGACAACTTCCGCCGTTGCAGTGCGCGCTCCTTGATCTTCTGCAGTTCCTCTAGGCTTTTCATCTTGAGTTTCCTCCTGATATGGCGTCGTTACGTTTCCAATGATCAGTTACGACTATGTGTTGGCGCTGGTACGCCTGGGTCCTCACGTCATCCGTCGGTACGCAGATCTCCTCACGCCTTGCCGGCGAGGGAAGTCAGGCCCTCGGTGATCGTGCCACGGATGAAGGCGAGGACCTCAGCGTCCGAGAAAGGGATCTCCGGCCCTAGAATCTCACGAAGCTCCCGGGTGTCAAAGGTAAATTCAGAGGGTGCCGTAGCCGACTCATCGACCCATTCGTGGCGGTAGACGAGGTCCAGCTGCGGGTTGCCCACAATGATACACAACAGGGTGCCGACCAGGTCTCCCAACGGAGGACGATCGACGTGGCTGAGCTGGAAGGTTGCCTGAGTTTTCGTCCCGACGCCGGGTGTGGACGTGATCGTGAAGCTCCCACCACACATCTCCGCCGTCTGCTTCAGAAAGGGAATACCCAGACCGACCTTGCGGGTCGTCCGTGTGGTGACCCACGGGTCTGTGACCTGCCGGAGCATATCGGGGGCCATTCCGCGTCCATTGTCCTCAACGGTGATAGCCAGGGTGTCCTCACCGAGATGCTCTGCGATGTCAAGGTGCAACAACGTCGCGCCTGCTGTGATGCTGTTCTCAGCAATGTCCAGAATGTGCTGAGATAGGTCGCGAAAGACGGTCATTCGTATTTGCGCAGTATCTTGGCGACATCCTGGGGTTGGACGCGTCCGACGATGTCATCATCGATCATCACCACCGGCGCCTGAGAGCACGCGCCTACACAGCGGCACGCCTCCAGCGTGAAACGATCATCCTCGGTTGTCTCACCAAGGCCGATCCCGAGAACCTGTTGGAACTTCTCCACGAGCGTCGGGCCATCCCGGACGTAGCAGGCTGTGCCCAAGCAGATGCTGATCTTGTGGCGCCCGATGGGGCTGGTGCGGAAGAAGGAATAAAAAGTCAATACGCCGTAAATGTGGCTCAGGGGAATCCCCAGCTCTGCGGCGAGATAGCGCTGAATGGCAGACGAGACATATCCCAGCTGCTCCTGAATCAGCGTTAGGATCACCATCGTCGCGCCGGGGCTATCGCGATGCTCCGCGATGATCCGGTCGACTGTGGCTTTCTCCTCCGGGGAGAGCTCCAGTGCGGTGGTCTCGCCCATCTCTTGATGAATCTGTTCTGTCGCTACGCTCATACTTTTCACCTCGAATTGAGACTTCACACAGCCAAGCGAGAGGCCAAAGGATATTATACTGCCCTTGCCTCAGAGTTACAGTGACATTGTTCCCATGTTTGTTTGTCGAGCCGCCGCCGGCGCGGTGACCCTCTGCGCTGCCTGTTAGGGCACATAGGCTCGTTGTCCTTCGATGCCGCGCAGCGCCTGCCGCAAGGTGGTCACCGTCGGCCGGTTGTGCAGCTCGTAGATGGTCATCACGTGCCCGATCCAGTCAAGCCAGTGTGCATCCGAATGGCTCACCAGGGCGACGTGCTCGGGGATGGAGTTGAAGGCCTGTCGCGCCTGACTTGGGCGCATATTCGGTGAGATCTCCGCTGCGTCCACGTTCAGTCCTGCGGGCCAGAGCCCCAACATCGCCATCAGGCCGTTGTGCTGCCGATCGATGTGGGCCGGTATCGCAAGGCCCCCCATAGACTGCACCTGATCGACCGCCTCCTCCAAACCGACCATCGCCGGCGCCTGCAGCAGACGCGGGTCCTCCCGGACCAACGTGCCCTCACGATCGACGACGTACTGGGGTCCAAAGCGTTCAGGGTCGTTGGGCATCGGCAAGAGCTGCTCGTCGACGATGCTCTGCCAGGCTTCGAGCACTTCCGGTGTATCGAAGATGCAGAGCAGATCGACCTCCTCGCGCGTCTGGAGCTCCATACCCAGCAGCACGGTCAACTCGGTTTCCCCTCGTCGATGGGCCTCCGCAGCCGCCTCCCTGACCGCTATCGCGTTGCCGGTTGCATTGTGATCGGTGATGGCGATGATGTCCAATCCCTTGAGTCGCGCCTCCTCAACGATGAGAGGCGGAATCATCTCGATCTCGGCGCATGCCGACAGCACGGTATGCACGTGAAGATCGGCTCGGTACGCCCGCATCCCCCATCCCTTGGGTCGCGCTAGATGCCCAGCTTGATCAGCTGCGCGATGGTCTGATAGACCGGATCGGGACTGGAGACAAGCGGCATCTCCTGTTGCTCGGCCTTCTGCACGGTGTCCGCGGGGACGGGAGCGCCTTCGGCAACCACGATCGCCGAGATGCCGAGAAGTGAAGCGACGGCGACAATGTTGGTATGCGTCTGCAACGTGATCCAGAGATGGCCGGCCTCGGCGCCCGCCATGACACAGCTCAGAAGGTCGGCAGCATAACCGCCGCTCACTTCGTTCTCCAGGTGATCGGCACCCGCCAAGACCTGCCAGCCAAGTTGCTCCACGATCTCTCTAGCTTTCATAGCCTATCACTCCTTGAGCGCTCGCCCGAGACATCCTCCGGCTAGTCGTCGTCGCTTGTCTCGCCGGTCTCCTCGGGCGAGACCTTGAAGGTCATCTGCAGTCGCGAGCCCACCCCTACCGCCGACCAGAGGCTCATCCTGTCGGTGCAGCGCTCGATATTGGTCAGGCCCATACCGGCCCCAAACCCCATCTCGCGCACCTCC
>Ga0334882_1004815_pt1 | contig 11074 bp, 9 predicted proteins | sample GraSluR1_MG_5_FD_207226 | JGI IMG/M metagenome (GOLD analysis project Ga0334882, IMG submission 207226) | Sludge microbial communities from methane-producing bioreactor in Wageningen University, Netherlands - Granular Sludge_15_04-R1 | ecosystem: Engineered > Bioreactor > Anaerobic > Unclassified... | reverse complement strand
CAAGTACCCGCTGTAATATATATTTACAGGGTTTCAGGGAGCTTATGCCTGCAACATATCTTATCCCAGCAACTGTTTCACTCTGACAGAAATCTCACTGCCGTCAGCTTTTCCGGTAAGTTCTTTCATGGCTGCACCCATCACCCTGCCCATATCTGATTGGGAAGTGGCACCAACCTGCTCTATTATCCTTTTCAATATCGCTGTCAGCTCATCATCACTTAACTTGGCGGGCATGTATTTTTCAAGGATCTCAGCTTCGGAGATCTCTTTCTCGTAAAGATCGGGGCGATTCTGCTGATGATAAATTGCAGCAGATTCCTTCCTCTGTTTTACAAGCTTCTGGATAATCTTTAGTTCTTCTTCCTCTGTCAGAACTGAACCTGCGCCTTTTTCAGCCCTTGCCAGAGTAAAGGCGGTTTTTGCAGCCCTTATGGCTTCAAGAGCAACCTTTTCCTTTGCTTTCATGGCCGCAATAAGGTCGGTTGCTATTCTTTCTGTTAGAGACATAGTGATAATATGAGTTAATTTAATTTGAAAATTCCGGACAAATATGTAAAATACCTACCAAGATCGCAAAGATCAGGATTCAAGGAATTCTGGTCAGAACAAAGCAACTTTAAGTGTGTCCCTCATTTCACTGTTGAATGAATAGCCCGAAAAAAACACCATCCCGTTGGTATTCTCTTCTCTTGTTATCATTACTTCTTCTATCAGCAGCTCTTTGGTAATGCCGTTATGTGATGTATGTATCCCAATTCCCGGATAGACCCTGCAATTTTCACCGGCTGCACTCACGGCCCTCCTTAAATATTCCCTGAAAAGATCAGTATTATTTGTATAAAGCATCGGGCAGACAAAGTCCACAAGCCCCGATGCTACCCAGTGTTCCCAGTTCTGGGCTATCAGAACGTCAGATGTCTTCATGTCAGGAAAGACATCTGCGCCCAGAAGAACGGGTTTTCCTGAATCCCTGACAGCCTGCCTTATCTCTTCCACAAACCGTGTAACCTGTCCGGAGTTCCAATTTATCCATTCACACCATATCATACTTCCGCAATCGTGTGAAACTTCAAGAGGTGAATAACCATACTCCTTTTTGAACAACTCGCATGTTGCACTGTCATAACTGTACATCTGGGTGACAGGGTAGCGGATATAGTCGAGATGAATGCCTCCTATATCATACTTAAGAGCTCCTGAGATCTTTCCAATCCAGTGCTTTCTGACTTCAGGATTTGCTATGTTATGATGAGGCTGATATTTCCCATCCATGTCCCGTATAAGCCATGAGGGATTTTTATCAAGTTCTTCCTCAAGATTTATCGTGTGTCCGGGATAAAAAACCGGATGTATACTGATCCCTTTTTTCTGGCCCTGGGCGATAAGAGCCTCAAGATAGTCCCACCCGAAATTGTTTTCATCAGGAGTTGTGTTATAGCAAAACAGGTTATTAATTCCTATAACCTGGTATTGGCTGAATAAGCTGTCCATTTGTTTTATGGCTTCAGATTCTTTAAGGCTGAAAAGTCCGGGGTGCAGCCATACTCCACGAAATTCGGCCTGTTCAGCAGGCTTTTGTGTGCATCCGGCTGTTATCAGCATCAGAATTGTAACAATTGTTACAAAATAATTTTCAGTGTAACATACTTTCATTTGCACGGAGTTTAATTTATTGTCAGAAAGGCATTTTTAAATAAGTCATATAAAGATAACATATTCTGTCTGAAAGAAACCTGATTAACAATAATTGAAATTTCATGAAAAGAATATTAATTGCATGCTGCAAACTGTATTAATCATACTTCTCGGACGGGTTAAAATAATCAGGAATAAATGCGGTCATCAGATATTATTAAGAATGACGACAGGTAAACTATAGTTCAAATTATTTGTTGAACAGATATACTGTATCGATATGTCAGATATCAGCAATGTCAAAAATGAAGGAAACCCAGTCAGGGAACAATATCCTGTAACCGGCATGTCGTGTGCATCATGTTCAGCAAACGTGGAAGCCATTTTAAACAGACATCCCGGAGTAATCAGTGCGGTTGTAAACCTTGCGTCTGAAACCGCCACTGTCGAGTTTGATCCTTCGCTTGTCAACAGGCAGGATTTGAAGGATACAGTATCATCAATTGGTTATGATCTTATTACAGATACGGCTGGTGATCATGGCGATTCACTTGAGAATATCAGACTGAAGCGGCACAGGAATTTGAAATACAGGACAATATCGGCTCTGGTGCTGGCAGCACCCCTGGTGGTTGTAAGCATGTTCTTTATGGATTTGCATTACACACCATATATTGCCTGGGCCCTTGCAACACCCATAGTATTATGGTTTGGCAGGTCATTTTTTACAAATGCTTTCAGGCTTCTAAGGCATGGAAGCGTAAATATGGACACTCTTGTATCTCTCAGCACGGGAATAGCTTATCTGTTTTCCGTATTCAACATTTTATTTCCGGATTTCTGGAGCAGCCGTGGTCTGCATGCCCATGTCTACTTTGAAGCATCGGGAGTGGTTATTGCACTGGTCCTTCTTGGAAGATATCTTGAGGAGGGAGCAAAGGCTAATACCTCATCGGCGCTGAAAAAGCTTATAGGTCTTCAGCCAAAAACGGTCCTGAAAGTACTATCCGACGGGACCACCAGAGAATTTCTGATATCAAAAGTGAATGAAGGCGACACTATCCTTGTCAGGCCCGGAGAGAAAATCCCTGTTGACGGGACTATTTCCTCGGGCAGCAGTTATGTGGATGAGAGCATGATAACAGGCGAACCTGTACCTGCAGCAAGAAAAAAGGGGGACAAGGTTTATGCGGGAACAGTTAATCAGAAGGGAACGTTCCGTTTTGTGGCAGAGAAGGTAGGTTCTGACACCCTTCTGAGCAATATAATAAAGCTTGTAAAGGAAGCTCAGGGCAGTAAAGCTCCGGTACAAAAGCTGGTCGACAAGATTGCTTCCGTTTTTGTCCCGGTAGTTGTCGCTTTATCTCTTGTTACTCTTCTGGTCTGGTCGATATCGGGAGAAAATAACGGCTTTGTTCAGGGGCTACTGTCGATGATAACGGTTCTGGTTATTGCATGCCCGTGCGCACTGGGGCTGGCTACTCCCACGGCTATAATGGTGGGTATTGGAAAAGGTGCGGAAAAAAATATCCTTATAAAGGATGCTCAAGCTCTCGAGCTTGCGCATAGGATGGATGTTATTGTGCTTGACAAGACTGGTACCATAACAGAAGGAAAACCATCGGTAGTCAGGGATGTGTGGTTGAAGGGAATTGATAAGTCGTTGGCGGTTAATATATTGTATAATCTTGAAAAAGTATCGGAGCATCCGGTTGCAGAAGCCATTGTACGCCACCTTGGCAAATCGGCCGGCGAGGTTGCTCTTTCTGAGGTGACAAGCATCACAGGCCAGGGGATCACAGGGGTCTGCAATAACTCCGTTTATGTTGCCGGAGATAAGAAGCTTATCAGCACAAGAGGCATAGTAACTGATCCGGGGCTCGCAGCTATTACCGGCGATTGGGAGAAAGAACCAGGTACCATCGTATATTTTGCTGACGAGAAAGAGGTATTGGCAATTTTCTCAGTACATGATAAAATTAAGAAATCATCTGTTAATGCCATCAGACAGCTGAAAGAGCAGGGAATTGAGATATACCTTGCTTCCGGCGATAATAACCGTACCGTGAATATTGTTGCAGGCAAAACCGGTATTGAGAATTTCAAAGCCGGATTGCTTCCTGCAGAAAAGGCGGACTTTGTCAGATCGCTTCGCGGCAAGGGAAAAATTGTCGGAATGGTTGGTGATGGCATAAATGACAGTCAGGCGCTGGCAACTGCAGATGTCAGCATAGCAATGGGAAAGGGTTCTGATATAGCAATTGACGCAGCACGTATGACCATCATCGGCAATGACCTTACTGCTATTCCGGAAGCCATAAAGCTAAGCCGCAGGACAGTAAGGACGATACGGCAAAACCTTTTCTGGGCATTTATTTATAATATCATCGGTATTCCACTGGCAGCAGGTGTTCTGTATCCGGTAAACGGATTTTTGCTTAATCCCATGATTGCAGGCGCTGCAATGGCCCTTAGCAGCCTCAGTGTTGTAAGCAACAGTCTCAGACTTAAGATGTCAGACTGAAAACATACCAGTAATAGGCCATGTTAGAATTTTTGGTTGTAAATTTATATCCTGAAAACCATCAGCCATGAAAATAGTATTACTACCAGTCCTGTTCATGTCATCTCTCCTGTCATCATGCGATAAAACAGTTATGGATGATCTTCCCGGAGATCCTGTAAGCATTACTATTGAAGCATTCCAGAAAGACATTATCAGTTCAGCCAACAGAATTGCATTTGAGTTGTTTAAACCAGCGGTTCTGGAAGGCAAAGGTGCTGAAAACATAATGATTTCGCCTTTCAGTATTACAAGTGCTCTTTCGATGACACTCAATGGCGCCCGTGAAGGAACATTCGATGCCATGCTGAAAGCGCTGGGACTTGAAAGTAAAGCTCTTCAGGAAATCAACGAGACGTATCTTAAACTTCTGACTGAGATGGTGCCGGTAGATGAACACGTTGCTGTGGAAATTGCCAATTCAGTGTGGATTGAAAAACGGCTTTCCGTCAAGAAGGCATTTATTTCAACCCTTAGGAAATGGTATAAGGCAGAAGCTTTCAATATTGACGTTAATGATGCAAATGCCGTGAACATGGTTAACGGATGGATAGCTGGCAAAACTCATGACAAGATCACTGAAATGCTTGATTATCTTGATCCCGATCTGGCCATGCTTCTTATAAACGCAATATATTTCAATGGGAAGTGGAGATACCAGTTTGATAAGGAAAACACAAAGGATGAACCGTTTTTTGTTACTCCTTCGGCTCCGGAAAATGTTCCTACCATGCACATCAGGGAAAATCTGAAAGTAGCTGATGTTGATGATGCGACTATAGCAGAGATTCCCTACGGCCGGGGTAACTATACCATGATTGTTGTTCTGCCTGCAGAAAACACCACCGCAGAGAAAATAACAGCCGGATTAACACAAGAGATCTGGAACAGCTGGCTGGATTTGCTTGGAGATAACACAACAGAAGTCGATCTGAGCATTCCCAGATTCAAATATAAGTACAAAAGGAACCTTAACGAAGACCTGATTAATTTAGGTATGGGTGTGGCTTTCACAGGTGCTGCCGATTTCAGCAATATAAGTGAACAGGATCTGATGATCAGCAGGGTATTGCATGAGACGTTTATAGAGACCACTGAAGAAGGAACTGAGGCTGCCGCGGCTACAGTGGTTGAGATAAGGGTTACCTCGATGCCTGTTATCCGTGAGGTCAGGCTTGATCGGCCCTTCCTCTATTTCATTCGTGAGGTTTCAACAGGGACCATACTTTTTGCAGGAAAGGTAGGGGACCCGGGCTCAAATTAAAAAAAGGCATAACATTTTAACATTGTAATATGAAATCATCCAGAAGAGATTTTATTGCCAGGTCCGTACTGGCATCAACAGGATTATCAGCCGGATTTAGTACCATTCTGAAAGGTGAAAAAGTTGTTTTATCATCCCCTGACTTATCCGGTTCAGTACAAAACACTGATAAGGAAGCATTCACCATCAGCATCTTTTCAAAACACCTTCAGTGGCTTTGACGGATTAGATCTGACCGTGCGACCGGGAGGTCATGTTTTGCCGGAAAGGGTTGAAACCGATCTGCCAGCAGCTGTGGCAGCCGCCGACCGTTCCGGAATAAGGGTTTATATGATCACAACCTCCATTATCAACGCAGAGGATCCGGTAACGGTAAAAATCCTAAAAACTGCATCATCATTGGGAATAAGGCATTACAGAACCGGCTATGGCCATTATGATAATTCCATGACAATTGAAGAGAACATGAAGATGATGCAGGAGAAACTTCAGAAGCTGGCTGAGATTAATGAAAAGTTTTCTATTTCTGGTGAATATCAAAACCACTCAGGCATGGCAGGGGAACGCAATTATTTTGGCGGCCCTCTCTGGGATATAGCCGGGGTTCTGAAAAAGATCGGCTCGGATTGGATCGGTTCCCAGTATGATATTTATCATGCGATGATTGAGGGAGGATACAGCTGGCCCGTTGATTTAAGGCTAATGGCTCCCTACATCAGATCACTTGATATTAAAGACTTTATCTGGACAAAAAGGGATAACGGTAAGTGGAGCTCTGATACGGTCCCTCTTGGTGAAGGCATGATTGATTTTCCGGCTTATTTCAGACTGCTTAAGCAGTTGAATGTAAGGTGTCCTGTATCGCTTCATTTTGAGTATCCCCTCGGAGGTGCCGAGCATGGGTCCAGGGAGCTGACAATGAAACGGGAAGATGTATTGGCAGCTATGAAAAAAGATCTGCTGACACTGAGGAATTACCTGAAAGAGGCAGATCTGGTCTGAAGCTTTACCGGCAGATTTTCCAGCATTTTCTGACTGGCCTCACGATCTGACGGGTCATTCTGAACTATCATTAACTCCGGCCTGTAAGGCTGGCTCAACATGTATTGTTACAGTCAGGTTCCGGTAGATCTTTTTAAGCTCTTCCTCAATTCTGTCGCAGTACAGATGTGCATTACCGACAGATTCGTTCTCAGGGATCTCAACATGAACATCAATGAACCTGTAATTACCGGCTACCCGTGTACGCAGGTCATGGTAGCTTACATTCATCCTGTTCAGGTTTCTTTCAAGATAGGCTATTTCATCTTCTGCCCAGGCAGTATCAAGAAGAGGAAAAAATGCCTTCCTGAGTAGAAATAATGATTCTTTCAGGATGAATATAGCCACAATTATGGCGACAACCGGATCGAGCCACCTGACTCCTGTCAGCATTATCAGTCCCAGACCGGCAGCTACTCCGAGTGAAGTGTATACGTCTGTTCTCAGATGAAGTGCATCCGCTTCAAGAGCAACAGAGCCAGTTTCACGGGCTACTTTATAAAGCCGGGCAGATACAAAAGTATTTACAAACGCTGAAATAAACATTACCACAATACCCAGCCAGATCGATTCAAGTTTGCCGGTATCGCCCAGAATCTTCTTTACCGATTCAATAATGATCCATATTGCAGCAGCAAATATCAGAAGAGCCTCAATAACCCCTGAAATATTTTCTATTTTTCCATGTCCGTATGGATGTCTTTTATCAGGAGGGTTGTCGGATACTTTTACTGCAAAGAATGTCATAAGTGCTGCAAGAAGGTCCATCAGGGAGTGTATTGCTTCAGATATGATGCTTACCGACCCGCTTACGATCCCTGCCACAGATTTCAACAGTATAAGCAGGCTGTTTGATATAACAGATAATCCCGCTGTTTTAATTTTAACATTCATCGGATGTTCTGATTTTTTGGGTCGGATATCATGAAGTAATATATTCCATTAATGAGGAGATTAATGAAAGTCTTATACATTAATAAGCTCATATTTGCTGTTGCCAAGACCAATCTTTTGACCGTGCTCAATACCTGATTGCCAGTTTGTGCCCGGATGAGTGAGCCTGAATTTATCTTTTCCGCACATATCAGAGTCATCTTGTTTACTGATGATCCTGCTCTCTGGCAGAGAGGGAGCGGCTTTCACCAGGTCGGCCGAGGCCTGGTCAAGAGCAACCGGGTCAAAGGATGCAGTTATTCCTATGTCAGGCACAAGAGGATAGTCGTTGAATCCCCAGCAGTCACAGTCGGGAGAGACGTTCATAATGAAATTAATATGAAATGAAGGCTTCCCTTTCAGTACAGCAAACGAATATTCCGAGATTTTTTTACATACTGTCTCCGATGAGCTGTTATCAGCCATTACTGCAGCATTGTACTGGCACACCGCCACACATTGTCCGCATCCCACACACAGTTTATAATCAATACGGGCAATCCTGTCGCTTTCAACCTTTACTGCACCATAGGCACAGTTTATTTCACACACCCTGCATCCGGTACAGTTTCTGGCAACTATGCGGGGTGACGTTCCTGAGTGCAGGAATAATTTTCCTCCGACTGATGCGCAACCCATTCCAAGATTTTTGAGAGCCCCTCCAAATCCTGTAAGTTCATGTCCTTTGAAGTGGTTGAGCGTGATGATAATATCTGAATCCGCGATCGCTGCTCCTATTTTTGCTGTCCTGCACAGTTCGAGGTTTATCTCTATTTCCCGGTATTCGGTTCCTTTCAACCCGTCAGCAATTATTACCGGGCATCCGGCAGATAAGGGGCTATAACCATTTTCAAAAGCGGCATCAAGGTGAGCGGGGGCATTTGACCTGCGTCCGGTATAAAGTGTATTGCAGTCGGTAAGAAATGGAATTGCATTCCTTGATTTGAGGAACATTGCAATACGGGCTGCAAAATTTGGCCTTAGATATGCCAGGTTCCCGGGTTCACCGAAGTGTATCTTGAGAGCAACGAACTTGCGGTTATAATCTATCTCTTCAATACCTGCCTTTGTAATAAGGTTGTCAAGTTTTTTTAAAAGATTTTGTGATGGTCCTGAACGAAGGTTTGTGAAATATACTTTGGATGATGACATTATCTGATAATGAATATTTTGTTAATAATTATTTAAAAGGCTATCTGGTTATGTAAATGCAGAAAGAACAGCACCGGGTTTTCCGGGAATATTATCAAAATACTTTTCAGGATGTAACTATTATATATCAAGTTTTAAAATGTGTTCATACACTTCTTCGATGAGCCATCCCGGTGTGGAAGTAGCCCCGCATATCCCTGCCGTGAACTTGTCTTTGAACCATGACGGGTCAATTTCTTCCGGGGAAGATACAAAATATGACAAAGGATTGATTTCCTTGCACACAGCAAACAACATTCTGCCGTTTGAACTCTCACGGCCGCTTACAAATATAATTACATCATGATTACGTGCAAAGGTTCTCAAATGAGGTTCCCTGTGTGAAACCTGTCCGCAGATAGTGCTACTAACCTGAAGGACTTCATCGATGTTCTTTACTCCCCGTTTTTTGAAGCCGGTTCGGATGAGGGTGGTAATATATTTATAATCAGAGATATGCATCGTTGTCTGTGAAAACAGATATACGGGCTTTGAAAAATCTATTTTTTCAATATCATTTTTATCACTGATAATAATACCCTCGTTGCCTGTTTGCCCGAGCAATCCTGTCACTTCTGCGTGTCCGGGTTTTCCGAAAATTACTATCTGTCCTTTGTCTGACTTTGTTTGCTCCCATGTTTTCCTGATCCTTGACTGCAGTTTTTTCACAATCGGACAGGTCGCCTCAATGATTCTGATGTTGTTTTTTTCCGCTGTAAGGTAGGTTTCAGGTGGTTCTCCGTGAGCGCGTATCAATACATTGCAATCCCTTAACCGGCTGAATTCATCCTTGCCAACTGAGATCAGGCCCAGCTTGCTGAGGCGTTCAACTTCTTTGTCATTATGGACTATTGATCCGAGCGAAAATACTTTCTCTCCTCTTAGAAGAGCTTCTTCAGCAATTTTGACAGCATTTCGCACACCAAAACAGAAACCAGACTTTTTATCTATCTCAACTTTCATTTAATTTATCATTAATAATCTTCCTGATCCAATCCATTTGTTCCCCGACCGTCATCTTGCTGTTGTCAAGAAATATGGCATCATCAGATCTTCTGAGCGGACTGATATCCCTGTTCTCATCGGCTATGTCACGGGCTATAATGTTCTTTCTGATTTCCTCAAAATCAGCTTTTATATTTTTAGCCTGGAGTTCATCATACCGTCTTTTAGCCCTTATGTCAAGTGATGCAGTCATGAATATTTTAATATCAGCATCGGGAAAGACTACTGTTCCAATATCCCGTCCATCCATTACAATACCTTTATAAACACCTATTTGTCTCTGGAGTTGAACCATTCTTGAACGTACTTCCGGGATCTGGCTTATCCTGCTGACGTGGGATGACACTTCCACACTCCTGATCTCTTTTTCCACATTCACCGAGTTTAGGAATGTTTCATATTCAAGTATATCGGAATTATAAATGAAGCATATATGAATATCGTTAAGATCAGATATGATTGAGTCAATATCGCAGAATCCCCTGCCGGCATAGCCTTTCTGAAGGCAATAAAGGGTAACTGCCCTGTACATGGCTCCGCTGTCGATATAAATATAATTCATCTCTCTGGCGATGGTTTTAGCGAAAGTGCTTTTGCCACATGAAGAATAGCCGTCAATCGCAATAATCAGCTTATTGTCCATATTAAATTCTCAGAAGTCAGGGTTGTTAAAATTGATTTCAAAGTTAGTTTATTTTAATTCAAGTTGGAAACGAGACTGTTTCAACCGAGGCTGCCGCTTTTGAGACAGGATCAGTTTATACTATGTCTTCTTGTAAGATGTGGCAGTAATTGAAAAACATAAAAATTATCTTTAAGAAACGGCTCAGATTTTACAGGATCGGCTCTCATGCCATCGCGGTCAGGCAGTTTTACCTGTCAGTATAAGTGCATCATCAGACCTTCTCTTTCTGTTGTTAACCTGGGCCAGGAAGATCCCGGTAATAACTACAGCCATTCCCAGAATATTCTGTGCTGTAAGCTTGTCACCAAGTATGAGAAAAGAGAAGAAAGCCGTAAAGACAGGAATGAAATTTGTAAATACATTTGCCCTGGCTACACCCAACTTTCTGACAGAATAGGCAAATAGTATAAATGCACCGCATGAAGCAAATAATGCCAGCTCAACTACCGGCGTCAGATTTTTGACAGTGAACTGAGTTGCCTTAAGATGTTCTAGTTCAAAAATAAGGAAAAGGGGAAGAAAAAGAACTGCTCCAATGAGATTCTGCACGTTTACTATATATACCGGGCTGTATTTGCCTACAAGGCGGCTCAGTGTAAGGTTATAGCCTACGGCAGAAACGACAGCCAGTAAAAGAAGGCCCAGTCCTTTAAAGTTATAGGTTATTGATCCGCTCCTGTCGATGATGAATATCAGGACTCCTGCAAAGGAAAGGACAATGCCGGCATAGTTTATTAATTTAAGTCTTTCCCTG